>ERZ869936.2430-NODE-2430-length-10967-cov-5.538306_pt1 | contig 10967 bp, 14 predicted proteins | sample MGYA00520876_ERZ869936 | MGnify/ENA primary metagenome ERZ869936 (study PRJEB32218, sample SAMN09650985) | biofilter metagenome | isolation source: enrty point of leading RO module | place: Saudi Arabia: Thuwal, RO plant located on Red Sea | collected 2016-02-17 ... | reverse complement strand
TGATCCAAGTTCTTTTGCATTTGGAAATCTCCTTTTAAATAATTTATTTGCATACTTATCAATATCACTAAATCCTAACCATCTTGGTTCTATTCCTGCTTGTTTTAATCCAAGTGAAAATCCACCTATACCACTAAATAAATCTAAATGTCCATCAATCTTCATTTATTTGTTGGTTTTAGTTTATCACCACAACATCTGCTATCTTCTGTTGCAGGGAATTTATAAAAATCTGAAACATTACATTTACTACAATAACCAATTCTATTATATCCAGTAGCATCTAATTTAAAATCTTCATTTTTATATTTAGTTATAGGTTTCCATTCTTGTTGATTCTTGATCCACCTTTGCAATCTTCTTTTAATATCAAATGTTTTTTGCATTTCATATTTCATCTTTGTGCCATTTAAATTTCTTTCTGTCCAGTAGTTACAAAAATCATCTATAACATCAGGTGCTATTATTGGTGTAAACTTTAATCCCTCTGCCAAAACTAAATTAATAAATTTTTGTTCTTTATTATCATTATTATCATTATTATCATTATTATCATTATTGTTTGTTTTTGATTGCGTTTTACTTGCAGTTTGATTGCGTTTTGATTGCAGTTTGGTATCAGTTTGTAATTGTTGTAACTCTTTATAATTGTTAATAGTTATCATAGTTGAAATTGCATTAGATTTAACTTCAATCATATCATCATCTTGCAAAAGTTTTAAGAAAGAACGTAACCTAGAAATACCCCAATTAAACTCCTTCATTAGATTCTTTTGTGATGTTAAAAAACTACCAGTTTTAATGTTAATTAACTGATTACCTATAACAACTTTATTATCTTTATGGTTTGCTTTTAGTAGCATATAAACAAATGCTTCAAATCTACTATAAGTTCTAGATCTTGATAATATTGGATTATCTAATATCTTTCTATGTAAACTAATCCACCCTTTGCTCATTATCCTTTACTCCATTTTTTTAAACAACATTTTTTATATTTTTTATTACTGCCGCAAAAACATTTATCATTTCTTTTTGGTTCTATAAATTTTCCTATTGGATCTAAACCTAATTGTCTTACACCATCTGATCTTTTATCTGATTTAATTTTCCATAATATATCTTTCCAAATAATTTCTGTACCATCAGGATATTTATCTAAACCTTCCCATACATCATCAAATGAACAAAAACCTTTATTAATTCTTATATCATTAGGATCATTCATTTATAATTTTACTCCAGTAACTCTATAAATGGCATCTCTATGCTTTTTTGATGGATAATGTTTTAAATCTATCCAACCTTTTACAGCGGCAGGTGAAACATTACAATGCCTTGCTAACCAACTCATTGAACGTTCATTGTCAATTAAAAATAATTTTACTTCATACATTGTGTTAAAATTTGCTGATATTGTATCTATAATTCTTTTCATAATATTTCCTTTATTTTAGGGAAAGGAAGTGGTAGCCTGTGAGTAACTTACGTTGGTATTGTGGATTTGGCCACCACTCCCTATTTTTATCATCTGCACTTAATTTAAAATGGTATATCCTCACTATCTTTAATTACATTTTTTGCATCATTAAAAGATTCTACTCTTTTTGTATTTGAAATACCAAAACTTAATCCATCATCTTTATCAGCATAATCATTTGATGTGTGTATTCTATCTAATTCACTCATACCACCAATCATTCTTTTAGGTGTATCACCTTTTTTATATGCTGCTATTGCAAGTTCATTTAACTTTGATCTTGTTTCTTTATCTGCCCATACTGTATCATTATAATTACCATCTTTATCTTGTTGTGATGGCATTGATGCAAATAAACCATTGATTCCTTCAACTAACCTGAATCCTTTGATTGTTAAACCACCTACTGTAACATCAAAAAATGCTTTAACTTTACCCCATTCACCAGTTTTTATTCTTCCTATTTTCATTTGTTCTCCTGTTTTTTAAAATCATCTGCTTCTACTTCACTATATACACCATATTGATACGCATTAATTAGTTTTAATACACACCTATCAATACCACGTTTTTCTGCCATAGATCCATAATAGTTGTTTTTACTATTTCTATTATCTGCTTCACCAACTGATGTAACACTATCTATAACATTACCTTCTTTATCTTCTTTTACCATTGTTACTAAAAATCTACAACTAGTTTCAGATTGATAAATTGGTTCTAATCTTGATAATTTTATATTTTCAATGTGTGCAATTTTTGTTATTGCATCGTGTGTTAATATCCAATTATCGTGGCATTTCCATACATCTACTTTGCCATCTAACTTATACTTTTTACCTAGTTCTGCTATTGTCATTCTTCCTCCTCTATTTCAAATGTGCAATTATCTCTACAATGTGAGCAAATTCCAGCAGGATCAATACCTTCATCTATATGCAAATCATATAAAGGTGTGGCATAACAACATACACTTAAATATTCTACCATTCTTTATTATCCTCACTTTCCATAAATTCTGCCCACTCTTTCCTAAACCTAAATGGTTTTTCAACAACATCTACAATCATTTTAGCATTATAATCTTTTGTTTCAATCAACCAATTTAAAAAGAATATAAATTGGTAACTATCTACTCTTTCCATTATACCCATTATGCTACCTCACTTCTTAAAGCATATGCTCTATATCCTTTAAAATTTAAAGCAATATGGATAATGGTTTTATCTACCTTTGCAACTATCTTTGTATCAGTTACAAAAAATCCATCATATTTGTTTGTATCTAAACCTAGATTATCTAGGTATTTTAATATTTTAAGTTCCATTATTAGTTACTCCTTTTTTTCCCTGGTTAATTTAATTTTAATAAAAACCTTAGTAATAGGCTAACACTATAAACTCTAACATAGCATCTACCACCACTTTCTGTTAATTCAACACCACTTAATACAACTTCTTCACCTTCAGGTGTTGCATCTTGATAACCTCTTTCTAATAGTAAATTTAACATCATTCTTGGTACTCTCATTTGTTACTCCTTGTTGTTTTTCCCTAGTTAAAGGAAGTGGCCTACGCCACCTCCTTAATATTGTTTTGTAAATTAATCATATCAACTTCTTTGTTGTGTATGTCTATCAAAAAGAATAATTTTTTTATTTCTTCTTTTGTAAACGGTTTGTCTAAACTATGTTTTTTTACTTTCTTCATTTTGTTACTCCTTTGTTTTTTTCCCTAATACATAAGTAATTTATAATGAAATATATTACCAAACAACAAAAAGTTTTAAGTTTTTAAAAATAATTATAGTAATTATATAGCAAAATCCCTCATAAAAAAGGATTCTGCTGGTTTAGTATGTATGGGAGGTAGAGGGAGATCTAAATTTGTTCTACTAATTGTAATTTTATTGTATATAAATTACTTGATTTTTGTGTAATCTTATAATTTTTGTTCATTCTTACAATGGCAAATTGTTCAGGTGATGGATTATCTTTATCTAGTTGTAATACCATTGGTAAATGATTGGCCATACATCTATTAACTACTGTTGTATAAAAATCTAAACCATTATTAATATTATATAAACTATTGTTACTTGCAGTATTATCAAAATTATCATAGTTATGATTCCAACCATTATCATTCATCATAGGATTTTGATTCATAACATATTTAGGTGCTAAACTATCAAAACTTAAACTCCAAGTTCTTCTTCCTGATTTTCTTTGGAAATTATCACCTTTTTCATTGCCTAATCCAAATGGTTCAGTAATCCAGTTGTTTGTTTTTGTCCAGTTAGCAGTTGATATAGTTTTACCTGCTATTGTTTGTTTTTGCTTCACACCATAATCATATGTAATTGTTGTATTTAAATTACAATTCTGTGGGAAATCAAAGTATTTACCAAATAATACAGATCCTATATTTATTGGTGATTCTGTAAATGTGCCACCTTGATTTACATTTTGTGGTTTAATACCAATTCTAAAATTATAATCAAAATTACTTGCCGCACCTTGTAATTGCATTATACTAAAACCATCATAATCAGGCACACCAAAAGGTGTATGATTAATTATATTTGTAGTATTTATTTCTGTTACACTACCATCATCTGATGCAACTTGAATTTGTGGTACTGCATTTGCAGAATTAAAGTTATGGCCAAGAAACATAGCAAAATTAAAATTCCAAAGTTTGCTTTCAAGTAAATCTGTGAAATTATCTGTTTGTGGTACAATTCTATATCTTAACACATTAAACTGATTTGGCAAATCAAATGATGTATAATTAGAAGGATCTAATTGTATTATTCTAATTAAATCTTCTTCACTACCATTAAAATTTGTTAGCAAATCATCTAATGCACCATTTGCGTATTGCCATAACGGGTATGATACATATAATCTTGGTGTAGTTGCTATTTGATAATGTGATTGAGCCATAATTATTTTTTCCTAATTTCCCTTGTTTCTGTTACAATTCCTGTATCTTCATCTTTAATTCTTCTTTTAAATAAATATCTTTTTTTATTGTTGTTTCCATCAAATTCTAAATCTTCATAATTTCTTGTTAGATTATCCCAAGAATTATCAAGCATACCATATGTATCTATATTTGATTTATTAATATATAAAATATGTTTTTTTAAATCTTCTGTTACCAACATACATTTTGAAATAATTGCCAAACCTTTATATTTAAACAGATCCAAAAAATTATCACTATCTTTTGTTAATTTTGCAATAATTATTTTATTATTGCCATTTGATACTATATAATTACTTGGTAATAAAGATGTGATGTTTATTGTGCCTACATACTCTAATTGTATTCCTTGATAAATTATATTAGTATCTAAACTTACTTTTTCTTTTCCAATATTTAAAGTTCCTGTATATGTTTTTTCAATTTTCATATTAATTATTAGTAATTATATTTATCATTGATACTACATCTAGTATATCAATAGTTGATAAATCTTCTTTTGGCAATCCTGTACTTGTATATTTTAATTTTTCTTTTTGATTATCTGTTAATTGTTTACCACCTATAATATGATTTACTAATGCAATAATATCTATAACATTTATAATACCATCATTATTTAAATCAAAATATGGTGATTCAATATTATTATGTTGATTAGCAAGTGGGTTAAAATTTGTATTTGGTATAGGTTCACCACTTGTATAATTAAAATCTGAATATTCTTTTGTGCAACCTCTTACTATGTATTCTTCATTTGGCATTTCAAATTTATGATCACCAGTAAGATCTAAACAATGTAATTGATATGCTTTTATTGTTATGCTTTCTGTGCCTATATTAGTTTCCATAATGATCCACAATGGATATATTGCTTGTCCATTTAAAAAATCAACTTTACTATAATCAATATTAAATATCTTTTCATTATTTATTAAAGGTATTTGTATTTTATCACCAACTGATAAATTTATATAATTTAATGGTAGTTTCATATTTACCATATTATGTGGATTGCAATTATTTAAAATAGTAAACAATCCAAAATCTACAACACTTGATTCTATTGTATGATATTTTAATTCTATTTCTTTATGTGTATCAATTTCTTCTACGTTATAACTATCAAATGCATTTAACTGATATTCTAATAAATTATTTATATCTGCTGTTGATATTTCATAATCAAATGGATATTTTTCTTGCCCATAATCATATCTATAAAACATTTTAAGTGATGTTGTAATATCTTCTCTTTTTGTTTGTTCAAATTTATATGTTAATATATCATTTAAATTTATTATTGTATCAATATCATCATATGTATAGGTATCTTTAATAGTTAATAATCCAAATTTTCCATCACTTGTGAATCTTGGAAATGATTTTGATTCTTTTAAAATATCTTCTATAAGTTCTTTTCCTTGTGTCTTTTCTTTAATTGAAAATCCCATTTTGAAAAAATTATGTGCATTTCTTGATTCAATAATAGAATCCATATCAAATTTTGAATAATCAGGTGTTATAATATTTTCACCAACTTTTTCATCTGCATTTAATTTACCATAACCCATTTCATTTACTAAAATATTCATAACTATATCTGATGGTTTTACAATTAAACCATCTGTGGTTAATGAATTGCCATCCAATCCTAATAATTGGGATTCTGCATAATTAAACAGATCAGATTGTATGTTACTTAAATTTAAATATGCTTCATCTGCATTTTGAAATCCACCTAAAACTGGAAAGTATGCACTAAATAAACTAGAAGCACTTTGATAATCAAAAGGATTATAAGAACCATAAGCAGTACCAAAATAAGCATATTGATATTCAAATATAGCAGATTGTAATGATTCTGATATTGCAATAATTAAATCATCTAAATAAATAATAAAATTATCTATATAATTATCAATATTATCAATCTGATAATCATTCCAATTTTTATTTTGCATCATTTCATTAATTGAATCTGTTATATCTATATTTTCAACATTCTGTGTAATACCACTATAATAATTAAAAGTAAAATTATTGTAATCTATATCTTTTTGTAAAACGTATTGATATATTTTTGCAAAAATTGATTTCATAAATGATTCACTTTCAATTAATAATAAAAAATTATTATAATCAGTATTTTGTGTATCCTCATATGCTTTTGCAACATCATATACAACTAATGGTGAGCAAAATGTTTTCCATATATAATTTTTAAAAAAACCTAATACATTAAAAACAGCAGAATCATCAATAAAATTTTGTTGTAATGATTCAATTAAATATGGTGTTAAATCTGTTCCAGTTGGCCTAATATAAGTTCCTGATGTATCTGTATTTAAAGCCGCAAAATTATTTCCTATCCTGGTACTTCCATAAAAAAAGAATTGTTCTGTGCTTAAATTATCTTCATTAAATCCATCAAAAAAATTAGGATTTACTTCTAGTGCATCATCTTTTAAATTATTTAAAATATTATATGTTTGATTTAATAAAAGTTCATCTGATGGCAATGCTGGATCTGAACCTTTAATTATTGTATCTAAATCAATATCTGTATTTACAGATTGATAATATTCTAATTGTTCTGTAAAAAAGTTATTTTTTCTTCCAACTATTGAAGCATAAATTTCTTCTTCTTGTAAATTTTCAATAGAAACAGAATGCAAAAAACCAATGTTATCCATTCTTAATCCTTGTTGGTATGCTCTTTGTCCTTCCCAAAATGGTGGGAAATATTCAAAAATAGCAATTAAATTATGTACATCAGCACTATGTGTTTCATCTAAAAAACTAGAATTTATACCATAATATAAACCTTGTATTTTTCTATAATCGTGTGTTTGATTTAAACCATTTCCATAACCAAAGGTACTCCAATAATTGTTACCACCTGATGTTGGATCATTACGCATAATAAACATAGGTGCATTTTTATATGTATCAATTTTTGGTGCATATATTTCTTGCATTGCACTTGTATCATCAATTAATTCTAAATCTTGATCACTTTCTAATAATAATCTATTTAAATCTGCTTGAACGTGATCTTTATTTAATGGCCCATTTACAAAACTTAATCCATCTTTAAATACACTTGGTGATAAAGGTGCTATAAAAAAACCTGTTCTATTAACGTGTTCTGTTGGGTGCGTGTTTAAATATTCTTCTGTATTATTAGGTACACTAGATTCATCAGGGTGCTGATATAATTGCCAATCTGCTAAAAAATAAGTATTAGTAGATTCACCTGTGAATGTTTGTTGTATTAAATTATTACTGATTCCTTTTTTTAATTTTAATATAATCCATCTACCATCACCACCAGTTGAATCAGGCCCATAATAAGTTACACCAGTATCAAAATTTGTTGTATTTGTAGTAGTTAAATTATCAGAAACATTATAAGTATTTGAGTACCTATACCAATTCTTTTCAAAATTTCCATTATCATTTATTTTAGATATATTATTATTTAAAGGATTTGTATCTATATCTTGTGTTGTAGTTCCTTTAGCATTTAAAATTCCATTATTTGAAGCATAAACAGAATCAACTAATCTTTCTGAAAATCCTTTAAATTGCCATAAAGAAGATACATCTTCATAATTTTGTTTTAATTCAGGAAATAAATAATCTGTTTCCATAAACTCAAAAGAAAATAATTCTAATTTTGAAAATTTCATATTTTGATGATAAACAGTATTGTTTGCGTGTTTTAGAATAATATAATCATCATCTTTTTTTACATATAAACAATAATGCATACCATTAGGTGGATCTAATAATAATTTAGGAATTTTTGCAGTTCTGTAATTACCAGCAGTTGGGTGAAAATCAAACAACACATTTAATACTCTTTCATTATTATTTTCTAAATAAGGCAATACTGGTGCTTTATCTACAAACCCAAATGTCATAGGTACTACATTATCAGAATCTTTATATTCACTTAATATACCATTCTTTTGTTCTAAAGGAAGTTTATCTATACTCATATATGGTACAGATTTATTTGCAATTTTAATTTGTGTTTTATCTTCAACAGTTAAATCAATAGTTTGTTCATTAAATGAAATTCTGTTGATTTCACCACTATATATTAATGCACAATCAAATCTATTTAATTCATTGTTTATATCAATTACATTGGTAGATGGTGATTTATAAAACATATATAAACTTTTACCAATAACATTTCTATTTATATATTCACTTAATTTTGTATTTATATCATAATAATTATATAATGTGCAACGTAATCTATTTATTTTTAAAGTTTTACTATCATATTCAGTAGATATTTTAACATTTGATACTTTACTTATTGCATTGATAGTTCTAATTAAATTGCCATCATTATCAAACAATTCTTCTTTATTTTGTGTTAATGTGAATAAAGCATTATTATCTGCATCAGTTATTAATAAAACTGGTTTTAATGCTTGATTGGTAGATATTATATCATTTTTGAAGTTTTGGGATACATTAAGCATTTATATCCTCTCACCTAATCTTAAACCTTCTCGGATTTGAGGTATCAATGTATTTTCTGTAAATTCTTCTGTGCCTATAACTGAACCTTGTATATTAATTGTCATTCCTTGCCCTTGTGGCCCATCTAAATTAGGATCTTCCAAAGGGCTAACCTGCACTCTTTCAGGCCCTGAACCTTCACCAACCATCATCATCTGTGGGCCATCTGTTATAAAATCTGCACCATATTGTGCTTTTTTAATTGCTGATACTCTTGCTAAACCTGCAACTGTTGCTGTTGCCGCCGCCGCTACACCTAAACCAAAATATAATGATGGATTCAACTTTGCACCAGGTGCTTGTTGAAAATTACTAAATGCTCTTTGTGCAGAATTATATGTATCAAATATTGTTTGTGCTATGGCCGCAGTTTTGGCTATTCCTTCAAATTCTTTAAATTCTGATCCTATTGTTTGCAAATCTGAAACCATACCCCTCATTCCTTTTTGATTTCTTTTCTGCGTTTCTGTTAGCATACCCAAACTTTTAGCAATTTTAGGATTGGTTTCTATCCATCTATCCATAAATTCTAATTCTTGTTGTTGCTGTTGAATCCTTTGGTTCATTTGCACATTAAATTCTGAATATGTTAATTCTAATGCTGTTAAACCTTCATCTGCTTGTGTATATGCTTCAACCAATGCTAAAAAAGTATCTGCATTAATAGAATTTTGTTCAATCATTTGTGCTTGTTCTTCATTAAATGCAATGGCAGTTATAGTGCCTTCTTCCAATGATTCACCAAAATTACCAGTTGCTAAAGCCGCTTCAGTTGCTACAAATCCCATCTGTTCAAATTCAGGTGATAGATCCATTAAAGTTTGCACTAATTCAAACTTTTTCATTTCTTTAAATGATTCTACAAGTTCCATTTGTGATCTTGTTGCTTTATCTACAACACCTATATATTCAACACCATATGCTTCCTCTAAATCACTTATAAATGTAATTGCATCAGTTGTTGCTTCTGCTAATTCTGTAATTGCTTTAGCACCTAAATTAACAGCAGGTGCAAATAATTCACCTAATGCTATTGCAAGTGAATCAATAGCAGTATCCATTTGTTGAAATGTAGATTGATTATCTAAAACTTCTTCACCTAGATTTGCAACTAATCTACCTGATTCTTCTAATACTGCATTATTAAATGCTAATTTCTTTTCTTGTTCAGTAAGTTGTGATGATGCTTTACCTAATTCTTTTGCATAATCTTCATATGCTTTATTGGTATCAATCATAATACCCAAGTTATCTAGCATCAGTTTAGATTGCCTACCCATACCAGTAACAAGTGAATTTACTGCTTGTGCTGTATCTACACCTAATGCTTGGCCTAATCTTTGAGCAGTATCAAATAATTGTGCCATTTCATCATCTGATTTAACAACACCTAACATCATAGCATTATTTGCTTCTGTCATTAGATCAACTTGCTTCATAGTGCCATTAACAGCATTATTAAGTTTGTTAAATGATTGTGAATTAAATCCTATTTTTTTACCTAAATTATCAAAACCTCTTTCAAGTGCATTAACTTTGGCCGCTTGTCTTGATAATTCTGTAATCCCAGTAATTATACCTTTGGCCGCATAGAATGCCATCGCAACCTTTCCTGCTCTTAAAGCCATTTTGCTTAAATTACCAGAAATGCCTTGTATATCTTTTTTAGATTTATTAGCACCTCTAGTTTGTATATCTATTATATGTTTATTTGTGGCCATTATTCTTGCTTCTTTGTTTCATAATATGTTCTATTTTTAAAAAATCATCTACTATACTTGCAGGTGTTTTATCAAGTGATACAAATGGTGGTGTGTTAAATGTTTTGCAGTAATTATACTCTTTTATAGTAAGTTGCATATCTTCATCTAATAATTCTGATGTATTACAAAAAAATAAATGTTCAGAATATATTGCATCTGCTTTATTCTCTACATTCTTTTCTTCTAATT
>ERZ869936.2429-NODE-2429-length-10981-cov-3.684239_pt1 | contig 10981 bp, 16 predicted proteins | sample MGYA00520876_ERZ869936 | MGnify/ENA primary metagenome ERZ869936 (study PRJEB32218, sample SAMN09650985) | biofilter metagenome | isolation source: enrty point of leading RO module | place: Saudi Arabia: Thuwal, RO plant located on Red Sea | collected 2016-02-17 ... | reverse complement strand
CCACGTCGGTGTCGGTGATGGCTACCGAATCGGGGTCGACAACGAGTGTGTAGGAGGTGACGGCCGGCGCGAAGCTCACCGTGATCATCGCCCCGGCCGCGAACGTGGTGGGCGTGCCCGCCGGCTCGTAGTCGAGGTCGGCTGTCACCGTGCCGGCCGTCGCCTCGACCGAACGCCCGACGATGAGCGCCGTGGTGCCACCCTGCGTGGCCTGGTCTTCCGCCGCGTCGAGGTTGTCTGTCGTCCAGTCGTCGACGTTGTCCGTCGTCCCCTTCACGCCGCCCAGGGCGAAGACCACCGCATTGGCCGCGACCGTCGTGATGTCGTCGGTCATGGTGTTGACCGACGAGAACGTGTAGTCGGTTGCCAGCGCCTCGTGGGCACCCGCATCGAGACCATCCTCGACGATGAGCCCGAGCTGCATCGTCCCGAGCGCCGTGCCGTTGCGCTCTAGTCGGAACGTCTGCGAGCCCGTCACGCTGAGGTCGATGCGCCACGCCAGCACGTGGTAGTCTGTACCATCCTCGACAAAGGTACCCGAAGCGATCTCGGTCGCAGACTCGGGCGTGCCCGTCGGGTCGCGCTCACAGGTGATGGTGGTGTTGTCGCCGGCAGGGTCCTGCACGATGGCCCACAGGATGCCTTTCCGGTCGTCGGTGGACCCTACGTCGGCGGTGAGGTCGAGCGTCGCGCTCGAACTGTTACCGACGATATCGTGGACGACGACCGACACGGACCTAGCCTCTCAGCACGCGGAAGTTCGAGTAGGCCCAGAAACCGTCCGGGTCCGCTTGGCCCTGGGTCGCACCGTTGTTGCCTATCCCCAGGCGACGGAAGGCGTCGACGGGCCCGACGAAGTGGTTGCCCGCGTCATACCACGCCTGCAGCGACTCGAACTCCGGGACAACCCCAGGCCAGTCCTTCGGGTGGTAGCTGTTGGCGTCCAGCACCAACTCCCCGCCCACGTAGTGCTCGGGCCAGACGCGGAACGAGAGTTCGCCGTTCTCCAGGGCCACCTTCTCGATACGGATCCGGTGATGGATGACCTGATTCTGAGGGAGGCCAGGATCAGCGATCCAGGCATTATAGGGATACGGGCTCGTCGCGCCCTCCGCGCGGATCGTCGGGCGGTACTGTCCATCGCCGTAGGGCCGCGTCTCCGGCGTGTGCCACGTCAGGTAGCGGTAGGCGAAGACGTCGGCGGTGTCGTAGTGAGACTGCGAAGTGGGACCGTTGCAGCTGATGATGTAGTCCACTTCGACGGTGAAGGAGTCCAGGTCTCCGATGCCGAGGTCCTGGATCTCGACGACTAGGTTGGAGTCCCCGCCGGCGTGTGTGTAGCGGGTGCGCAGCCAGTCGCCGCCCGGAGCTCCGGGCCGCCATGAGCCGGGCACGACATCAAAGCGGCTGGTATCCAGGCGGTCCCACCTCCCGCCGTCGCCAACGTCCCCGTCCCCCCAGTCGGACTCGAACACGAGCTCCCCGGAGGGCGGAGGCGGGTCGGGAGCGGGGTCGGGCGTCGGCTCGGGGTTGGGAGTGCCGGGGTCGAGAGACGCCAGGATCGAGTCGGCCCACGCGATGACCTTGGAGAGCTGGGTTTCGGCTCCGCGGATGAAGCCGCGGGAACGGACCGCCTCGGCGCGGAGGCTGTCGACTTGGGCCCGCGTGTCCTGGGCATCGGCGGGGGCGGCGTAGACTGTGGAGGCGGCGAGAACCGCTAAAAATAGCCTCTTCATGGGTCGGCTCGGTTGGGAGACGTGTCGCGGGTGGCTTCGATCTGGGTCATCAGTTCGCTCCTATCCACCCGGAGGTGGAGACCGCGTAGTTCATGTGGTACCAGTATTGGCTTCCGTCCGAAGCGGGCGCACCACCTGACGTAGATCCGTTGTTGCCTATCGCCGGACGCCGAACCGCTGTGTATCCAGGCAGGCTTGGGCTTCCGTCAATACAGAGGAAGGTCCCGCCCTCGTCGTAGTATTCTTGGAGCGACCACGTATTGCCGTTCGGCGCGTTGGTCGGGCCAGATCCGTACTCATCCTGACCGTAGTCGTCCGCGTCCATGATGAGCGTGCCCGCCGCGTTGTAGATGCGCGGGTAGATCCTGAACTCGCAGTCCGCACCTTCGTCGGTCCACGAGCCGTAGGAGCGGAAGACGGTGCCCCCTGTCGGACCGCCGCTCGGGCCGGGGTTGTTGATCGAGTCACCGAGGAAGTCCACATGAAACTCCATGCGGTACCAGCTTCCGTCTTGCAGGAGGTTTGAGTCACTCCAGACGGTGTCGCCTACCGGATCGTAACCACCGCGCCAGCGGTTGAAGTTGTAGTCGTCGTCTCCCGGCGTAGCTTCGGGCCCACCCTCTGTACGCATGGTCGGGAAGTAGTAACTACCGTTTCCGTTCGCATCCGGTGAGTTGAACGTGATCGACTGGTATTGGAAGATGTCAGCCACTTCGTAGTGGGCGTTGCCCGAGCTATAGACGCCGGAATCGACCCGCGTGTAATAGCGAATCCAGTAGTCCTGACCGACAGCCAAGGTGCCGTCAAGCTCTACCTCCATCTGGGCGTCACCACCCGCGTTGGTGTACTCGTAGCGAATGACGTTGCCCGAGGTCTCGGGCGGGGGCGCGTCACCAAACGCGCCGGGCAGGGACGCCACGGTGACGACCTCCTCGTAGGTGTCCCCAGACCGGGTGGTCCAGCCGTCACCGCCCGTGTCGCGCAGTACGGCGTCCGTCGTGCCCGTGCCCGTCGTCCAATTGGACGAGAAGATGAGAGACGCCTCCTCCCCGATCCGCAGCGTGTACGAGTTCAGGCACCGCCCGTACCGCTGGCCCTGCATGGGGACGCACTCGACGCTGACCTCGACGTTCGGAGCGAAGACGACGTCCCCGATGGTGATGGGGCGTGCGACGAGCGTAGCCGCTGCGACGCCGATGGCCGTGGCCACCGACGCCGCGAGCGGCGAACGCTTCACGCGGGCCAGGAACCCGCGCCTCCGGTCGAGATCCGTTCCCATCTACGCGATGGTGAACAGGCTGGTACCGACGTCGATGGTGAACGACTCGCCGTCCGCCAGCGTGATCGCCGAGCCGTAGTCGACCCAGCTGATGAGCGGATCGGCTGGGGTCGGCGGCGTGTCGTTGTAGAACACCACGTAGCGGAACGGGCCGACGGAGCCGCCGGACGCGGTGATCGTCGCGTCGACCGCCGTAACGGAGGTCGTGCCACCCGTCCTTGAAGTGGCGTTCTGCATATCCGGCCCGCCGGCGGTGTAACCGTTACCGGCGGCGATCTCGGCCAGATCGGCCTTCACTGAATCGAGCGATGCGGACGGCGTGGCGTTGGACAGGTACGCCTTGATGAGGTCGGCGTTGAGGTCGTGGACCTTCTCGGCCAGGTGCTCCGAGAAGTTCTCGAACTTGTTCTGAGTTGCCATCGGTCAGGCCCCCTCAGGCGACGGCTTCGAGCATCGCCAGCGCCTGACGCTCACCGTCGGGCTTGGGCTTCGCTCCGGTGATCGACTGGAACTGCTCGCGCTGCGCGTCGGTGAGGATGCGCCCGTCGCTGACCCACACCTTCCGCTCCTGCCAGTAGCTCAGGAGGTCGGCACGGAGCCGGGCGCGGACGATGGCTTCGCGCATGACGGCGTCGAGCTCGGCAATGCGGTCGCGCATCTTCTCCCACTCGCCCGGGGGCAGCCTGTTCTCGACGGTCTCGGCGGCCTGCTTCTCCCGGATCTCCCGGATCTCGGCGTAGGCCGCCTCCCGGGCTTCGGCTTTCTCCGACTCCTCGACGACGGCGACCGTCTGGCCGTTCTCGTTCTCCTCGAGGGCGGTGACGGTCAGGGCGAACCCGTACCACAGCACGGGATCTCCGACCTTCAGCTTCTTGTCTGCCATGGCTGGGTCTTCCTGTCTCCAGCCCGGCAACACGAAAGCCCCCGCAGGACGCGGCCGGGCTGGCTTCGCGTCCCACGGGGGCCCGTTGGGTTGTCCCCGATCTATGTCTGTGGTGCTGCTATCCGGCCTTACGCTCCGGCTTCACCATCGAATCCGCCGGAACGTCGTCCTTGAAGAACTGCGCCACCATGAATGTACCGTGCAGGTAGTGGAGGACCACCACCTTCGTGCCCTCCGCAGCTGCCCGGTCGTCGATGAAGTCCGCGCACTCCCTGAGCGGGCGGCCTTCGGTACGGTGCTTCATGGTCATCGGCGCACCTCCGCGATCCCGTAGCCGGCCACGATGCCGACAGCGACGAGTAGCGGCTGGGTCACGACGCCGAGGTCCGGGAAGAGCCCGCCGGAGCTGGCCGCCCTCTCCAGCGCCGCGATCTGACGGTCCTTGGCCTCGCTCTGCTGCACGACCGCGGCGGCGTACTCCCACGCACCCATCGCTTCGGCGCGGAGCTCGCCCACGTAGACCTTCAGAGCGGCGTTCTCGGCCTCCAGGGCGTCGCCCCGGGACCGCTCTGCCTCCTTTGCGGCCCGCTCCTCGAGGGCGACGGAATCGGCGATCTCGGCGCGACGACGCAGGCTGTCGGTGTCGGCCACGTACCGCTCGTGGCGGACCCAGCCATCGTTGGCGTCGGCTTCGGCCTGGGCCGCCGCGGCCCTCTCGGCGGATCCGGCGTCGATGGCGCGGAGTCGGGCGGTGAGGTCGGCGATGGTCGCCGCGGACGTCTCCCGGGTGACGTGGAGCTCGGCGGTGACGCTGTCGGCCACTTTCGTGGCAGAGTCGGCCACCAGAGAGGCAGCGTGGGCGCGTGCCCGGGCCGCTGAGGCGCTGTCGGCGGCTTCGGCCACCATCGGCTCCAGTCGGGCGACCGTTGCGGCCTCAGCGTCGGCCATGCCCTTATTGCGAGCGGACCGCATCTCGGCCTGGACCCAGCCCACGACAAGCAGGACCAGGAGCAGGGTGAGGCCGTTGTCGCGGAGCCAGGTCATGCGGACGCCCCTCGGCTCCAGAAGTGGACGGTCAGCCAGACCCCGAAGCCCGTGACCAGCGTCGCCCGCGGAAGCCAGTACGGGAGCCCACCGAATCCGCCGAGCATGAACAGCCGCAGGGCGAAGTAGATCCCGAGTGCGCCCGCGAAGACGCGCCGCCCCCACTTCCCGTCGTTGAACGTCCACACGGCCTCGGAGAGCATGTCGCCGCGGTGGCGTCGGATGCCGCCGACGGTTTCGGCCACGACGAACCACACGACGGCGGCGATCCACAGGCCGGGCCGCTGCATGGTCGGGTCGACCACGAGCTCCAGGGCGAACACGTAGGCCAGGAAGAGGAGCCAGATCGCGAGGAAGGCGGGGTGCATCACCTGAGCAGCGCCTCCTCCCACCAGAGCCGCACGCCGTCACCGAGGACGCGGGACTCACGGCGGGCGAGGAGTCGCACCGTCAGGGCTCCGATGCAGATGCCGAGGAGGAGGGGCTTCATTCCGTGGCCTCCCCGTCTCCCCACGTCAGGAAGACCACCGGGTATCCGGCGTTCAGGTCCCGAGGCTTCACGGCCACGGCATCCCCGTCGCGTTGGTTCTCGTCGGAGGTGTTGCCCTCCACTGTCCAGAAGTGGCCCTGCGGGTTCGGCGGCTGCGCGAGGAGCCCGATGTGGTTCCAGCGGCCAGCCTCGTTGAACTCGAAGAGCACCAGATCACCTGGGCGCGCTTCGTAGGGCGCGACCTCGTTGTGGCCGAGGCCTTCGTAGTACGACTGAACCAGCGCCTCCAGGCGCACCGCGTCCAGGGGGTTCTCCATGCCGAGCACCCGGGCGGCGACGTCGGACCAATACTGGACCGCGGCTGCACACCAAGGCGCGGCAGCGTTGATCGGAGGATCGACGTTCTGGAGGTACTGCCGGATGCGCGGACCCTTGTTGTTGCCGCCTTCCTCACGGACGCGGTGGTCAGCGTCGCACGCGGCGACTCCGAGAGCGGTGGCGCGGATGCTCACGACTCACCGCCCTCCCTCGACTTCCCGCCCGGAAGCTTGTCCAGCGCCGCCCGGGTGAGCGGGTCGAAGCGGTCGGGGTCGATCAGGTTGCCGCCCACGATGAGGCCGACTCCGCACGCGATGCCGACCGTCACCGTGAGGTCGCCGAACTTGATGACCTGAAACGCGCCGACGATCAGCGCGACCACGATGATGAGCAGGCCGACCCGATGGTCCCGCTTCTGGTCTTCGATCCGGGCAAGCGCCTCGGGGGGCAGTTGGTCCGGGGATTCGCCTTGTCTCATCTCAGCCTCCCAGCGCCGCTTTCAGGAACGGCGCGACGATGTAGGTGATGACGGCCACCCCGAGGCTCACGATGGACGCCCAGAGCGCGGACTGCTTCGCGACGTCGACGTTGAGGCGCCCGATGCTCTTGTCGTGGCGGACGTCGGCGGTCTTCAGTTCGGCCAGCGTCGCGGCCACGGTCTCCTGAATGGCCGTCTGGCGGGTCGTGATGTCCTTGAGCTCCTTGAGTTCCGAGCGGATCTCCTTGCGCTCTTCGACGCCCTGGCGTAGCAGCTCTTCGACGAGCTTTCTGGACTCGCCCCAGCCGTTCGAGAGCTCCTGGGCGATGACGCGGCGTGCTTCGGCTTTGGCCTCGGCAACGGCCACCGTCCGGAGCGCGGCGGCGACGTCGGACTGCACGAAATGCCGGATGGCTTCCCGGACGTCGGGGTCCAGGCGGTCCGTCGGGTCGGGCATCGCGCTCACCTCCGCCTCACCAGGGCGACGACGGCCAGGAACGCGCCTCCAGGAGCGCGTACGGGGCTGTACGTCACCAGCCAGTCCTTCGGCTCCCCGGTCGTCTTCGCGGCCCGCACCTCGACGTCTTCGAACGCCGAGTGACCCGACCGGAGCTGCTCGAAGAGCGGATAGACCTTCGCGGCCAGGTCCGGGAAGAGCGACCGCACCGAGTGGGCGATGTGCTTCTCGGCGGCCAGCTCGTTCATCTGCGCCAGCGCCTCGTTGATCGCCAGGAAGTACCACTCTCCCGAGCGCGGGACGAGGATCGCCCAGCCCTTCGTATCGTCCCGCTCGGTCGAAGACACCGCCCCGGGCCCGATCAGGTCCGAGCCTGCGTACTTGATGTCGAGGGCTCGGTTGATCCGCGACAGGCGCGACAGCGCGTCGGTCATGGCGCATCGGCTCCTCCCCGGACGTTCCGGCACGAGTCGAACATCAGCCCTCCACCACCACGCCCAGCGTGAGCAGGGCATCGAGCCCCGGCTCCGTCACCAGCACGGCCTTGCATTCGATGAGATCGAGTGGGATCGGCTCGATCTCGATGGTGAACTCCTCGGCCCACAGCGGCGCGGCCTCCTCGTCGAAAGCCGTCCGGTTCGGGTGGTCCGCCGGAATCCTGCTCGCACCGTCGGTGTGCTTCGCGATGAGCCGGGAGAGCTGCTCGTCGAACGGCTGGTAGTACTCGCCCACCGCCCCACGCAGGCGCCTGAGCTTCACGACCAGATCGGTCGATACCCACGCCTCGGGATCGAGCGTCGGCAGGCTGGCCCAGAGGTGGTAGAGCACCTCGCCGTTCATCGTGAGCGACTTCACCGGCCCTCTCCTCAGCGCAGCCGGTCGGAGCGACGGCCGCCGCCCGAGTCCGGGCGCTTCGGGCTGCCCGCGGCGCGTCGGATGAAGTAGCCGGCGGCGCCCGCCACGATGATGAAAGCGAGCCCGAGCCCTGCGATGGCCCGGATGTCCAGCTGCGTCAGTGTGTCCATGGGTACCTCCCTTGGGTTACTCGTCGAAGACCACGCGGACGCGTGAGACCTCGATGTCCACTTCTTCGTCGATGTCGATGCCGCTCGCCTCGAAGACCATCTGGGCCCGCAGGTCCGACCAGGACGTGAAGGCGTTGACCTGCGCTTCGGTCAGGAAGAGCGAGTACTCGGCGAACGAGGTGGTGATGGCCTGGGCCGAGCCCGTCGCCCGGACCGTTGTGCCTTCCAGCAGGCTCAGCGTCACGTTCGGGTCGCCGGCGTCGGGGTTCGCCGCGCCGAACACGTCGACCCACCGGCAGCGGACGCGGAGTTCCACGGTCTGCGTACCGATCGGATCGTCGGACGGCGAGTCGGTGATAAAGCGCAGCGACCTCGAGCCGCTGGTGACTCGCGCTGCGCAGCTCCACATGGTCCGCGTCCGATTCGGAATTGACGTGGTCCCACAGGTCCGACGTGCCGCCGCCTTCGTCCTCCCACGAGCCCGTAACGTCGTCCGTGGTGGGATAGACGGTCTCGATGACCGGCGGCGGCGATAGACCGATGAGTCCGATCGTTCCGGGCGCGCTCATGCCGGTGCGTCCGCGTAGAAGCCCAGCGTGATCCCGCCGGTCTTGAAGAACTGGACGACGGTGCGGTCCCCAACCGTGTCGGTGGGGAGTGTTGGGGCCGAACCGGTGAGCCACTGCAGCGTTCCGGTCGCGCTGAACGTGATTGACGCCTGGCCACCGGTCGTGTAGCGGACGGTGAGCGTGTACCAGTTGCCGGCCTGCATCGACCCGTCGTCGATGTTGATGGTGTCGATGTTGCCGTCGTTCCTGAGATCGACGGAGTTGTAGGAGTCCCAGTCGAGGGTGACTGAGCCCGCGGTACCGAGGGTGATCTCCGCGCCCTCCACCGTGTGGACCTGCCCGTTCTGGAACCGGAACTGGCCGTGCGTGGAGTCTACGCCGGTCACCCGGAACCGCTCGGCGCCGCCAGCGGACCACGCCATCGTGTTGGCCGCGGGGAACCAAGCGCCTGTGTCCGTGTCGGTGCTGCGCCGAATGGCAGGCGATCCCACGGCCCCGGCCGCGAGGTTCACCGTGAAGGCGCCCGCCAGCGTCCCGGCCTGAACATCGGCCGCGGGCACGCCGGAATTGCGCACCCACGCGCTCCCGTTCGAGCGGACGTAGCCGGCCGCAGCGCCCGGGGCGAGAAGCGTCATCGCGCTTGTGCCCGCGCCCACCAAGAGGTTGCCGCTGGTGGGGGACGCCACACCGGTTCCGCCTCGAGCGACCGCCACCTGCCCCGACGTGATGTCCGAGGCGGCATGCGAGTGGGTCGGCAGATCCCCGGCGGAGATGGTGGAACGGACCCACGTCGTTCCGTTGGAGCGGACGTAACCGCCGGCTGCGCCGGGGCTGAGGGCGGTCATGGCCGACGCGCCGGCCCCGACGAGAAGAGCGCCGGACGTGGGCGAGGAGACGCCGGTGCCGCCGCGATTCGTGGCCAGGGTGCCGGAGGTGATCTCGCTGGCGGCGTGGTTGTGTGATGACGCAGCGAACGGCAACTGGCTGATCTGGGCGAACTTCGAGTTGAAGCCGTCGGAGTCGTCGGCGAAGAGGATCCGGTCGGTCGTCTGCAGGCTTCCGACGCCGGTCCCGTCCCCTGCAGCGACCACCACCGAATCAGCGCCCGCGTAATCCACCGAAAGCGTGGACCCGGCCGCCACCAGGCCATCGCCTGCAGTGTCGAACCCGGCGGCGTACCCGGCGTCGTTGTTGAAGACGCTGATCGGGATGTTCTGCATCAGCACGCGCCGGGGGCCCACGCCGTCGTCGTGGAACGGCAGCGAGTCGAGTGCGGTGACGGCGGACCCAGCGACGAGGGTCAGGCCCTCGATGTCCAGCGAGATTGCGCCGGCCGTGATGTCGATCCCATCCCCGGCACTGTCCGAGCCGACGGACCGCGTGACGCGCGTCTGAGCGACCGCTCCGAAGCTGCCCCCTGAGCTGGCTACCGCCTTCACGTAGGCATCGTTTCCAGCGCCCACGGTCACGCCGGTATTTACGCTGCCCCGAACTCGTTCCGTCGTTGGCGGTCGGGGTCGGATCGTCCGGCTCCGAGCCGTCGCCCACCGTCACGTAGATGTTCTCGGTCGCTGCGCCGCCCGAGGCCGACACGATGGCGACACCGGACGCGTCGAAGGCCACATTGACGCTCGCGAGGGCCAACTGGTTTTGGGTTTCTGGCTTCGTGGCTTCACGTCGATGCCAGCGGGAGTAGCCACCGGACGGCTTGCCGGCCACGTCGATCAACGTGCGGACCCGGTTCGGCTCGATGACGTGCTGGTAGCCGCGCACCGCCCAGTCCTGGTCGACGTCGTAGTGGACGCCGTTGGCCTCGTAGCGGTGCATGTCGCCGAGCTCGATGGGCCAGTGGAACGCGGCCTCGATACGCTGCAGGGCCCGGGGCGTCTCGAGGTCGCTGAGCACAGCGTCGAGGAGCGCAGTGGCCTGTCCCGAGGTCCGGATCGACCCTCCGCGCTCGTCGAGCCGGATGAAGCGTCGGTTGTAGGTGGCGATGGACGAGGACCGGGACCCGGACACCGACTGGTCCACGCCGGACGAGTCGGAGTAGGCGACCTCCCCGGCGTTGCGGATGCCCCGGGCACTCAACGCCAGCTGCTGGACAGCGTAGTAGTCGTCGGTCCCGAAGGTGTAGTCCGGCGAGTAGCCAGAGAGGTCCACAGCGTCGCGCGTCGGCTCGTAGTACGTGAGGGCGAACGCGGCTGGCGAGACCGACGCGTCCCACTTCCAGTGGAGGTTCCACCCCTGCAGGTCGGCCAGCGCGGTCAGGGCGGCGAGCACACTCACGTTGCCGAGCTCGTACTCGCGGACGCCGAAGTTTGGGGTCCCCACGACAGTCAACGGGAACTCTCCGGAGCCCATGACGTCGTTGAGGATCGACTGCATGACGTCCTCGATGTTGGCCAGCGGGGATCCACCGCCGTAGGTCGTCACCGTTTCGATGATGGTGTCGTTGAGCCGGCTGATAGGGTCTCGACACTCGACGACGATTTGCTCGGCCGCCCAGTCGATGTCGTCGTCGTAGCCCTCCCAGAGCATGACCCAGTCGCCGCTGGACGGGGTCTGCCCCGCCAGCATCGTCGCGATCTCAATCGTCACCTGCCGCGATGGGTTCAGGAACGGCACATAGGTCGACCCAGACCGGTTGAGGGTGCTGCCCTCCATCAGCGGCGCGAGGGACAAACTCCCCGCAGCCCTCCAGA
>ERZ869936.2428-NODE-2428-length-10981-cov-3.995058_pt1 | contig 10981 bp, 10 predicted proteins | sample MGYA00520876_ERZ869936 | MGnify/ENA primary metagenome ERZ869936 (study PRJEB32218, sample SAMN09650985) | biofilter metagenome | isolation source: enrty point of leading RO module | place: Saudi Arabia: Thuwal, RO plant located on Red Sea | collected 2016-02-17 ... | reverse complement strand
GGCGGCCTCTGCTACTGTGCGGCTTTCTGCTGCCCGGTCGGCTGCTGCGCGGTCCCTGGCCTTTGGTCTGGGGCGCGGTCGCGCTCGCCGTCCTCAACGGCGTCACCTTGTATCTTGCCGGCCATCCCTGGAACGTCTCCTTCGGCTATACCCTGTGGGGCGCGAAGGCTGCTGCTGCCTTGGGCCTGGATGTTGCGAGCTGGGAGTACTGGACCTGGCACTACCCGAAAAACGCGCTTGAAGGCAGCCTGTTCGCGGAAACCACGTCGCTGATGAATTTCGGCATCCTGGCCGGGGCGTTCCTGGCGGCCGGCCTGGCCGGGCGTTTCGCGCCCAAGGGCCGCATCCCCTGGCGCACCGTGACCGCCGCGGCGCTCGGCGGCGTGCTCATGGGCTATGGCGCGCGCATCGCCTTCGGCTGCAACATCGGCGCCTTATTCAGCGGCATCGCCTCGGGCAGCCTGCACGGCTGGCTATGGTTCGCCTCGGCCATGGCCGGCACCTACCTCGGCCTGCACGCGCGGCCCCTGTTCGGACTCAAGGTCGAGCGTAGCGCGCCGGGTCGCTGAACCGCGGAACGGGCTGCGGCTTGCTTTCGGCCGGGCATCCGCGCTATATGCAATTCAATTCCTTTCGCTTTTTCGGGCTATTGCCAGTCCCGGATGGCGCGAGCGCGGAACCGCCGGACATAGAAGCGCCGGGCAAAAGGGGAACTGGGGCATGAAGATTGCTTTGGGACTGAGTGGGGGACTGATCGGCGCCGCAGCGGTGATGATTGTCGCGGCCCCGCTTCAAGCCGGCCTGATATTCGACACCACCTCCGCCGACGACCGCGACGCGAGCGGCACCGCCTTCGTCAACGGGCTGTACAGCGGCTACCTCGCGCTGCGTGACGAGATGGGCGGCGACTATGTCGATACCGAGCATTTCAATCAGAAGGCCCTGCGCGCCGCCCGGCGCTCGAACGTCATGCCGGACCAGGCGCAGGACCGCAGGCTGAACGACGACGACTATCGGACCTTCCGCCTGGCGTGGAAGCGTATCTACGACGCCTGGGACCGCGGCGGGCGCAGTCTGGCGCCGGGCGACGCCGCCAAGGCGCAGGTCAGCTACGATTGCTGGATCGAGGCCGTGGAAGCCGGCAACGGCGAGCGCGCCGATCGCTGCAAGGGCGACTTCGAAACCGCGATGGCCGCGGTCGAAAAGGCGGCGACCCTGAGCCTCACGCCGGGCGAGGGCAAGCCGAAGCCGGTCATGGCCGCGCCGGCACCCGCCGTCGCGCCCGAAGCGCCGAAACCCTTCATCGTGTTCTTCGGCTTCGCCAGCACCGAGGTCACCGCCGCCGGCGGCCGTGTGATCGACGAGGCGGTGGCTGCGGCCGAGCGGCTGGGCATCGTCGACTTCACCATCACCGGCCACGCCGACCGGGCCGGCGCGGAGGATTTCAACATGATCCTGTCGCTGCAGCGCGCCGAGGCCGTGCGCGACGCCCTGGTGGCGCGCGGGGTCAAGGCCAACGGCATCAGCGTCGCCGGCCGGGGCGAGGCGGAACCGGCGGTGGCGACCCCCGACGGCGTCCGCGAACCGGCCAACCGGCGCGTCGAAATCATTCTGCTGTAATCGGCGGGCGCGATTTCCGTTCGACCCGCGCGATTCTGCGCGCGCCTCAATATTACCCGACAGACCTCAAACCGAAGCGCGAGAAACTGGCCTTCGGTCTTGTCGTTTCCGCCGCCTCACGTGTGTGTGGCATGTAAGGACCGTAGATTTATTTCATTTTCCGCGCGTTCGTCTATCGTCCGACTCCCGGGTTCTTCATTTTTTATAGAGATACATGAGAAATCCGATCGTTATTTAGCGAGCGGGCAAAAATTAATCTATTTACTTCAAAACTTCATAAACACGCCGAAAACTCATACATAAATATATAGCTTTTGAAACGAGTTTGATTGCGGCTGGACGGCCGATCTCACAAAATTGCCACAAGTTTAAGAGGCATTTTCGCTATCGCCGGCGTACTGGGGCACGAGGTGCGCGCCGGCGGGGGCACTCAGGGAGGGTTAGGGATGACCGAGAGTCTCGGCCAGGATGGCGACGCGCGCGGTCTGCAATCGGATGCAACGGATCGGCAGACCACGCTCGGTGGGCAGGAAGCCCCCATTCAACTCGCGCAGGCCAGCATCAGCGTCGGGCAGCCGGCGGCAGGCGAGGAGGTCGTGTTCCAGACCGCCGCCGGCCAGCGCTATGTGATCGACTTCAACCCGGATGCGGCCCGTGCCGCGGTCCAGGGCGACGATCTGGTGCTGATCTTCGCCAACGGCGGACGGGTCGTGTTCCAGGACCTGGGCGATTTCGCCGGCGACGCCGACGCGCCGGTGTTCGAGGTCGCCGGCCAGCCGATTTCCGGCGGCGTCATCTATGCGCAGACCGCCGCGCAATCCGACGCCGGCGGCGCGCCGAGCCTGGAGACCGCGGCCGCGCCGGATGCCACCGCGGGTACCGGCGAGACGCGCTACGACGACAACACCGGCAACCTGATCGACCTCCTGAACAAGCAGCCGGGCATTCCCCTGACCGAGCTGTTTTTCCGGATCCCGGAGTTGGAGCCATCGGAAGTCTTTGAGGAGGAAGACCAGGCGACCACACCCGGCGGCCTGACGCCGACGGTTTTGGCCCAGTCCAGTTCGGTCGACGAAGACGATCTCGTCTCCTTCTCACCGCCGAGCCAGGAACAGGGCGGGCGCGTTTCGCTCGCCGCGATCCTCGCGGCCGGTCAGCAGGCAGGTTCCGACACCCTCGAGCTCGGTGCGCCCTTCGATCCCGCCGGCACGCAACCGACCTTTGTGCTCGGCGCGATCAACGCGAATTTCGGCACCAATGTGCCGGGCAGCATCGCTTTCACGCCGGCCACGATCGCGGCCCTGGAGGCGCTCGGCCTGACCTCCTCGACCGATGATCTGCCGCTCAAGTACGCGCTCGATCTCGACAATCATCTACTAATCGCGTTCACGGGTGACCTTGAGGAAATCGGCGAGCTCGTGTTCCTCGTGGGCGTTACGCCGACGGAAACGAACGGCGCATTCGAGTACGGTTTCGAACTCTTCGGTTCGATCAATCATCCGCTCGGAAACGGCGAGAACATCGTCAACCTGCCGATCCTGTTCCAGGTAACCGACAGCACCGGCGACTCCGCGCACGGCAGCTCTGTCGCCCGGGTTGTCGTCGGTGTGCCGACCATCGCGTGGCCGCGAGCGGACGGACGGGACCGCCGAGGCTCGGTCGCCGAATCCGATATCGACAGCAAGAGCGGTGCCAGCGACTCGACAACCGCGACCATCGTGTTCGGCGCCGACGGGCCGGAGTCGAGCGGGGAGGCGCCCGTGCCGGTGTCGCTCGCTTTGATCGGCGCGTTCGCGCGCACGGACGATGGCGGTTCTGGTCCCGAATCGCCTCTGGTCTACGACCTGACCGGCAGCGGCGGTACGCCACTGACTTCGGGCGGGCAGATCGTGCAGATCGAGGTCAATGGGCTCGAAATTACTGGCTTCATCGGAGTGGGCGAAGGACGCGAAGACGTGTTCACCGCGACCTTGCAGGGACCGTTCCCGGGACCGATCAGCGGAACGCATAGCGCGAATTTTGACTTCAAGTTGCTCAAACCGCTCGACCACCCCGACCAGGGCGAGGTTCAATTCCAGGACCAGATCCGATTCGAATTCGCGGTCACGGTTCTCGACGACGACGGCGACACCGACGTTCTGCCGATTGTCATCGACGTCAAGGATGACGGCCCGGTCGCGGTCGATGATACCAACACGGTCGCGGCCGACAGCACGACGACGGTCGGCGCCGCGAGCGGCGTTTTGTCGAACGACGACTTCGGCGCCGACGTGGGCCCGCCGGGCGGCGTGGTCACCGGTGTCGTGGCCGGTATGGGGACGCCGGTCGCCGGCAACGTCGGAACTGCGATCGCGGGCCAATTGGGCACCCTGACGCTGAACGCCGACGGCAGCTATACCTATGTCGCGAACGGATCGGGCGGAGGCGGCGCGACCGCGGTCATCGACTTCGAAAACCTGCCCGCCGGCACGGTGTTGAGTAGCATCCAGACCATCCATGGCCTGGTGACGATTAGCGGTACCAATCCGTTGCTGGCCGGCAACACCGCCATCATCTTCGACTCGGCGAATCCGACCGGCAACGACTTCGACCTGGGCACCACGAACCAGGATTTCGGTGGCCCCGGTGTCGGCATCGGCGGCGAAGCGGGCGCCGAGTACGAGAACAACACGCCGCACCGCAACATCCTGATCGTGGCCGAGAACCTGACTGACGCTAACAACGACGGGCTCATCGACGATCCCGACGACGCGACCACGATCGGTTCGATACTGGCCTTCGACTTCCAAGGGATCGGCAGCACGGTGACCCTGGAAGGTATGACCATCATCGACGTCGAGCAGAGCGAAGCGGCGGCGGAGGTGTTCTTCTACGACGCCAACGGCAATCAGATTGGGCTTCCCTTCGCCTTACCGCAGGTTGGCGACAACGGCGTCGCCGAGGTCAGTTTCGGGGACATTTCCGGCGTCGCGCGCATGGAGGTTCACCTGAACGGCTCCGGCGCCATCGACAACATCGCCTTCCGTCCGGACGGCGAGGGCGGTACCGACAAGTTCACCTACGAAATTGCGGACGCCGACGGCGATACATCGACCGCGACGTTGACCATCGACGTGACCACCGGCAGCGTCGTCTCCTCGACGAGCAGCCTGTTTAGCCTGGCCAGCGCCCCGGCCGGCGAAACCGTTCTGGGCACCGACGGCGACGACCTCTTGTTCGGCGGCGACGGCGACGACGAGCTGATCGGCGGCCTGGGCGACGACACCCTGTTCGGCGGCGGCGGCGCGGACAGCTTCGTCTACGACTCCTCGGCCGACGAAGGCAGCGACGAGATCGCCGACTTCTCGGTCCTGGCCGGCGACAGCATCGAGTTCAGCGACGTTCTCGATCCGGCCGATGGCGTCGTCGATGGCTCGTTCAGCAAGACCGGCGACACAGTGAGCGTCGCGCTGCAAGGCGGCACGACACTGACCATCGTGGACATCGACAACATGATCAACACGGTCGACGACCTGTTCAACCAGAACCCGGTCGCTTGAACCGGGCGTAATCCAGCCCGCTTCGGCGGGTTTGGTCCAGGGGGCGCAGGTAGCGCCCCCTATTTTTTTGCGCGCGGCGCGTCAAGCAAACCTTAAGCCGCGTTCGGTCACACTTGGCCGGACTCGCCCGGGCTCTGTTAGACTCCCGGGGTGTGATCGTTTTGTGGCTTCGGCGCCGCTGCCACATTTCCGGCCTGGTTTGTCCTAATCTTACCGAGGCAACGGCGATGGAAACTTGAGGATTCGCATTCGAGGCATGACCGGGACGCAATCGATCCACAGACGATGGCACCGTTTGGCGGCGCTCGCCGGTATCCTGGGCCTGATGGCCCTGCCGGTGCTGGCCGACAGCGGGGCCGCTGTCTGGGTGCCGCTCGCGCCCGCAACAGGGCAAACCGGCGGGCCAGTCGTGCTGGTGCCCTACGAGCAGAGCTTGCAGTTCGGCGAGCGCCCGGCGCCGCAGGTTTGGGTGCCGGACTACCTGCCGTCCGGCTGGCGCGCCGAGATGCCGCGCGCGGCGCCGGATGCCGCCGAGCGGCTGCGCAACCTGCCCGGTCACGATTCGATCGGCTTGGTCGGCTATGGGCTTTCGGAAGGCGCCTGGGACGCACCGCTGTCGCCCGCAAGGCCGCTCGCGGATGTCCTGCGCGACGCCGGTTGGCACCGCGACACCGCCGCGCGCCTGCGCGCGCAAGACGGATCGGGCGCGGTCGACTAGGCGTCGCTTATTCCGGATGGGTCTTGGGCGGCAGGCTGCGCAGGTAGGCGACGATCGCCTTCAAATCCTCGGGCTTGATCTTGGCGTAGTAGGGGTAGCCCATGGGCGGCAGCATCGCCGTGCCGTCCGGCCGCGTGCCGGTCGTGATCATCTGGATCACCTCGGCGTCGGAGTAGCGCTTGATGCCATCGGCCTCGTGGCTGGTCAGGTTAGCCGAGACCGTGACGCCCCAGGGCCCCTCGAACTCGCGCCCGCCGGCGCCGAGCTGGTTCTCGTAATCGAAGCGGCCGGCGATCATCGGGGTGTGGCACTCGACGCAGTGGCCGACCGGGCCGGCAAGATAGGCGCCGTAGGCGAGCGTGTTCGCCGGGTCGATGTCGGGGACTGTGCCGACCGGCGGGCCATAGCTGGCCGGCAGCGGGATGCGGTAGACGGTCTTTGGCACCGGATTGCGCACCGCCGGACGCGAGCGGACATAGGCCGCGATGGCGGCCACGTCGCGGTCGGACATGCCGCGGTAAAGTTCGATCGGCATCGGCGGCCCGACGAGGGAGCCGTCCGGCCGCCGGCCCTCGCGGATCGCGGTGGCGATCTCGGCCTCGCTCCAGCCGCCGATGCCGGTTTCTTTGTCCGGCGTGATGTTCGGCGCATAGGCCGTGAACTCGGGCAATTCGATCACGAAGCGCCCGGCCAGTTCCTGCCCGGGGATCGGCCGGCCCTGTTCGTCGATCGGGGTGTGGCAATTGCCGCAGGCGGCAACCGTGTTGACCAGGTAGTCGCCGCGCTCCAACAGGGTTTCCGCCTTGGCGGCGGCGGGCGCGAACGAGACCAAGAGCAGCAAGAAACCAAACGCGGAGACGCGCATGACCTGCATCCTTCGAAACGCGGGTGGGTAAGCGCCGGGGGCGGCGCGTTTAGAGCGATTTCCGTTTGGACGGCGCCAGCCCGCTCCCCCACCCGGCCACCCATAGGATACTGAAGTTGGGTGCCCTGGGGGATGACCGGGTGGGGGAGCGGGCCGGTGCGATTCCGCGTGTGCGGAAACGACTCTAGATAATCACAAAGTTCGGGCGCCGGGAATGGGGATTCCGATGCCGCGAAGGGGGGCGTAGGCGACTCAGCAGGGCACGTTGTAGAGGATGAAATCGGTCCTGGGCGCGTAGCTGTCGTAGAGCGTTCGGGCCGGGTAGTTGAACTCCTGGGTCAGCCAGCGAACCCCCGGCAGGCCCTTGGCCTTGGCGACCTTCAGAACGTGGTCGATCAGGGCCCGGCCGGCCCCGGCGCCGCGGACATCCGGATCGACATAAAGGTCGCTCAGATAGCAGACCATGGTGCCGCCCAGGGAGCGGTGCATGAGCTGGTACTGCGTGAAGCCGACGACCTTGCCGCTTTCGCCCACCGCGAGGTCGCACCAGAAATCGTTCGCGGGATCGAAGATCCAGCCCCAGACCGCGTCGAAGCCGCCATCCGGAATCTTGGTTTTGTAGAACGCCGCGTAGGCCTGGAACATCGTCTCCCACACGGCGCGGTCGCCTGGGCTCAAGGGGCGGATCGTGACGGCCATCTTCGGCTCTCCTTCTCGTGTGTTAGTACGGCGCCAGCCCGCTCCCCCACCCGGCCACCCAACGACAGTATGCTATGGGTGGCCGGGTGGGGGAGTGGGCCGGTGCGATGCCGCGTGAGCGGCAATTACTCTACTTCCGGCTCTTCAGGCGCGGGATCAGGGTCATGGCGATGGAGGCGACGATCATCGCCAAGGCCAGCGCCTTTTGCCAGGTCGGCGTGTCGCCGAGGATCAGGATCGAGGAGGTGACGCCGACAACCGGCGCGGTCAGGGTCGCGATCGCCGCCACCGTCGCCGGCATGCGGCCGAGCAGAACCGTCCAGAGCACGTAGCACACGACCATGGGGCCGAGGACGTGGAAGGCGTAGGTCCACAGCACCGCTAAGCTCGGCCCGCCTTGCGCCCACCAGGTCTGCGCCGGCAGGGGCTCGAAGATCAGTACCAGGGGCCAGCACAACGCGGCGGAGGCGACGAAGAACCACACGCTCATGGCCAGCGGCGGCGTGCTCCAGACGCGCATCTTCAGGGCGACGTTGCCGATGGCCCAGGACAGCGCTGCGCCGCCCATGATGGCGGGGCGGAGCGGCGCGGCGGCCAGCGCGCCGAAATCCTCCGAGGCCAGCACGGCCAGGCCGGCCATGCCGACCGCGAGCGCGATCAGCAGCCATGCGTTCAAGCGTTCGCCCAGGAATACGACGGCCAGCCCGGCGGTCAGCGCCGGCATGGTGTAGGCGACGATCGCGGCCTTGGAGGTCTCGACCAGCGTCTGGCCGAGCGAGGTCAGCACGTTGAAGCCGAAGATCAGGAACAGCCCGGTGATCGCCAGCGGCAGGCGCTCGCGCCGCGGCACGCGCAGGCTCTGACCCATCGCCGCCGCGATGAGCGCGAGCAACAGCGCCGCAGCCGGAAACGCCAGGGCGCGGATCGTGACCGGCGCGATCTCGCTCAGCATGAACTTGACCGCCGGCCAGTTCAGCCCCCACAGAAACCCGATCAGCAGCAGGCCGAGAACGGACCAGGTTTTGGCGTGAGTCGCGTTGGCGCGTGCGGCGTCGTTACGGCCCGCCTCGGCCTGTGTCGTTGAATCTTGAATGACGATGCCCCGTTACGCCGCGTTGGTTTTATTCAGCGTACCGGCACGGTTTCGCCCCGCGATGTCAAGGGGGGAAGGGGACGGCAGTTCGCCCCTCGAGTTTGGTAAGGTGTGCAACGGTTTTGTACTGTGTCCTAGGAATTGCCCGGAATTGCTCTAAACTTGCTCAACAACGGCGACGCATCGGAGTTTCCACCAAACATCGAACCCGTATATCGTTGCGAATCTTTCGGTGTCCTTGGCGTGGAATAACTTCACTTCAATTCCCTGCCCTTTGCGAAGGACTTTTGCACGTTCGATCACATGAGCAAATGCGTTCTTTCTGGTCTCGTCGTCAATATGGAGTACGGAGACTTGGTAGTCGGCCGGAATAATCTGGCCATATTCGCAGAAGTGAATGCCCCGAACCCAATACTCGATTAAAACATCCAGTTCAGCAGGTACTAATATCCCTGTACGCGAACCTTCTGCAAAGTTGGAAGTAAAGTAAGGCAGCACACCAGGCTCATCAGGACTCCAGATATCTCGCACGGATCGCCGCATCGCCGCGCGCCGGTTAAAGCGATGCATAAACTCTCGTGCGGTGGTTGCCGATCTGGGGTCCATTGACCTCTGCGCTTTGGTTACAATATCCGCTAAGGCCGGATCATTTGGGTCAAGGCATAAAGCGAGCCGACCTAGAACATCGCGCTCAAGTTTGCTTTTTCTATTGTTACATGGCCCACAAGCTCGAACTTTCCACTTGGCTTCTGATGTTGAACTGACGGGAAAGAAACTCCGCGCGATCACGTGATCGATGGTCAGTTCATCCTTATGGAATTTGTTTAAACAGTATGGGCACTGCACAAGTGTTATTGTGTCGTCTGCCATCTACGCTTTGAATTAATGTTGGTCTCTCAAAGACTCGAACTGTCAACCGGCGAGTACGACAATGCCATGAGCAGCAAGAACTTAATCACCATGTAGGCCGTGGTCTCCGGTCGAGACGCTGAACCGCAAATCGGCACCAAGCTACCCTGTCAAGGCCCGTTTCACGGCTTCGGGCTCTTTCTCGATCACCGTTAGAAGAACGCGCGCCGGGCCGTGGGGCTGGCGAGTGCCTTGTTCCCACTTGCGAAGCGTCGAAGAACTGATTTTGAAGGCTTCGGCGAATTTGTCCTGCGACAGGCCGAGCTTCTTCCGCGCGGCGCGCACGTCCACGACCGGCACTTCGATCTCGTGCGCCTTGCCACGGCTCTCGTCGCCTTCGGCATAGGCCAAGGCGTCGGTGAGGCCGTCCATGATTTTGTCGAATGGCTTCTTGGCCATGATTAGACTCCGTAACTTTCTCTCAGCATCCGGGCGACCTTCGCCAAAGCGTTGCGTTCGGCCTTGGACAGGTTGTCCTTCTCGTTCTTCGCAAAGACGGTCAGCAGGAACACGGGCATGGTATCGTTGTAAACGTAGTACACGACGCGCACGCTTCCGCGTTTGCCTCTGCCGCCGGCCGCGAATCTGACCTTGCGGAGTCCGCCGGTTCCCTGGATCAGGTCTCCGCACTCGGGCTCGACGGCGAGAAGATCAATGAGGGCGTCTACCTCTTGCCGCTTCATCCGGCCCTTTGCCGAGGCTACGAAAGCCGTCGTTTCCACGACCGTGATGAGGGCCATTTCCATCGCTATTTATGTACCCCAATGGGGTATAAGTTTCAACAAAAATCTCTACCCCATTGGGGTATATATTGCAAATTGCGAGATTCTATGGGAAACGATGCCCGTACGAAGACTCGAACCTTGGGCCGGCGCGGACGAGGGCTCCCGGAGCCGCAAGAGCTTGGCCCCCACGGCGGCTGCGTTCTGCGGCTGGGGCGCGAAACCGCGAAACCGGCGCCGGGTCTCTTCCGCGCGGCCACGGCCATTGACAAACCGGATCGCCTGGGCCCTAATATAGACCGACCGGTCGGTTACAAGTTGATGAGGCCATGGCGAGCGAAACCAGGCAGGAGCTTTTAAAGCAGGGCATGGCCATGATTCTGCGTCATGGCTACAACGACCTGGGCATCGCCGCGCTGCTCGAGGCGACGAAGACGCCGAAGGGCTCGTTCTATCACCACTTCAAATCGAAGGAGGCGTTCGCCCTCGAGGCCGTCGACCTTTACATGAAGGAGGTCCATGCCGGGCTGGATTATTGCCTCGGCGACACGACCCTTTCACCGCTCAATCGCGTGCGGCGCTTCTTCGAACTCAGCGAGGAGAAATACCGGACCGAGGGGTACCTCGGATGCCTGCTCGGCGGGTTGGGCCAGGAGCTTTCGGGCGTGAGCGAGGTCTTTCGCCGCAAGGCGGTGTACTTCAGCACCGGATCGCGGAGGTTGACAACCATCGCGACGCGGTCGGCTTGGGCCATGACCCAGCGGCTGTAGCGTGCCAGCACTTCCTCGTCGTACCGCTCATAGACTTTCGTCCAGG
>ERZ869936.2427-NODE-2427-length-10984-cov-7.659347_pt1 | contig 10984 bp, 7 predicted proteins | sample MGYA00520876_ERZ869936 | MGnify/ENA primary metagenome ERZ869936 (study PRJEB32218, sample SAMN09650985) | biofilter metagenome | isolation source: enrty point of leading RO module | place: Saudi Arabia: Thuwal, RO plant located on Red Sea | collected 2016-02-17 ... | reverse complement strand
TTTTCTAATTTCTTCACTTATTTCTTTGTACTCAACAGCACAAATTAGTCCTACAACTTTTACATTTTTTAACTCTAAGTCATAAATAAAAGAAGGATAATTTTTAAAAATCACTCCGTTTAAGAAAAGTTCGGTAAGTTGACTGCAATGTATAATTGATGTAGGAATAGAGTCTAGTGGATTATTCCTTAACGCCAATGTTTTAAGCTTTTGTAAATTACCAATTTCATTTGGTAAAGTCTTTAATTTATTATTACTCAATGCTAAAAAATCTATTTGTTTAAGGTTGCCAATCTGATTGGGAATTTCTGTAATTAAATTATCAGATAAATACATGGTTTTTAGTTGCTGTAAGCTTCCAATTGATGTAGGAAGTTCTTTGATAGCATTAAAGTCGAGTAGGAGAGTGTTTAGTTTTTTGAGTTGGTAAATGTTTTCCGGAATTTTTGAAATTTGGTTTTGTGATAAAAACAACTTTTCCAACTCTGTAGCATTAAATAATTCATCAGGAATTCTTTTAATAAGATTGTTAGTAGCGGCAAAACTTTTTAAGAATTTCAATTGCCCTAATTCTTTTGGTAAAACTTCAATTTTATTGTCGGTGTACCAAAGTAATTTTAGTTGTTTTAATTTTTCAATTTCCTTAGGAATGACAGTCAATTCATTTTTTTCAAGATAAAGACCTTCTAATTTTTCTAAATCAAAAATCTCTACGGGCAATTCCTGAATATGATTAGAATTAAGATAAAGCAATCTTAAATCATACAATCTACCAACCTGAAAAGGCACTTTTTTAATTTGATTATGCCCTAAACCAAGAACTTTTAATTTAGACAGCTGATTAATTTCTTCTGGTATTTTTTTAATTTGATTGCTATCTAAAAAAAGAATTTGAAGATTTTTAAAGGATAAAATTTCTTCTGGAAATTGCTTTAAATTTTGTTTGCGTAAATCAAGGTTATAAACTTCATCTTTTTGTTTAATGGCTTCTTCAATGCTAGAAAAATAAGGGTGGGGAGAGAGGGCATGGAAATAACTTTCTTCACTCTGAGAAAAAGCTATGCTTGTAATGAAACAAAATAAAAGGATTAATCGCATTAGTTTTTAAACTCGTATTGGTATTGATAAATGTTAATTACGTTTGATTGATGTTCTTTAATTAGCTTAGCACTAAGTAATAAATTTTTGTCATAAAGATATTGTATCAATTCAAATTCTTTTCCGTTTTTATAAACTATTTCTTCAATTACATTTCCAATTTGGTCGTATTTATAATGCCACTTGGTTTCACTTTTTTCAAAAGACCTTACCGTTTCGGTTTTTTCTGCAAGTCTTCCTAAGCTGTCGTAAGCATAAGTTAATTCATGTTTGTGACTACCAATAATAAATGAAGTATATTCTCTTTTTAAATAACCGTACTGGTCATATTGGCTTATTTTTTCTTTGTAAATTTTTCCGGAAGTGTTGTAAAAAAGAGTTTTTTGTTCGTTAGAGCTTGGGTTTTCATAACCAAAGTTTTCTTTAGAAATAATTAATTTTTCTACAGGCTTTATAAGATTAGAGTCCGGTTTTACTTCTCTGTAATAGGTAATAGTTTTTAATTGATTTTTTTCGTTGTATTCATAAACATAAGAGTAATATCCATCCCTGTCATTCATTCTCTTTTCTGCAATAAGTTTGTTAGCAGGATAGTGTCTGAAATAGGTGTAAAACGAATCAATTCCGGCTTGATGTGCTTTTGGTATTAAATGAATTTTAGTACACAATGTGCCGATTGAATCAAAACAGAAAATATTTTGCTTTTTAGTGAAAAGCATTTTTTCTCCTTCTCTTTTAAGCGAAATTTTTTCGGTGATTTTTATAATTTTATTTTTTTCGATAAAGTTTGCATCAAAGAATGTAGGCTCGCCCTTTAATTCAAGGCTCATATCCAATATTTGGGAATGTAGCGTACCCGCAAAAAAAATAACCCCTAATAATAATAATCTAATCACTTAAAAATAATCTGACTTTTTGCTTCTTCTACTTTATTGGTTGGAAGTTTGCACGATTTATCAATACAAACATAAATTCTGGTTTCGCCATCTACAAACTTATTTTCTAACAAGCTTAGGTTACTTTCTTTTTCAGTACCTAAATAAATAAGGTTTGGGTAGTAATTTTTACTAAGTTCATTTCGTAGTTTGTTTGCTGATTTTCCTGCTATGACTATTTCGTAAAACGGACTGGTGTTCCATAATAAAAGCGTTCCCCAATTTGAATATCCTGGAGCATAGCCAGGCAATTGCTCTATCATATTTTTAAGCATTTGCTCCGATTTTTTAAGGTAATTGTCGTCATCAAAATACTTACCTAATAAAAATAGTCCTTTAGCTATTGAAGAGTTTGAAGCAGGAATAACATTATCACTTATCTCAAACTTTCTTGTAATTAATTGTTCACTTGAATTAGCTGTAAAATAAAACATACCACTTTTTTCATCATAAAACTCTTTAATGGTGTAGTCGGCAATTTTTTTAGCTTCATTCAGCCATTTTTCGTCAAAACTTACTTCATATAATTTTAGAAATGCCTCAATGGTAAATGAGTAGTCTTCCAAAAAACCATTAATGGAGCTTTTACCATTTTTATAGGAGTGAAATAGTTTACCATCTTTACTAAGCTGGTGTTTTTGAATAAACGCTGCATTTTTTATTGCAATGTCTAAATATTTTGAGTTGCCAATATATTGATATGCTTCTGCATATCCTTTAAGCATGAGTGCATTCCATGATGTTAAAGTTTTATCGTCTAAACCGGGTTTAATTCTTTTCTCTCTTTTATTCAATAATTTTAAATTAACGTCATCTACCTTTTTATTTAGGTCAGCTAAAGTCCAGTTTTTCTTTTTGGCAAACTCTACATCACTTTCTCTTCTTAATAGAATGTAGTTGTTGTGTTCCCAAAATCCGTTTGGATTTATATTGTAATAATCTTTTACCCAACTATAATCTTCACCTAAAACTTTTTCAAGCTCTTCTTTTTTCCATACATAATATTTTCCTTCTTCTCCCTCCGAGTCAGCATCCAATGCTGAATAGAAAGCACCGCTATTATCCGTTAATTCTCTTTTTACAAACTCTAGAGTTTGTTCTACAACTCTTTTGTATTCTTCTTTTTTAGTAAAAGCAAATGCTTGGCTGTATAGGCTTACTAATTGTGCGTTGTCGTAAAGCATTTTTTCAAAATGTGGTATTTTCCATAATGCATCTGTAGAGTATCGTGCAAATCCACCACCAATTTGGTCATAAATTCCTCCCATTGCCATTTTATCTAAGGTCAATTCCAGATGTTTTCTACTTTCTTCATCATTATTTAAGCAGGTGTATTGTAGCAAAAACTCATAATTGTTTGGAATAGGAAATTTTGGAGCTCGGTTTGGTCCGCCTTCTTTTATATCCCAGCTTTTTTGCCAGTTAATAATCATTTCTTTAGCTGTGTTTTCAGAAAAAGATTCTTCAGATGTGTTTATATCAATTAAATCAGATTGTCTAATTCCTTCGGTTAAATTAGTGGCATACTCAATAAATTTTTCAGAATTGTTTTTGTATTCATCTTGGATTGATTGTAAAATATGCATCCAGTTTTTCTTTGGAAAATAAGTTCCACCGTAAACGGGTCTTCCGTCTGGAAGGGCAAAACAATTTAAAGGCCAGCCTCCGCTGCCGGTCATTAGCTGAACAGCTGTCATGTATATTTGGTCTATGTCTGGTCGTTCTTCTCTATCAACTTTAATACAAACAAAATACTCATTCATTAATTTTGCTACCTCTTCATCTTCAAAACTTTCATGTTCCATTACATGACACCAATGGCAAGCAGAGTATCCAATACTAATAATAATTAACTTATTTTCTTTTTTAGCTTTTTCAAGAGCTTCTTCCCCCCAAGGATACCAATTTACCGGATTGTGTGCGTGTTGCAGCAGGTAGGGAGAAGTTTCGTTTATAAGTAAGTTGGTGTGTTTGGGCATGGTTGTATCAGTTGTGTTTTTAGTATTTTCAGATGAAATATCTTTATTACATTGCTGGAAAAGTAATAATAATAGTGTAGAGGAAAATAAAATTTTCATGATAATTAGTTATGGAAATAGAATAATTCTATTTCTCGAAATTGAGAGAAGCTGAATTTACACAGTATCTCAGTCCGGTATTAGTTGGGCCATCATCGAATAAATGTCCTAAATGACTACCACACTGGCTACAAACTATTTCTGTTCGTATCATTCCGTGAGATTTATCTAGTCTTTTTTCAATTATACCTTCTTCAATTTCATTGTCAAATGAAGGCCAGCCACAACCCGAATTGAATTTGTTTTCGGAGGTAAACAATATAGTTCCACATCCTTTGCAAGAATAAATACCATCTTCAAAATGGATGTCATATTTACCGGTAAAGGGTCTTTCAGTACCTTTTTCTCTTAAAATTCTGTATTCTTCGTTAGTGAGCTCTTTTTTCCACTCACTTTCAGGCTTTTCTTTTGGGTAACCCATTTTATTAAGCTGCTGTTCCCAGTTGCTTTAGCATTTTAGCATGATTCCACAATGCTATCACAAAATTTTTCTGACTATAATATTCTAACTGATATTCTTTAGCTGTTTCTCTTACAATTTTAGAAAGCTTTTTATAATGAACATGGCATATATTTGGAAAAAGATGATGTTCAATTTGGTAATTTAAACCACCAACATACCAAGAAAGGATATTACTTTTTTCAGAAAAGTTAGCCGTAGTTAGCATTTGATGAATAGCCCAAGTATTCTCTAGAGAACCTTTTTCATCAGGTATTGGGTATTCAGACGTAGGCATAACATGAGCTAACTGAAAAACTGAACTTAAAATTAATCCTGCTACAAAGTGCATTGCCAAAAATGAAACTATAGTAACCCAAATAGGAGCTTGAATAAATACTAATGGTAGAACAAGTATAAATGCGTAGTAAACTACCTTCCATATAATTAGTTCTGTTAAGAGTTTTTTATCTCCACCCATACCTCTAGTTAGGCCTTGTTTTTTATATTTAAAGTGTTGTAAAAAATCTTTAGAGGTAATCCAGGAAAGGGTAAGGAAGCCATATAAAAACCAAGCATAAAGATGCTGATACTTATGTAGTTTGTATTTTTTTTGATTTGGAGAAAAACGCATTAAAAAACCAACATTAATGTCGTCATCCATACCATCAACATTAGTAAACGAATGATGAAGTCTGTTATGCTGTATTTTCCAATTAGCGGCATTTCCACCAATTAAGTAAATGATATTTCCTATAAATTTATTTACTCTTGGATTTTTAGAATATGAGCCGTGAATAGCATCATGCATTACACTTAAACCTAATCCTGCCATTCCAACACCCATAACTACCCAAGACACAAATATTAGCCAAGGATTAGTTATTACTCCAAATACCATTAAAAAATAGGGAAGGAGATAAATTCCTAATAAGGCAATAGTTTTTATAACTAATTGTGCGTCTCCGTGAATTGTTGTTTTGTTATTGGTAAAGTATTCGTTAACCCTTTGTCTTAATGTAAAAATAAAATCTCCCTGGGTTTCTCTTGCAAATCGTACTGCTTTCATTAAATGATTTAAAAATTCTGAAGATAAAGATACTAAAAAAGTTTAATTTGATTTTTTATAATGATAAAAAATTCCCTTGTCAAGTGGCGTCCATAAGCAAGCCTTAAGGTTTCCGGCTTTTAAAGCATTGTTTGTCCATGTGTTACAAGTATGAAAGAAACTATACTTCCCCTTTGCTTCATAAAAAACATCATTTTCACCATAAGTTGAAGCATTTATTTTATCAAACACACTGTCTTTTATCACAAAACTAGATTTAACATAATTAACTATTTTCAAATAGGTTTTTTTGTTAACCTTAATTTGTATGCATCTGTCGTTTAACTCCATGGTTTCATAAAAAGTAACATGCATTGCGGAAGAGCCCAAATAACACATTGCTTTTATGGCAGTACTTGCTTTTAAATCAGCCCATGTAGGAGTTTCAAGATAGAAACCCTTATCTCCCCAGCCAAATGAAGCATAATTAACATTTACTTTTTTCGATTTAGTGTCAAGTGGATTAACGTATTCTGTCCAATCAAAAAAATCAGTCTTTATAGGTAATACCAAGTCAGTATGAACACCATTAGTCAATAAATAAATAGCTATACAATCATTTTCACATTCTTTAAATTCACTGTTTATTGATATGTATGGAAGGCTTATACCTGAAATAACATAGAGAATGAGAAAAAGTATAATAAATTCAATACAATTAAAAGCTATTTTTCCCGCTAGCTTCATTGTTTTTTATTTGCTAGATGAAATAGGGGAGTTTTATTTTGCTTTGCTAAAAGTAAATTGAAAAGTTCCGCTGTTGCAACGGCATCACCTTCAGCCCTATGTCTTGCAGAATTTTTAATAGATAGACTATTACATAGATTGCCTAAACTATAGGAATTATAACCTGGTAAAAGCTTTCTACTTAGTTTAACAGTGCAAAGAGTATCACGTTTATAATCTGCCCCTAAAGCAGAAAATTCATTTTTTATAAAATTATAGTCAAAACTCACGTTATGGGCTACAAAAACTTTCTTTTCTGTTATTTCCCATATATCTTTTGCTACTTCATAAAACTTTGGAGCATTAATTACCATTTCATTTGTAATCCCCGTTAGTTTTGTATAGAAAGAAGAAATATAACATTCAGGGTTAATTAAAGTAGAATACTTGTCAACTACTTCAAAGCCATTATGTATTAAGACACATATATCGGTAATTCTTCCATTCACTGGGTTAAACTTTCCTCCACAAGTTTCAATATCTATAATGGCATACATGCAACAAATTAACTTATTTTTTTAGGAACAAAAAAAGCCCCAACAAAGTTGAGGCTTTTTAAAATTGGCAACGACATACTCTCCCGATTTTACTCAGTACCATCTGCGCTGACAGGCTTAACTTCTCTGTTCGGAATGGGAAGAGGTGAACCCTGTCGCTATAGTCACCATAAATCTTTAGTTCTATTTATATGACATTTAAAAGGAAGAAATTGAACGTTTATTAAAAGCTACGGGCAATTAGTATTGCTCAGCTTTGACATTACTGTCTTTACACCTGCAACCTATCAACGTCATAATCTTTGACGACCCTTAAAGGAAATCTCATCTTGAGGCGAGCTTCGCGCTTAGATGCTTTCAGCGCTTATCTCTTCCAGACATAGCTACCCAGCAGTGCATCTGGCGATACAACTGGTACACCAGAGGTCTGTCCGACTCGGTCCTCTCGTACTAAAGTCAGCTCCTCTCAAATTTCCAACGCCCACAACAGATAGGGACCGAACTGTCTCACGACGTTCTGAACCCAGCTCGCGTGCCACTTTAATGGGCGAACAGCCCAACCCTTGGGACCTTCTCCAGCCCCAGGATGTGACGAGCCGACATCGAGGTGCCAAACCTCCCCGTCGATGTGAGCTCTTGGGGGAGATCAGCCTGTTATCCCCGGAGTACCTTTTATCCTTTGAGCGATGGCCCTTCCATTCGGAACCACCGGATCACTATACTCGACTTTCGTCCCTAATCGACTTGTCGGTCTCTCAGTCAAGCGTCCTTATGCTATTGCACTCTACGTACGGTTACCAAGCGTACTGAGGACACCTTTAGAAGCCTCCGTTACTTTTTTGGAGGCGACCACCCCAGTCAAACTACCCACCAAACACTGTCCTCAATAAAGAGTTAGATTTCAAATAATTAAAGGGTGGTATTTCAAGGTTGATTCCACAACTCCTAGCGAAGCTGCTTCAATATCTCCCACCTATCCTACACATCAATTATCCAAAAACAATGTTAAGCTATAGTAAAGGTTCACAGGGTCTTTCCGTCCCGTTGTGGGTACTCGGCATCTTCACCGAGACTACAATTTCACCGAGCTCATGGTTGAGACAGTACCCAGATCGTTACACCATTCGTGCAGGTCGGAACTTACCCGACAAGGAATTTCGCTACCTTAGGACCGTTATAGTTACGGCCGCCGTTTACTGGGGCTTCAATTCAAAGCTTCTCCCGAGGGATAACCTCTCCTTTTAACCTTCCAGCACCGGGCAGGTGTCAGGCCTTATACATCATCTTTCAATTTAGCAAAGCCATGTGTTTTTGATAAACAGTCGCCTGGGTCTATTCACTGCGGCCTACCGAAGTAGGCGCCCTTTATTCCGAAGTTACAGGGCCAATTTGCCGAGTTCCTTAACCATGACTCACTCGAGCACCTTAGGATTTTCTCCTCAACTACCTGTGTCGGTTTACGGTACGGGTTATAACTAACTGAAGCTTAAAGGTTTTTCTTGGAAGTTAATTCATACTTTCACTTTGCCCGAAGGCTAGGTTCAACGCACATTTCCGTCAGTACGTAAGCACTACATAACTTCGTTACTTTATCGCATTAGTATAAGTTTAGGAATATTAACCTAATGTCCATCGACTACCCCTTTCGGGTTTGCCTTAGGCCCCGACTAACCCTGATCCGATTAACGTTGATCAGGAAACCTTAGTTTTACGGTGAGCAGGTTTCTCGCCTGCTTTATCGTTACTTATGCCTACATTTTCTTTTCCAATTACTCCAGCAAGTCTTGCGACTTACCTTCAACGCAAATTGGAATGCTCCCCTACCATTATAAAAATCTACAGTTTCGGTATTACATTTATGCCCGATTATTATCCATGCTCAATCGCTCGACTAGTGAGCTGTTACGCACTCTTTAAATGAATGGCTGCTTCCAAGCCAACATCCTAGCTGTCAAAGCAATCGAACTTCGTTTATTCAACTTAATGTAAATTTAGGGACCTTAACTGATAGTCTGGGTTGTTTCCCTCTCGGACATGGACCTTAGCACCCATGCCCTCACTCCTAAATTTATGTCATAGCATTCGGAGTTTATCAGGGTTTGGTAGGCGGTGAAGCCCCCTAGCCCAATCAGTAGCTCTACCTCTATGACACGTTTTATTTAAGGCTGCACCTAAATGCATTTCGGGGAGAACGAGCTATTTCTCAGTTTGTTTAGCCTTTCACTCCAACCCACAACTCATCCAAAGACTTTTCAACGTCAACTGGTTCGGTCCTCCACTCCGTGTTACCGGAGCTTCAACCTGGTCATGGGTAGATCACAAAGTTTCGCGTCTACCCCCTTTAACTATACGCCCTATTAAGACTTGCTTTCGCTTCGATTACTTTAAAAATTAATCTTGCTAAAGAGGAGTAACTCGTAGGCTCATTATGCAAAAGGCACGCAGTCATCCCGAAGGACTTCTACAGCTTGTAAGTATACGGTTTCAGGTTCTTTTTCACTCCCCTGTTCGGGGTGCTTTTCACCTTTCCTTCACAGTACTGGTTCACTATCGGTCTCTTAAATGTATTTAGCCTTACCAGATGGTTCTGGTAGATTCAGACAGGATTTCACATGTCCCGCCCTACTCAGGATACTGCTAGGTAAATAATTTATTTTAACTACAGGATTATCACCTTCTTTGATCTATTTTTCCAAATAGGTTCGTTTATAAATTATTTGTCCATATTGCAGTCCTACAACCCCAAAATTGCCTAAACAATTATGGTTTGGGCTATTCTCGTTTCGTTCGCCACTACTAAGAGAATCACTTTTGTTTTCTTTTCCACTAGTTACTTAGATGTTTCAGTTCACTAGGTTAGCTGTCATTAAGACTGGTAAATCTTCAATTTACCGGGTTTACCCATTCGGAAATCTATGATTATAACGGTTATAGCACCTTATCATAGCTTATCGCAGCTTGTCGCGTCCTTCATCGCCATTAAGAGCCAAGGCATCCCCCGTATACCCTTTATTACTTTTTAATAAAATTTCAATTTCTTCCAAAATGTCAAAGAACTTTAAGTGTGGAGAATATCGGAGTCGAACCGATGACCTCCTGCGTGCAAGGCAGGCGCTCTAGCCAGCTGAGCTAATTCCCCTTAACTTTTGTAGTCCCGCGCAGATTTGAACTGCGGACCTCTACATTATCAGTGTAGCGCTCTAACCAACTGAGCTACGGGACTTTGCTTTATCCCAAAACGCAACTGAAAAAGTGCAACGATGTTGTTACGGGACTTTAAAGTTGGGGTAATAATGAAACAGAAATGAGGTGGTAAATGAATTACTCTAAAAAGGAGGTATTCCAGCCACACCTTCCGGTACGGCTACCTTGTTACGACTTAGCCCCAGTTACCAGTTTTACCTTAGGCAGCGCTTTACAGCAACCGACTTTAGGTACCCCTAGCTTCCATGGCTTGACGGGCGGTGTGTACAAGGCCCGGGAACGTATTCACCGCATCATTGCTGATATGCGATTACTAGCGATTCCAGCTTCATGAAGTCGAATTGCAGACTTCAATCCGAACTGAGATTGATTTTAGAGATTAGCATCTTGTCACCAAGTAGCTGCCCTTTGTATCAACCATTGTAGCACGTGTGTAGCCCTGGACGTAAGGGCCGTGCTGACTTGACGTCATCCCCACCTTCCTCACCGCTTACGCGGGCAGTTTTTCTAGAGTCCCCAGCATTATCTGTTGGCAACTAGAAATAGGGGTTGCGCTCGTTATGGGACTTAACCCGACACCTCACGGCACGAGCTGACGACAGCCATGCAGCACCTTGCAGACCGTCCGAAGAAAATCTAGTTTCCTAGAAAAGCGTTCTGCATTTAAGCCCAGGTAAGGTTCCTCGCGTATCATCGAATTAAACCACATGCTCCACCGCTTGTGCGGGCCCCCGTCAATTCCTTTGAGTTTCAACCTTGCGATCGTACTCCCCAGGTGGATTACTTATCACTTTCGCTTGGGTACTGAAATTATGTTGCCAGCACCTAGTAATCATCGTTTACAGCGTGGACTACCAGGGTATCTAATCCTGTTTGCTCCCCACGCTTTCGTGCCTCAG
>ERZ869936.2426-NODE-2426-length-10986-cov-6.202909_pt1 | contig 10986 bp, 28 predicted proteins | sample MGYA00520876_ERZ869936 | MGnify/ENA primary metagenome ERZ869936 (study PRJEB32218, sample SAMN09650985) | biofilter metagenome | isolation source: enrty point of leading RO module | place: Saudi Arabia: Thuwal, RO plant located on Red Sea | collected 2016-02-17 ... | reverse complement strand
TGGAAAATTAAGTTTTTATATTGATACTGCAGCGGGAGAATGTCCACATTGTGGAGAGAGCACTTTGTTAATTGCTGTTGTTAGTGAATATTATCGTTGTACAACATGCGGTGAAGACACTAAACAACATATCAATGGAGAAATAAAATATTTAAAATTGACAAAGGATGATCAAGAATGGCTACGAAACCGAAATTTGGAGTAAATAATTACAAAGGTTCAACAAAAAGAAAAAGACCTAGAAGACACTCAAAGAAACCAAACAAAAAATTTTCTAGAAAAATGTATCGAGGTCAGGGCAGATAATGAAACTATTTGCATTGGTATTGTATATTTGTTCGGGGGCGGCGAACTCATGCTTACAACCATTTATATTTGAAGATCAATTTGATTCAGTTTACAATTGTATGATCAAAGGTTACGAAGAAAGCAAAGAAAAAATGGTGAAGATAGGTTCAGATGATGTAAACAAATATAATATTTATATTAAGTTTGATTGTATTCCACAAGAAATAATATTACCTAAAAAGAAACCTGTAAAAGAAGAACAGATTATATAAACCACCCCCGCTGTATGATAAGAGAGGGAAGCTAAAAATCTGCGAGGGTGGAACTTAAACATTCCTATGTGTGGGAAAGTTCACTTTGCCATAATTATATCACATTGTCAAAATAAAACTTGACCATAAGTTATTATGTGGTAATTTAACTTAAAATGATAAGGAGAAAGTTATGAGAAAAAATTTCAAAAGTGTAACTATACCATTGTCTGCGTACAATGAGATTAAGACATTGGGAACTAGTAAAATATTTGAAGTCCCTTTGTCCGTATCTAAAACAATCGTATGGTTGCTTGAAAAACAAAAAGCACATCACAATAAAAAAAATGGAGAAAAGAAAGTATGAAGAAGAAAGTAACAAAGAAAGAAAAAGAGAAAATAACTTACAAATTTTTAACAAAGCATGTTGATAAATTTGATAAATTAATGAAAGATGCTAGCAAAGAAAAAGAATCATTGCCAATAGATTGCAGTATTCATGCTCTGAGTGCTATGGTTGTTCAATCAATTGCAACAAACATGGCCAACTATTACGGTGGTATGAATAGAGTTAAAGAAACTTTTCAAGATGCTTTAGATCAAGAGGCTAATTTTAGATATATACAGGCCAAGGAAGAGAGAGAAAGTGTTTCTTAGAGAGAAGGCAAAAATAAGATGAATTAAGGAGAAAAATATGACAAAGAAAGAACTAATGAAAAGATTAAATAAACAGAAACAAACTATAAAAAATCTTCAAAAGAAAGCTGATAAGTTAGCTGATGTTGAAAAAAGATTACAAGCTACATTAGATGATTTAACAATTGCAGAAGATCAATTGAAAACTGCAAACGAGACGTTACAAAAAGAACAATCTGATAATAGTCTTGTAAGACAGGATTACTTCCGTATAAATAATGAGAATGATTTGAGAAAAGAAATTATTTCTCTACAAAAAGAAGTAATAGAAAATAAACAAAGACCATACATCAATAATTATACAAATGGTATTAGTAATGGCACTACTAGCACAACTAGTAGTACAATACATAGTATGTAATGTTAAAAATAATCTGTCCAAAGTGTCATGGTAATGGATATCTAGGAGGTTCTAGAGATACTGATACACAGACAGATTGTGATTATTGCAACAATCAAGGAGAGGTTGAGATTACTGAAGAAAGTGTGAACTATCATAGAAAGCATGACAGGGAAACTAGCGGAGATGGTTCATGCCGAAAAGTCTTAGACTAAAGGGAGATTATAGCGAGAATGCAGCAGTTGTTTATTTTCAAAAAAATAATTATTTTGTATTCAAGGATAGCCAAAGGCACGGAGCAGTTTATCTTATTACAATTAACGAAAACAAGGAGTTAAAGTTATGGGATGTTAAAACACAAAACTTCCGAAAAAACGGAACAACAATACACCGATTGCCAAGGCGAAAAAAAGTTGGCAATCGGTTAATAAATATAATATATTATGATATAGAGAAAGAAAAATGCTTCGTGCCGACAAGAAGAAAGGAAAAAGAGAAATGAACAAAATTTTAGAGTTACACGCAGAGTGGCTTAAAAAACAAGGTTTAGTTCAGAAAGCAAAAGAATGTTTAGAACAATCAAAAAACTACAAACCAAGTAGTTGGCCAAGGATTAAAAGATGACAGCTTTATATGGAATAGGTATGTTTTTCACAGGTATGGGTGCCATACTGATAGGTGGAATTGTTGCTTATTATATAATTAACAAGGTAAGGAAAAATGACAAAGACTAGAATACATGTCAATCAACATAAGATTAGATCTAACATAAAGAAAGGAACCAATGATCCTGTTATTACTGTTAAGACATCTAAATCTAATACTTATACGCATGAGGTTGAGATAAAAGGGCCAAGTAAAGTTATCTATAGCCCTGACAAACCCCTGAGTTGCGGTGCTAGGGTATGGATTGAAACAGAATCAGAGGTAATTACAACATGAAATACATAGTATCAGTAACAATAGTTTGTTCATTATTAACTGTTATGGTTGTCTTGAGTGGTTGCTCAAACACTAAGTTTGATGGTTTCGACCCTACGACTACAACGGTTAGATGGATTATGACGGAGTTAAATAAGAATGAAAACTAGGTGGAATGAGAGGTATAAGTACCCAAAGAGTAGTAGATCTCTAGTCATGGGTCAAAGACACTACGATATAAATGATAGTAAGTTACCATCTGTTACGACGATTATATCACAAACTCAATCAGAAGAAAAGAAAGCAAGTTTGGCTAAATGGCGGCAAAATGTTGGCGAAAAAGAGGCAGATTCTATTATGAATGATGCTGCAAAACGTGGAACTGCTATGCATAACTACTTAGAACACTACCTTATTAGCCTTAAAACAGGCCTCAGACACGAAAATTTGACCGATGTAGGGGTACAGGCTAAGAAAATGGCCTTGGAGATTATAAAGCATGGATTTGAAGACTTGCATGAGATATGGGGATGTGAAGCAACTTTGTATTACCCTGGTAAATACGCAGGAACCACGGACGTTTGTGGTAGATACATGGGTGAAGATAGTATTATAGACTTTAAACAGACCAACAAACCTAAGAGAGAGGAATGGATAGACGATTATTTTGTACAATTAGCGGCTTATGCTTTAGCGCATAACAAGATCTACGACACAAAGATTAACCAAGGGGTAATCTTAATGTGTTCAAAGGATGGCATGTATCAACGATTCACGGTCAGTGGTCAGAGATTCATGGACTTTAAGGACAAATGGCAACGGAGATTGGAGGAGTATCATGGCAATAAACATAACGAAAATAGTACAGATCAGTAAAGGTTCGAGGTTCGGGGACGGTGAATGGCAAGAGGATATGAGGAAACTTGGCAGTTTTAAAACGGCATATGATAAAGCAAATGACAAAGGAATGAAAGAAGTTTATAAAAATAAATGGTATGATTATGTCAAAATTGTGGCAGATAAGATTGATACATATAGTGGGAAATCTTGAGTGATATTTTTTTTGAAAAAAAATCTGAAATATTTTGTGTTACCTTTGTTACCATTGTACAAAAAATGTAATGAAATCAATACTTTAAGTACAAAAATATGGTATTTTTTTGGTAGATTTATGGTAGATTTGGTAACAAAAAGGGACAAAGTCCGACACGCGCGTGAAGTTTTTTTTATATAAAATTTGGGTTAGTCAAAAATTCCCACTATATGGAAAGAACATTCTGTGCTAGTTTAGGGTATGGCTGCAAGACGAAAGAAATCTAAATACCGACATGTTGTTATTAGAAATAAGAAGTATTATTTCTATTCTATAACATGGTTGGATATTACAGGTGATTCAGGCCACAGTACAGCAGAAGAATTCATGAAGTTTAAACCAAGTGTTATGGTTACACAAGCATACTTGTTTAGTAAAGATAAGAAAAATGTTAGAACCTTTGCCTCGTATGAGCAAGGTGATGAATTATTTTCAGATCGTAATGTATTTCCAAGAGGTTGTATTATTAAAATGGAGAAAGTTAATCTTTAGGTTTATCTGAATCTTCTAGATTTTGTTTAATTTGTTTTACATCTACCTCACCAATTAACGTAGAATGATCAGATACCAACTTCATAAACTTGTCTTCTAATTGTTTTGCATCTAAGTTTTCTATCTTACCTGTAAGAGATAGTATTTTTTTCTGATCCACATACAGCCCGCCAACCTTTCCTCTAGCCACTTCCGCATTGACAGCAGATGAGAAAGATCTCCTGACTAGTGCCTGATCTCTAATCTTAGCTAGTTCCGCTAAATGCCCGTCCATAGATATATCATATTTTTTTCTTGCTTCCTCTCGTAGTTCTGCAATGTAATTATAAACCACAGGAAAGTATTTTGGACTTTGTAATTGAGATGCTTTCACCCGCGCTGTATCCTTCGGGTAGCCCGCCTCTATAGCACACTCAGTGCCCGTCATCTTACCAGCTTGTGAGACCAGCAGTTCTGCAAACTTTCGCTGTTTCTCAGTAAGATGTCTAGAGATACCTCTTTTTGGTTTTGGTACTGGTACTTTTTCCATAATATGTTATATGTAATTAAAGTTAATTTAATATGTTTGTTAAACATTTGCAAGAGTATTTAGACAAGTTCACAGATGGCACGAAAGGCAACGCCGTCAGCAATGCCCGTATATTTATGGAATCTGAAGACGGACATCTTGAAGAAATCAGACGTATTGAAGTCCAAGAATCTACAATCATTGGCCAACCATCTATTAGAGTAGTTTTAAAAGGCACTTCAGATAAGAAAATTATATCTAAAACTTTTAATCAAACTTAGATTTATTTTCAGAAAGTATTTTTGATATAAGTTTGCAATCGTTATCATCTCCATCTGTCCAATCTGATTTGTTGCTTTCATAAGCGTCATACTTCCAAACATTCCACTTATCAATCAACCTCTGTGCCTGCTCCCTATCTTCCTTCTTCTTTCTTTCATACGCTTCAGATTTATTTTTGCTATCTCTGAAATCGTGTCCATCATCTCGTTGTGTCATATAGCAAACTCCTTCTCTAGTTGTGGGAAGGGATATTTCTCTCTCCAAAATCTTCCGTTGTATGAGAAGTATCCAACATATTTTTTATTTTTATAAACTTTTGGCGGAATAAAATTACCACCGCCTAAATCATTTTGATCTCTGTATGCCGTCACTAATTCACGTAACAAAGATAATTTTTTATAACCCACATTTTTAATTTCATTCGTACCCCAAACCCGTTGCGTAGGGTCTTGTTTAAAATCGGGATTACCTACATTGGTTAATAGTTTGATGTAGAAGTTTTCTTTCTTGTGCATTTTATCTTTCTCCTATTTTTTAGTTAAACTCTGTTGTGCTTGTCTTATAGTTTGATACCATTGTTTAGTATAACTAATCTTGTTTAATCTACGTAATAAAGTTTTAAGAGATATCTGATGTACCTTACCATCTCCTGTAGTATAATAAACCCATGTTGTAGACACGGGTTTATTTAATACTTTATCACTGTAGTTTCTTTTTTTAACTACTGCCATTTTTATGATCCTTCCTTATCAACCTTGGTAATCTCAAAGTGATCTCGGTCTGTAACCTCATCACCGCTAAAATCACCACTGTTGACCATTTCTCTTGCTTTCTCTTCTGTTTCAGCTTTTATTAAAACTACGTTTGTAGTTTCCTCAACAAATGTAACTTTATAAACTGCCATCTAACACTCCGCCGTAAATTGACACTCGCCATTTTTTTGGACGCAATCTCGTATTTTGATACCTAGTTCAAGCCTTGCTAAAATAGCGTAGTTTGCATTAAACTTGTCATATGGCATATCTTCGTTATATGTTTTCTTAAACCAATCTTTGACAATATCTTCATTGAAACCATTTACCGACTTGAAGAAATAGTTTAGCTTGTCTTTGTATTCACCAAGTTGATTTTCACATACCTTGATGGCCTCGTTGATGGTTCCTAAATTGGTCTCATCAAAATAATATTCTAGAACTGATGGCTCTGTGCCTATCACTCCAAAATGATCAGCGTCATTGCTAGCTTGTACTGCGAAAGCAAACTTGCCTTCAATATCGCCGTTGTAGTATCTACCCATTGTTTTTACTCCTTGTATGGTTAAGGGGGTGTAGGGCGCGGTTTAAATAAAACTTATCCCTACCTTCCTTTATCTCCACCCCCATGGGAACTAATTAGTTTTGTCCTTTGATTGCATTCCCTGTACAATCATTGAACCTTTGTCTCCTAGTGTTTGTTTCAATGCTTTGCCTATTTGGCCAAGCATATCAACCTCTGACATAGAAGGTTTTTCATTTTTATAGTCTTTGTGATCTGTAACTTTTTCAAAGTTTGACCAATAGACTAGGCCAATATCATAAGCATTATTACCTAACATAGATTGCGGTATTCCTCTGCTCTCTGATACGTGCCACTCTCCACCTTTATAGATGTAGATGTATTCAATCATAGTTGCACCGCTATACTCATACATTAAACAAAATTCATTATTGTATGTTGCGGTATCTCCGTGACCATCCCTACCCCAATCTCTCTTATAAAAACTACATTCATTTGTAGTTTCGCCAAGGTATGAACAATCTCCATAATCAAATAGTTTGATTGCTTTGTCATATGTTGCGTAATGGTTCACAAGTAATTTACCATTGCCCTCAACATACCCATCTGAATGAACGTAGATAGATTTAACTTTTCCATCTGGTAGTTCAATCGCCACTAATGATCTAGTTGACATTTTTTTCTCCTTTTTTACTTTCATTATTATGTGGTAAAAAACCATACAATTATGTTTAAATTAAGGCAAATATAAAATTAATTTGAAAAAATTTTACCGCTATGTTAATTCAATTATTGAATGAAAAAAGAGAAAGATTTAATCAAAAAATTAAAGTCATGTACTCCTCAAATAGTGTGGGATAGGATAGAGAATTTGGCGGTTTCAGGCGTTCCTGATCTGTTGGGATACAACAAAAATAATAAATTTTTTACTATTGAAACCAAGTTAGCAAAAGTTAATTCAGTGAAGTTCAGACCTCATCAAATTGCATGGCATGTGCGCCATCCTGCGAATGCTTTCATCCTGCTTTTTTCACAGAGACACCGAACCGCGAAACTTTTTAAAAGTACATCTATCCACGATCTGCGGAAGCTCGGACATCAAGCTCCGAACCACGTTGCGCTGTCATTTGACGAAATAAACAAATATCTAATGTCAATGTAATGGGGTGGGGAGCCCGTCTACCGACCCCCACCCAAGTTTCACGTGAAACAACGAACCACTGCACAACCCAAAATGAACGCATACAACTAAAAAGTGATTGACACAATATATAGTGTGCGACAATCTGCTCATTTACATTCGCGGTTCGTAAGATAGGGCGGGGATAGCCCGTGTCCCACCCCCACCCAAGATATATCTCCCCCATCTAATAATTGATACCACTCGCTAACTAAATAGGGGAGAAAGATCTTGCAAGGCTGTGAACTCTTATAGCGCTACACTTACAAGACCAGAAAGATCAGTAGGTCTTCGGGAAGTAGTTTTTTTACCCCGTAGGGCTTCCAGCGACCTCACTACTGATCTGGGAAGAACTGACATCGCGCAACACAACATTCTCAGATAGAGTTTCTGCTTATCGTTGTGCCTCTATCCATGTCAGTCCTTCCCAGATCAGGGGGCGACTGTCATCGCCCCACTGTTTAGTTTATGCTCTCTTCTTAACGTACTTCTTCATCAAATCACAAAGATAGCCTTGATCCATTACCTTACTGTTTTCCGAACCAAAACCTACTTGATATATTATTACGTGCAGGTCTTTGTCGTTTGACCGACAACGAACCTCGTAACGATATTCAAGATCACCATGCTTGTTCCAATGTTCTGTTAACCGAAGATCACCAGATGCTTCCTTGTTTGCTGAAATAAACGCAGTAGCAAACTCATCAGCCTCGTACCTCGGTAGTGGCCAAGCCTTATCCTTTGCGAAAGAAATGAATTGTAACGCTCCTTCTGGATAGCCGTCCCAATGTTTGTAAACATGGTGCGTACCTCTATCATCTAAGAAGGTGTATACAGCTCTTGTTCCCATATTATTTAACCTTATTCATTTTCCTTTCTCAGTGTGGTAGAAAACCATACAATTAAGGCAACAATGTGGCGTGTATAAAAATTTTTTTAAATTTTTTTCTTGACATGCTTTGAGTCATGAGGTTGGGGTGGGGAGCCCGTGGCCTGCCCCCACCCATATTATTTTTTATTTTTTTTTAAAAAATAAAAAGCCCTGGATTTCCAGGGCTTTTTGGTAGCGTGCCTATTTGTAGGTTCTTGTTGGTTTACGCTACCATCTGTTGCCACGGCTGACTGATCAGCATTTGAGCAACTTTTAGTTCTCGGTCTCGGTTCACATTATGCGCGGACGCTGTTTTTCTGATACCGCCCATTTCCCAATCGAGAGCCGATTTTCTCGAACTAGGGTCAACTTTTTTCAACCTCAACTCTTGGTTGTGTGTAGACCAATGCGTCGCCGCGTTGTACACGTCCCAAACTGAAGGTTCCTTCGCTGATTTGTAAGAAGAAGTTCCATTGCTACATAGTCTAGCGGATTCTCGCATTACATATTCAACTACAGGTTCGCTGTGTGTCTGTGGCTCATTAAGCGCTTTTTGCTTAAATGATTTAGGTTTCAACGCCAAAGTTTTTTTAATGACATCCTCAACTTGAACCCATGAAACTTTTTTCTGAGTCCATTTTTTAAACTTCTCGATATCACTATTAAACATTGTTGCCGCGTTTTTAATTTTTGCAATCTCTGAAGAAATAGCAAAACCCGTTGTATGTTTTTTTGAAATGACCATCGCGAATTGACCGCTTACTAGTCCATTCATACATACAAAGTTTAACGCGCCAAAGGCTGAGAACCACGGCCACGAACCATCAAACGAATTAAACAGATCAAGTTTAAGCGCGATCTTCTCGCCCTCTGTAACTTCGAATTGATAGTTATTGAAAACAATTGACCTTCTAGCTTTTCTACCGCCATCTAAAACTTTGTCTGTAACGGTAACGTCTGAACAATCAATGTTATCATTTAAAACCGCATTATAATTTTCTAAAATTTGAAAAGTTGATTGCGGTTTATATTTTTCAGAGTGAACACCTACTATAGTTGATGCTACGCCCTCTGAGCCTTTTCTTACTAGAACTTGCTTGTGCATCGCATTATTACAAAATTCACCTGGGTTCATTGGGTCTCTAACTTCCAATGGCATAGGCACAACTTCATAATCAAACGCGCTCAAGTCATTTATATTTTTATGTTTATTTTCCATAATATATCTTTCTAGAACCTACAAAATAGGCAATTCATGTATATATTATTTAACGAAATAAAAAAGAAAAAAATGCACTATTTAACAAAATAATTCACTGTTGCATTTCTACTACATTCCAAAATTGCATAACTATATCTTGTGTGTGCTCCGTACCCCCGACCACTACATATTGATTTAGGTCAGCATTCCTGCCCCCATATATTGTGTTGTAATTTTACCACACATACTACATATAGCGTTGCATAAAAGTCACAGGTGCGTGAGGAGGGTGGGGAAGCCCGTGTCCCGCCCCCACCCACATAAATAAAAAAATAACAAAAAAAATGGAGGCGACTTTTACATCGCCTCCACTGGTCGGACAAGACCCGCGCGTCTTGCTAATCTGATCTACTAATTCGTAAGCCTTGGGCTAACGGATGCAGATCTTTTTCTAAAGGTCTATCTTCATCTAAAAAGGACTTTACGTTGAACTTTTTAGTCATGAAGACACCTTTTTCACAGTGCTCATGCAAAGCATCACGTTCTGCTATTGCATAAGGCCGCTTAGTTGTACCCTTTGCCCACTCTTCAAGATCTTCTCTAGTCTTGAAGTTTAGAACCAACTGGTACCTTTTTTCTCGTGGCATCTTCTTTCTCCTTTCTACGGGGGAGTTGCACCCCCGTGAATTCGTTAGTATTACTTCCTAGGTAACATTAGGATTTGTTTGATCTGCTGTTCCTTCTTAGCAGCCGCCAATGCTTTGTTAAAAGCAACGATGACTTGGAACAACCACATCCATAATCCAAATGTCGGCCAGGTTTTTCGTTTGGTTGATCTCACTTGTTGAGAACCATCGACTAACATCTTCCTAACCTTTTCCAACTCGTCCATCTTTCATCCTTTCTGCGGGGGACTTGCACCCCCGCTGTTTGTTGGTTACTCGGTCATTTCATAGACACGATTTGGTATAGCCACGGACGAAACTGAATAACAATTCTTTTTGTCATCGTCCGACTCTCGACTATTATTTAACGCTTCAGCTAATAGTTTTGCTGAGTTGTAATTAGTAAATGATTTACTTTCAAATATACTAATGTACGGTCTAGATTTGTATCTTTTAGAAGATTCAACAACTAGATAAACAACTGTACTATCAACTGTATTATCATCGTTTTTAGCCATAATATTCTTTCCTCCTTTCATGTATGGTACAATACCACAACTAAATCTATATTCAACAACTATTTTAACTAATGTGTCCATAATGGGTTTTTTAAAAGTGTTGCATATTTACTACATGCACAAACTGCATAGCTGGGCGAGACTAGGTGTGAGGGCGGGGCAAAGCACGCCCCCTAACCCCACCAGGAAAAATAAAAACAATAGAGGTACCAACACGATTTTAAAAATTGAACTTTTAAAAAATATAAATTATACATAAGACAAAAGGGATCCTAATATACAGTATATAGTGTAAGTTTTAGTTATAAACACGAGGGAAAAACTTTTTGGTTCCATATGGCGATAGACATAGAAAAATTTGATAAATTACCAGACGCTGTTAAGCAAGAGTGTCAAAAAACATTA
>ERZ869936.2425-NODE-2425-length-10993-cov-17.955842_pt1 | contig 10993 bp, 11 predicted proteins | sample MGYA00520876_ERZ869936 | MGnify/ENA primary metagenome ERZ869936 (study PRJEB32218, sample SAMN09650985) | biofilter metagenome | isolation source: enrty point of leading RO module | place: Saudi Arabia: Thuwal, RO plant located on Red Sea | collected 2016-02-17... | reverse complement strand
CCATCGGCAATCGAGCACGCCCGCTCGGTAGGGTGCTGACATGCGACCCCTGGAACTCGGCTTCGTGCTCCCCACCGTGGGTCTGCCGATCAACGACGGGTTTTCGAACTGGAACGCAATCAGGTCGCTTGCTTCGGAAGCTGAGGAGATCGGGTTCGACACGTTGTGGCTTCCGGACGAGCTGCTCTGGAAGTTCCCGCCCGACTTCGTGCCCATGGGAACCTGGGAGTGCGTCGCCATGGCCTCGGCTGTCGCTGCGGTAACCGATTCGGTGACGGTGGGCACCTGGGTCCTGTCCGCGCTGCACCGCAACCCGGGATTGACTGTCAAAGTCGCCGAAGCCATCGACGAGATATCGAACGGTCGTTTCCTGTTCGGGCTCGGGGCCGGGCATTCGGGAAACCAGGGCAAGGCGTTCGGCTATCCCCCGGATCGGACGGTGGGGCGCTATGAGGAGGCGCTCGAGATCATCGTTCCGTTGTTGCGCGAGGGAGAGGTGACATACGAAGGCGAGTACTACTCGGCCTTCGAGCAGAACAACACGCCGCGCGGACCGCAGCGCGAGCACATGAGGCTGATGCTGGCCGGGCATGGCCCCCGAACCATCGGGCTCGCCGTGAGGCACGCCGACATCTGGAGTGCCTATGCGACGTCCAGCTCGTTGCCCGACGCATTCGTTGAGTTACTCGACCTGGCAGAGCGGACATGTGACGAACAGGGGCGTGATCCCGAGTCCTTGGGCAAGTCAGTCGGGGTGTTCCTCGAGCCGAGCAACCAAGGCATGACGGAGGGGATGGGTCTCGGAGACCCCATCGTCGGAACCCCGTCGGAGGTGGCCGAAAGGATCCATGAGTTCGCCCGAATGGGGGTGACCATGCTCGAGCTGGCACCTGTCCCATTGGAGGAGAGCACGATGGGCTTCATGGCCGAGTTGATAGAGGCCCTCGACGGCTGATCACGCGCCCACAGAGGCACATCCGAGTCGTCGCGAATCCTTCCCTCCCCAAAGGGGGCTTTCGCCTCTAGACCCCAGACCGTATCGCCCCTGACGATGGCGCCTGGCCTCTCTTGAGAGGTCAGCGAATCATCCTCGACCAAGGAGGACCACATGGGACGATTCGACGGAACAGTCGCACTCATCAGCGGCGGGGCCCGGGGGATGGGAGCTGCTCACGTCCGCGGCCTGGTGGCCGAAGGCGCCAAGGTCGTTTTCGGGGACATCCTCGACGATGAGGGCAAGCGTCTCGAAGAGGAGTTGGGCGACTCGGCGCACTACATCCACCTCGACGTGACCAAAGAGGACGACTGGAAGCAAGCCGTTGCAGCCGCGGAGCGGGATTATGGCCCGATCAGCCTGCTGGTCAACAATGCCGGGATCGTGGCCTACGGCCCGGTGGATGAGATGGACCCCGACGAGTTTCGCCGGGTCATCGACATCAACCTGACCGGCACGTTCCTCGGGATGCACTTTGCGGTGCCATCCCTTCGCAAAGCCGGCGGCGGGGCGATCATCAACATCTCCTCGACAGCAGGGCTGATGGGCTACGCCACCATTGCCGCCTACGGAGCCTCGAAATGGGGCGTCCGCGGCATGACCAAGGCAGTCGCCATGGAACTGGGAAGCGACAACATTCGTGTGATGTCGATCCATCCCGGCCCTATCCGCACCCCGATGACCGAGGGCATGGGTGAGGAGCTCACTGCCGCACAGCCGATCAAGAGATTCGGAACCCCCGAAGAGGTGACGAAGCTCATGATGTTCATGGCCGCAGACGCGACCTACAGCACAGGATCGGAGTGGGTCGTCGACGGAGGAGCCGTGCTCGGCCCCGTCATCGACATCCCCCAGGAGTAGCGAGCAACGCCAAGCAAGGAGGAGCGGGCCGTGTTTGCGGCCCGCTTCTCGCTCGCGTCCCCTAAAGCTCTTGGGTCCGGGCATGGCATCCAGGCTCTGCGGTGCCTTCACCGGTCGCCCCAGGGGTGCTGCGCCGACACGTCCGGTCGGCTTAGATCACGGTCATGAATCACCCGGTACAAGAAACCTGGCGCGTTGCTGCTCCCTCCAAGGCAGCTCAGTGACCCTCCCTTCGAAAATGAAGGCTGTCCTGTGGAAGGCATATGGCGATGCCGACGTGCTCGAGGTAGGGGAGGTCGATCGCCCGACGTTGGGGGAGAACGAGATCCTGGTTCGCATCAGGGCTGCGACCGTGACCGCAGGAGACATCGAGATGCGTCGCTTTGCATTCTCGGGCTTGATCGCGATCCCGCTGCGGCTCCTGCTCGGGATTTGGCGTCCCCGAAAGGGCCGAATTCTCGGCCAGGAGTTCGCCGGCGACGTGGTCGAGGTCGGATCCGGCGTCGATCGGCACGACATCGATGACCGCGTGACCGGGCAGGCGGGCCTCAAGTTCGGTGGGTACGCCGAGTATGGGGTGCTCTCAGCGAAGGGCCCTGTGGCGAAGATCCCCGAGGACGTCAGCTACGAGGAGGCAGCCACCATCCCAACCGCCGGGGTGTATGCCGCCTCCTTCGTCGAGGCTGCGGAGGTCTCACCTGGTGACGAGATCCTCGTCGTTGGTGGCGGAGGCTCGATCGGGTCTTATGTGATCCAACTGGCGAGCCACGCCGGGGCCCGGGTCACCGCACTCGATCGGGCCGACAAGGCCGACTTCATGCTGTCACTGGGTGCGTCCGAAGTGGTCGACTATCAGTCCGTGGATTTCACCCAGCACCATGCGCGGTACGACGCCATCCTCGATGTGATCGACAAGTCATCATTCCCCAAGGCAGCCCCGGCTCTCAAAGAGGGCGGGGTGTATCTCTACTCCGACACATCAATCGTCAAACTGATTCGATCGCGGCTGAGCCGCCATCGCAAGACCCGGCGCTATCGGTTTGTCACCGGTCTCACCGGTCCCGGACCTATCGAGGAGCTGGCGGGTCAGATCGCCAGTGGCCAACTGCGAGTGCCGATCGACTCGAGATTCACGCTGGACGAGATTCGCCAGGCTCACCGTCGTGGTGAGTCCGGAGCCAAGCAGGGCCACGTCGTTGTGCACATGTGAATCGGGAGAGGGCCGCACCCGGTTGGCCACAGCGGCATCAAGCAGGTCCAGTCTCATGTGGTGATTGCACCCCGCGAGAAAGAATTTCCATGGCACCGCCAGGAAGGGTTTGGGGTTGGCGAGCACTAGCTACTTAGACTTTGAGCCATGCGTGGACATCTCGTCCTGGCAGATATCTCCGGTTACACCCGGTTTCTCAACGAGAGTGAGCTGGAACACGCCAACGCCATCATCAACGAGCTGTTGGAGGCCGTGATCGGGGCGATTCAGGTGCCGCTGAAGGTGGCGAGCATCGAAGGAGATGCCGTCTTCATGTACGGGCTGATGCCGGAGGGCACATCGGGGCAAACGGTCCTCGAATCCGTGGAGCTCCTCTACTGCGAGTTCGCCGCCGCCCTCGAGACGATGGTGATCAACACGACGTGCACATGCAACGCGTGCGCCAACATCACCACCCTCGGTATGAAGATCGTCATGCATTGCGGCGAGTTCATGAAGGGCGAGCTGGCGGGAAGGGAGACCCTCACCGGGCCCGACGTGATCACCGCCCATCGCTTGCTCAAGAACACGGTCACCGAGAAGACCGACATCGCCGACTACATGCTCGTCACTCAGGCCTGCGTCGACGACCTCGACGTGGAGTCGATCGTCGCCAGCTGGATTCCTCACACCGAGCACTACGACGAACTTGGAACAATCGACGCATACGTCTCCTCCCTTCCCGATGTCTGGGCCTATGTGCGCCAGCAACGAGAGGACAAGGTTCTCGAACGAGACGCGATCGTGTCATTGAGCAAGTACAGCAAGGCGCCTCCGGGGATCGTCTGGGACTACATGATCGATCCGTTCAAACGGGTCAAGTGGCTCTTCGCCAACGACATGGAGGTTGAGGGCTCCGAGGACGGGCGTATCGGAGCCGGGGCGTCGTATCACTGCGCACACGGGGAAGACAACGAGGTGACGGTCTTCACCGTGACCGACATCAAGACCTTCGATTACGTCACCTACATGTTCCCGCTCCCGAGCGACGGGCTTGCCGTTCGCTACACCGACTATCTGATCCCGAGCGGCACCGGGACGCGCATCGTCTGCCACGTGGCCACGCCTTTTGTGGCCGAGACCGGTGACCCATTGCCGGACGACGTCGGTAAGGAAGTAGCCGACCACCTGTCCGAGGGCTACAGCTCCCAGCTCGACGCACTCGTCGCGATGTCAGACGAAGCTGCCGAGGAACTCGTGGACGCCTGATCGGCATCGGCACGGGACTGGGTCTGGGTCTCGGGCTATCACGCCATCCGGCTAGCTGGAGACCATTCCCGCATCCGCCTCCGTGGTGTCGGAGTCGAGCACCTCGCGCTCGAAGCGTTTCCGCCAGCGTTGCAGCGGCGCTTCGAGGAGATACCACGAGGCTGCGGCGGCGGCAACGGACAACGGCAGGGCCACCCAGATCGAGAAGAGCCCGGAGCGGAGGAAGACGTAGTGCCATAGGTAGAGCCCGTAGGACACCTTTCCCAGCCAGACCATGACCCGGGTCTCGAGCCAGGATGGCCTGGTCAACGCGTACTGGATGGCGGCCACGCTCAGTGCGAGGGCGATGAAATGGCCCCACGTGAATGCAGGGCTCTCCTCGCCGAAGTACGGCACGAATATCAGGCCGAGCAGCAAAGGGATCGACCAACCGGCGAACCGCCACTCGCGCTGAGGGATGACTGCGAGGAAGCAGCCGGCAAGCAGGGCAGCCGCATTGGTGTCTGTGGCGTTGTACACCCACCCCGGGGAGAGAACACCTATCGCCACGACTCGCCAGACGATGGCGACGACGGCGAGCAATCCGATCACCCTTATTCGATGCCTCGGCCTCACGGCGGCGATCACGAGGGGCCAGATGAGGTAGAAGTGGGCGATGACCGACAGGAACCAGGTGTGGGTCAGCAGGCCCAGATCGACTCCGGCGATGCGGGCATAGTTCCCGTAGAGGCCGAGGGTGGGAGTCGCGTTGGACCATCCGATCAGACCGACGCCGAGCAGTATCAGGCAGACGACGTAGAGGGCCGGGTACAGACGCGTCGCTCGTTTGAGATAGAAGTGCTTCAGCTCGACCTCCCCGTGACGATCGCGCTCGATGCAAAGCAGCCTCGTGATCAGGTAGCCGGAGAGAACGAAGAAGAGGACGACTCCCCAAAGGCCGGCAGGCACGACCTCCTTGTCGGCGTGATAGCCGACAACCATGGCGATGGCCACCGCACGGATGCCGTCGAGGGCCTTGATTCGCTCCATATCCCTGGCCTATACCCGAGAAGTCGGCCGGCAACCGGTTCCGAGGCGTCCTTCACGATGTTTTGGCCCCCGGAGCGCGGGTAGAAGTCGTGAATGAGCTCGATCAAGCCTCGACGCAGAGCGGCGGCCGTGTGGCTGCTCGTCTTATCCCTGCTTGCCTCATGCGCTGGTGGTGACGACTCATCTCCTAGCTCTTCGCCCGGCTCCCAAGCCACAACCACGACAGTCTCGAGCACGGTATCGACATCTCCGACCACCTCCACCACTGCCGCCGATTCGACCACTTCCACCACGAGTCCCGGCGAATCAACGACCACCACCCCACCACTCGAAGACGTCACATTCGAGTCGCTGAACGGAATCGACACGATCAGCGACTTCTCCGGTTTCATAGATAGCGGGCTCAGCCGATGGCATGAGTCGGTCGACGGGCTCGAGGAGATCGAGTTGACCTCGACGATCGACGGCGCTCAGCAGCCCGCGCTCTGGCTGCCGCCGTCGGGGGAGGGGACCAAGCCGCTGATCGTGATCCTCCACTCCTGGAGCAGTGGCTATCAGCAGCACGCCGGGATCCCCTACGCCCTATGGGCCCAGGAGAACGGGTGGGCGATGATCGCCCCGCAGTTCCGTGGCATCAATGACAGCCCGGACGCACTTGGTTCCGACCTCGCCGTCCAGGACGTTGCCGATGCCATCGAATATGCCACCGCCCAAGAAGGCGTCAGGACCGACAAGGTCTTCGCAGTGGGCTACTCGGGAGGTGGGATGATGTCGCTCCTGGTCGCCGGCCGTCACCCGGACAAGGTCTCGGCTGTCGCTGCGTGGGGACCCCCCTACGACCTGATCGAGTTCTACCTCCAGTCGATACAGACCGGCCTCGGCTACGTCGGCGACATCGAGGCCGGTTGCGGGGGTGACCCCACCGAGGAAGAAGAGGCCCGGGCTGAGTGCGTCCATCGAAGTCCCATGGCTCATCTCGATGGCGCAAGGGAAAGCGGGGTGCCGGTGCTCATTGGCCATGGCATCAACGACTCCCTCTTGTCTCCCGCCCAGAGCGGATGGGCGTTCAATCACCTCGCCGACTCCTCAGATCAATTCAGCGAGACACAGCTGGAGGAGCTCGCCCAGGGAGACGTCCCCGACGTGGCCGAACCGCTGGAGGGCGAGTCATTCTTCGGCGATGGTGATCCCGACCCCGTCCTCGTCCGTCACTCGGGCCCGGTTGTGGTCGTCTTCTTCGAGGCGGGTCACGAGATGGTCTACGAGGCCTCGGTCCGTTGGTTCGCCAGCGATCCCGGCTGATATCAGCCTGAAACTGCCAGGTGGATGTGGTCGAGATGCACCGCATCGGTGAACGACCGGCTGGAGACTCCCCCATCGACGTCCCATGGGCTGCCCACCTGGGACACGTCGGGATGGTCGTAGAGCCATTCGACGATCGTCCGCGTCAGCGAATCGTCGTCGCGATCGTCGACCACGAACCGGTCGCCGATCCGGTAGATGTCCACCGCCTGACCGACGGTGTGTTGGCTCTGACGGTCGGTCTCGAAGACGTTGTGGGGGTGGCCGGTGGCGAGGACGGCCACACCGTATGGGGTCAGATCAGCCAGCTCCGACATCAGGTTGAGCAGCGTGGGAGACACCATTCCGGAGAGAATGTCGATCCGGGCTGAATCGGGCATTTCGATGCGTGGGTCGGCAGCTACCGCATGGGCGAGAGTGAGATCCTCCAAGTCGTCGAATGAGCCACCAGCCGAGCTGAGGAAATCGAATTCCCAGCCTTCGTCCCCTTCGACGAGGCGAATGTCCATGGTCCTCACCACGCTCAACTCTGCCTCCGACTCCTGGCCGACGCTCTGCCGAACGACCACCATCACCGAGGCGCGGCCATTCCGCAGACCTCCCATCTGCGGGTAGATCACTTCTCCCCTCGACCATGATCCCTGGTAGGTGGCGGGCTCGGCGGCTGCAGCGAGGTCGCTCGCCCCGTCGACACCGGCTATCGCCTCGAAGGTGGCGATGTGATCGGAGTCTCGCTCGTATGTGGTCAGTTCGTATGCGATGTCGACGGCGAGCTGCTTCGCCTCTGGGGAGGCTTCGGTTGGAGGGACCTGATATCTGGGGCCGAGTGCGGGAGGTTGCGGCGTGGTCGAGGGTGGGAGCGTTGTCGTGGTGGACGTCGAGGTCGGGGCCGAACTGCTCGCGCTGTTCTCGGTCTCAGTGGTTGGGGTCGCCACGGCGGTTTCCTCCGGGCTCTCTTCGCTCGCCATCTGCGCGACGAGGACGGCGAGAGCGACGACGAGGATGGCCAGAACGGCGCGACGAGCCCAGCGTTTTCCCCGTCCGGGCGCGGGTACGTCAGTGCGTGGGGGATGAGGATTCATCACCAAAAAGAGTAGGTATGACGCGTGTGTAACAGCCATCGGCCCCGGGTAGGTATGAGAGATGACACATCTCAAGAAGAAGTTTCTGGCTGTGGCCCTGAGCCTCTTCCTCCCACTGGGCGTCACCGCCTGTGACACGAACGACGATCCCGATCAGACGAATCCGGGAGACACTGAGACGACGCAGCCAGTCGGCTCCTGACAAGCGGCGGCACTGACCACTCTCGGCTCGAGTCATGTCAGCGTCACGCCCAATCCCCTTGGCGGGAATTCCTCGTGACTCCCTAAAGGAATCGGGACCCGAGTCGAGTCCTGCGGAGTCATATACCGGACAATCGGGCTAGCCCGGCGATCGGCCGAGAGCCTGGTCACCGTCTGGACTCTTCGAGTTTGCCGCCGTCGGGCGTTAGCTGCGCCGCACCCAGTACTCCAGCTGCGACCTGCGAGGTCCGGGGGGAGCGAAGCCAGGCTCACATCGGACGGGAGGGCGATTCCGCCATACTCGGGAGGTGACCATGCGTCTGACGCTGCGCCTCGGCGCCTCAGTGGCCGTCATCGGGATGGTTCTGGTCTCGTGTGTCGCCAATCCCTCGGCCGAGAACAAGACATGGGGCAGTGACGCCGTTGCCTATTTCGATGTGCTGGCACAGGCCTACTCCGACGACGACTACTACTCGGTTCTCGACTTCTACGACGTCGAGTCTTCGGTCGAGATCTGGCGGGGAGACAACCGGGGCGGGATGCTGGTCCGCAATTTCCTCGAATGGAACTCCGGGGATCTCGGAATCACGATCCAGGGAACGTATCTGGGCCGGGACATGGCCGTCACGGTCGTCGAATGGGAGTCGTCTGGGGCCCTCAGTGCCATCCACCGAGATATCGCCGGGGGCCTGATCACACACGAGGTGATCTACGACCAGGGTGTCTGGCTGGAAGAGAGTCTGCGCTCTCACAGCGGGCTCGTTGCCCGATACGAGGAATTGTACGAACGGTATGCCGAGGCGTGGAACGGCAATGACATGGCCGTGATCGCCGACCTCTACGAGCCCGGTGTCACCGTGACCGACCCGATGTTCGGCGAAGAAATCAGGGGGCTGGAACCCCTCGAGGCCACACGGGGGTGGTCGAGCAATCTGGCGAGTCTCGAGCTCTCCTCGGTGACTATCACCGGCTCGCGAGCCGCTCCGGCGGTCTTTCAGGGCCCTTCGGAGTTCGGGGTAGATCCTGAGCGAGCTGTGGCGCTTTACGAGGTGACCGACTCCGAGGGTTGCGTCGGCCAACTCGGGGTTGTCTGGAGGTTCGCCGACGGGCTCATCGTCGCCGAGGCCAGGTTGTGGGGCATCGGCTCATTCGAGGAGTGTGACAGGGCCATGCCGGAGGGCTGGTGGTCGAACATCGCGCCTCCCGGGCGGAGCGACGAACGTGTGACGGGAACGATCCGAAGCGAGGCTGGAAGCGTGATCGCGGTGCACAATGGGACACCGAGGCTCGAGCAACTGGTGTCCTCAGGCCTCGCTCGATTCTCGGCAGCTGGCCTGACAGAGCCGCGGTTCCACAGCCTCACTTTCGAACCGAGCCGTGAGTGCGCGACTCGATCGGGTCGCCTGATCCAGGAGGACGGGGCACGTGAGGTATTCCTCTGTCTCTACGAGTCCGACCTGTGCCCGGGAGAAGGCAAGTGCGTGGAACCTTCCTTGCATGTCCGGAGCAACGTCCTCCACGAGTTGGGCCATGCCTGGATCATCGACAACGTCGATGGGGCGGCACGTGAACAGCTCCTTCGAGTCAGTGGTTTGGAGGAATGGGACAGCCCAGACGTGCCGTGGGAAGAACGCGGCGTCGAATACGCGGCCGAAGTCCTCGCTTGGGGGCTCCTCGAGGAGTCGGCCCCGATGGTCCGAATTGGACGGCCGTCCTGTGACGAGCTGGCGATGGCTTTCGAGATTCTCACGGGCATGGCGTCTCAAGCCCGTAATGAGGACTGCTCCGACTGATGAGGGCTCTATCCGATCAGATTGGCCTGGTTCAGGCGCGCTCGAGCCGTGTTCGTCGATACCCCAGGAGCTAGGGTCCGAGTCACTGGTGACGACAGAGGAGACCCGGTCGATGTCAAACGAGATTGAAGTGGGACCCGCCTCTGAGCTGACTCCCGGAACTGTCACCGGAGCAGGCCGATACGCCGTAGGCAACGCAGACGGTGAGCTCTTCGCAGTCACCCGTCGCTGTCGTCACCTCTACGCCGACTTGGCCGAGGGCAGCATCGACGACGAGGGGTGTCTCGTATGCCCATGGCATGCCTCCAAATACGATGTCGAGACAGGGAAGATGGTGTCCGGGCCCAAGGGCATCTACGCCAAAATCCCAGGTCTGCAAACTGCCCTGAAGGCCTTCACCACCATCCTGCCTTTGGGTCGGGGCAAGGTCGTGGAGCGGGACGGCACGGTCTACGTCGACTAATCCAGGTCCGCTCTCATAGCGCAACTCGCCGTGGACCAGGGCCAGCCAAAAGACCGGGACCAGCGCCACTCAATCGGCCCCTGATTGCCGGGAACCAATGTGATGTCGGTGGCGTCACATACCGGACAATCGACACGGCCCGGAGAACAACGGGCCCTCCTGAAAGGAACGCCCGAAGGTGCGTAACAAAACCAGATGGTCATTGGATTCCAACGTGCGTGGCTCGAAGTGGCACCTGATCGCTGTGGCTGCAGTGGTTGGGCTTGTGCTCTCGGCGTGCGCTTCGCAGGGCGGAGAGTCCACGACCACTACCGACGCGACGACCACAACCACCTCTCCGACCACCACGACGACTTCACCCACGACCTCGACGACGGGTGGGACTGTCGATACCAACGATCTCGCCTCGGGCTCCGGTTGCAAGCCGGGAACCGAGGACTCCCTCCCGGACGGAGAGTGGTACGGGTTCTTCGCCGACCTCGACGCCGAGCAGATCGAGTTCGATCTGGCCTGCTGGTTCACCGGTGACGCCGCGGTGAAGGCTGCCGAGGAAGACGGCGAGGAATCCCCTCCTCCCAACGACTACTACGTCCGCAACGTGAACGAGACCGTCCGCAGTCTCACCGTCTCGGATTCGGCCACTGTCGAGTACCTGGCCAGCGGTGGTGACCCCAATTCAGTGACCACCACCTCCTATGCGGAGTGGCACGTTGAGTGGGAGATCGACGGGTTCTCACCCGGATACTGGATCACGGTTCAGGATGGCGAGGTCACCGAGATCGTCCAGCAGTACGTTCCCTGACAGATCGG
>ERZ869936.2424-NODE-2424-length-10994-cov-5.184386_pt1 | contig 10994 bp, 10 predicted proteins | sample MGYA00520876_ERZ869936 | MGnify/ENA primary metagenome ERZ869936 (study PRJEB32218, sample SAMN09650985) | biofilter metagenome | isolation source: enrty point of leading RO module | place: Saudi Arabia: Thuwal, RO plant located on Red Sea | collected 2016-02-17 ... | reverse complement strand
GTGCTCACCGCCCGGGACGTGACCGTGTGCGTCCCGGGGGACGCGTCCCAGTCGAACGTCCAGAAGGTCCACGCGTGCGGATCGTCCCGGCCCTGGCCGAGTTGGGCGGCTCGCCAAGGGCCATCGTCGATGCGGACCTCCACTCGATCGATGGGTGCACCCCAGGCGGCACCGTGAATCCGATGGCCGGCCGCCGTCCGAACGACCTTCGCGGGGATGGAGTTGATGTTGGTCCTCCCCACCGAGGTCTCTGCCCAGACCGCATCGTCGTCCGGCCCCTCCTGTCGGAGCGTGACATAGTCACGGGCCATGAATTTGCCCATGAAGCGTGTGTCCCGGACCTCGATGCCGGTCAGCCACTTCACGTGGGCGACGCCGTACCACCCCGGTACCACGAGGCGCAGGGGGTAGCCGTTACCGACGGGGAGGGGCTCACCGTTCACCTCGTACGCCAGGATCACCCCGTCGGCCTGGGCGTCGGCCACGGAGAGGCTTCGGGCAAAGTTCTGTGTCACCTCGATGTCGCGGATGGTCTCCGTACCCTGGTCCGCGCCGAAGAACACGACCTCGATGCCCTGGGGACGCACGCCGGCTTCGGCCAGGACCGCCGACAGGGGCGTTCCCGTCCACGTCGCGTTGTGGACGGCGCCCATGAAGCCGCGAAGACCGCGGTTTCCGGCGCACTCGATGAGGCACGTCACGTCCCGACTCGGTCTCCGACGGATGTCCTCGAGGGTCAGGCGCAGAGGCCGGTCCACGAGCCCTCCGACCTCGAGGGCCCAGGCGTCGGCGTCGATCTCGGGCGTCCCGTAGTGCCCGACGCGGAACAGATGCTCCGTCGGCGTCACCCACGACGTCAGGGCCTGCCAGTCGAGGGTGTTCACGCGGCCTCCGGCGGGCGGGGCATTCGTCCAGGGGACGACGGCCTCCTGTGGCGCCGATCGGGCAAGCCGATCAGCGAAGTCGGCGGGGAAAAGGGCCATTCCGGCGGCAACGGTGCCGCCTCGCTTCAACGCCTCGCGTCGTTCCATGCCGACCGCCTCCGATCCCGGGTGGACGGCCAACATGCGGAACGGCGGGATGTCCGGACAGGGCTCTCCGCGAGGCGGGCTACCCGGGCAGCCTCAGCGACAGGTGCAGATGGTCGGCCGTTCCCACGTGTCGGAGGGAGTGGAAGCCCAACGCCCAGAAGCCCAGCTCCACCACCCGGTTCCTGAACTCCGAACGACCCTGTGTCCGGAGATCCAGGGCGTGGACGTAGCCGGTCTCCTGCTCGAAGTGCAGCGACGCCTCGTTGATGGGAAGCCCCATGAGCCAGTAGTCCTCGGCGGTGCGGCCGGCATCGGTGATGACCGCCTCAGGATCGACCAGGACCAGCGCGCTGGCGGCGATCCTGAGGAGCGGGTGCACCGACGCGTAGCCCGCCCGGATGTCGTCGCTCTTCACGTTCTCGCTGGCGATGAAGACGAGCCCGTACGCGGTGTAGGCAATGGCCACGGCCATGGCGCCCCGGGTGAGGATCTTCCGGGTACGGACCCCCGCGCCGACGCGGCGACTCACCACGAGGCCGTAGAGACCGAGGAGCGCCGCGGTAGCCACGACGGCCAACGAGAGCGCAGGCCACGTTCCCACGTCCCACACCCGGTAGGCGAAGACTCCCCCTCGGATGAGGAGGAAGAAGGGCAGGATGGCGACGGTAAGCCCCACGATCGTCCACTTCGCGCCGGCCCACGCGGCACGACGGGGGAAGGACCGGAGACGAGCCTTCCGCTGCTCGCGGTCCTTGGTCTGCTTCGCCCCTTCCTCGACGAGCCCGTGGAGCCCGGAGTAGTCGATCCTCAGGTCGCTCATTCGCCCCTCCCAGCGCGATCCGCCCCTTCACCATTCACAGACGAGTCACGGAGCGGAAAAGTTGCCGGGCGTCACCGCGCGGGGGCGGATCGCAGCCTACCCGTTGCCTACGCGTGCGCCCCTTGCCACGATGGGCACCGGCACGCCCTCTCGAGGAAAGCACAGCACACCATGAGGAAGATCGCCCTGTCCCTGGCTGGCGCAGCGCTGTTCACCGGCTGCTCGACCACCATGACCGTGTCGCTCCCGGTCGCGCCCGAGGATCCCGCCGTCGCCTACGTGAACCTCGCAGGGTCCGAGCGCTCCGGGTTGGTCCGCACCCGCCAAGCGTCCTTGTTGGCGCCTCGGCTCACCATGACCACGGCGGGAATCGTCGTCCGGGGCACGGAGGCGGAGATGGGGACCATCCCCCTGTCCGACGTGCGATCCATCGACTTCCGGAATCGGACTCGAGGCGCATTCGAGGGCGCGCTCGTGGGCGCAAGCGTATCCCTCGCCCTCGGGCTTCTGAGCGTGGTGGACTCGGAGGACAATCGGATCTTCGGTTCGCGGACCGAGACGTTCCTCGTCATCACGACGGTGTCCGCCATCGGAACCGTCCCGGTAGGCGCGCTCCTCGGCGCCCTCATCGGCCACCGGACCACGGTCGAAGTCGTCCCGCCACGCTGACCGGGCGTCCGCGATCTCCGCGAACGCCCGGCCGCGCGACTACCGAACGTCGGGGACGGCCTCCAGCAGCAAGGGCCACATGGCATTGAGCGCGTCGCCGCCTGCGCCGGCGCCCGTGTACTTGCCGATCCGGACGACCACCAGCTCGTGGGACGGAATGATGGTCGTGCTCTGCCCACCGGCTCCGCGCATGCTGTAGGAGGTCGTCGGCAGCCCGTTGGCGCCCTCGCCGTTGACCCAGAAGAAGGCCCCGCCGTAGACTCGGCGACCGTCGTCGATCCACGCCGGTGCCACCGTCGACGCGTACTCGACGTAGCCCTCGGGCAGGATGCGCTCGCCCTCCCACACTCCGTCCTGCAGATAGAGGTTGCCCAGCCGCGACCAGTCCCGCGCCGACATGAACGCCAGGCCCTGGCCCAGGAGATTGCCGTGGGGGTCGGTCTCGATGAGGCCGTTCCGGATCCCGATGCGGTCGAAGAGCGCCCGCTGGGGGAAGGAGTGGTAGTCGTCACCCCGCCCTTCCACTCCAAGCCGAACCAGATAGCTGGTGAGGACGGGATCGGTGTTGCGGTAACGTCCCACCGTGTTGGGCGGCCATTCCTGGGGGCGGGTCGCCGCGTACTCGTACGAGTCGACGGTGCCCGTGTAGAGGTAGTAGTGGTCGGCATAGACGTCCGACTCGTAGTCCGGATCCGAGGGCGCATTGATCATGATGCCGCTGGACATCCTCATGATGTCTCCGATGCGGATCTCCTGACGCGGATCTCCCGGAGCCTGCCACTCGGGCACCGGCGCAGGCTGCCAGAGCTCGTACGTCCCCTGCTGGATGAGGACGCCCATGAGCGTGCCCGTCAGGCTCTTCGTCATGGACCAGCTCTCCAGGGGCGTGTGCATGTCCACGTCGTCGCTGTACCGCTCGGCGACGATCCGACCACGGTGGGTCACCACCAAGCCGAGGGTCAGGGCCTCGGGAGGGCCGAAGCCCACCTCGAGAGCTTCGCGTACGAGGTCCATGTCGACGTCGGCGGGGAACGGTTCGTCCGACAGCACGTCTCCCATGGGCCACGGGGTGGACTCGGCCGGGGGGAGGTCCGGCTCCACCACCGAAGGGGCGAAGAAGACGGTGTCCTCGCCGATGGGGTGGGCCACACATCCCTGGCTCCCGTAGCGTTTGGCCGTCCGCGTGACACCGTCCTGCAGCGTCAACGACACCATCTGGCGCTGGCGGTCGACGACCGTGTCCACCACATGACCACGTTCGTCGAAGGGCGAGATGAAGCCGCCGACGTTGGCTGCCGCGTCGTCGGGATCGAGCCCGGTGATGAAGACTCCGGAGCAGAGGATCTTCGCGAAACCGGCAGTCTGGTGGTGCAGGGCCTCCCCCGGTGGGGGCACGTATTCGTTCCCGAGTGCGAAGTACTCGGCGCGAGCGATGACCTGCTCGGTAGAGCCGTCGCTGGCCGGTGCGGCCGGAACCTCCTCGGGGTCGTCGCCACACCCGGTGACGGCGACGAGGGCGAGGATGCCGAGGATCCGCTTCACGTACTCCTTCATGGTTCGCTTCCTGACCGAGGGTCGTACCGCCTCCACCACCGCCCTTCGCGGGAGCCAACGTGGGGGCTCCCGGTGGCACCGACAAGGAACGGTGGTCGGGGGGCGGCGTGTAGCATATCGTTGCACGTTTCCACCGCTGGCGGTGGACGCACCGAACCCTGGATCTTCGACGGAGTCTCCATGCGCGCGTCCTGCACTTCCCTGCTCCGCTTCTTGTCGCCCTCCCTGTGTCTGGCCCTGGCGGTTGCCCCGGCGAACGCACAGACCCATCCCCCCGACATACAGATCGCCGCAGCCCTTCAGGCCGCGCCGGAAGCCGATCGCGCGGGAGCGACGGTGCTGGGATACGCAGCCGACGGCTCGGTCGTCACCTTGCGTGAGGGCACGAACTCGATGGTGTGCCTGGCGGACAATCCCGCCCAGGAGGGATGGAGCGTCGCCTGCTACCACGATTCCATCGAGCCCTACATGGCCCGCGGTCGCGAGCTCCGGGCGCAGGGCGTCACCGACGCGCAGGAAGTCACCCGCCGTCGATTCGCCGAGGCCGAGTCCGGCGCCCTTCCCATGCCCGAGGAGCCAGCCATGCTCTACGTCATGACGGGCGATGCCTACGACGCGGTGAACGACAGGGTGACCAACCCCTTCACCCGTTGGGTCCTGTACACGCCGTGGGCAACGCTGGAAGAGACGGGTCTGCCGCCGCGTCCTTCGGCGCCCGGCCAACCGTGGCTCATGTTCCCCGGCACGCCCGGAGCACACGTCATGGTTACGCCTCCTCCCCCGGGTGGCTGAGAAGACGGTGGCAGGGCCGGCGGACTGCTCTCGGAGCCTCGAGGGAGGCCCGGAGGGGCCGGTGGCGCACAGCCGTCGTTCCTTTCTGAGGGCGGTACCGGCATTCGCCGTTCTGGCTCTTCGTCCGGATCGGCTCACCGGTCGCATCGTCCATCCCGATCCCCGGCCGGGAATCGACGCGGCCCTGGTCATGACCCGCGAGGACCTGGCGGCCTTCCCTGACGCCCTCATCGAGATCTACGACAGGATTCGGGAGATGCCCCACATCGCCGACGGGATCGGATGTTCGTGCGGATGTTCGATCATGCCGGGGTATCGGTCCCTCCTGACGTGCTTCTACAAGACGGGGATGGCCATGGGCTGCCAGATCTGTCAGGGACAGGCTCGACTGGCCTACGGCCGCTTCAAGGAAGGCCAGACCCTCGAGCAGATCCGGCGCGCCACGGACGCCAGGTACGGATAGGCGCGCGGCCGATGGCCGCTGAAACGGCGCCGGGCCCATGACCCCTCTTCCGTGGCGTGGACGCGCCAAGCGACGCGCCGCGGATCGCAGGCGGGCACGTCGGGAGGTCGCAGGCCACTTCGGCGGGCGCCTTCTGAAGGGCAAACGTGACACGGCGGACGTCGTAGTCGTCGAACACGGACCGTGGACGCTCCGCCTCGACACGTACGTCGTGAGCACCGGCTACACGACGGTCATGTACACCAGGGTTCGTTGCCTGGCCGGGTCTCGATACGCGATCGAACTCGTCGTACGGCCGCGCGGTCTCTTCGACCGGCTCGTAGAGGCCCTGGGCTTTCGTTCGATGCCCGGCGGTGACCGGGACTTTCGCGCTCGCTACGTCGCCACGGGCAAGCCTCGGCCGGTCCTTCGGACCGTGTTGGCCTCGGACCTTCCCGCAGCATTCCGAGACCATGACGCCCTGAGACTCGACGTGAAGAAGGCCACGCGTAAGGAACGGAGAGATCTGGGAGCGGACGCGGTGGCCGTGAACGTCCAGATGCTCGGCCTCCTCTCCGACCTCCGAGCCATGGTCCGCCTCTTCGAGGTGGGCATCGCGGCAGTCGAAGAACTGGAGCGGGCCGGTGTGCTGACTCCGCTCGAGGTGCCGCCCCGCCTCAGCCGACCTTCTGCACCCGGGCTCGACCCCGGGTGAGATCGGTGATCCGGGTCCGAAGCACCTCTACCTCGTCGGTGGGCACGTCGAGCGTGATCCGGACATCTGCGCCGAAGTCTTCGTCGAGGATCGGGATCTCCATGTCGGAGACGAGCTTCTGCACTCCGTCGACGTCGGGGTAGCCCACCACCACCTGGAAGGGCACCCGGTCCACCCGCTCTGCCGTGGGGAGCGAATCCAGGGCGGTGACGACCCCAGAACCGTAGGCCCGGCCCAACCCGCCGGTCCCCAGCTTCACGCCACCGTAGTACCGGGTGCAGACGGCCACCACGTCACCGACGCCGCCGTGAAGCAACGCAGTCAGCATGGGGCGACCGGCGGTGCCGTGGGGCTCGCCGTCGTCGCTCATGCCGATGTGCGCGGTGCTCCCCGGCGGACCGGCGACGAAGGCCCAGCAGTGATGGGTGGCGTCGGGCATCTCGTCGCGGACCGCCGCCACGAAGGCATGGGCGGCCTCGGCGTCGGGAGCGTGGGCGAGGGTGGTGATGAAGCGACTCTTCTGCCGCGTCTCCTCCACGCGGTGAACGCGGGCGGGAACGGGGTAGCGGTTCACGCGCCCGTCAGGGCGACGCCATCCGGTCCAGGAACTCCCGCTCCGACTCCGACAGACTGCTCGGACCGCCGGCCTGGACCTTGGTGAGGAGTCGCTCCACCTCCTCGCGATTGAGCTCGTGGAGCCCCTCGACGGAGATGCCCTTCCACCGTGCCATGGCCGTTCGGTCACCCACGAACCCCGACTTGGTTCTCCCTTGGTTCATCTTCTTCTGGAAGCTTCGCTGGCCGGATCCCCGTCTCCACTCGTGCCACTTGATGAACCCGAACCCGACGGCGGCGCCCCCGAGGTGGGCGAAGTGGGCCACGCCGCTCGCCGTCCCCGTCACCCCGTTGTAGATGGACAAGCCGACGTACGCGGTGACCAGGATCCACGCCTGGACGGGAATGGGGATGGGGAAGAGGAGGATGGTCTCCCGGGGGTAGTAGTACGCGAAGCCCACGAGAACGGCGTAGACCCCCGCCGACGCGCCGACCATGGGCGCCGCCGTGGCGAAGACGGCCTGGCAGAGCGCACCCCCGATGCCCGACAGGATGTAGAAGCGCATGAACACCGAGCCGCCGAGCTTCATCTCGAGCCTGGGTCCGAAGAAGAAGATGCCGAGCATGTTGAAGAAGAGGTGCCCGAAGTCGGCGTGGAGGAACATGTACGTCACCACCGTCCACGGTCGGAACAGGGCGACAGGCGGATAGAAGGCCAGATCCTGGTACAGGCCTCGGCTCGTCTGGATGACGACGAAGACCGCGAAGTTCGCGACCAGGATCCTCGTCACCCACGGGGTCAACGCAAACATGACTGCCCTACCCCCGCCGCCCGTCGAAGTGTTTCAACGCTTCCTTCACCTCCGCGCTCCGCGTCAACGCCCGTTGCCCTCCGTGGCCTCGGCCTCGTCCTCTGCGGGTGGGCTCCAGAAGGCCGCGTTGTCCGGGGCCTGATCGGCCACCGCATCGGAGTATAGCGCTGCGTTGAAGAGGAGCTTGAACGTCCCGAACGGCTGTCCGCGCCACTGCGGCCGTAGCCCCAACAAGATGACGCGACCGTCGCCGTGCTCCACCTCCAGTGCGGCCGCATACCCGTTCACGTACTCCTCGCCGAGGAAGTACCCCGACAGCAGCGGCGTGCCTGCGTCCGCGTACTTGGCCAGCACGCGGCCCTCGAAGCCGTCCTCGGTGGTGAAGACCGGGCTGGATCCCACGAAGACCTTCGCCCGCTCGGGCATTCCGCTCATGACGGGATGGGACGGATCGGTGAGGAGCTCGATGATGGCGCCCCCGACGAAGTAGTCCCCTCGCTCCAGGTCGTCCACGACGTCACGAACGGGGAGATGGAAGCGCTCGATGGCATAGTGACTGGAGCCGTTGAGGGTAACGAGGGTCCCTCCGGCACGGACGAAGGCGTCCAACTCCCTCGCCCCTTCGCCGCCGAGGCCTCCTTCGTACCGGGGAGGCACCGACCCCTTCGCGAAGCCGTTCTCGATGGTCCCCTGACCCATGTCGGCAATGACGATGACGTCGTATCGGGAACGCAGATCACCGGCGCGCACGTCGGCGTTCCGAAGGCTCTGGACCTCGAAGTCGTAGGCCTCCATCAGCCACCGGGTCCAGCCCTCGTCCATGGAGGCACTCCACGGTCGATACAGGCCGATGCGAGGTCGCTGGACGGTACCCCCGGCCGCCGAGCCGCCGGCCGCCTGGAGGCGGAGGTCCGACACCAGGGTGCTCCGCTGGCTTCCGGACAATCCATCGATGATCCAGGCGCCGGTGGTGCCCGCCGCCCTCTCCTCCGTTCCAGCCACGCCGGGACGGAAGCGCACCTGCGCGCCCATGGCCCACGCCCGATTCAGTGCCTTGTACGCATTGTTCTCCGCCGCGTCGAGCACCAGCGCCGATCCGCCCCCCTGGGCACGCCCCGGCAGGGGCTCGATGGCCCGGGCCACGGGATGACTGTCGAACCCGACACCCTGGGGGGTGTCCCACGCCTGAGCATCCGCCTCCCCGTTCCACGCCAGGGCCTCGCCGCGCAACGGCTCCAACGCGGCGCGAAAAGCGTCGTCCAGCGGCGTGCGGGCCTCGACCACGCGCACGTCGAAGAGGTACTGCAGAGTCCAGCCCGATACGTCGTACGGCTGCTCCGGTGGGCCCTCGGGGTACTCCCGAAGGTCCGGGTACTCCTGCACGGCGAAGAGCTGACTCACGAAGTTGGCGTTGGGCTGATCCATGGCGATGACCCACGTTCCCGCCGGATGCGTCACCCCGTCGTACGTGATGTCGCGGGTAAGGCGATGCACGTCGATGCCGTTGAAGGCGAGTCGACGCAGCATCTCCACCGGCGCCACGGGGTCCGGCTGATCCGCCGGGATGAAGTAGGCGTACGGGGGTGATTCGCGGTACTGACGGGTGACGTCCCGAGCGGCCTGGTACCGGTTGTAGAGGAGGTCCTCCTTGTACTTGGCCGCCACGTCCAGCACGGAGACCGAGGCCGTGAGCATGTAGTCGATGGCGTCACGGATCCGCCACCAGCCTCCCTCCCACGGCGATGCATACAGCGACTCGGGCCGGAGGCCGCGGGCATTCTGAGGAAAGTCGTTCACCGTGTAGAAGTGGGGCGTGGCGTAGCGGTACAGCGCGGTCTCGGTGAGGAACGACGCCACGTTGTGGAAGTTGTTGGCGTGGTCCATGAAGCCGGGGTACCAGTTGTCGAAGCCGTCCATGTGCATGGCGCCCTTCTGGCCGCGCTCCTCCAAGGCCTGAGCCATGGCCATGCCCACCAGGTTGACGGTACGCCACATGAGGGGATGGACGTTGGGGCTGATGGGCTCCTGGAAGGGGGGAATCCAGATGCGCGCCGGGAAGGGCGCCGTCTGGTGATGGTTATAGATGATCTGGGGCTCCCAGTGCCGGTCCACCCGCGTCACCACCCGCGACTCGATCTGGTTGATCATGTAGCCGTCGCGGTTGTTGTCGTGCCCGATGTACTTCTGGTACAGGAAGGGGGTCGAGGCGACCTCGTACTGGGTGCCCACGTTCGAGGTGTACCAGTCGGACACCATGGTCTGCCCGTCGGGATTGATGCTGAACCAGAGGATCAGGATCACGTCGTCCAGGATGGCGGCGATCTCGGGGTCGTCGTCGCCGGTGACCAGGTCGTAGGCGAGCTGGATGGTATGCTGGGCGTGGGCCACCTCCGTGGCGTGCATCCCCCCGTCGATGTGGACGATGGCCTTGCCCTCCCGGGCCAACGCACGGGCGTCGGCGTCGGTCATGCCCGGCTCCGGGTACGCCAGCCGACGGGCGATCTCCCGGTAGCGCTCGGCGTTCCGGATGTTCTCTTCCGACGAGATGAGGGCCAGGTACCACGGGCGACCGAAGCTGGTGCGCCCGACTTCCTGGAGCTCTACACGGTCCGAGGCATCGGCCAGTCGCTGGAAGTACTCCAGGGACTGCTCGTACGTGGCCAGCTCGAAGTCCGCCCCGACGGGAAAGCCGAGGACCGACTCGGGTGTGGGGATCTGCGCGTCGACGCCAGGGGCCGTCCAGAACCCGCCTCCGAAGGCGAGCAGAGCGGCCGCCAGGACGGTCCCGGTGTGGCCAGAGACAGGACGGGCGGAGACGCGCGACGGGCGGATCGGGGCTGGTGCTGCGAGCATGTGGATCTTCTCGAGGAGATGCTTTTGGGCGAAGGTCGCCAAAGGTGTCCTGCTCGGCCGCCTCCGGCTACCCCGCCCCTCCCACGATCCAGCTTCTTGACCCTATGTAGAAACACAGCTATATATCGTTGCACCTATGTATAAATCGACTTATGTATGGGTGTACACGTCGGGCGACCTCTTCTCGGACCGCGCACATGACCAGCTTCTCCGGCTCCCTCAGCTACAACGCCGCCCTGGTGCTCCAGGCCCTGACCCAGGGATTCGGATACGGCTTCGAGATCATGCGGGCGGCTCATCTGCCTAGCGGCACCGTGTATCCGCTGCTGAGGCGACTCGAGGCCGACGGCCTCCTCGTGTCCAGTTGGGAGAACGCCGAAGAGGCCCATGCCGAGGGCCGGCCGCCTCGCCGGTACTACGAGGCGACCCGGGCCGGTAAAGCGGCCCTCGCCGACGCTCGTGAGCGACTTCGTGCCCAACAGGCACTGTTCGGCCCTGACACGGCCCTCGAAGGGGGATAGGGGGGGAAGGGACGATGATGATGAGAATGCCGCTCGCGCTGGCTCGACTGATTGTCCGGATCGCCTCTGGACTGGCGCCATCCAGCAGGCGTTCCGAGATGCGCGCCGAATGGAATGCCGAACTCGTCCAGGAGGCGCGGAACGAAGGCGCCGCCTCCGCGTTGCGGGCCTCACTCGGGGCGTTTCAAGACGCCAGCGCCATGCAGAGGCTCGCCGCCGGGCACGGCCGG
>ERZ869936.2423-NODE-2423-length-10994-cov-8.163269_pt1 | contig 10994 bp, 10 predicted proteins | sample MGYA00520876_ERZ869936 | MGnify/ENA primary metagenome ERZ869936 (study PRJEB32218, sample SAMN09650985) | biofilter metagenome | isolation source: enrty point of leading RO module | place: Saudi Arabia: Thuwal, RO plant located on Red Sea | collected 2016-02-17 ... | reverse complement strand
GCCCCATGCCGGGCGTCGGCGCACAAATTTTAACTGCTTGTTCTTACGGATTCGACTTCGATCCCTCCCAGGCACCGCTGCGCGCGGAGCGGCGGGCAAGAAAGATGCACCGCCGCACGGACATCCGCGGCGGCCTACGGTGGGCGTCGATGGAAACGATTACACCCCATGCCTGTTCGCCGCGACATCTCCTCGTGCCCGCATGGCATTGCTGAGTCGAGTACCGCGGTCGAACGGACACCAAGTTGGTCGGCAAGTGACCTTTCGCAAACCGTCTCAGGCCGACATTCGAACGACCCAACGGACCGTTGCTGCTGCGGCACCTAAGTCTTGCGCCAAATGGCACACCAAGTGCAACCCATTGTTTCTTCACATCCGACTCGCGAAACTAAACACGAAGGCTCGGCGGATCGGACCACGGTCGAACGGATCAGCCTCGCACCAGCGCTTCAAGACGGTAAAGAAAATGAATTGGATCGCGGAACTGCAAAACTTGGGACTGGTGGTCACGGCCGGCGGACTTGGCGCTGTGATTGGGCTGGAACGAGAGATCCACGACAAACCGGCGGGGCTGCGAACGCACATCTTTGTATCCGCCGCGTCAGCCTTGTTGGTGGTGCTCGCGGACAGCATGGTCCATACGTTCGGACAACACAGCGCCGAAGTCACCCGCGCGGATCCAACACGAATTGTGCAAGCGATTGTCGTTGGCATCAGCTTTCTGGGCGCGGGAACCATCCTGCATCACGGAGGCAACCGCGTCGAAGGCCTCACGACCGCCGCATCGATTCTGCTGACGGCCGTCGTCGGCATCGCCGTAGCGCTTGAGCACTTGGTGCTGGCCGCCGGTACGACGCTGTTCGCGGTGCTCGTGCTCGCGCTGCTCGGTCGCGTGCAGCAACACTTCAAAGCAGACGACGCCACGCCAAGCGATCTCGCCCGCTAGAACGTTTGGTCCGAGCAAGGCCCAATCATTTGGATCGTTTGCCGGAAATGTGGCCAAAGATCTGAGGGACGGATCCGTGCGCGGCTGGCTCGTAATTCGCTTTCCAGGCGACCAGCTTGAACGCTGGGCGACCACCAAAGCCTGCGACTACACGGATCTAGGGGAAACGTCACGCAAAATGACCCCAATTGGGTCGTCGGCACGCAAGATGCCCTATGTCGGCCCTTGGAGATGCGGTCGATGCACGCTGCGGGGCCGAACGTAACGCCAGTGGCTTTCCCTGTTGATGAAGTTCGTCATCGGCGGACACGTGCCCCTGGATGACGCCGACCACGTGGACGTGGCTAACCAATTGCTTAGCGGCGCGACAGTGCATCGGCACGACCGTCGAGCGACGAACAAGCGTGCGTTGACCAATTCGTCGTTCCGTCGCCTGCATGATAAAGTGAAGCATCGATCGGTCTCCGGACGCCGATCCGCAGTCGGTCGAACGCCGCGCGCAACGTGCTGGCCAGGTGATGACACCACTTCGCCCGGCGTTGTCCGGCGGCTGGGTCTGCATGAGCGCGTCCTGGCCGGTGAGGCAGCGTCGCGGGCGAGGCCTAATTCGGCTGCCCGTCATGGATCAGGCCGCACGGGAAGAGATACACAGTTTGCAACTTGCTATAAATTACGTCTGACGACGCGATGTTGCCCAATCAAGGAGGCACACTACATGGAACCGAAAACAACCGCCGCGAAAACTACACCGAACCAATGTGTCGTGGCAGTGTATGAATCCGGATCCGACGCCGAAGAAGCCGTACGCACTCTGCGGCAAAGCGGGCTGACCGGCGAAAGTCATGTATCGATCGTGCGGCGGCACCTTGATCCGCAAGGAGCGATCGCCGCTCAATTGGACCAGGGCGACGATTCGCTCCGCGAAGCAGCAGTCGGCAGCGCGCTGGGCGGGCTGACCGGCGTTGCCGGCGCAGCCACGTTGTTCGCGGTAGCCGGCATGGGGGTGGTTTTGATGACCGGCCCGCTGGTTGTCCTCACGGGCGCGATCGTCGGTGCGTTGCTTGGGGCAATGAAGGGATGGGGCGTCCACGACCAGAACATTGAGGAATATGAATCTCTGGTGAAAGACGGCAAAGTCCTGGTCGTCGTCGCGGGCGAGCCGCTCGAAGTGGATAAAGCGCAAAAGGTGCTGAAAGATACCTCAGCTAATCAAGTCACGATGCACGCCAGGACAGCAAGCGACTCCGCCGAAATTGACGACCGGCCAACCAAGTAGAGCCTAAGAACACACACACACACACACACACACACACACACGCGGGCCTGGCGCATGCCACCTTGCGTTGCTGCGCCGCTTCGTTGCTGCGCCGCTTCTTTTCCGGCAATGCTCCCAAGCGTCATCCACGCAGCTTGGTTCGTCGCAACCCGGCAGCGCGGGTCGCCGCCACACGTTCGTCGATGCTCGTTGGACGGTAGCCCGACGGAATCGTGCGGCCGACTACCCGCGCTGTTATCTACCGTTTGACGGTGCTATGCCTGCGTCAACGGCTTACCACAGCATTCCAGGCGAGGCGAACCTTGCTCGCATTTACATTCCGTTGTGACTTCCAACTGCATGCCGCACTGCTGGCACTTCAGGGTGTCGCCGGCGCGAGGTTTCATCTGTTGCGTTTGCTGTTCGGCCATGGTCGTTCTCCTTATGGGAAACTCGTCGTGTGGTTGCGTACTGCTAATGTTTGCACACTGAACTCACCGGCCAGGTATCCGCTGACGCATCTTCACGTATCTTCGTCGTCAGCCAGCCATCTGCCGTGCCTGTAACCTCAGTGCGATACATGAAATCATTGTGTCGCAAAAAGCGTACCAGGCGAGCCGGTTTTCGTTTGCGCACGACCACAGTGCCCTGCGCAGGTCTCACTCGGGTGCGTTACGACTGGGCGTCGACCGCGCAAGTTGGTCTCTGCCCCCGCCGTCTGGTCGTTCGGCATGCAGCCTTCAAGTCCCTAAGCCGAGTAGCGCGCCGCCTGGACACGTGTCGCTGCTCGTTCGGGCCACAATGGCATCCAATTTGCACCGTTAATTGCAACGCTGACAATGCGAATTTCGCGGCGACTGCACGCTGGTTGCTGCGCTTTCTAACTGGCCCGCGTTCGCGCCAGACCTGCATCTTGAGGAGTTGCCATGGACCGAATCTCGCGAGACGACCTGACTCAATTGGTGTCGCACGATGGCCAACCAAAGGTGTCGATCTACATGCCGACCTATCGCGCAGGTCGTGAAGTTCGGCAGAACGCCATCCGCTATAAGAACCTTCTGAAACAAGTCGTCGAACGGCTTGTTGATCAAGGTCTGGCCCAGAGCGATGTCGAGGCGATCTGCGCCAAGGCCCAGGAATTGGAGACCAACGACGACTGGTGGCAACATCAAGCAGACGGACTGGCAGTCTTCTTTACGCGAAAAGACTTCCTGAGTTTCCGTCTTCCGGTTGACTTCAAGGAACATTGCGCCGTGGGCAGTCGATTCCACTTGGCGCCGATCGTGCCGGTGCTGCAGGACGACGGACAGTACTACGTGCTGGCTGTTAGCCAAAACCATGTGAGACTGCTAAGCGGGTCAAAATTGGCTATCGCGGAAATTGAGCCGGATAACCTACCCAGCAACCTGCGTTCTGCACTGAACATCGACGAATATATGAGTACCCTGCAGCATCACTCTGCGGGCGCTGGCCGAGGAGACGCCGCGCCCGCTTTGTTTCATGGCCAAGGAGGCTCTGATCCCGACGTCAAGAAGCAAGATGAGATTCTGCAGTTCTTCCGCCGCATCGACTCCGCCCTTGAAGATTATTTCCACAGCGACCGGAAGCCGCTGGTTTTCGCGGGCGTCGACTACCTGTTCCCCCTGTTTCAGCGTGCCTGCCACTATCGGGCTCTGGTCGACGAGCCGCTGACTGGCAATCCCGATAAACGCAGCGCCGAGGAGTTGCACAAGGAGGCGTGGCCGCTGGTGCAACCCTTATTCGACGAACAGCGTTCCAACGCCGTCGAGGCTTTTTCCAGTGCCAAACCCGACCTCGCGACCGCGGACATTCTGGAAGTCGTGCGATGTGCACGCGACGGTCAAGTGGACACGCTGCTGTACGCCTCCGAGACGACCATCCCCGGCACGATCGATGCTGACGACGGTACCGTGACCCGCGCGTCGGACAGCTCCGCGGAGTCGGAAGATTTGATCAACGCCGCCGCGGTGTATGTTTTGGCCAACAGTGGTCGCGTGTTCTCCATCGGCAGCGATGAGATGCCCGGCAGCGAGCCCGTCGCGGCCATCCTGCGGTATCCGCTACCACGCTCCAGCGCGGCAGCAACTGCGCCTTCGAAATAGTCGCTGGCACGACGCCATGCTCCTGGCTGGCGGAGCGCGTCTACCGCGGGCATCGCAAAGACTCGCTAGCTGGGCCTGCGTTCATCGCGCGACGAATCAACCGGGTTGGTTAGCCAGAGGCCAGGTTGCGCACCGTGCGATCATCCATTCCATCGGCACTCGTCAATATCAGGCAACCTCTAATGAATGTCACACAAGATCGCATGGCTACTTCACGCAGGTATACGGGCGCATCGGAGACTCATTGAGGTCTACGCAGTGCTCAAGACGATTGGCTTCGTGGTTGTTGGCATGCGGGTTGCAACTCTTCTGCTCACGACAAGCGTGCTCGGTTCGGCTCTCTCGTGACGCCACGTCGGCGCAGCCAGGCCGAGTTTCGCATACGAATCAACCGGAAGGAGCGATGGCAATGACAAGGTCCAACAGTTACCGAGGTATCGTGACGGCGTGCGCCGTCTTGTCAATCGGCGCGGGGTCCCTGTGGGCTCAAGAAGAACAAAGTCGGCGGCAAGAAAGGCGCGAGCGTCAAGACCGGCAATCACAACAAACCGATGGGGACGCGCAGCGTGAGGCCAAGGACAACTCGCAGGAGCAAGAGTCGGCGGACCGCCGACGCGATGATCGAGATGATCGATCCGAGGAGCGAGACGATTCTCGAGCTGGACTAGGCGTATTCATTGTCGACTCCCGCAGCGGCGGCGTCGAGATCGAGCGAGTTGTGGAAGGCAGCCCCGCCGCCGACGCCGGCCTGCGACAGGGAGACCGAATCCTGCGCGTCAACGGCCGGTCGGTTAATTCGCCGCAAGAGCTGTCGCAGATGATCGCCCGACGTGATCCCGGCACGCAAGTACAACTGGTCGTGCTTCGCAACGGAGAACGTCGCAATCTGCAGACCAGATTGGAGAGCCGCGAGGAGGCGCTCCCCGATCGGGCGCAGCGTTCGGAAAGAAACTACCGCCCGCAGCGCCAGGCCCGCTTGCAAGATCAGTCGGACACGGACCGCAGGGATGGGCTCGATCGCTGGCGAGATCAGCGCGATGACCGGCAGCGCGATAGCCAGGAAGGACGGCTAACACGATTGGAAAGAGTGGTCGATCGTCTCGCCCAGCAAATCGACCGGCTGCAGGGTCGGATCGACGGCCGGACGAGCAGCGGCCGAGACTTCCGCCTTCGTAGCGACCGGGACAACCGCGGCTACGACGATCGATTCGACAACGACGATTTCCCCGAGGAACGTTACGACGCTGACTTCAATCGTTCGTTCCGCCCGGGACAGCGGTAACCAGAACGATGGGCTCGCGGTCCGACCGAAGTTCAAGCCATGGTCGGGCCGCGAGAACATCTCACTCGCAATGTTTCAAGCAACTGGAGGAGGATAGCGATGCCCACAACTAAGATTTTTTGCCTGGAATTGGCCGCAACCGTCTGCACGTGTGCCCTAGCCCTTGCGCAGAATCCGGGGAAGGAACCAACGCCGTCTCCGGGGAACGAGCCGGATCGGGCCCAGGCGACAGAGCACGATCATGCTCACCAGCAACTGACGAGCTTTCTCGCTGCCAAGTTGATGCAGGCCAATCACAACGAGATCGAACTGAGCAAGCTAGCTTCCGATCGGAGTTCCCACAAGCAGGTCGTGCAGCTCGCCGAAACGATCACCGAAGAACACACGCATCTAAACCAACGGCTGAAGCGATTTTGTCCGGACGCGCCCGAAGAGCATGCGACCGAGAGCGAAGGTCAACGCTCTAAGCAGTCCGACACGATTGCTGAAAACGACACTTTGTCCCAACTGAAGAGCATCAACCGCCAGGCCGCCGTTCACCACCTGCAGCGGTCGAAGCAGATGCTGGACAACTTTCAGGGCCAGGATTTTGACATGGCGTTTCTCGGAATGCAGATCGCCGCCCACAACCGATTGCTGTCAGAGCTGGACGCACTGGACGGCATAGGCTCCGACGAGTTCAAGCAGGTTGTGAGCGCCGCGTGGAAAAAGATCGAGCAACATCGCGATCATGCCGTCTCACTGGCCAGGCAGCTTGAAGACGACCGCCGCACGGCGCAACGCGACAAGTCCACGCGATAGCGCGGACGGGCGATTGTCGAACATCGAGCAAGCGAGAGCGCGACAACGTGACGTTCCGCGGCGCTCCCGTTAAAGTCAAGGACAAGCGCATGCTGATGGCGCAATCCATCGAGCACGACGGAGAAACCGTGCAAATCGACCGTGGCGTAAAAGGCGACGAGTCGTCGTAGCGCGTCGCACTGCATCGCACGGGAGTCGAAGAACGAGCACCCCTGGGCTGATCGAGAAGTCGGCCCAGGGGTTTTTCGCCTGCGTTGCAAAGCACCCTTCAGGGGCGACCGCTGCACCGGTCCTGCCCGGTCGCCTGGTCCCCTGATTCGTGTCCCCGCGTAGGGCGCGGCCGCACATCCCCGCATCCAGGCAATTGGCACAACAGTTGCAACTGCTTGCTACGGGATCGGCAGACATCGGCGCTCGTGGGGCCAGGCCAAGAACACCGCTCGAACTGGCAACCTGGAGTGGTCGTGCACGATCCGCGTCGGTCCAGCGCAAATTTCGTGAACCGCTCCCGCCCGCGCCGTTCAAACGAGGAAGGCGATCATGGCGTTTCGAATTCTTGAGAACGAATCGGTCGAGGAGGCCACCCGGCGGGTTGCTCGTGAGCAGATCGACAAGGCGATTGGCGAACTCGAAGATCGCGAGCTCGACCCGCACGAAACGGTCCACCAGGTGCGCAAGCGTTGCAAGAAGATTCGCGGTCTGATTCGATTGGTGCGGCCGCAGTTCGAAGCCAGCTATCAGCGCGAAAACGATTGGTATCGCGATTCGGCCCGCAGCCTGTCGTACGTACGCGACGCGCAGTCCCTCGTCGAAACTTTCGACGCGCTAATGGAACGTTTCTCGGAACCGATCGATTCAAGGGCGTTCTCATCGATACGACGCAAGTTGATCGACCACAGAAGGAACGTTTCCACAGACGAAGACGGACTCCGGGAACGGCTCGACGACTTCCTCGACCGCATGTACGAAGGACGCGACCGCGTTGCCGGATGGCGCCTCAAGCGAGACGGATTTCGTGCCCTGAATGGCGGCATGCAACAGACCTATCGTCGCGGCCGAAGCGCGATGCGGACGGCCTACAAGAAACCTCTTGCCGAGCACTATCACGAATGGCGCAAACGAGCAAAGTACCACGGGTATCACGTCCGCTTGCTGCGTCAGGTGTGGCGAAAGCCCCTCGAAGCGCGGCGCGGCGAGCTGGAGCGACTATCCGACCATCTTGGCAACGACCACGATCTGGCAATCCTCCGCCAGACCTTGCTCGAATTGATCCACCAGGTCAAGGAAGCATCGATCCAGTCCATCGTCGGTATGATCAACCAACGCCAGGTCGAGCTGCGATTGCGGGCGATGACGCTCGGAGCCCGCGTGTTTGCGGAAAAGCCGAAGCGCTTTGCGAGCAGGCTCCGCGCGTACTGGGACGCATGGCGAGAAGAGCAGAACACGACCCCGAGGACGACACACGAGCCGGAGCTTGTCACGATGTAATCCCTGTGCGGCGCCGGCCTTGGTTTGCCGCGAACGACCATGAGTGTACTAGAAATCACCATTCGAATCGTCGCCGGCGTTTTGCTGACGCTAGGCAATGCGTTCTTCGTGGTGACGGAGTTCGCCCTGACGCGCCTACGCCAGTTGGATGAGTCGGAATTTCGCGAGCACCCACGCTTGCGCCGCGCGTGGGAGATGACCGAGCGCCTGGAGTTCTATCTGACCGGTTGCCAGTTGGGCATCACGTCCACGAGCATTCTATTGGGAGTGGTTGCCGAGCCCGCGGTAACGACGATGATCCGACCATTCGTCGCCATGCTGGGCATTCCTTCCAGCGCGGTGTCGGTGACCTCGATTGTGCTGGCCATCGTCGCGATCAATCTCGTCCACAAGGTCTGGGGAGAGCAGGCGCCCACCTATCTCGGAATCGAACGGCCCAAGCACGTGGCCTACTACACGGCGATCCCACACTACTGGTGGTGCATGCTCATGTATCCCATGATCTATCTGGGCGACGGCATCGCCAAGGCAACGTTGCGGTTGTTCGGCGTTGAGATGAAACGGTCCTGGACCACGGCAAGTAAAGGCCGCGCTGACGAAGACCTGGAAACGGACAAGTCGGGAAGCTACAGTCACTTGCTTCGCGACATGGGCCAGGTACTGACCCAGGCCGGGTTGCCCAAAGATCGCCAGCGCGAGGTCCTCAAAGCGGTTGAGATCGACCAGATACCGGTCCGCGACGTGATGGTCCCGCGACGTGACATCGTCGCGCCCTCGGTCTGTAAGTCCACCGCGGAGAACCTCCGGCTCATGGCCCACGAACGCCGCTTTACCCGATTCCCACTGGTTGGCGAATCGCCAGAAGAGTTTATTGGTGTGATTTACGTGCCGGATTTGTTTCGTAACATCGATAAGTTGCGTCAGGGTACACTGCGCCTGACCGATCTGGCCACTTTGCCGCTAAAAGTCCCCGCGGACATGTCGGTCAGCCAACTCATCGACACGTTTCAACAGCAAAACCAGGAGCTGGCGCTGGTCGAGCAGCAGGGGAAGGTCGTGGGCCTGATCACCGTTACCGAAGCGTTCGAGGCCATTGCCGGGCAAATCGACGACCCCTTCGACCTAATGACAACGAAATCCTGACCGTCCGTTGGCACCGGCCACAAAGACGCGCTTTTGGCAAACGATTGACGTGCCATGTCCACGACCGAATCGAATTCACACGCTTCGTCGCCAGACAAACCCGACGCGGCTGACAACGTAGACGCAGGGGGTCGACCCTGGCAGATCGTCCTGGCGACGTTGCTGGTCGGTCTTATTCTGGCAGTCGCTGGTCTGCTGATCCAAACGGTAACCGTGGTGCTGCTTGTCTTTACAGGCGTGCTGTTTGCCGTTTTCCTGCATGGAATCACCAGTTGGATCACGGCTCGCGTCCCGCTCACCTATCATTGGACGTACACGCTCGTCGTCGCGCTGCTCGTTGCCGCGGCAGTAGGCGGCTCCTTCTACATGGGTTCGCAGATCGCCACCCATATCTCGGAGCTGTCGACTCAGCTTCAATTGTCCAGCGAGCGCTTGACCGAACAGCTCGACCAATATGACTGGGCGCGACCCTACCTGCCCAACGGCTCACAGATGCAAAATGCCGTTTCCGACGACGTCCTGCCGAGCGTTTGGACCGGCGTGCAATCAACCCTCTGGGCGGTTACCGGGCTCGTCGTCATTATCTGCGTCGGCTTGTACGTTGCCTACGATCCCAGTCTTTACATCAACAGTTTGGTCAAAGTCGTTCCAATCCCTAAGCGGGAGCACTTTCGCGACCTGTTGAGAAAGATTGGCACGGCCTTGGGATATTGGATCCTGGGCCGGTTGCTCTCGATGTGTGTTGTCGGCGTGCTGACGAGCATCGGGCTGTGGCTGCTCGACGTGCCCCTGCCGATCACACTCGGCGTACTCGCGGCACTCTTGTCGTTTATCCCCAACATCGGGCCTATCCTGGCTGCCGTGCCCCAGGCGCTTCTGGCATTGCAAATTGACACCAGCACCGTCTTGTACGTGCTGCTGCTGAACGTCGCATTGCAGACGATCGAAAGTTATCTGCTCACGCCCTTGATTCAACAATACGAGCTGCCGCTGCCGGCCGCACTTGCGATCTGCGTACAGGTGCTGATGGGCACACTTTTCGGGCTGATCGGCGTCGTAACCGCTGCGCCGCTGGCTGCGGCGACAATCATTGCCGTGCAGGTGCTCTATATCGGCGACTATCTCAACGATCCGCAGCCGGGAGAATTGGACGAAGGCTCTTAGCTGGTCGAAGGCTGATCGAGTCGCCGTCGACACGTACCGGCGCGCCGCCGCGCTGCGCAACAGTAAAGCCCAGCGGCCGGCGCATGGGCTACAGATTGGCTGCACGGCGCGAAGAAGGCATCCGTCTCGGTGCCATGAATCGGCGACGGGCGGAGTCCCGTTCGAAGGACATGTGGCACGTCGCTTCGGCTGGACGCCGACTCTGCCATCCGGCCGTGCCGGTTGTCTCCGAAGCCGCAAAGCAGTCGCTGTTCGATGGGTCGCAGTACGAAATCCGCAGTTCTCCGCCGCATCGCAGAAAATCGCAAGTGCGGTCGCGACCCTTCGATGAATCGCCAGAATCTTCGATCGGTTTTCAATCCCGACAGACAGACAGTGGGTATTCAGGGCGCGTTCAACGAATCGGCGCAATCGCACGCCACTCAAGCACGCCGACAGGATTGACGTCGCCGGGGAACTCAGCTACTGCGACGCTATGGAGCAACCTTGCTGGCAACGACGCGTAGCCCTTCCAGCATCCTTGGTGCCGCTTCGGGGCCGACCGATGTCATATTGAGGTATTCGGCGTGCGGGTACTTCTCTGGGTGGACGAAATAGTCGGGTTTGGAAATGTATCCCAATGCGTCGAGACCCAGGCCGACTACCATCGTCCTCCGGGTGCCGAGCATTTCGCGGGTGATGCGCGAATGCTCCGGAGCCGTCTCGCCTGGGTGCGTGGCAATACCTAGGTCGCCGATGCGGACGGCCGCGACAACCGTCTCGACGCTATCGCCAATCTTGACGGGCAGCACG
>ERZ869936.2422-NODE-2422-length-10994-cov-39.731968_pt1 | contig 10994 bp, 25 predicted proteins | sample MGYA00520876_ERZ869936 | MGnify/ENA primary metagenome ERZ869936 (study PRJEB32218, sample SAMN09650985) | biofilter metagenome | isolation source: enrty point of leading RO module | place: Saudi Arabia: Thuwal, RO plant located on Red Sea | collected 2016-02-17... | reverse complement strand
GATGACGTTCCAAGTACGGCTAAAGTAGTAATTGTACACGATCAACCTGACGGACGGACTGCGGCGGATAACGCTCGGGATGTTTGGGAAAGCCGGTATTTCTTCCAGAAGTTTTTTCGGTTCCTTAAATTAGCAGAGCGGGAAGTCGGATTCGGTCACGTGCTTCGTTGTAAAAACGGTCGAGGTGTAACTGGTAAGAGGTTGGCCGATGCCAAGAAACACTGCCGTGCGTATGATGACTTCGGGGACGATTCGATCGTGGTGACTACTGGGCAGATGGGTTGGAAGTTGTTTACGAATAACAAAGGTGGAAGCCGAAAGGATTATCGTGGGTTTTTTATTGAAGAGCCTTATAATCATGGCGATGTTGACGATATCATGTGCGATGACGAAGGAAGCTGTTCATAGAGAGGGTAAGTTTTACGAGGGTGAACACACCATTTATGTGTACGACACGGTTGACGGTGCGTGGGACCAAGTGATATCAGGAGGAACCTTTCGACACGGTAAGTTTGATGGGTTGGTGGAGCTTGGATGGTTCACCGATAGTACAGGTGAGTACGGCGCAATACGCATTCCGGTGGGGGCCAAATTATGATTATTGGGTTAATTATCCTTGGGGCTTTAGCGGCTTGTATTGGTGTAGTCGTGGCTATGACTTGGGCCGTGGTTAAAGAGGTGCATGAGGATAAGGGTTTTCAGCGATGGTGATTTGGTGCGTTTACGGATTCGCGGATATCGTTAAGCAGAGCAAGTACGAAACGGTTACTCGGCTGGACTATAACAAGATTGGACGTTATCTCCGAGGTGAGTGGCCGAAAGAAATGGGGGAAATGATTTATGCTGACAGTGATTTTTTCGAGGATGAAGAGTAGGTTTGAGCTCTATTTGGTATTACGCAGTCTCGGCGGAGGCGTGGTTGATTCTTTCAAAGAGGCGTTGACCTATGATTGAGATGAATCTGACGGCTAAACATCTGAAAGAATTAATTGAGTGTCTTAGGAATGAAGATAAAGGTGACCCGGTCAACGAGGAAATGAGGAACTTCTTTGCCCAGGTGACGGTCGGGTCACAAGCTACCATACGAATGACGATTGGAGAGGACTCGCCGAAGAACGTTGACAGGATAACCCGGTGCCTTTGTGGCCGGTCAGTGTATTGGCACGAAGGCGAGTCTACGGCGAGTTGTCAGAATTGCGGTAAAAGATATGAGAGGTTGTGATGATACCTTTTGACAAAATCCGGTGGCGCTGTAAACCCGGTGTTCAACCTTTTATAAAGAGTTTTTCTGGAACTCTTTCGCTAAGCGCAGAAATTTCTGTGCCTGATGATATGTACAAACGTCATCCCGACTTGGAAAGTGATATTAAAGTAGAGATTTACCAACGAATACTAGACTTGCTTTATGGAGATGTCCGACGTGATCTTTATTGGTTGAGTCGGGAAATTCGTTGGTTACAAGTGCAGCCTGGGGATTGGAGTCAACAGGAGGTTATAGTGAATAAGCTGGAAGAGTTGATCAGGCGAATGGAGGGACGCGATGAAATCTAAGGAGTGGCTATATGCCGTTACCGACAAAGATTTCGCAGTGATCGATGTGGAAAATTTTTTCTGGGCAGATCGATCTAAGAATGACATCCCCGATCTTCCTGATGGGCGGACTTTTAAAGAGGCTCAAAAGGAATGGGAGACTTCACTCGGTAGGCAAATTAAGTACCGTTGGGAGTTGTCGGATGAACTTAAAACCCACGTTGATCTGTGGCATGATTACATGTATGCTGTTGGCTTTGCTGCGCCTGGTCTGCCCTCGATCGTTTGGACTGAGTTGGCAGGAAGTGCGGGAAGTCGTGACCTTTTGTGTGCATTTATCCGTGTTCTGGTTGGGCGTGTTCCTATTGTTTGTCATAATAGCGCACATGATGTTCGAATAATCAAGAAGAATTGCGGCATCGGGTTTGATGAGTACCTGCGGGTGGATGACTCGATGTTGCTCCATAATGTGCTTTGGTCTGAGCTTCCGCATAGCCTGAACTTTTGTAGCTCCATTTACTCGTCGCAGAACCAGCACAAGCATCTTGGCACTCATAGTCAGGTGTACTTGCAAGGTGACGTCGAGGCGACGAAGGAAGTGTGGCAAAGTTTGAGGGCGGAAGCCGCGAAGGATGAAAAGACATGGAAGATTTACGAGGAGTTCCAGAGACCACTTCTTCCGATCTTGTTAGAGGCGCACGAACATGGCCTGAGACTGGATCACGGGTACATGGAGAAGTTGGAGAACGAGCTGGGCAAGTCTCGCGAAGCGGCCATAGAAGTGGCAAACGACTACGTGAAGAACTTTGGTTACAAGCCCACAGGTCGGAGCAAAAAACCAGAGATATTACCGGACCCGGAGAGGACGATCAACCTCAACAGTCCCAAGCAGATGAACGAGTGGATATATGGCACGTGCGGCCTGAAGGTGAAGGGACTGAGGAAGGGCAAGAGCGGGATGTACCCGTTGGGCAAGGATCAGGTGAAAGCGTTGCAGGAGCAGCACTCCCCGGTCGAGGACGACGACACGATGGAAAGCCGGATAGCAGCGGGAAGTCACCCTTTAGTCGAAGCCAAAGCTGGATTTACTCAAGCCGACAAATTCCTTACAAGCTTCATCTGGCCATACAAGAAGGTCGAAAGGGTTTACCCCCAATTTAAAATACACGGACAAGCAACCGGACGGCACAGCACTAACGATCCCAATGTTCCCGGAATGAATAAAAAGATTAAGCCGATTTTGATACCGGACGAAGGGGAGGTCTGGGTTGGTGGTGATTGGTCGAATGCTGAGTTGCGGATTATGGCAGAACTTTCCAACGACAAGATGTTGAAGGAGGGGTTCGCTAAGGGTTGGGATTTGCACAGCATGCATACGAGTCAAGCTTTCGGGTGGGATTCACCTAAGGGGCGTTTCTTATGGGCTGAGCAATTCCGGAAAGTAACAGGTACGTGGGATGATTTCTCTAAGAGTCGGACAATATCAAGTGATCGTAATTGGTGGGGGCGTCTGGCTCCTACGGACTGGAAAGAAGTCAAAGTCCCAATCGATTTCCCGTGGGAGCAGTGGATCGTCGAGGGAGGACCACAACCGGGATGGCTTGCAGACGAGGACTTGTTCCGAAGATTCTGTAAAATCCTCGTGTTCCGTCTTCTGTACGGTGGCAGCGTTGCATCGGCGGCTGAGATTCCTGGAGCAGTGGCGCTCGGATTGCCCTCGCAACGGCTTGTGCAGGCGTCCAGAGATTTAATCGCGGCTCATCTATGTTGGCAGGACTTTTGGGATGACGTTGGCGGTCAGGCGATTAGTGACAAAGTGGTTCGGACTCGGCATGGGCGTAAACGTCGGTTGCTGTCGAACGATGAAAAGGCCCGGTTCCGTGAGGGTGTAAACCATCCGATTCAAGGCACTGTCAGCGACTTGTTGAACCGCACTCTGATCGAGATCAAAAGATTGGCACCATACTCCCGGTATTGCTACTCAGTACATGATTCGTATTTCTGGGCTTGTCCCCTTGACAAACGAGATGAATTGACGCAAATTGTTAAGGAGGTAGCTGTTGAACCTGTATGGGAAGATTCGGATTTCTACATTCCCTTTGACTGCGAAGTGGTATCGTTTAATGAAGGGACAAAAAAGAGGATGGTAGAAAAAGTATGACAAAATTAGAAATGGGGAAAGCTATAGCGGAGTTCATGAGGGTTACCCCGGAGATGCAGCATACGAACCCGGAAGTAATTTGTTCGGACTTGAACTTCTTCCTGCGAGAATCGGGAATTTTTTTCTATGTGAATGAGCATGGCTTTATTGACGTAGGAGAGGATTACTAATGGCGAAGAAGGGTGACGAGCTTTTGGTGTATCCTCAATTGGACTACTGTGATGAGTGCTTCCGGTTGCTCCCGTTGAGGTTTGGTGTCTGCAAGACTTGTCATGACAAGAAAACTGAACGGGAGGATAATGGTAATGGCTAAAATACTATTAGGTACAGGGTCACAGTCTTTTTCCGCTGCTTTTGATATCGGGGCCGACAAGGTAATATTACAGTTCACGGATAGCGTTTATCCTTGGCGGTTGAATCGTTCCCAATTGATCCACTTGACGGAAGCAGCTCAAACGTCTTATGAGTTTGTAAATCGTAACGGTAAGTTGGCGAAGATCAAGAAGTTAGAGGTAGAACTAGCACAATTGAAGTCGGAGGTTTCTGGTGGAGAGGAAGTGTGACATCTGCGGTAAGTCGGGTAAGGAGTTGCAAGACACAGTCGTCGTGGTTCCGCCTAAAAGTATGACAGCGATTTGTTGGCCGTGCGTTGGGGAAGCTGTGGAGTTTTACAAATTGGAGGTGAAAGGATGACCGAGAAACATTGCTCGCATTGTGGAGTGAAAAAAGGTTACCATCAGTTTTATAATTTTACTGCAGGGGTTTGTCATAGCTGCTGGGCGAAGATTCAAGAGAAAGCACGTAAACGTCCAACATTCTGGTAGGAGTGCGAGGCGGTGAGTGTTGTTATCGGGTGGAAAATATTGTACACTGTGTTCCTAATGGGGATTGTAATTCTTTACTGGACTAAACAACCGAAGTAGAAAGGCAGTGAAATGTCGAAGAAGAATGAGCGGTTGTATATCGTGTGTTATCGTGGTGCGAAGCCGGATTGGCAGTATATCTTGTACTCTAGTGCCGATCTTGCAGTGAAAGCTTGTCATGAGTTGAAGTCCAACGGTTGGATCAAAGCGTATTATTCGGAGACAGACGATAATGACCCACGGGTAAAGGAGATTCGAAATGTTAACTGAGCAACAACTACTCGACTCGAAGGATGCCATCGCGACGCTTTTCGCCAACGGGATTATGAATATCAATGAGGTTCAAACTTTAGCGCAACGTATGGATAGCAGTTCTCCAAGCGGTAACTTGGTTCAGGCTGATGGTATCGGGGGAGTGATTATCTATTCGTTGACTGAAGTTACGCAAGGCGGAGGAGGGCAAGGGTAGTGAATTTGGGATGGGTCTTCCTAATCTTCTGCATTGCGGCGTTCGTCTATACTATTTGGGAGGGTATGTCGTATGCGGGATGAAGAACTTCAAGTGAATACGGGTATTGTTTCGGCGCGTCGTGGGTTGATTCCTAAGGATGCCTTGGACGGTATCAAAAGTAAGCCGAAAGGTTTTCAGACGCTGAGTGGTCGATCATTGTCCGGGTTATGTGGTCATTTGGTTGATAACCAGAAGAGGAACCTTGGGTCAAAAATGAGAGCTGGTCAACAACGACAGAGGAAGAAATAATATGAATTTAGCTCAACAATTAACGAGCTTGAAAAAAGAGTTGGTAGAAGCCAATGAACGTGTCATTGACGCCCAACATGCCTTGGATGATGCGAGGTACTTAGTCGAGGCCATTGAGGAGGAGATACAAGATTTACAATCGGCTCTATTTCATGGGGAGTCATAATGTGGGTAGTCACTCATATTGACTGGGTTGCGGGCGGACTGAGTGTGTATAGTACATGGCTTACGTATTGCCAGAAGTCGAAATGGTCTGTACATTACTGCTTGGTTCTACAGTTGGTTTGGGTGGCTTACGCGGTTGTTCGACAGGAGTACGGGTTAATGCCTTTGACGGTGGCCAACACTGCGGTGTTAATTCGTGCTCTGTGCCATGGCCGCATGAAGGGTTTAGTAGAGAGGGTTGATGATGAGTCAGATAGTGTGGATGGATACGGAGACAACGGGGTTAGAGCCGACTAAGTGCGGTATCATCGAATTGGCCGCTGTGATCCAATATCCTGGAAGGAATAAACCGGCTGATTACTATTCGGAGGAGATGAATCCGGGAGCCGTTGAGATCAGTGAGTATGCGTTGAAGGTTAATCAGATAAGCGAGGAGAAAATTTCTGCCGCTGCCCCGATTGATCAGGCTCTAAGGTTATTCGACGGACTGATCGAGGACCGAGCTGTGATCGCAGGGTGGAACGTGAGTGGATTTGACATTCCCTTTCTGAAGACGGCGTACGAACGGGCAGGGATTAAGTGGAGGTTTCATCACCATTGCCTGGATATGATGGTTGTAGCAAATTGGCTCAAGTTCGTGGGTGCGATCCATCCGAAGAGTTTGAGCCTGCAAAATATGGCCAAGTATCTCGGGATTGATGCCCAAGCGTTTGGACCTGCTCACCGAGCAATGCCTGATGTTTATACGACACTGGCGATTGCTAAGCGTTTTAAGGAAGAGCACTTCAACATTCAACGAAAGGTTGGTTTCTGATGCGATTCTTCGAGAAGTCCAAAGATGGTGGTCCGGAATCAACGGTGGATGCCTATTGGTTGATTGAGATCAAGAGTTTGTTTTCCATTGCGTTGCTGAAGTTTAATCCAGGTTCACGGGGGAATTATCACTCGCATGCCTTCAATGCCCTTAGTTGGTATCTCGGTGGAGCCGTTTTAATTGAGTCTGTGTTAAGTTTAGGAAAGAGGGCCAACCGATGTTATCGGCGGTCATTATTCCCGAAAGTAACCGGGCGTGGAGTTCTTCACAAAGTGTTTAATAATGAGGACCATCCCGCTTATATTTTTACTGTTCGGGGGCCGTGGCATGATACTTGGACAGAGTACAACGAAGAGAGAGATGAAACTATTACTTTAACTCATGGTAGGAAGGTGGTGAATTCGTGACAGCGTTGGCTTTTGGTTTGGGTTTAGGTCTGGTGTTGATCGGGGTCGTGGCGTTCGTGTTGGACGCTGCTGGGTTATTAGGAAAAAGTGATTGGAGGAAATAGTTATGCGTGAAGTTATATTGCCGGTTGGCGACATTGAAAATTTTGTCCCTGAGAGCAACACGATTTATCGGGCAGAAGTTGACGGGGCTACGATTATCCGAGGGGGTTTAGTAGTTCGAGAGAAAGATAACATTCTGTTTGAAGGTATCAGAGTATTCGGGTCCAGCCGTCATGCGATTGAGGTAAAGGATAGTTCTAGGATTAACTTGAGTCGAGTGTCGGCATATAACGGTAGCGGGTCCGGAAACTTCCACATTATTTCGTACTGGCGTTGTAACGACTGTGAGTTGGTAGACGTGGTGGCGAGTGGTACTGGGCGGAAACCCTTTGATTTCTTACAGTGCGAAGCGATTGAAGGTCTTCGGTTGTTCGGGCGTTGGAAAAAACATGAAGGAGGCGGTGGTCCCAACGAGAGTATGACTATTTATGGTTCCAGTTTTTGTACTGTGAAGAACTCGATCTTCGCGCCAGTAGCAAAGGACCAGTCACAGGGGATAGCCATTTGGGCTAACTCTGGTATGACCTGTGTGGATAACACTCTAATAGGGAATCTGGTGTACGGTGCGCCTCACTGGGGTATGATCGTAGCGGCCAAGACTTCTGCTGGTGGTAAAACGACTGGTTCTCACTTGGAAGATAACACGATTATTGGTTGCCACTACGGTTTGCTGAACAGGGTGGACCAAACGTTGGTGGTAAAAAATCAGACTATCGTGGACACGACGGGTTACAATGTGGTAGACTATCGTCATGATGTTTCGACCGACCGGATTGGCGCTATTCCGTTTAACACGACAGTTGACCTTAGTCACCTGGAACACTTCCCGATGTATGAGCGGATTAAAACAGAGATGGGTTATGACCTTGCCGACATTCCAGGGTTAGAAAATATTGGCTCGGGAGGACACACGAATCCAGTACCTAAACCTACGCCAGAACCGGAACCGGAGCCAGTTGATCCTAACCTGGTGTATGTGCAGCATCGGACGGCGGATGATATGATCCTGTTGACTTGGCCCTATGGCGATCTGTCTTTGACGGTGACTCGGGACCAGGCAGTGCTGTTGAAGAGTGCTTTGCATGATGGTATAACAACGGTGGATATGAATGGTAAGCGGGCGCAGTTGGCGAAACTTGAGGAGCAAGTCCGTCAGCTTAAAATTGAACTCGGATTGTTATAAATCTTGCAGAGGGTCGGAAATTCTGGCCCTCATTCGCGTATAGTAAGTATGGAAGCAGATAAACTTTTAACGAGGGGTAACGGTATGCGCGATATCTTGCGGGAATGTAGTGAGCGATATAGACTTCCGGCATTGGAGTTGGACGCAGACGAACGAGTTGACTTGGGTTGGATGTTGGAGCATTGGCTCAACTTAAGAACGTCTACTCGTCAGTTTCGATCCACACACTTAAACCTGTTTGAATTGCTAGAAAACGAAGGGGAAATAACACTGTCCGAAATTCAGACGGTGGTCGGCGGTTTACCTAAGAAGTGTTATTCTTTAAGTATTCGAGCAGCAATTGCGTTGGCGTCCAGGACAAATACGGAGATTGGTAACCGGGTGGTTTTGTATCTGACGGCGGTGGAAAAGGAACTCCGGGAGCAAGGTCAGAAACCAACTTATCTTAAGCAGCTTGAGGCAAATGTAGAGAGGGTCGAAAAGTTTTACGGTACTCCAACGCAGGTAGCGGACGAGTTGCGACAGTATGCCCCGGCAATTAACGGTGGTACACATGGCGCGGGTCTAGTAAATCGTATTTTGGAGTTGGGCGGTTACCAGGTCAAGGTTCCAAATGAGAAAGAACGGATGCGTTGGGCAGCGACTGAGGCGGGTGAGGAAATTTGTTTCGCGGATCAGTACGGTGACAAGCTGTATTGGAATTCGCAGGCAGTGGCGGACATTATGTGCGAGGTATTTTAATGTGAACGATACACGGTTTTGTTGCAGTTGCGAGCGTTTAAAACCAGAGTACGAAGTTCCCTCGGTAACGATTTTTTCCCCCGAGTCCGGAGATTGGCGGATTAGCTTCATTCCTGATAACGAGCATTCGCTTCGTTCTGCTAACCTTGATATACAGGTATTCGACAATTTGACCGGAGAGATTCACAAACATTCGTTGTTCACTACAGTGGATGAGTTAGTGCCATTGATGCAAGCGTTGAAGAAGTTTGTTGATCGTGATCCCCAATATTATGCTAAATAGGAGCCGTTAATATGGCGAAGCAAGAGCCCGGTAAGATTCTAGTGTTTGATATCGAGACGTCCGACTTTAAAGCCAACTTCGGTTACATGCTGATGTGGTGCGCCAAGTTTATTGGGGAAGATGAGGTTCATTACGCTCGTATCGACGACACCAAAGGGTTCGGAAAAACTCCTGAGTCCATGATCAATGATTACGATATCGTTATGGCGTTACGGGATTTGGTTGATGAAGCCGATGCTGTGGTGTACCATTACGGTGACCGATTTGACTTGCGATTCCTGAATACCCGTTGCCTAGAACATGGAGAGTTGCCTCCGGGTAAGGTCACGAGTATCGACACGTGGAAAATCGCACGCAACAACTTGGCCATGACCAGTAATCGGTTGGGGACGTTGGCCGAAAGCTATGGTGGAGATCATCAGAAAGGCGGACTCAGTAAATTGCAGTGGAAGTTGGCAGTGCACGGGTGTAAGGATACTCTTGATGCGATGCTCGACTACTGCCGGGATGACGTGCTTGCCACCGAGGCGGTATACTTAACACTGCGGCCCTTGATTTGGAATCACCCGATTACGCATGGGGTACCTGGAACACGAACGTGCCCTGCATGTGGACATGAGAACTCTCATGGTAACGGTACACGTCGGACCAAACACTTCCTAGTGCATCGCCGTCGCTGCCCGCAATGTGGTACTGGATTTGAGTCGCATCGCGAGAAGATTAAAGCATAACATAGAGTGGGCTTCGGCCCACTTCAAGGAGGGGTATTATGAAAAAACACTGGCTTATGAATCCCGCCTATGGGAACCCGATCAACCATTGTGTTAGAGTCGAAGTTCAAACTTCGGGTGTTTGTCTGGTGGATGAACAAGACGGACAAAGCATTTTTATTCCTGCTGAATTTGTCGGGGATTTCTTAGTTTGGTTGCGAGATGGTGAAGCTTATACTATAGACGATATCTATCGTTTATACAGTTGGGAGTATGTGGTTAATAGTAATACTTCGTGTACCCGGTATTCAATAAGTAAGGATAGCCAATATATAAGTTTTTTAATCGATTTTGACGATGATACTCTCGAAGTCATAACCGAGTTAATTCAGGAAATGGAGTACGAGGTACCCGAAGAGGAGGATGTGGGTATGCACTTGCCGGACGATGCTCAAGAGCGCAAGGAAACTCCAGTGGCTACCGGGTTGATCGATTACTTTCCGGACGCATTGGTGATGGTGTCGCAAGTGTCGTGGGCTGGTAATCAGCAACATAACCCCGGAAAGCCCTTGTTTTGGGACCGTACCAAATCACAAGATGAGGCCGATGCGTTGATGCGACATTTTATTGATCGGGGTACGATTGATAAGGACGGAATTCGTCACTCGGCAAAAGTGGCCTGGCGAGCCTTGGCGTTGCTGCAAAAGGAGTTAGAGGATGCTCGTAGTTAACCTGTTTGGTGGGCCTGGTTCGGGTAAAAGTACTATGGCGGCAGATATTTTTGCGTCATTAAAACACCAGGGGGTTAATTGCGAGTTGGTTCGAGAGTTTGCCAAAGACATGGTCTGGTCTAAACGGTTGCCGGAGATGCGGGATCAGATTTACTTGTTGGGCGAACAACATCACCGATTGTGGGTATTAAAAGACCAGGTTGATGTGGTAGTAACCGATAGCCCGTTGTTACAAAGTTTGCCCTACGCCTACGCCTATTTGCCGTGGGGGATTTATGACTCTTATAAAGAGTTGACGTTGAACCTCCACGACCAATACTTTAATTACAATCTTTGGGTGACCAGGTGCAAGGATTATAACCCTGCGGGAAGAACTCAGACTGAGGAAGAAGCTGTCAGTTTGGACATTGAAACCGGTTTAATCCTGGATGAACAACAAATATACACGCATAACGTAACTCCTTACCAAATTCCTTTGGTACTTGACGGGATTAGACGGAGACTTCCCCATGACAATATGTCCTAAATGCGGTTACGAAGGTGG
>ERZ869936.2421-NODE-2421-length-10997-cov-17.720983_pt1 | contig 10997 bp, 9 predicted proteins | sample MGYA00520876_ERZ869936 | MGnify/ENA primary metagenome ERZ869936 (study PRJEB32218, sample SAMN09650985) | biofilter metagenome | isolation source: enrty point of leading RO module | place: Saudi Arabia: Thuwal, RO plant located on Red Sea | collected 2016-02-17 ... | reverse complement strand
CACAATTCAGCCCGGCGAGAATCCCGCGGTTCCGCTGCTCCCCGCTTCAGTTTTTTCCGCCTCAGAATCCGGATTGACCCGAATCGGGCCCCCCGATAGAGTCCGCACCTCCTCTCTCAACCCCTCCCAAGTCTCACAATCCAGCCTGCATCACCTGTTGCATCCGGCGCGGCTGCGCGCGTTGCTCCTCATCAGAGGGCAAACGGCGCGGCCGCCGGTTCCCGATGCGCGCCGGATCTCTCACACCCATGTTCCAGCATCAACGCATCTCGTCCGCCGGACGCCGTCCGTTCACCGGGAGGCTCGGTCTCCATTGCGCACAGCTCATCGTTCTCCTGCTCCTGGCCGCTCTCCTGCCCCCGCGTCAGGCGGCATCCCAGGAGTCGCAATCCGGGACGATTGCCTCCTCGCGCGGTGAGAACGGTCCCGGCCTGCAGTTTCGCACCGGACACAACGCCTTCAGAACTTTCGGACGCCACGAGTCGATCACCCACGCCGAACTGTTTCCCTACGTGCTCGACGGCAACCAGATGCTCTTCGGCGACCTGCGGTTGTTCCTCTCGAACAACGCCGAAGTCGGCGGAAACGCCGGTCTCGGCTACCGTATCCGGCCGTGGGGCGGCAATCAGATCTTCGGCGCCAGCCTCTGGTACGACGCCGACAATTCTCTGGGTGTGTTGTATCAGGGAGTCGGTCTCAGCCTGGAAGGCTATACCGACATCTTTGACGTCAGGCTCAACGGTTACGCGCCCGTCGGAAAAACCGAACAGAATCTCGTCCAGCGGGCGATCAACACGCGATTCGTCGGAACCAGTCTCGTCTTCGACCGCGTGACGCTCACCGGAAAGTCAATGCCCGGCGTCGACTACGAATTCGGCGTCGCTTTGCCCACGGCGCTGCTCAAGCAGCACAACCTCCGCTGGTATGTCGGAGGATACAATTTCGCCGCGAGCGGCGCGGACGCAATCAACGGCTTCAAAACACGGTTGAAGGGGTCCGTCGTGCCGTCGGTCGACACCCAGGTGGAATTCACAACCGACGGCGAATTCGGCACGAACGTCATGCTCGGCCTCGCATGGACCTACTTCGGTGGATTCGAGCGAGAGCAGACCAGCCGGTCGCTCAATTACGATCGCATGAGCGAGTTCGTGCGCCGCAACTACAACGTGATTGTCGGCCGGCAGCGCGATGTCGACGTCGGCGTCATGGCAATCAGCGCTGCAACAGGGTCGCCGTTCGTCATTCAGCACATCGGTCCCGGCGGAAACAGCACCGGCGCGCCGGATGATCCCTGGGGAACCCTGGCCGACGCTCAGGTCGCGGGGGGAGACGTCTACCTGGTCCACGCCGGGACGGTCCTCACTGATCCAATCGTCCTCAATCCGGGCGAAGTGCTGTTGGGTCAAGGCGCAGGCCTGCAGCAGTTTCTCGACGTCGAGGGCCTCGGCCACATCATGCTGCCCCATGTCGGTGCGGGGACGGCGCGCCCGATCATCCAGGGAGTCGCCGGCGACGCCGTCACGCTCGCCTCCGACACCGTCTTCGCCGGATTCACCATCGATTCTCCCACCGGCGCGGGCATCGTCGGCAACGGAGTCAGCAACGTCCTCATCGGCAACGTCGACATCCTCACGCCCGGCGGCGACGGCGTCTCGCTCACCAATCCCGACGGTCAGATCAGCATCCTCAACACCGACGTCATCGATGCGTCCGGAGTCGGCTTCTCCGTCGACGGCGGAACCGCCGATGTGAGGTTCAACGGATCGATCACGAACCAGGCCGGCCGAGCGCTCGTCATCGATTCCACCACCGACGGCACGATCGATTTCACAGGCGCCTCGCTCGAGGATGACGGCGGCGACGGCGTCCTGCTCACCGACGTGGACGGCGACGTCATCCTCGACAATGTCACCGTGCTCAACGCGACCGGCGTGGGCATCGAAGCCAGCGGCGGCGACGGGAACATCGCGTTCCTCAGCACAACCACCGTCGATTCCGCATCCGCTACCGGTATCCTCGTCGACGACCGCGAAGGAGCAACGCTCTTCGCGTTCACCGACGTCACGGCGGCCGTCGGCGAGACGGCCGTGCTGGTCTCCAACAGTCCCGGCGACACCTGGTTCACCCGGCTCGATGCGACCAGCGACAGCGCGACGGCCTTCAAGGTCACCGACAGCGGAGAGGTCGGCGTCGGAGGAGGAACGCTCGATGGCGCCGATGCGTCCGCCATCGATGTCGAGAACGCCGACATGAACCTCACGTTCGACGAAGTCAACAGCGACAACGCGACAGCCGGCATCCGGCTCGTCGATGCGACCGGTGTGTTCGTCGCCAAGAGCGGTCTGATCTCCGATTCCGACACCGGATTCCTGCTGCAAAACGTCGAGACGGTCGGGATCGTCGACATCGAGTTCACGGACAACGACCTGGGCGTCGACGCCGAGAACGTCGATCACCTCGCCTTCACGAACATCGAGGTCACGGGATCGACGTCTCACGGCGTGAAGATGCTCAATGTCCGCCAGTTCCTGGCGTTCAACAGCGAGGTCTCAGAAAGCGGCGGACCGGGAGAGGCGGCCCTGCTCTACGAAGTCGACCAATTGGACGATTACATCTTCTCGCTGAGTCAGAGCACCATCGAGAGCGACGTCGGCAACGGCCTCGAATTCCGCCTGCTCGCCGGCGCGGAAGACTCGTCTCTCAACCTCAGCCTCGAGGGCAATTTCTTCACCACCACCGCCGACAGCGTGAGCGCCGTTTCGCTCGACTGGGACGGCGCCGTGCAGTCCCGCATCTTCACGAACGGGTTCAACATCGAAGGCGATCACAGCACGGCATTCTTGGTGACCAACGCCTCCACGACCGATTTGACCCAGGTTTCGATGGGACAGAACATCTTCCTGCTGGCGGGCGACCACGGAACCGCCGGCAGCTTCACCACTGCGGGGCGTTCGGCGCTCGTGATCGGCGTCAATCAAGCCGTCTTCGATGGAACCGGCAACGTCGGATTCGACTTCGACCTCGCAGAGTCGGCGGAAGTGGCTCTCTTCAGCAATCAGGTCACGGACGACGGCGGAGCGGGGACCGGCTTCCTCTTCAGCTCTCTCGACGGGCCGTCCACAATTCTCATCGAAGACAACCGGCTCGACTTCCTCGGTCCGGCGGCGGTGATCGACGAGGGAATCATTTTCCAGTCCATCACGGATCAGATCACGCTCCAGGGCACCCAGAACAACATCATCACCGGCGCCACCACGCCCTTCTTCGCGCCGGGAGGCTCGACCACCGGCCGGATTCGCATCAACGGCGTCTTCGTTCCGTAGACCGCTTCCAGGCGACGGTCTTCACCCGCCTTGTGGCGGGCACTCTCGCCGCGTGGGACCGATGAACGCTTGATTTTCGAACGTCAGCGGGCGGGATTCAGGCCGAGCGTTTCATCGCGTCCGAACCGGTTGCAAATCGCGCCGGAGACGCTACAAATAGGGATTCCCAAGCCGGGACGTGGTGGGGATTGCAGCGGCATCGTGCCGGGTGCTAAATCTCTTATTCGATGCGAATCGCGGTCTCGCTTGGTCGCGGACGGCCGGTCTCCGCAACCGTTGGAGGGAGACGTGGCGACCTTCGACCCTCCTCCACCAAACGGGGGATTTCGCCGGGACTTTCCGGGAACCTGACAAGCGACACTGGCAGCAGGAGACGACGTTGGCGGAACGCTATTACGAATGCATGTTTGTCCTGGACAGTGGACGGTACGCCCAGAATCCCTCAGGGACCGAGGCGAACGTCAAGGAGTTGCTCGATCGCTGCAACGCCGACGTCCTGGCCAGCGCCCCCTGGCAGGACGGCAAACTGCCCTACCCGATTCAGGGAAAGAAGAAGGGGCTCCATTACCTCGTCTACATGAAGATGGACGGAAGCCAGGTCGCCGAACTGGATCGCATCTGCAAGTTGAACGATCTCGTTCTCAGGCATATGGTGATTGACCACACGGATCACCCGGCGCTCTTCAACGAGAAGCTGGTTCCCTCTCTGCAGGACCACGTCGCCGGTGCGGATGCAGAGGAAAAATCGAGCAGTTGACGTCCAACACTCGGTTCTCCCGAGTTGTGAGATCTCACGCCGCGGGCAACCGCACCGCAGGGCGTGCGAGTTCAAACTCTCCGTTGGATCGAACGGTTGTCCCGGCGGCCTGAATCCCGCAGGGTTGCGATCCGGCGAACCCCAAGACTGCGCCCCGACAGGGCGTCGAATCCGAACGAATTCAGCGAGGGGAGGCGACTGATGGCCAGTTTCAACCGAGTCATCCTGGTCGGCAATCTGACTCGCGACCCCGAAGTGAAATACACCACAGGCGGCACCGCCGTCACCGACATCGGACTGGCCGTCAATCGAACCTGGTTCGACAAGCAGCAGAATCAGAAACGGGAAGAAACAACCTTCGTCGATGTGACGCTCTGGGGCCGGCAGGCGGAAGTCGCCGGGGAATACCTCGCCAAGGGGCGTCCCGTGCTGATTGAGGGCCGGTTGCAACTCGACACCTGGGAAGACAAGAACTCCGGCCAGAAGCGGAGCAAGTTGCGCGTCGTGGGAGAGACGATGCAGTTTCTCGGCAGCCGCTCGGACGGCGGCGGCGGAGGTGGAGGACGATCCGGCGGCGGATCATCTTCAGACTACGATTCCCACCAGTCGTACGACGACCCCTCCGGCGGAGGCGGACCGGACGGCGGCGAAGTCCCCTTTTGATACCGTAAACCGCCAGCGATTCGGACCCGGCGCAAGCCCGCGCGGGGTCGCGCTCCGGAGACATTGGATTTTCTGATTATGACACGCAAGGCCAACACTCGCATCCGTTCCAAAGATCATCAGGGCGGCGTCGAACTGCTGCTCGCCGAAGATGTCCCGTCGCTCGGAGAGCAGGGCGATATCGTCCGCGTCAAGCGGGGATACGCCCGCAACTATCTCGTGCCGCAAGGACTCGCGACTGTGGCGACCGACGCCAACCGGCGAATGGTCGAGGTCCATCGGTCCCGGCAGCAGGAACAGGCGAAGCTGAGGCTGTCCCAGATCAAGAAACTGGCCGACGACGTCGCCAAGTACAGCGTCACCATCGACGCCAACGCCACTGACGAAGGCCACCTCTACGGGTCGGTCGTCGCCTCCGACATCAGCAAATCCCTCGTCGCCGCCGGTTATCCCGTCGAACCCGAAGCGGTGATCCTCGAAGGACCGCTCAAGGAACTCGGGATGTACACGGTCAAGCTGCAACTCCATCCCGAGGTGGAAACGGAAGTCAAGGTGTGGGTCGTTCCGTCGGCGTCCATTTCATCGTAGCCCGGTCGGGCGTATTGCCGGGGCGGGGCATGGATCCCGCCGCTCACTCGAATTCGGAGTCGGAGAGACGCCCGCGAGCAGGCGCGTCCGGTCCTCGCGCTGCGAGGTTGGTCCGATCGCTCGTGAGGCATTCACGGAGGGTGCACAATGGCAGTGGCGCAGTCGCAGGCCGATCTCACCGGGAAAATCCCACCGCAGGATCTCGACGCCGAGCGCAGCGTGCTCGGCAGCATGCTCCTCAGCAGCAACGCGATCGACGACGTCCTGCAGTACGTCCACGCCGATCATTTCTACGCCGACGCGCATCGGCGGATGTTCCGCGCGATTCAGGATCTCTATGAATCGGGCACGCGGGGCATCGATCCCGTCACGCTCGGGCACGAACTTGAGCGGCGGCAGGAGTTCAACGACGTCGGCGGCGATCCGTACATCGAGCAGGTTCTCGCCACCGTGCCGCACGCCGGCCACGCCGAGTACTACGCGAAGATCGTTCGCGACAAGTGGCTCCAGCGAACCCTCATCGAAGCGTGCACCGACACCCTCCGCGAAGCCTATCACGGACGCGACGACGTCGACCACATCCTCGCCCGCGCCGAGCAGCGCGTCTTCGACATCGCCGAACGGCAGCAAGACATCGACAAGATCGAACTTCGCGACATCCTCGAAGACACGTTCAACCGCATCTTCGACCGCATGGATCAGGAGGGGACGATCAGCGGCCTCCCGACCGGGTTCCACGGACTCGACGAAGTCACCAGCGGCTTCCAGGCGTCGGAACTGCTCATCCTCGCCGCCCGGCCCAGCATGGGGAAAACAGCCCTGGTCTGCAATTTCGCTCTCGCCGTCGCCGGCGGCGGCAGCGGCGTGCTGCTCATCAGTCTCGAACAATCGAATCTCGAATTGGCCGAACGTCTCCTGGCAATTCAGGCCCGCGTGAACGGTCACAAGCTGCGGCAGGGAGAACTCGACGACGTCGAGCAGCACAGCCTCATGGAGGCCTCTGCGGAACTGCGGGAGATTCCGCTGTTCATCGACGATACGGCCGGACGCACCGTCAGCCAGATCGCGGCCATCGCCCGGCGACTCAAACGACGCCACGGCATCGGACTCGTCATCATCGACTACCTGCAATTGATCGAGAGCGACGAACGCAACATTCCGCGCGAGCAGCAGATCTCCACCGTCACCCGCCGGCTCAAATTCCTGGCCAAGGATCTCGCGATTCCGGTGATCGCCTTGGCGCAGCTCAATCGGTCCGTGGAGCAGCGCGAGGACAAACGTCCGCGCCTCGCGGACCTCAGAGAGTCCGGAGCGATCGAGCAGGACGCCGACATCGTCATGTTTCTCCATCGTCCCGACGCCTACGACCCCGAAGATCACCCGGGGGAAGCCGATCTGATCGTCGCCAAAAACCGGAACGGTCCCATCGGCACCGTCCCCCTGACGTGGATGCGGGAACAGTTGCGTTTCGGCGATCGCAGTCCGATTCAGGATCCGGGCGAGTTCTGAAGTCCCGGACGCTTCCCTTTTTCGCCGTTTCGGTGTATTTCGTGACTTTGCACAACTCTTCGGCCGCGTCCCTGAAGCGGTAGACGGCGGCCTTTCCGGCGGTGAGGGGGTTTCAATCATGCCTTATGGCTTTGGCGTCGTCGGCTGCGGAATGATCTCCAATTTTCATGCCGCGGCGATTGCCGACATCCGCAATTCAAGGCTCGTTGGTTGCTTTGACGTAATCCCCGAGTCCGCCGATCGATTTGCCAAAGAGCAGGAGATCACGGCCTATCACGATCTCTCGGAGATGCTGGCCAATCCCGAAATCCACATCATCACCATCTGCACGCCCAGCGGCGCCCATCTGGAACCGGCGGTCGCTGCGGCCAAGGCCGGGAAGCACGTCCTCGTCGAAAAGCCGCTGGAGATCACCCTCAAGAAGTGTGACAAGATCATCTCCGCCTGCGAGAAGGCAGGCGTCCAGTTGGGCACCATCATGCCCAGCCGGTTCAGTCCGGCGAATGTCACCCTCAAGGACGCCATCAAGGACGGCCGCTTCGGCAAGCTCACGCTGGGCGACACCTACGTCAAATGGTGGCGCAGTCAGGAATACTACGACAGCGGCGGATGGCGCGGCACATGGGATCTGGACGGCGGGGGCGCCTACATGAACCAGGCGATTCACAACGTCGACCTGCTCTACTGGCTGATGGGCGACGTCGACGAAGTCGCCGGCATCACCGGCACCCTGGCCCACAAGCGGATCGAAGTGGAAGACACCGGGTCCGCCGTCGTCCGGTTCAAGAGCGGTGCGATCGGCACGCTGACCGCCGCCACCTCCGCCTATCCCGGCCTGCTCAAGCGGACCGAGATTCACGGGACGGAAGGCTCCGCAATCGTCGAACAGGACGACATCAAACTCTGGGAGTTCGCCAAGAAGCACCCGAAAGACCGGGCGGTCCGCGAGAAGTTCGGGAAAGGCAGCGGCGTCAGCGGCGGCGCCGCCGATCCGAAAGCGATCTCCCATGTGGGGCACATGCTGCAATTCAAGGACTTCATCAAGGCCATCCAGCAAGGGAAAAAACCGCTGGTCGACGGCTACGAGGGCCGCAAGAGCGTGGAACTGATTCTCGCGATCTACCAGTCCTCATGGACCGGCAAGCGGGTCACGTTGCCCCTCAAGAGCGATCCCCGCCGGCCCACGAAGAAAAAGTAGTGGCTCATCCAGGTTGAGTTGAGGGGTGCCACTGGCTCCGCCAGTGCGAACCGGAAGGGACGTCGACTCCGCATGCACTGGCAAATCCAGTGGCGCCCAACCCGTCAATTCAGGATTGAACAAACAATAGAACAGACCGTTCGGCGAGATTCCCGCGTCGAACGTGTTCGAAGTGTCGCGCCGTGATTCCGCGCGACACATCGTCAATACGGATTCACAAAGCGCACTCGCTGAACTCGTCCCCTCAACCAGCGCAATTTCTCGGCCGCGCATGTCACCCGAAGCCGAATGTCACGCGGCGATCCTGCTCATCGCGCACGGCAGCCGCTCCGAGGCGGCAAACGCCGAATTGCGCGAATTGGCCCGCAGCCTCCAGGAGCGGGAGCCAACGGCCGCCGTGGAAATCGCGTATCTCGAACTCGCAGAGCCGACGATTCCGCAGGGCGTCGCGGCTTGCCTCAAGCACCGTCCCCGCCAGGTCCGCCTCCTGCCGTACTTCCTTTCGGCGGGGGTCCACGTCACACGAGACCTCGAGGATCATCGCGCACGGTTTCAGGAGGAGCGCCCCGACGTCGACTTCGTGCTCTGCCCGCCGATCGGACTGCATCCGCTCATGCTCGACATTCTGCAGGATCGACTGCACGCGGCACAGACGCCGAACCTGTCCCAAACAGAATCCCCCGGCGACACCGGGCAGAACGAATACGACTAATCGATGTAGTATTTCGTCATGAACCACACACCGATGACGACGACGGCGGCGACCACCCCGAAATCCTCGGCGGAGGCGTTCGCCCACCAGAATCCGATCCCTTCGAGAACGTGCTCGATGGAGACACCCTGAATGGAATGGAAGAACGCAGGCATGGATGAGTCTCTCGGAATTCTGCGCGGTGTGACGGGTGAGATGTGAGACCAGGAATCGGTCGCGTCTTTCGCGCAGTGCGACTTGAAACTGTATCTCACAATCCGGCCGGCTGCGGCCGGGAACTGGATTTTCAACAGGAGTCTAAACGTCCGCCCCGCCGCAACGGTTCGCACCAATTGCATAAGAATCCGCCGAACACCGGCTGCCGCAACACATTCGTCCGAATCCGGCGAAAGAATGGATGAGAGGGAAGATTCCGATCTTGACGCTCGTGCAGACCAACGGCGAGCGCACAGTCGGCGACACATCACCGGGCTGCTGCTTGGTGAAACGGGCGTCGTATGGCGGTCCCCGCGCGGCGACTGGAATGCTCAGCCGGCGCCCGCCCCGCGGGGCGTCCTGAGCGGGAGCTTCAACCCGCTCCATTACGGGCACGTCGAATTGCGCCTCATCGCCCAGTCGATCCTGCAAGGCGCCGTGGCTTACGAACTGCCGCTCGTCAACGCCGACAAACCGCCGGTCGACCTCGAAGAGGCCGTCATCCGCGTCGAACAGAAGTTCGACGCCCCCCTGGCGGTGACGACCGCCCCCGTGTTTCTGCAGAAAGCGCAGCTCATGCCGGGCGTCACGTTTGTCGTCGGGGCCGACACGGCCGCCCGCATCATCGATCCCCGATTCTATCCCGACCACCCGCGCGGCGCGGCGACGGCACTGTCTGAACTGCGTAACCTGGGGTGCCGGTTCCTCGTGGCGGCTCGCCAACACGCAGGATCGCTGCTCACCGCGGAAAATATCGGCGTCCCGGCCGAATCTGCTGATCTGTTCGAGCCCATTCCGGAAGACGCTTTCCGTGTGGACGTCTCGTCCTCGCGTTTCCGCGAGCAGTCGCGAAATCCTCCGCCCGAATGAGGGGAATTTTCACGATGCGACCGGACGCTGCGATTTCCCGTGGCGAACCGTCTCCGAGTTTGCCGATTAATCCGGATGTACGGGTCGTCGCGCGCCGGGGGGCCGCTCGACCCGTCTCCACACGGACGGGCCGTCCGGCCAGTTGGGGGAGGGGGGAATCAGGATGATATCTGTCAGGAGCGCGTGCGCGCGCGCCGTCGTGTGTATGCTCGGTATGGTCACTGCCTTGGGGAACGCATCGGCGGTCGCCGAGGACGTGCGCGGCCGTCGCGCCGAATCGCCCTCGCTGTTCCCGCTGCCCGTTGTTGTGCCGCGCGACGGCTCAATTCTTCAGATCAACGGGGAGCAGGCCGCCCGCGCCCGGGACGCGCGTCAGCGCCTGCAGGTCCACGTCGCTGAAAAGGGATCTTCTTCAAAAGAGGAACTGGCGGCGGCGATCGACCGTCTTCCCCTGGCGTCACTCTCGGAAGGTCACAGGCATCAGGTCCGGCAGATTCTGGACGAGGTCAGCCTGTTCCGCCGGCTGCCGGTCATCACCTGCCAGGCCGATCCCCGTGTCTACGCCTACTTTGCCGACAACCCCGACGTCGCCGTCAGCATCTGGCGCGTGATGGGAATCTCCGAAATGGAGATGCGGCAGGTGTCCCGCTGGGAATACGAATCGGACCTGAAGGACGGGACGGTCGGGCTTGTCACGGTCCTCCATTCCTCGCCCGAATTGCGGGTCGCCATGTGCGAGGGCGAGTTCAAGAGCCCTCTGCTCACCCGTCCAATTCGGTCGACCGGACTCCTCGCCGTGCAGACGAAATTCTGGAAGGACGCATCCGGGCGGGATCAAGTCACGCATCAGGCCGACATGTTCGTGGCCATCCATTCCGACGCCGTCGAGACCGTTGCCAGACTGATCTCGCCGGTCAGCTTTCGCATGGCGGATCGCAATTTCGAGGAAGTGACGTTGTTTCTGCGGATGATGGACGAGGCGATGACGCGCCGCCCCGGCTGGATGGAACAGACCGCCGGCAATCTGGAAGGAGTTCTTCCGGGTCGCGACGCCGAGTTGCTGGAACTCACCGCCGAAGTCTACAGCGACGCCTCGGTCCGCAGGATGCAGGTGACCGTCCCGCCGGTCCCCATCGAAAACGAGCGCCCCCCGCTCCGCTCGGCATCGCGACTGTCTCCGCC
>ERZ869936.2420-NODE-2420-length-11009-cov-4.439748_pt1 | contig 11009 bp, 16 predicted proteins | sample MGYA00520876_ERZ869936 | MGnify/ENA primary metagenome ERZ869936 (study PRJEB32218, sample SAMN09650985) | biofilter metagenome | isolation source: enrty point of leading RO module | place: Saudi Arabia: Thuwal, RO plant located on Red Sea | collected 2016-02-17 ... | reverse complement strand
CGTCCAGGAGGTCGGGGACTCACCAGGTTTGGAGACCCGCTTGCGGCGGCGGATTGACGATCGGGCGGTCGTCCGCACGAACGCGCCGAACCGACTGAGGACCTTGCGGGTCGCCTTGTCGACAGCGTTCTTGACCGCCGGACGGTCGAAGAATTGGCTCTTCGCCGCCTTGAAGTTCATACCGAACCGCAGCGGAGTCGCTCCTTACCGGATGATCCGGAACGTCAGCGTGACCACGCTCGTGAACGTGCGCAGCTGCTCGAGGTGTTCGGGGGCGTACAGCGCCGTGAACTCGGTCCGGCTCCAGAGGGCGTCCGTGAATGTGCTCAACCGCTTTGCTCGGAAGTGCTCGGCAATCTCCTCGGCGAGCGCCAGGAGCGGATCGAGCGTTGCGTTCTGTTCGCTATCGATCTTCTGCTGGACCGCAATGTCGATCGCCACGTCGTGCTGCGCCGGACCACGGCCGGCCGCCGTGACACTCGCGCTGCTGGGGACGACGGTGACCTTGAGAGCTTTGAGGTCCGGGAGTTCGCACTGCGGCACATACGCCCGCGTGGCCGTGAACGGCTGACTGAACGTGGCCGCATTGAGTGCGGCGACAACCGCATCGGCGACCTGAGTGATCAGCGGCATCAAGGGGTGACGGCTCCGATGTGTTTGGTGGAAATCCGCAAGGTGACCCGGTACGGATCGGAGTACCGCCAGTCGAGGACTTCGAACTCGCGCATCCCTTCGCGGATCAGGTCACCGCGCTCGGGCTCGGTGACGGTGCCACCGAGCACGAGGTCTGCGGCCAGCACCAGAAAATCCCGGTCGGTGAATTCAACCCGGACCGCCGTGCCGTCGTCGGTCTCGTATTTCGTGCGACCGATCGTGGCAGCAATCTCGACCTGCTCCGCGCCCCGGACGTACGTCACATTTGACGTGAGGTGCTGGGTCCGCTGCTGTTCGAGTCATGCCGCCACCTGGGCCAGCAGATCGGCCATGACTATTGGCTCAGCCGAACACGGACCAGCGCATCGCTGTCACCGGCCGCCGCGACTGTCTTGCCGATTCGCTTATTGGCGCCGGCCTCGTCGTCGGTTTTGGCGACCGCTTCGGCGACGTCCCAGTAGACGTCGAGCCCCACGCCGATCGCCGAACCGCCGCCGGTCGCCTTCGGAAAATCAAACACCCCCTCCACATGCAGTGCTCCAAGAGTGTTGGCGGGGACGGCGCGCTTCGTCACCCCCACCAGGTCACCCTGGACAACCACGTCACCGGCGGCCAGATCACCACCGGGCGTGTAATCAACCGCAGCTCCTTCTTGGACGAACGAGACCAGTGGCATCAAACAGGCTCCCGACTTCAGGTGTCAGGCTTCAGGAAAAACCAATGCGCACGACAACCACAGTCCTGAAGCCCGAAGCCTGTGGTCTGAGGCCTGATGCCTACGCTTCGCCCTTGACCATCACGGCGCCGCGCGGATCCTGCTCCTTGACGCCGACATCGATGTAGCCGCGGAACCCCATCCCCAGCGTATTGGGGGGGGCCTCCACTCGTTCGATCGTCGGCGTCCGCTTGCCATTCAGGAACACGATCTCGAACGCCGGCAGGCTGGCCGGGTCGGCGAACAGGTACCAGGCCTTGGCGCTCGCGCCGGCGTAGTACGTGTCCGACAGGTGCGGCATCGACACGACTTCGTACTTGTTGCGGTGCGGGTTATCGACCGGGATCTTGGTCTTCGTCCCGGAGGCGTCGATCATCAGCTGGGCTGACCCCATCAGCAGTTCGGCGTCCGTTTCGATCTCTACCGGCACCACGAGGTACTTCGGCCGCACGTTGATCGGCTTCTGGTCCTTCGCCTTCGTGCCCGGCCCCGCCTTCTGTTTACGGAACAGTGTCTTGGCGGTGGTCAGACTGTCCGGTCCGAATGCTGTCTCCGCCCCTTCCAGATAATTGCTGTTTCCGGCGGCGAAGAAGTTGCCGGGGTTGGACAGGAACAGTGTGAAGAACAGATCGTCAATCGACTCCGCCCCGCTGCGTCCCATCTGGCGAGGCAGATCCAGAAACGCATCCAGGTCATCATTGACGATGTCGCGGCGGTCGAGGATCAGCATTTGGCCGTAGGTGTCGGCCCTGTTGCCAAATGACTGTGCTCCCAGAGCCCCCGGCTTCATTTCGCCGGTGGGCGAGACCTTTTCGAAGCCGCCTGTGCCGAGCAGCCGGTAGCGAGTCACCTCTTTGAAGTCGCTCACAGAACCGATGGCACACAACTGAAACGCGGCGATCGGAGCAGCCTCGTAGGCGGCCAGCATGGTCCGGTTCATCACGCTTTCGAGGATGCCCGGCAGGCTGACCGTCGCGAACCCTGCATTGATCGTGGCCCGACCGTTGCCGAACACGCGCGGGACATCGTGTCCTTCCAGCCTCGCACATTCCGCGACCAGTTCCTTCAGTCCGATCTGCCGCAGCGGATCGGCGGCATCGAGTGCCTGCTCACCAAACTCCTGCAGGCACTCCTGCTCCGGTATCTTGGCAGAGAGTCAGACCGCTGCTTCCAGTACTCGGGCTGATGCCACAGCGGGCGCGGCATGCAGCGGAGGAGCCTTCGGGCGGGACGCTCGCAGGACTGCGAGTTCGGTCTGAGTGGCGTCCCAGCCTTCTTCGACTGCCTGGGCTTCGATGTCAGGATGTGCGCCACCACAGATCGTGGCAATCTGTGCGATCCGCCGACGTTCGGCCGCCCATTGTGCTCGCAGCTGATCCACGGGACTCAGCGGGGGTTGAGGAGACGTGCTGGTACCCGTGGCGGCGACCGACGCGGATTGCGTCCCCGTCGAAGATGGATCGGCAGCATCGTCATCAGTCACGTTTGAGTTTTCGGTCCACATGGCCCGGAGGGACTGTGACTGCTGATCAGTGAGGGCGTTCGGATCAAATCCTTGTGCCTCGACCCACGCTTCAAATTCCATAGGTTGTGCCTCAATCTGTGAAGAGGATGGTTGTGAATGACGAGCGATGAGTTGGGCGATCGTCTGATCGTCGGCCCCCAGCGCAACAAAGCTGACTTCCCGGAGAGTGGACTGCCGGGCGACATAGACCGGTCCGCTAAACTTTCGACCGTTGACTTCGACCGATTCGCCCTGGTCGACGAACACGATCCGCTGTGCGATCGCTCCGATGGAGCACTGCCAGGGGAATCAATTGTCTCCGGAGGCTGTCACCTCGCGGGCGTGGTCATTCGCTCCTGAGATCACCCCGGCCAGCTTGATCGAGCCGGCATTGACCTCCAGCGTTTCCGTGTGGCCGACGATGCGGGAGGCATCATGGTCCCGCAGGATCGGACGACTCTTTGAGGAGACTTTCAATCCGGAAAGATCGACGATGACGGGGAAGGCGAACCCGGCCAGCAGCAACTTCCCGCCGGTGTAGGCAGTCATCGAGAACCGCCGCAGTTCTTTTTCAGCGGTGTCCCCGGCGTCTTCATCAGCGGCCGCTTCCAGAAACCGGAAATCGGTCGGCCCTTCGGCTTCTATGATCCGCAGGTTCGCGGGAACCCGCAGAGGCTCAGGCGGCTGCGACGGTGTCGCGGGGTTGGGATTGGTCTTCGGCATCCGGCTCCTCTTCGTCAATGACAGTCGATTCAGGTGTCAGTCCCAGTTCATTCAGCAGAGCCAGTTCCTTCGCCCGCTGACGAACCTGCGTTTCCCAGTCGAGTCCCATGCGGGCGTATTCATCAGCTAGCGTGGTGGTGAAGGACGCCAGGCGAACAGACTGAGCGTTCGCTTCCTTGAGCGGGTCGACGTGGGATGTCCCGTCCCACATCCACGTTCGCTGCGTCAGAGTGGGCCGAACGGATCTCGGTAGCAGTCCGGGCACCATCGCGGCTTCCACCAGCCATGCTTCCAGGATGCGATCCATTACGACCGCTTCGAGATGCGATTGTTCGACGCGGATCGACTTGAAATACGTCTGGTGATCGAGCCGGCCTGACGCATAGTTGTGCCGACTGGAATCCCCGGTCAGGACGTTAACGGGAACGAGCAGACAGCGACCGATTTCGCCCAGGATTTCTCGTTTGAACTCTCCATACGTGGTCGTCGGAAATTGAGCCTGGATCTGGCTCACCTTCCAACCGCCCGGCATGGTCATCAGCATGCCCCGCTCAAGCTCGATGAGGTCCATCGGCTCGACCGACTCGGCTTCCCCGTTGGCAGGGGCATCGGTATAGAGCACGCCACCAGGAAGGGCGGCGATTTCGGCAGCGGTGATCACCGCCAGTGTGTAACGGCGGAGATGCGCAAACAGAGGCAGCGCAGGAGTGATGTCGGGAATGCCGCGCGATTGTCCTGGTCGGTCCGCCCGGTAGTAGTGAATCACGCTGCTCGCAGGAACACGGTCGTACTTGAATCCAATCCCTGCCTGAGGATCACCCGGATGGTTTCGCAGAATGTGAAACTCGACCGGATTGCCATCGTCGTCGAATCGGATGCCGTCGATTTCCCGCAGGGCTTTCAGGGACAGATCCGGCGTGGTGACCTGATCACATTCGATCTGCTGCACATCGAGTTTGATTGCCGATGGCAACGCCTGGTTGTCGGTCAGCAGGGCGAAGGCTTCGCCATCGGCCGCGCGGGCCATGCGCATCGTTCGCAGTTTTTCTGCCAGACGGACGTTGCGGCACCACTGCGAGAACTCCTGTTCGACGCGCCGATTGACATTGTTGTCGGGCGTCAGCATCTGCAGCCGGGGACCGGTCCCCACCGTGTCGTGTGCCAGTGTCAGCACCAGCCCCTTGGCGTAACTATTGTTGGCCACTTCGTATCGGCTGCGGATGCGAAGCAACCGTCGGACTTCCGCGTTGTTGGCTGCGTTGGCGGAGAGGTCATCCGCGTTACGCCAATGCCGCCGGTTTTCATCCGTCGTCGCAGCCGCATCATACTATGCCATCATCCGCCGTATTTTTTGCAACACACTTTGCGATCGTTAACCACGTCGAGCAGTCAGGCACTGGAGGAGCCAACGAAGCAAGAAGATTCGTCCTCGAACTGAAGGAGCATGCGGGAGCCAGCGTGGCTACGACCGCTGAGAGAGAATCAAGAAGCGCCCGGAGGACTGATCTTGGTGAAGCGAATGCCGCGTCTTTTGGACTTCACTGCCTGCTTGGACGCGAGAAACCGATCCGCTTCGATCTGATCTTTGAGCGAATGCTGTTTCACGCTGCCGGAGTCGCCACGGGCCTCGGCAGGCCCCTGTGCATTTTCGCGAATGGCGTCATCAAGCGGTTGTTCCGGCATCGGAGAAACTATCCCCCTCTATAGTATTTATACGTTGGCGGCGGAAATTCGTACGAAAGTTTCTGGCAAGATTATGTCACGCTGGTGTTTTCAGGTTCTGTTGCGTGCCCGCAGGTCCGAGAGTTTCAGGCGCTTCGTCGCTTTTGGGGCCGCGATCCCCTCGCCAAGCAAACTCGCACCCAGCATCGATGCCCCCACGGCGCAGCCGACCAGGCAGTCGAGCCAGTGGTTGTCAGGTTGGTTCGGGCGGGGTTTCCATTCGTCGACGGTACGGCCGCGACCTTCGGTACGCACGCGGTATTCGGCGACGAGATGCTCGGCGAACAGGCGGTGAGGTTCTGGCTTCTGACCAAACAGCGACAGCGAGCCTTTGTCGGCGATGGCCACCGCCAACCTGGCAAACACGAAGGACTTCCAGAAGTTCGTGTCGAACAAAGCATGACGAACCGCTCTCTTGCCCATAATGCCGGGAATACGCCAGTTGAGACCAACGCGGTCGCCGGGCCGGCGCTTGTAGTCCGAGAACGGCAGGCTCGACGCCCCCACAAACCGCCCGTGACTCGGCAACAGCAACGCCGCATGCGGCGATTGTCGGCAGAACTGATAGACCACGTCGGTCGACGTGCCCCAGTTGGCATCGATCAAACAGCGTTCGATCCGCAGCGAGGCTCCATCTTCACGTTGCCATTCGCGTGACAGCTGTCTTTCCGTGAGTGCCTGCAGGCCCGCGTAGATGGCTCCTTCGAGTCCGGTGCCTTCCGTGACGGTCGACAGTGTCTTCGCCACATCGCGGAGTGAAAAGTACGCACGCTGGGGATCTGGCCAGGCTCCGTATTCGAGCACGGCTCCGCTGAACTCCTCGCCCCAGGCGCAGACCACTTAGAACAACAGCTTCTGCGGCACGTCTATGAACATCGTCAGGTGCTGGCAGCCCAGTGGAACCCGTCCCTTCGGTAGCCCGTTCAGCTTGGCGGCGATCTGGTCCGCCGTCAGTTCGTTCTCATCGACCTCGACTTCCGGCAGCGGCTCGTTCTGGTATTCCGCCCAGAACGCCGCTTCATCCTGCAACTTGAGGTTCATCGCATGCTGGATCGCGGACAGCTCGTCATGGTTGAACCGCTCCGGCCAGGCAATTTTTGCACCAGCGTCCATCTGCTCCTGACGCTGTGCGTAGAACTCCGTCGCCGCTGCGCCACCATCTTCGTTCCGCAGCCCTTCCGCGCGGAGTTCGGCATAGCGATCCCAGATCTTCGTGTCGCTGGGGAACGCATAGACCATTTTCGTGCGCTCGCCCTGCCACGACGGATGGTGGTCACGGTTCAGAATCCGGTCGGCCATATCTCCCGGACGGATCACCGTACAGGGCATGATGCCGGAGATTTTGAGTCCCGGACCAGCCAGACCGAGCACTGCTCCGGCGAGGATGCTCTCCCGCTGTTGGCACTGAGACACGGATCGAGCAGACTCGTCTGTTTGCGGGTCATCGAGCACCACGAGGCTGGGGCGAACGGACTTTCCATCCGGTCGTTTGAACTTCATGCCCCGGATGCGGCCGGTGATGCCAGCCACCTTGATGATCGCGCCGCTGGCCAGTGCCCTCCCATCTTCACGAGTCAATGCACCGAGTGTTTCGTCCTCGGACCAGCCCTTCGGCTGCAGCGTCGGGAGGACGATGTACTTCGCCGTCCAGCCGATGTGAGTTCGCTCACCGTGGTAGAGCTGGCCGTTGCAGCGGTTGGCGATCCCATCCAGCGACTGAATCGGATGGCAGACCTCGGGATAGTCGGCCAGCAGTAGTTCGTTGGCATCGAGTTCAGTCTTGATCGATTCGAGCATGTCCATCGCATGCCCCTCGTCAGAGCCGATGAGGCAGACGAACTCCCGATGACCGTTGAGCACTGCCCAGATGCAGGCACATTCACAAATGGTCGTCTTCCCGCTCCCGCGCGGCATCGCCATCGCGAACAGGCCTCCCTGTAGCACCGCTTGCTCAATCTTCCGCAGCACCTTTAAGTGGTCGTCGGACCAAGCGAGGTGGAAGGACTGCGGGAAGTACGACTCGCAAAAGAACTGAAAGTCGGTCGCTGCCTTTGATCGTTGCGCGGGATCGGCGGTCGCCGGCAGGTCACCGATGTCCCTACCTGCAGCTGAGAGTTCCGCGCTGCGCCGGGCGGCCCGGTCCTTGTGCAGTTCATACGACTCGGTCGTTTGATCGGGCTTCGGGTTGTGCCGCTCCCAGGCGAGCCACGCGGTGTAGCGGACGAGGTCAACGCGGTTGCCGTCGCCAATCCGGAACCCGGCGCGCTGGCGATCGCGATAGAGCTGACGCTCGCTGGTCACTTCGCCGAGCGGCGTCGAGTTAAGCAGCCGGACCAGCTCGCTCGGTTTCAGATGTCGGGGGTCAATCGCCACGGCCACGCTCCCCGCGCGAAGACGACAGCCAAGCTGCGTACGTCACCAGGTTGATCGTCCCGTCTGAATTCGTCGGCGCACCGGAGGCCACATCCGATTCCATCTGCTCGACCAGGTTCTGTCGCGCACCCGGCTTCGAGAGCAGCAGCGCCGCATCTGCAATTGAGAGCGCCAGGGGGTTGATCGGGCCACGTTCGGACATGTTGAGAACCTGCTGAATTCCTGTGTTTTCTGCTCAGGACTGAGTGGATGACGTACCGCAGTCGAGGTAACTCATGTCACGTCGCGACAGCGATGCGAACCACGAAACGCCAACGAAAGGACCACGGATGAACGCCCGCCAGACGACCGCGAAACATGCCGAAACGATGGCCGCCCTCCTCACGCGGATGCAGGCCGCCGCAAGCACGATCCCGCACCAGGAGCGGATCAACTGGGGCCATGCGGAGCAGATGCACGACGCCTTGAAGTATGCGGTGTATGCCGCCTTTGCGATGGGAGTCGTCAACGAAGACGAAGCCCGCGATCTCGGATTCCCTGTCTGAACGAATCACTAATTACCAGGAACACCACTATGTCCCGACCGCTCAACAGCACTCTGATCCGCACGCTCCAAGTCCTCGAGCGTCTCCTTGTCGATCACGACCGCCGACTGGCGGACCTCGACTGCGAGGACCCCGAAGCAGCCGAGGCGATCCTGTTCGCCATTGAGGCGACCGCCAACGCCCTTCGCAAAACGCGCGAAGCGAAACGGAATGAACTCCACGCAGCTGGGTTCGGAGCAGACCAATACTGACAAATGCCGAAACGCCCATGGGCGTCGTCGCGGGGTGGTTCTCGCGGCCTGACGATGGCAGCCGACCATCACGAACACGGGAGTAGGAACATGGCGACCAAGACCAAGTCCGCAAAGATTACGAGCGTCCGCAAGGGGGACATTTACGAAACCAGCTCCGGTCAATTGATCGAGGTGACCAACGGCCGCCTCCAGGATGACGCGGAACATGGGTCTTCATTCGAAGGCCGGACCATCGAGTTCAACCTGGAGACCGGCAACCCGAATCGTTCCAAGTCGACCGACCGGTTCTACCTCGACGAGCTCGCGAAGAAGCTGTCAAAGAAGGACTACGACGAGTGGGTCGAGATCGGCCGCCGCGAAGCGGAGGCGCTGGCCGATGCCAAAGCGCCGCCGCCGGAAACCGAACCGGCGAAGCCCACCACGAAGAAGCCGGCAAAGACTCGGCAGCCCAAAACCGACGGCAAACTCAGCCAGCTCGATGCGGCGGTCAAGGTGCTGACTGAGTCGGGCGAGCCGATGACCACGAAGGCGATGATCGAGGTGATGGCCGCCCAGGGATATTGGACGAGCCCGGGCGGAGCGACGCCTTGGGCAACTCTGTACTCCGCGCTGATCCGCGAGATCGCCAACAAGGGGGACGAGTCCCGGTTCACCAAGGTCGACCGGGGCCAGTTCGCCCTGAACAAGTAGGAGGGGCCATGACGAATCCCGAACTCAAGATTGCCGATGCGATCCGCGAGGTGACCGTCGCGATTCAGAAGGCCATTGACGACGGGTATCGATCTCGCATCATTGACGCGGAGGATCTGGTCGAAGTGCTGCTTGCCGTCGCTGATCGTCTCGACCCGCCCGTTCCGGGCACGACGAACGAGGTCGTATTTCCATGCCCGGACTGCGGTGAATCGGACGCCGATCGCCTGATCTGGCAGGACGACGAGTTCGTCCGCTGCGATTCGTGCGGGACCATCTTCTGTCCCGGAGAGTGACTACGCCGGGTTCCGCCCGGTGACGCCCGACGTTGCAACGTACGGGCGTTTTCTCGTGGCGGAAGAACGAGTGTGTCGAAGTCCTCCGTCGCGATAGCCGACTCCCATTTCGAACATTGCTTTTGGATGGTTCGCTGCAGTCAACAGACTATACAATAATTCCTCCACTCATCGAGTACTTGGTCTGACAGCAACTCAGTCAAGATGCTGGGCAACGCGGCAATCAGAATTCAACCTGGGCCTTCCCTCGAAGGCCGCTGATGGCGCGTATGGCAAACAGCGAGGAAAGTGACCAATCGTGAAAGCTTCGAAGATTCTCCTGCGGTGGTACAAGTCCTTCAACGTCAACTACCGCGTCCACTCGGATCGGCAGCAGGGGATTGTATCGAGACCGTGGAATGGACTGCTCGTCGAAGGCGGTTCTGAGACGGACTACGAATTCGTAGAGATTCCCCTTGAAGCAGATATCACGACAGTTGTGGGGGCGAACGAAAGCGGGAAGTCCCACCTTATTAGCGCGATCAGCAAAGTCGTCACCGGGAAAGGAATTCCCGACGATGGGCGAAAGTCGCGACAGTTCGCTCGAACTGATCTGTGCCACTTTGCGTCCGTGCGGAGCAAGAACGCAGAAGCGTGGCCGCACATTGGGATGGAGTTTCGTGGCGTCACGGAAGCCGAAGCCAAGAAGATCGCTGACGCCGTCGGGCGCAAGCACGACTTCGGGCGCGACGGGAGATTCACTCTGATCCTCGCGCCTACCGGATCAGTCCACGCCCACTTGTACTCTGATAATCAGCCCGGTCCGACTGAAGTAAGTGAGACGCAACTCACCGCGCTCCGTGACATCCTTCCAACCGTTCAGTTCATTAAGTCGGACGTTGCCATCCAAGACGATGTTCCCGTGAGCGACTTGTTGTCCGCCATGGGGGGCACGGGTAACGCGGTCAAGGAGTATTTCGGTTTCCTGGCCTCACAAGCCGCTGCAAGGTTCTTGTCCAGCTTGTCGGTGGCTACCAACCAACCAGTTGATGCCAACACCGTTGCGCAGATCACACAGATCCGAGAATCGCTGGTCGGTACAAAGAAGGCCGCGAAGAAACCAGTTCTGGAGGCCCAGCTATTCGGTGATGTGCTTGGTATCACCGCGGACGCCTTGGAACTGCTCGCCGGTCTAGATGACTCCGATCGAAGCTACGGGGAGGGCCTGATCGACCTCTGGAACGACGAGATCGAGAAGACGCTCAACCTTTCACACTACTGGCAGCAGGACGACCTGTTTCGACTGCGTACAAACTACAAGCGCGGGATCATCTACTTCGAGATCACTGACAAGACCGGTGCCACATTCACGTTCCGAGAACGGAGTTCCGGTCTAGGTACTTCCTCAGTTACTACATTCAGGCGAAGGCCCTCGAAACGGCATCCCGAGAGCGGAATTGCATCATCCTGATGGACGAGCCGGACTCCTTCCTGTCGATCATTGGCCAGCGCACCCCGCGCGCCGTCTTCGAGGCGCCGGTTAGTGCGCACACG
>ERZ869936.2419-NODE-2419-length-11018-cov-4.820578_pt1 | contig 11018 bp, 15 predicted proteins | sample MGYA00520876_ERZ869936 | MGnify/ENA primary metagenome ERZ869936 (study PRJEB32218, sample SAMN09650985) | biofilter metagenome | isolation source: enrty point of leading RO module | place: Saudi Arabia: Thuwal, RO plant located on Red Sea | collected 2016-02-17 ... | reverse complement strand
CAGTGCAAAGACGGCACCCTCTTCGGCAAAGGGTCGTTCCGACTGCGCCCCAACATCAGAGGGGTTGTCGGTTTCAAGCTTGGTGCAGCTGCTATTGCTTCGAACTTGGCTGACCTTGTTCGTGCTGAAGCAGTGACCGTTCTTGGTGACAAGACCGTTGAGGAATCGACTGCTTTTCTGCCGCAACTGAACGCCAGGCTGGCCAATAAATTTGGCGACCTAACAACAGACCGAACATCTTTCGAAAAGCGATTCGAGGTGTTCTTGGGCGACATCACCGTCGGTGAACTACTTGGCTCACCGGAGGTGCAAACAACCCTCAACGCTGTGGCTGAAGGAGCAATCATACGCACTGCTATCGCGAAGTACCTTGGCTACAAGGACATGAAAGGTGTGCGTGCTGCGATTACTCGTGGCACACTCACAAAAGACGAACTCCGCCGGGCTGAAGAGCGCATGCTCCAAATCTCGGGCCAGGATGACGTCAAAACCACCCGCAACCTGTACGAACTCGACGTTTCCGGACTTGATCCGGAGACTGCTGAGGCTCTAAAAGGACTAGTCGCTGCTGCAGCGCCAATCGCACAAGCGGTATCTGGTCGCCGAGGCTCGGGTGGAGCAAAGTCTGGCGGTCGCAACCGAAAAGGAGGTGACGACAAATGAGTGTCATCAGTAACCAAGAGCAGGCTGAAAAGTCTGGTACATCTGGACGCAATACGCTCCACAAAACGATTGGCCGACTCAAGATCTGGGTACCAATCGTTATTGGAGTACTGGCTCTTCTGTTGGTGACGGGCAACCTCATCAGCGGCGTCAGTAGTTCCTCTGTTGGAGCCGTCAAACCAGACAAGAACTCGATTGGTCTGGTCTTTCGTACGCCGGCAGCGAACTTCGCTGACCGCGGGTACACGGACTGGCGGGACGGTCAGTGGTACGCCACGCCGAACTACTGGCTTGATCCCACGGTCCCCAAGAAGACCATCATTGCCTCACGAGTACCGCGGCGGGGGAGCTACAGCTCACCGGCAACCGGCTGTGAGGCCGATGGTCATCTGCATGTGGCTCGAGTGCTGACTGAGACTGGGGTGCAAGCCTCTGGCCCAATCGTGCACATCGATGAACTCGACGGGTATCCGTTTGAGGGGATCATTTGTACGGCAACCGGCACAGGCAACCCGCTCGTTCTCGGGACTGCTGACGCCAGACGACGCCTGCAGGAATACTGGGCCAGTCGGCGTCCGTAACTGTCAGTCTCCACGTTCTTTGTCCTCCCGTACGGCAGGACCGCAAGTGGCCCGCACAATAGTGCTGGCCATTTAACTTTGCATGTAATCTCCTACCAGTATTAATTAGGAATGTCCGGTGCTGGTGGAGCGGCGTCAGGACTGATACCAAGAATCTGCAGTAAGAGATTCACCAGTCCCCAGACGGCTACGATGGCTACGAGACCGACAATAGAGTACAGCATGTAGGCACGCCCAGTCGCTCGTTTTTCTTCGTCTCCAGCACCCAAAATGAAGAATTGGATGATGCCCCAGATAAAGAGAAGTAACGAAAGCGCCAACAAGAGCGGGATAAGTACCTCAGCAATGATTTGCTCAATCTGAGCGAAGAGATTCGCAACATACCCAAGATCTGGGTCAGCACTTTGTGCCCCAACCAAAGCGGGGATAAGCAGCAACACTGGGATGGTATACGCGAACAAACGACTTAATTTCATACCGTTATATTACAAAATAATGTAACCATTTATACAATAGAAATGATGGCTACACAATATAAAAACCCCGCTGGGCGGGGTTTTATATTGGGACGCTGTATAGACTCTACGGTATAGCGACGCCACCTCCAAAGAAGGTACGGAGCGCAATACTGAGAATGGTATACGCCGCAATCATGACAACGATACCAATCAGTCCAAAGAGTATGTGTCGTTGGCCCTGCTTGCGGGCAGCCGGGTCATCCGCATTGAAGAGATATTGGAAACCTCCCCACACAAACACCAGTACAGCGACTGCTAAAAGCAAGCTGATGAGCGGAAAAACAATCAGGTTGTTTATCTGTGCTACCAAGCTGCTCGCAGCGACTGTATGACCTGATGCCCAAGCGACTGACACCATAGTGACTAGGCAGGGACATCTGGAGCTGGTGGAGCGGCGTCAGTATCAACACCCAAGAGCTGTAGTACGAGGTTAACAAGTCCCCAGACAGCTACGATGGCCACAAGACCAATGATGGCGTAGAGCATGTAGGCACGGCCTGTCTCACGCTTACCTTCATCATCAGCACCGAGGATGAAGTATTGGATAACACCCCAGATGAAGAGGAGGAGTGCCAATGCAAGCACGAGCGGGATAAGAACCTCACTAATAATGTTACTGATCTCGGTAAAAAGACCTCCAATGTAACCAAGGTCAGCGTCTGCTTGAGCGCCAGCGAGCATTGGTACAACCAGTACCAAGGCCACCACTGCTGCAAACGCAACATTGAGAGCGTGGAATCGAACGTTTGTTAATTTCATGATGTTTATCTTACTAACGTAATAAAATCTTACGTATTTAAGTATAGTATATATAATATAGCAATACAGCGGGGTTTTGCCTGGGGATTAACACAATAAAATAACCCGCCCACAGACGGGTTATTAAGGCGAAGATGGTTACTTTTACGGCAAATAGCCACCGAGATCTGGTGCTGTGTCTGCACCAACCCCAAAAATCTGTAACAGCAGGTTCACAAAGCCCCACACCGCTACAATTGCTGCCAATCCAAAAACACCATACAGCATATACGCCCGTCCTGTAGCGCGGGATGATTCATCGTCGGCGCCATAGATAAAGTACTTAATAACACCCCAGATGAAGAGGAGGACGGCGAGACCAATCGCCAACGGAATCATAATCACCCGAATGATATTATCGGCTTGGTTAATCATTTCTTCAAAATATCCCAACGTTTGGGCATGAGCAGAAAGTGGCACCATCAAGATAAGCGCCAGTACAGCGAGAATACCAAAGGAGGTTACGTCTACCCGTGAGATTTTTTGTTGTATCGAAACATGCATACAAATGGTTTAGTTTACGGTTGGGAAATAATCACCAGCGGCTGGCGCTGGCGCGGCATCGGTACCAATACCCAGGAGCTGTAGCATAAGATTAACCAGACCCCAGACAGCGACCACTGCTACCAGTCCAATCAAGGCATACAACATATACGCTCGTCCCGTGGTGCGGGATGATTCGTCGTCGGCGCCGTAGATAAAGTACTTAATGACACCCCAGATGAAGAGGAGGACAGCCAAACCAAGCAGGAGTGGGATAGCAACAAAGACCAATTGGTCAATCCAAGCAAATAAATTACCAATATAACTAATATCAGGTGACTGAGCGAAAGTGAGTAACGGAGCGAGGACCAGAACTGACACCACCAGTGTACTTAACAACTGCGGTAGCCCTTTATACATGGCAATGTGTTTCATATATTCGATACTTCAACTAGCAAGTGGTAGTAACACCAGTATAGCAACCGCCAGTGGAGACATCATGCTGACTGGGGATACCGATTACGACGTGCCCGGTAGTGGTGGCGCACCGGTGCCAGATCCGATACCAAGCATAACGAGAAGCAGGTTGACTACCCCCCAGACGGCGACCAAGAGCGTTAGCCCAATGAGGGCGTAAATCATGTAGCGTCGTCCTTCAGACCGGGCCGCCTCATCAGCTCCACCCGCAATAAAGTACTTAATGACACCCCAGATGAAGAGGAGGAGGCCAGCCGCCAGCAATAACGGCACTGCGGTACGTAATACCCCATTGATTTCAGAAAACATCGGATCAATCCAGACACCGGTATTAAGCTGAGCCAGCGCCAAGCCTGGCGTCGCTAAATACGCTACCGTCAAGAGTATGAGGTTCCGAGCGGTTCTAAACATACTTACCCAAAGAACGTGGTGCGAATAATGAGTACGATGCCCCAAAGACCAAACACGAACACCAGCACGATGATACCGGCCAACGCCGACTGACGTCCTCGTTCGACCTCTTTGGGGTCACCAGCGCCCATAAACCAGGCAGTTAAAATACGCCACAGGAAGACAACCACGATAATACCAACGACCAACGCCATCAGTCCGTCAGCTATACTGATAAGGACCGCCATAACATCTGCAAATGTACTTCCGCCACCGAGCATATGACTATGGGACCGTTACGCTATTAACTGTATTTTGAATGAGGGCACCGATGACTCGTGCTCCTAACACAATCACGCCGCCGATAAGGGCGTATAGAAGCGCCCGGTTGGCGTCTGAAATTTTACTTGGGTTACCTTGAGCGGTGACATAGAGGAAGCCAGCGTAAATAATGAAGAAAATAATGACCGGCACCGCCAGAATCAGGAGAATATCAACAATCGCTAAGAGGAGTCCGACGAGGCTATCGACTCGGAGTGGGTTATCTAAAGTGGCCTGGGCCGACACCAATACTGGCATACAAACTAGTAACGCAGCGAAGCTGTGGGACAGAATGACTTGTGAGGTTTTCTTCATAATCTATTTACTCAAACGCGAGTCGCAGACGTTCAACGGCATCATTGATCGCTCCGGTTACTTGTATTCTACCAGACGTCACATCCTCCACCATGGTTTGGAAGGCCTGCTCTGTCGCTTTCCTGGTTGGCTCAAGCCAACCCCGAGCAATGAGTGCCGCCTCATTCCTCACCTGCTGGAACTGGTCAATACTACCGGCCGCCTGCGTTGAGCGATGTACCACCGCCATATCTACCCCCTCCGCGAGCGTCTTCGCACTCTCTGGTGCAACCAAAGTGGCCGCCACCTGGTACGACACACCTACATCTTTGGCTTGTTTAGGAATAGCCAAACCATAGAACACTGCGTAGTTTCGGAGCGTTGAGGCAGTGGCGCCTTGTGGTACTTGAGCCACGTCAAAGTTTAAGTTCGGGTTAGCTCGCTGCAAGGATTCGACTTCGCTTCCTAAACCAAAATAGAGTGCCAAGTCACCAGACAGGAAGCGCTGGCGGTCCTCAGGCAGACTACGATTCCAACTGTAGAGTGAGCTGGCTGGATTGGCAAATTCAGTGTAGAACGACAATGAAGCCGTCCCTGGGCTTAATCCAGCGCCGGTACCTGAGGTGCGACCACGCTGCAAGGCTATTTGATAATTATCCTGACTCTCAATGACCATGTTGCTACCTGATTGCAGCATGAGCATGGAAAGAATTGGTAGTGCGTTGCGAATATTACGGTATTCACCAAGTGCCACCGCACTTTGGATGATATCAAACGCACCACCGGTGCGTGTCAGCCGTGGGACGGTGTCATTACGGAGTGTCTCCCACGTACGAGGTGGCACCGCGATGTTACTGTTGGAGAAGATATCACGGTTCCAGTACATGATGAGCGGGTCCGCCGCAAACGGCAACGCGTAGATGCCGTCGCTAAGAGCAAATATTTCTGCGCCCTCGATGTACGTGTCTTTGAAGGTTCGCTCGGTATAGAAATCATACGAGAGCGCGTAGAGCTTAGAGCGAAGTTCAACAAGTTGGTAGTGTGGTATCACAATCAGGTCAGGACCTTGACCTTCAGCTAGGGCATCGACAAACTCAGGGATGAACTCTTCCTCACTGTATTCTCGATATTTGATACTCGAGAACCGTTCATTATTCCCCGTAATCTTCCGAAGTTGTCGATCAATGACCGCTCGGTCAAGCGTCCCCCAAATCATGACTTCATCAGTAATCTTTAGAATATCCTCATCTGGGTCAGGCCGGTACACAGACAAAAACGCGATGGAACCCAAAAAAATAAACAAACTTCCAGCAAGCAGTACAATCTGAAATGGTCGAAGTCCTAACATAAGCTATGCGCGAAAGGTTATTCCATAATGGTGGTCACCAGCGTCGAACGTAGTTTCAGTGGTGAAGCCCGCGGCGACAAACAATTCTTCGGTGGCATCTTGGGTAATCACGCTGTCTGGTTGCGGCCCGAGCCCGCCGAATGATTCAGACCAGTCGATGATAATCGCCTTACCACCACTGCGAAGAACGCGCTTGATTTCATTGACGGTTCCTTGTTTCTGCTCAAACTGGAAGAAGGAGTTGACGACAATGACAATATCGAGAGACCCCTCGGGGATTTTACTACCACCGACCTTTTCGAGGTCGCACCAAATGGGGCGGACGTTTGTAAGACCTTCTTTATCAGCGACATTGGTGAGGGTTTCAACTAAATTCTTTTGAATTTCGCAGGCATAGACAACTCCTTCCTCACCCACTGCAACTGAAAGCGGCTTCATAAAATACCCGCTGCCGGCACCAAAATCGGCCACGTGGTCTCCTGGGCGAATATGAAAATGGCTCACCACCTTCTCTGGGATGACAAAACGCATGCTCTAAGTATACCGTAGACGCACGGGGGCCGCGGCTTCGCCGCGGCCCGTTCTGGGGGTATTAGAAAATATATTGACAAATTATAATTAAAGTGTATATTTACTGTCACAAGGACTAAGTTCGTAACGGCACGGAGTTGCCCCGGCCCAGTAGCGGAAGCTGCTGGGCCATTTTCTTAGTTTTTTCATGTCTCAAAAAAGAAAACCCGGCAAAAGTGACCGGGTTCACGTTCTATTCTGGAACAATTATTGTTTTCTCTTTTCCATCTTTATCTGTAATAGTAAACTCACCTCCGCATTTCTCAAGGACAACACGATAAAGTTTGAAAGCAAGGCGCAACACTTCACTATCAGACTGGGCGCCAGTTAGCTTCCTTACTTCTGCCATTTGTTCAGTAATGGGCTCAGGGAAGGTAAGATGTCGACGCACAAGTTTACCGTCGGTTGATTTTCGCATTTTGTATCCTCCATTCAATACGATTCTGAAGTCAGATTACTTAGCTTGGAGATGAATGTCAAACAAACACTATATTGGCAATTTTATCTCCAGCTCGCAACTTCATCACTTTCACTCCCTGCGTCTGACGGCCAAGCGTCGGCACATCCTTGAGCGAGAGTTTAATCACCTGTCCCTTGCTACTCATCACCACCAACTCGCCCTCTTCGCGTTCTTCCCCACTCACTATCGAGGCGCCCACAATCTTACCTGTTTTAGCTGTAATTTTCGCGGTCTTGATACCACTGCCAGCGCGCTTTTGGACTTTGTATTCCTTAGCTGGGGTCGTCTTACCAAAACCATTTTCCATCACCACGAGCACCTCACGTTCCTTATCACTCTTCTTCAGTACATCAGCGGAAACGATCACATCATCCTTACCGAGCTTCATAGCAGCGACACCAGCGGCCGTACGTCCCATCTGACGAACGTCACTTTCCTTGAAGCGAATCGCTTGACCACCAGCTGATACCAGCATCACTTCGTCACCTTTACCCACAAAACGAGCACCAATGAGCCTGTCTTCACCTTTGAGGGTGATGCCAATGAGTCCACTGCGCCGCACATCCTTGAAAGCAGCGGCATCTGACTTCTTCGCCACACCGTCACGTGTGACCATCATCAACCCCCAATCACCTTCCCAATCATCTTTGCGTACAGCCAGGACCGACGTGACATGCTCATCCGCTGTCATCGAAAGAAAGTTCATGATGGACTTGCCTTTGGTCGCCCGTCGCCCTTCAGGAATCTCGAACATCTTACAGGAGTACACCTTGCCCTTGTCAGTGAAGAACAGGAGGTCGCTATGCGTCGAGGTGGTGAGTAGTTGGGTGACGACGTCTTCCTCTTTGGTATTGAGGTCAACCACACCCACGCCACCGCGCTTCTGTGTCTTGTATTCACCTGGGTTGGTGCGCTTAACGTAGCCACCCTTGGTGAGTACCAGCACTGATTCTTCATCAGCAACCAAATCTTCTTGGCTCAGTTGCTTGACGCCGCCTTTGACAATCTTAGTGCGGCGTTCGTCACCATACTTATCGGCAACCGCCTGCAGTTCAACCTTGATAATACCGAGCATCTTCTTGGTACTTTTGAGAATCGACTGCAATTCCTTGATGAGGGCCTGCACTTCCTTGAGTTCGTCTTCAATCTTCTTACGCTCAAGACCAGCCAGTTTTTGGAGGCGCATATCAAGAATCGCCTGCGCCTGCACTTCGGAGAATTTAAACTCCTTCATCAGCTTGGCGTGCGCGGTTGGTACATCTTTAGCGGCGCGAATGAGCTTAATGATTTTATCGATATGATCGAGCGCTTTTTTGAGTCCCAAGAGAATGTGCTCGCGGTCTTGGGCTTTTTTGAGGTCGTACTCCGTTCGACGCTTAACAACCTCTTGGCGATGCTTAATGTATTCCTCGAGAATGGCCTTGAGTGATAGTGTTTGTGGTACCCCATCAACCAGTGCCACCATGTTGTAGTGGAAGGTTTCCTCAAGTTGTGTGCTCTTGTAGAGCTTATTCAAAACGGTCTGTGGTTGGGCACCAGCCTTGAGCTCAACCACCACCCGGATATCAGCGGTTGATTCGTCGCGCAGATCTCGGATGCCTTCGATTTTCTTATCACGTACCAAGTCTGCAATCTTCATAATCATATCGGCCTTGTTGACGCGATACGGAATCGACGTGATAACAATCTGGAAGTTACCCTTCTTGTCCTCGACAATATCGGCCTCACCCCGCACGACCACACCACCCTTACCGTTGGCGTAGGCATGGGCGATATCCTTCTGATTAAAGGCGATGGCACCAAGTGGAAAATCGGGACCTTTAACGAACTGCAACAGGTCGTTGTTTGAAGCCGTCGGATTATCAATGAGATGAGTGGTGGCATCTACTACTTCCCGGAGGTTGTGAGGCGGGATGTTGGTCGCCATACCAACCGCGATACCCAAGGTACCCATAAGAAGCAAGTTCGGTGCACCGGCTGGCAACACGACCGGCTCTTTCTGCGTCCCGTCATAGTTTGGTCGCCAATCAACCGTGTCTTTCTCGAGGTCGCGCAGCATCTCTTCTGCAATCCGAGACATCTTGGCCTCGGTGTATCGCATAGCAGCGGCGCTATCACCATCAATCGAGCCGAAGTTACCTTGCCCGATAACGAGTGGGTACCGGGTTTTGAAATTCTGCGCCAAGTTAACCATCGAATCATAGACCGCCACGTCACCGTGTGGGTGGAACTTACCAAGCACTTCACCGACTACGTTGGCTGATTTTTTAAATTTCGCACTCGCTGTAAGTCCATTAAGACGCATCGCATAGAGAATACGTCGGTGCACGGGCTTCAGGCCATCACGCACGTCAGGCAATGCACGGCTCGTTATCACGCTCATGGCGTAATCGAGATAGGCTCGTTCCATCTCAGCCGTAATGCTTTGAGACACGATACCCTTCAGGGCTTCTGGGGCTGCGTCTTCTGTTTTAGCTCGTTTCTTAGGCATATTTTCGTCTTCTCCTCACGTATGTATCGTAAATTTTGGCTAGTGTAGCACACTTATTCGTTGTTTTCAGTGCCCATTCTGGTCGTAGTGCCAATTAAAATCACCGACCCCTCCGTACTGGTTGAATCGTCTCCAGCCGGCACAACGATTTGTTCCTGAACTGCCGGTCGCGCAGCTGGTGGTTGGCGCAATAAGGCGTCAATATCGATAGATTTATCCGGCGCTTCAGTTGTGTCCTCAGAAGGTTGGTTGAACATGAGGGCAGCGGCTCCCCGCTGTAGTCGCTCAAACATCGAGCCGACCGATGATTTAGGCACTGGGCGTTCTCGCTCAGCCGTCTCGCTCTGCCGTTGCAGCTCGGCTAGCATTGGGTCATTCGATTCAACCGTCAAGCGATCACTCATGCCATAGAGCCAGCCGGCAAACATCAGTCCAGTCACTGAAGTCGCAATCACGAAAGCGGCTTGGGCGCGAACGGCCTTCGGTCGCCGACGAAGCTCATCGATAAAGCGTTGCATCGTTTATGATTTTAGCACGAGTACTTCGGATTCCATCCCTTCAACATCGCGCTTTTTGAGTGTCAATTTGTCGACTGGTTTACCGTTGTCACTACCCTCTTCTTTAAGAAAAACCTCAAGCGCTTTCTTGTCGTAATGCATTGGAATGATAGCTTTGGCCTCGAGTTTCGTTGCCAATTTAGACGCCTGCGGTGCTTCGAGCACATCACCACCGCCAATTGGGATAAACAAAATATCAATATCGCCAAACTCACCGAGAATCTTCGGGTCAATTTCTGGCGCACCGAGCGCACCGAGGAAAATCATATTCATCCCTTCAAGCTGCACTTGGTAGATAGTGTTAAAGCGAGGTTCTTTGTCATAAATAGTTGCCACACCAAAACCACGCACCGTGACATCACCCACCTCGTACTCACCTGGGCCGTCAATAATGAAAGGTTCTTTCTCGCCATGCTTGGCCTGCTCGACACCATTGAAGTCAGGGTGTCGAAGTGATACCAGAGCAACATCTGCCCCAAACTTTACCTCGCTCAGCTTTGATTTTTTAGAAATGGGGTCAAACGCCAAGGTGATGTCCCCAAATGACACCTTGAAACACTGTCCGCCGTGATACGTGATTACCATAGTGTCGAAATGATATACCAAAACTCGCCTGACGGCTAATCGAATGTGGTTGCTATTTTTACTAAAAATGATATTATTTCACTAAGCAGGACCTGCTCGAAGGGTTTGCTGGACCCGTCTGCTGCCGCGGAGAGCTCGGTCGTCGCTCGGTCGACCCAACCTCGACCACAGAGCGGCGGCCGACGCTCGCCACCGGACATTCGTTCACCCTTCATTTGTTCTTCCCAACCCGCCTCATTTCGAGGCGGTATTTTTATTTAATTATAAATATGGCTCTAAATAAAGGCACACACCCATATTAGCGGCACATACAAATACTTGACAAATAATTTATATATACTATTATTATTGACAGTTCAATTTCGGGGGTATATCCTCCGAAAGTTGCGTGGTGGCCGCATACGCTGTCATTGAAACCTGGCCGGCGCCACCGTGATACCGGTATATGGGGGCGGCACAGTCATCGAATAGACATTAGCCGG
>ERZ869936.2418-NODE-2418-length-11020-cov-4.503511_pt1 | contig 11020 bp, 11 predicted proteins | sample MGYA00520876_ERZ869936 | MGnify/ENA primary metagenome ERZ869936 (study PRJEB32218, sample SAMN09650985) | biofilter metagenome | isolation source: enrty point of leading RO module | place: Saudi Arabia: Thuwal, RO plant located on Red Sea | collected 2016-02-17 ... | reverse complement strand
ACAGCAGAACCGAAAGTGCCCAGGTGAGTCCGAATCCGAGGAAGTGGCTCGACGCCTGAATCATCTCGCGGCGCCCATCCGATTCCTTCGAACCGTCATCCACCAAGGCCGTGCTCCTCGGCTGAGCGGGCCGATGTCACAGTCGCGACATCCCAGCACCGCGTAGCCTGCTAAAGGTAGCCCTTGTGAAAAAAAGCGCAAGCGGCCGAGAGCGCCGGTTTTCGGGCCTTCCGGCGCGATTCGGATATCCTCGCCGGAGGCCCGGTGCAGCCCTCTGAAGTCCCCCTCTTCCGTGCCGACACAACCCCGCTGAAGCGCCCCCGCGGTCCCTGCGCCGAGCGCGCGGGCGGGCCACTCCAGGGAAGGTGCGGGCGGACACTCCAAGGGCCGCGTGTCCGCGGACGGCCCACCGCGTCGGAACGACCGTCCACGCGCGCCCGAACGAAGGTCTGTGCAGGCTTCCGACCGGTTGACGGTCGCCCGCATGGGCTCGATCTTCGCCCCCTTCCCCGCGTGCGGCTCCGAGAGGACCCGTGCGGACCGGCACGGGTAAGGAGCGCGACCAGAAGCCGGAGCCTTCCGATTCGGAGAGTGCATGACGACGGACGAAGCGACCATCACCGACGAAGCGCCCGCCCCGGACGTGGACGTGCAGCTTCTGGAGCGGGCCTCGAACGTGGCCGCGGCCATGCGGCGCGAGGTCGAGAAGAAGATCGTCGGTCAGCACGAGGTCGTGGAGGAAATGCTCATCGCCCTCCTGGCCAACGGTCACGCGCTCTTGGTGGGCGTCCCGGGTCTGGCGAAGACGCTGCTCGTCCAGACCCTCGCCGAGGCGCTGGATCTCGAGTTCAGCCGGATCCAGTTCACGCCTGATCTCATGCCCACCGACATCACGGGCACCGAGGTCATCGAGGAGGACCGCACCACCGGCAAGCGGGTCTTCCGCTTCGTGAAGGGCCCGATCTTCGCCAACATCGTCCTCGCCGACGAGATCAACCGGACACCCCCGAAAACCCAGGCCGCTCTCTTGGAGGCCATGCAGGAGCGCGCGGTCACGGCCGCGGGAGAGACGTACACGCTGCCCCCGCCGTTCTTCGTCCTCGCCACGCAGAATCCCATCGAGCAGGAGGGCACGTACCCTCTCCCGGAGGCGCAGCTCGATCGCTTCATGCTCGAACTGCCCATCTACTACCCTACGCGGGACGAAGAGGAAGAGGTGGCCATGCGGACCACCGGCGAGGACGACGCTCAGGTGCGGGCCGTGGTGTCGGCTACCGAGCTCATCGAGCTGCAGCGATTGGTGCGCAGGATTCCCGCGCCTCCGTCCCTGGTGTCCTTCGCGGTCCGGCTCGCCCGGTCGACGCGCCCGGGAGACGAAGCCGCCTCCGTCACGTCCAACTACGTGTCCTGGGGAGCAGGTCCTCGGGCGTCGCAGTACCTGGTCCTCGGGGCGAAGGCCCGCGCAGCGTCGCGTGGCGCGGCCCTGCCGTCGTATGATGACGTGAGGGCGGTGGCCCCGGCGGTGTTGGCGCACCGACTCGTTCTCAATTTCGAGGCCGAAGCCGACGGTCGGAGCACCCGGGACGTGATCGCAGAGCTCCTCCAGGAGAGCCAGGGTTGGACATAGGTCGAAGTACCCTGGTGGGCCACCACCCACCGGAATCCGACGGGGACGTCGAGGTGGGCGCGCAGGACCCACCGAGTAGACACGGCGACGGGAAGGTGTGGCCATGATTGTGGCCGCCGCCGTCGTCGCCATCCTTCTCCTGGTCTCGGCGGTGCTCACCGCGGTCCACGATGCCGTCTTCCAGATCGGCGCCTCCCACCTCCGAACGCTGGAGGAGGAAGGCTTCGATGGTGCGGAGGATCTCCGCGACGTCCGCAACAGCGAGCATGACGTCGGCGCCGCGGTTCGCCTGGTCACCCATCTGCTCGACCTCTCGGCCCTCGCCATCATCGCCCTCACCGGCGTCTCGACGTGGGGCACCACGGGACCGGTGGCAAGCACGGTCATCGGGGTGGTCATCGTCCTGGCCGTCGCCGACGTCATCCCCCACCTCATCGCCGCGCGCCGCCCGGTTCGTTTAGCCCTCTCGGCGGCGCCCATCCTCCTGTCGGTGGAGCGGGTGGCGCGGCCCTTCACTGCTCCGGTGGCGAAGCTCGAGGACCGCATCGGGGCCGACGCGAACTCGGTGAACGACGAGCATCGGGAGCTTCGCGAGATCCAGGAGATCGGCGAGGAGGAGGGGGTCCTCGAGGCCTCGGAGAACCTCCTCGTGGAGCGGGCTTTCCGTCTGGACGAGCTCACGGCGTGGGACGTCATGGTGCCCCGGGTGGACATCTTCGCGTGGCCCGAGGACCGGACGCTGAGGGAGATCGTCGATGAACTGGCCGCCGTGCCCTACAGCCGAGTGCCCGTATACAAGGAGTCGGTGGACGACGTAACCGGGGTCGTGTACGTCCGCGAGGCGTACACCCGAGTGGCCAAGGGTGGCCTGGACGTGACGCTGGCCGAGCTGGCGAAGGAACCTTTCTTCGTGCCGGGCTCTCTCTCCCTCACCCAGCTGCTCAAGGGCTTCCAGGCGCGGCGGATCCACATGGGTATCGTCGCCGACGAGTTCGGCGGTACCGACGGCCTCGTCACGCTGGAAGACGTGCTCGAGGAGTTGGTGGGCGAGATCGTCGACGAGACGGACGTGGAGGAAGAGGCCATCGTGCGCATTGGTGACGATGTCGTGGTGTGCGATGCTGCCGTGGACCTGCGCGACCTGGACGAAGCACTCGGCGTCTCCCTGCGACAGGGCGAGCATCGCTCCCTCAACGGCTTCATCCTCGACGAGTTGGGTCACGTTCCCGACAAGGGCGAGCGCTTCGAGACCGAGGGCGTACAGATCGAGGTCATCGAGGCCAGCGACACGCAGGTGCGGCGCGCACGCCTGACCCGGCTGGCGCAGCGCGTGGAGGGCGAGGCGTGACGGGGGCCGTCACCCCACGGCCACTGATTCTCCCGTTCAACGGCAAGACGCCTCGAATTCACCCGTCCGCCTTCATCGCTCCCGGCGCCGTCCTCATCGGTGACGTCACCGTGGGCGAGGAGGCCAGCGTCTGGTTCGGGGCCGTGCTTCGAGGCGACGACCCCGACAACGGCATCGTGGTGGGACGCCGTACCTCGGTCCAGGACAACTGCGTCGTCCACGTGGGTCGATGGGGCCCGACCGTCATCGGTGAGGACTGCACCATCGGCCACGGAGCGAAGTTCGAGAGTTGTACCATCGGAGACCGGACGGTGGTGGGCATGAATGCCGTCATCCTCCAGGGGGCGACCATCGGCGCGGAGTGCCTCCTGGCGGCCAATACCGTCGTTCTCGAGAACCACGAGATCGCGACCCGCAGCCTCGTGGCGGGCGTGCCCGGCTCCGTGAAGAAGACCTTGGAGGGTTCGGCCGCCGAATGGATCGAGGGCGGCGGGGCGCACTACGTCGAGCTGTCGCGCGCCTACCTTCGAGAGGGCCTGGGTCGGGTCGGCGAATGACGGACGCGCGCGGTGAGTCCGACAGGACCTCGCAAAAGCCTGCTGCGGGCGACGACGACGCCACCACCGAGGAGACGTACTACTGCGACCTCTGCGGCCAGGTCATGCTGAACCTCCACTGCAAGCTCGTGTGCGAGCGGTGCGGCTACAAACGGGATTGCTCCGACCCCTGACCCGTACGCTCGGCGCGACCTCCACCTCGGAATCCGACCCGGGAGAGACATCACGATGGCTTCCCCTCGCCCCTCCATCCTCCCCCTCTTCACCGCGCTCTGCGTCGTCGGCGCCATGGCCGGCTTCGGCGAGGCGACCCCCCTGTCCTCGACCCCCCTTGTGCCTCCACAGGCCGCCGGAGCGCAGGACACCCCGCGGGCGGACCTCATCGACTCCGGCAGCGGCGCCTTCCCCCTCCGCGTCGACGACCGACTGACGGCAGAGGTCGCGAGGGCCGTGCTGGACGGACTGGGCGGCTTCGTGCGGCTTCCCGGGATCGGCGCGGAAGGTCCCGACGCGCCGGTCCACCTCCTCGTTGAGCTGCCGGCGACCACCGTCTTCTCCCATTTCGCCGTGCCCCCCATGTCGAGCTTCGGGTGCTGCCGAGGGACCCACATCCGGACGGTGACGGTGGCGGGTTCGGCGTCGGGCCCAGACGGCCCCTTCGAGGAGCTGGTGCGGTTCGACGTGGCCCCTGACGCCTTCGACGCCGACCAGGAGTTCCCGGCCGCGTCGTCGGCCGAGGTTCGATGGCTCAAGGTCACACTCGAGGGCCGGCAGGAACCGGATCCGGACGACTACCGGGGCACGGCCTTCACGGACCTGCACGGGTACGGCGAGCAGACGAGCCGGGAGGCCCGGGACGACGAGTTCACGGGCATCTTCCTCACCGGAGGCGGGGGCGCCGGACCCGACGGCAACCGAATCGAACTGGTGCAGAATGGCGCGCTGGTTCTCGGGTGCGTCCAATCTGGCGGTGCGGTCCGACCCCTCGAGGGAGGCATCGAGGGTGGCATCCTCAAGGTCCTCGCCGGCGACGGAGTCCCGAGTCTCTACCTCATCGACAGCCAGGGACGGCTCCTGGGCGTCGAGGTGGGCCGGTCGTACACCCGACGGATCGGGATCCCCGGCGGCAACCCCACCGACTGTTCGCCCCTGTCCGGCGAGGCCGAGAACGGCGTGGGTGTCTCCATCGACGCGTGCGAGTCGGCGGTGGTGTACGGCGTGAACTTCGACGTGGATTCCGACGTGCTCCGGCCCGACGCCGAACCCGCGCTCCAGCAGATCTTCGGGGCCCTCGAGTCTCGGCCGGGAGTGGCCGTCACGGTGGAAGGGCACACCGACTCCGACGCCAGCGACGCCTACAACCTCGATCTGTCCCAACGACGCGCCGCCGCGGTGGTGGCGTGGCTGGTGGACCGCGGGATCGAAGCCGGCCAACTCACCGCGCTTGGCGCCGGCGAATCCCAGCCCATCGCCGACAACGCGACGGCGGCGGGCAAGGCCGCGAACCGTCGGGTGGAGATCCGGCCGGAGTGCGCCGGCCCCGCATGAGGGAGTGACGACCTTCCGTCAGAGGCCGAGGATCGAGGTCATGTACCAGTCCACCATGGTCTGGCCCCACACGTAGGCCACGGCCGCCCCTCCCGCCAGAAAGACCCCGAAGGGAATGAGGCGGTGGAAGGCCTCTTCGTCGGATCCCACGAGGGCCAAGGAGACCAGCGCCCGAGCCATGGTGACGAGGAGGGCCAGAACGGACCCGAGGAAGACGGTGAGGGCCACGCCCCACGGTCCGAGGAACGCCCCGATCATCATCATCATCTTGATGTCGCCCCCGCCCATCGCCTGATCCACTCCGGCCTCCTCGAGGCGACCGGGCGAGAGCTTCCGGATGAGCCACGTGCCCAGCACGCCGACCAGCCAGAGGACGGCATAGCCCGAGGCGGCGCCGATGAACGCCGTGAGCCCGTCGATGCCCCCGGGAAGGAACGCCATGCCCAGTCCCGCCACCGTTCCGCCCAGCGAGAACTCGTCGGGAATGATGTAGAAGCGGGCATCGGAGATGGAGATCCCCAGGAGGATGGTCAGGAAGATCCCGGCCCGCAGGGCCTCCCACGACGGACCGTGGAAGACGAAGACGCCCGCCCAGACGAGGCCCGTGGTGAGCTCCACAAGCGGATACTGGACGGAGACCGGGTTGCCGCAGTGGCGGCACCGTCCCCGGAGGATGGCCCAGCTGAGGACCGGAACGTTGTCGTACCAGGCGATGAGCGTGTCGCACTGAGGGCAGCGCGAGCGCGGGCGGACCACCGACTGCTCCAACGGCCAACGGAGGGAGCAGACGTTGAGGAAGGAGCCGATGAGCAGCCCGTACACGCCCGCCAGCACGGGGATGACCCACTCAGTCACGCCGACGCCCTCGTTTGTCGCTTCCGATCATCCGTCGCCTCGTGGCTTCGTCCGGGTGAATTCCGACATGAGGATGGCGCCTGCGATTCCCGCGTTCAACGATTCCGCGGGTCCGGCCATGGCCACGGCCACCACCGCTTCGGCCGCGGCGCGGACGTCAGACCGTACTCCCGCCCCCTCGTTGCCGATGACGAGGGCGAAGCCGTGGGCCGGTGGGTCGACCCCCGCCGAACCCTCGGCGGACGCCGCCAAAATGGGAAGCTTCGCGGCTCGGCACGCCGCCAGGAGGGGGTCGCCCTTCGCCCGGACCACGGGAAGATGGAAGATGACGCCTGCCGACGCGCGGACGGCCTTCGCCCCCCACGGGTCCGTCGTACCGTCGAGGGCGACGACGCCGTCGAAGGCGAAGGCGACGGCGGAGCGCACGAGGGTCCCCACGTTGCCCGGGTCCTGGACGGCGTCGAGGACGAGCACACGTCGGCCGGGAGCCACGGCGTCACCGAGCTCGGCCGTCGGCTCCTCGGCGACCAGAAGTACCCCCTGGGGATGCTCGGTGTCGGCCACCGAGGCCAACTCGGCGTCCGAGACCTCGAGGATGTCATGACCGAGCCGGCCCATGAGGGACCGCCCCTCCTCGGTGGACCCGAGGCGAGGGCTCACGACGGCGAAGGACGTCGAGGCCCCTGCGTGAAGGGCATCGGAGACGGCGCGGATGCCCTCCACCAGCACGAGTCCCTCCCGAGCCCGCTGCTTGGTGGAGTGAAGCCGCCGCAGGAGCTTGGCGCGTCGTTCGCTCAGGGCCATCGACGGCTCCGCGCCGGAACGTCACCTTTCCAATCGACACGTCGGCATCCGACACAATCGGATTCGACGTCGGCCGAAGGTCCGACCGTGCCCGCCCACCCCTCAACCTCCAGCGCCGCTCCATGACCGAATCGTCGGACGTTCGCCCCGTAGCCCTGACCATCGCGGGCAGCGACTCGGGCGGAGGAGCCGGCATCCAGGCGGATCTGAAGACGTTTCATCGTTTCGGAGTGTTCGGGACCAGCGCCGTCACGGCCATCACCGCCCAGAACACCCTCGGCGTACAGGCGATCCACGCCGTTCCCGTCGACACCGTGCGCGCGCAGATCGACTCGGTGGTCTCGGACCTCCGCCCCGCCGCGCTCAAGACGGGAATGCTGGCCACGGCCGAACTCGCGGAGGAGGTGGCCGCCGCCATCGGGCACCACGGCCTCTCCCGCTATGTGATGGACCCCGTCATGGTCGCCACCAGCGGCGACCGGCTCCTGGAGAGGGACGCGGAGACGGCACTGGCGGCGGAACTCCTTCCCCTGGCGACGGTGGTGACGCCCAACCTCCAGGAGGCGGCCATCCTCACCGGTCGGCCCGTGTCGACCCTTTCGGACATGCAGGCGGCTGCGCGCTCGTTGGTGGATCAGGGAGCCGGGGCCGCTCTGGTGAAGGGCGGGCACCTCGACGCCGAAGCCGAGGCGGTGGACGTCCTCTGGGATGGCGCGGAGGAGCACCTCTTCCGCCACCCGTGGGTGGATACGGTCCACACTCACGGCACCGGGTGCACCCTCTCGGCGGCCATCGCGGCGGGCCTCGCCCTCGGGAACCCGCTTCCGGCAGCCGTCGAACGCGCCATTCGGTACGTCGGGCACGCCATCGCCTCCGCCCCCCGGCTCGGGAGCGGACGCGGGCCCGTCGATCACTTCGCCTCTCCGGACTGATCCGCTTCCGGCCGCCCGGGGACGCCGCTCGAGACGTCCGAGAGCCGCGGCAGAGCTTCCCGCAGGAGGTCCACCACCCTCTCTCCCGCTCGGCGTCCGGTCTCCAGAACCTCGGCGTGGCTGAGGGCGGTCGTGGAGAGGCCGGTGGCACGATTGGTCACCAGGGACAGGGCGGCACACGCCAGACCTGACGCCGACGCCACCACGATCTCGGGAACCGTGGACATGCCCACCAGATCGGCTCCCATTCGCCGCAGCATTCGCACTTCCGCCCGCGTCTCGTAGGCTGGACCGGTGACGGCGGCGTAGGTGCCTTCCCGCAGATCGAGCCCCACGGCCAACGCCGCGTCACGAAGGACGGCCCGTGGGGCCGCACCGAGGGCGTCACTCATGTCGGGGAAGCGATCCTCTCCGCGCCGAGGAGGACCCGCGAGGGGGCTACGGAATTGAACGCCGAGGACGTCCTCGATGAGCACCACGTCCCCGGGGTGCATGTGGGGGTGGATGGCTCCGGCCGCGTTGGTGAGCACCACGGCCCGGACGCCGAGCGAAGCGAGGATTCGAACCGGGGCCGCGACGATTCCGAGTGGGTGGCCTTCATAGACGTGGAAGCGACCGGCCTGCACCAGGATCTCGCTGCCTCCCAGGCGACCGTGGACGAAGGCGCCGGAGTGGCCCGCTACGCTCGGCGACGGAAGCCCGGGCACCTCCTCGAAGGGGATCCGGGTCACGTTCGAGAGCGAGGACTCCAGCGCTCCGAGCCCCGAACCCACCACGACGGCCACCGGGGGAACGGAAGGGAGGCGGTGGCGCAGGAGCGCGGCCGCCTCCTCTACCCCTCCCTCCGTGTCCGCCGGGACCGCACTCACAGGATCATCCCCGCCACCGTCGCCGTCATGAAGGCCGCGATGGAGCCCCCGATCATGGCCCGGAGCCCGAGGCGTGAGAGATCGTGACGACGGCTTGGCGCGATGCCGCCGATGCCGCCGATCTGAATGGCGATGGAGCCGAAGTTGGCGAAGCCGGAGAGGGCGTAGGTGGCGATGATCACCGAACGGGGATCCAAGGCTCCGCCGCCGGGAACGCCCCCCTCCAGCATGCCCGCGAGCTGGAGGTAGGCGACGAACTCGTTGAGGACCGTCTTCACGCCGAGGAGCGACCCCACGGCGGGGGCGTCGCTCCACGGTACACCCATGAGCCACGCCAGGGGCGCCAGGGCCCCACCCAGGATGGCCTCGAAGGTGAGGTCGCCGTACCCGAAGAAACCACCGACCCACCCGAGCATCCCGTTGGCGAGTTGAATGAGGGCGACGAAGGCGAGGAGCATGGCACCGACGTTCAGAGCCAGGTTGAGGCCCTCCGACGCTCCCCGGGCCGCCGCGTCGATGACGTTCACGTCGGGGCGCTCCACCGTGATGCTCAGCTCTCCCGACGTCTGGGGGATGTCCTTCTCGGGGAGCATGATCTTCGCCACGACCAACGCCGCCGGTGCCGACATGACCGAGGCAGCGATGAGGTGACCGGCGATGTCCGGGAAGTAGCCCACCATCATGCCCACGTACGCCGCGAGTACCCCGCCCGCCACCGTGGCGAAGCCGGCGGTCATCACGGACATGAGTTCGGACTCGGTCATGGACTCGATGAAGGGCTTCACGAGGAGGGGGGCCTCGGTCTGACCGATGAAGATGTTGCCCGCCGCCGAAAGGGTCTCGGCACCCGACGTCCCCATGGTCTTCTGCATGATCCACGCGGCGGCCTTCACCAGAAGCTGCATGACGCCGAGATGGTACAGCACCGTCATGAGCGCCGAGAAGAAGATGATGGTGGGCAGCACGTTGAAGGCGATGGTCGCTCCGGTGCGTGCCACCTGCCCGGGCAGCGCCTCGAAGCCCCCCTGACCCACCACCTGGGTCCCTACGGGCACGGTGTCGTACACGAGGTTGCCGAAGATGAAGGCGGCGCCGTCGAGGGTGAAGCCGAGAAGGCGGACCACCGCCACTCCCATCACATCGAAGACGTCGGCGCCCAACGGGGTCTTGAGGATGAAGAGCGCGAAGGCGAACTGGAGGGCGACGCCCCATGCGACCACGCGCCAGGGAATGCGCGACCGATCGGTGCTGAGTCCCCACGCGACCATGCCCAACACGAGGAGACCGAGCAGGGAACGCAGACGCTCCAGCACCGTGACGTCCAGCGCCAACTCCCCCATCAGCCGCGCTCCGTCATCAGCCAGCCACCGCTGTGACCCTCGGGCCCCAGAGACACCTCACCACCATCCCCCATGGTCGATCTCTTCCCGGCGCAGGACCACCCCGCGACGCTTGGCGCCCACCAGCTTCGGATTCCGGAAGACGAAGATCAGGATCACCCCTGCGATGAAGCCGCCGATGTGGGCGCCGTACGCGACCCCACCTCCACCGCCCAGCGCCGTCGACGCCGAGCCCGCGAGCTGGAGGAACATCCAGTACCCGAGCATGACCCACGCCGGGAGAGGGATCACGCGAATGAAGAAGACGAACCAGAAGAGGGTGTCGATGCGGGCCCGGGGGTAGAGGACGACGTACGCACCCATGACGCCGCTGATGGCGCCCGAGGCACCGACCATGGGGATGGTGGAACCGGGGTCGGTCCAGATGTGGGCCAAGGCGGCGGCCAATCCCGTGACGAGGTAGAAGAGCACGAAACGGAGGTGCCCCATGGAGTCTTCCACGTTGTTGCCGAAGATCCAGAGGAACCAGAGGTTGCCGATGAGGTGCATCCACCCGCCGTGCATGAACATGGACGTGAAGAGCGCCTCCCAGGTCAGGCCCCCGAGGCGACAGGGGCCGGGCGAGCCTCCCTCGGACGATCGCGCGTCGACCCCGCCCTGCGTGCCTCCGGTGACGACGTCCCACCACGACCCCACCTCGGCGGGGATCGCGCCGTAGGCGCACACCGACCCGACCATCGCTTCCGCCGTGAGTCCGGCCCCCTGGACGAACCACCACGCCGCCCCGGTGACCCCCAGGAGGAGGACCGTGATCACCGGGAAGATCTCGGTAGGGTTGTCGTCGTGGAGGGGGAACATGCAGGGGGGTCGAAGGGAGGGTCATCCGAGCGTCCACCAAGGTACCTCCTGAAGGCTCGACGGGCCCGTGGGTACCGAGGCCGCGGCAGATTCTGCCACATCGGCAGCGCAGGCGCGACCGAGGCCCGAAACGCCGCCAATACGGCGGCATTTGCGGGGTCAGGGGCGGCATGGGGATTGCACTTCGGTGATCCCGTCCAACTGCAACGTCAACAACGCATTCGAGGAGAACATGGGTAAAGTCATCGGGATCGACCTCGGCACCACCAACTCGGTGGTCGC
>ERZ869936.2417-NODE-2417-length-11022-cov-5.234704_pt1 | contig 11022 bp, 9 predicted proteins | sample MGYA00520876_ERZ869936 | MGnify/ENA primary metagenome ERZ869936 (study PRJEB32218, sample SAMN09650985) | biofilter metagenome | isolation source: enrty point of leading RO module | place: Saudi Arabia: Thuwal, RO plant located on Red Sea | collected 2016-02-17 ... | reverse complement strand
CAGCGTCGCCATCTTGTCGGTATCGCCCGAAGGCAACCTGATCAGCGCCAACGTCTTGGCGCAGGAACTTCTCGGCGACCTGCCCGCCACGCTGCGCGATCTGACCGGGGAGGAGCCGCTGCAAGACCGGGAGTTCTTTCACCTGTCGGGTGTCAAAGGCCGCTTCGGGGCGCGTCTTGTCGAGTTGCGGCGAACCGAGGACTGGCGGGAGATCGCGGTGCTGCCCGACGAGGGGCCGCCGCCCGCGCCGACGAGCGAGATCCTGGCGGAACCGGGTCTTCTGGACGTGCTGCCCGTACCGATGCTGAAGATCGCCTCTGACGGTGGCCTGATCGAGGCGAACCACGAGGCGCGCGCGATCCTGTCGCTGGAGGAGGGGCCGCTGCCGCCGCTGTTCGAACTGGTCGAGGGCATGGGACGGCCGATCACCGATTGGCTGTCCGATGCCGCCAAGGGCCGCGGACTTCTGAAACCCGAGATCGTGCGGGCGGTGCGGCCCAGTCAGGAGTTGTTCCTGCAAATCACCCTTGGCCGCACGGTTGCAGACGGCGAAGCGGTGCTGGTCGGCATCCTGAACGACGCAACCGAACTGAAGACGCTGGAGGCGCAATTCGTTCAGAGCCAGAAGATGCAGGCGATCGGGCAGTTGGCGGGCGGCGTGGCGCATGACTTCAACAACCTTTTGACGGCGATCAGCGGGCACTGCGACCTTCTGCTGCTGCGTCACGATCCGGGCGATCCCGATTACGCCGACCTGATCCAGATCAGCCAGAATTCGAACCGCGCGGCCAGCCTTGTCGGTCAGCTTCTGGCGTTTTCGCGCAAGCAGAACCTGAAGCCTCAGGCACTGGACCTGCGCGACACGATGTCGGATCTGGCGCATCTTCTGAACCGGCTGATCGGCGAGCGCATTCAACTGGACGTGATCCATGCGCCGGGTACCCAGATGATCCGGGCAGACCGCCGTCAGATGGAACAGGTGATCGTCAACCTGGTGGTCAATGCGCGCGACGCCATGCCCGAAGGCGGGCAGATCGCGATCACCATCCGCGCGCAAAGCCTGGCCACCGAATTGCAGCGCGACCGCGCCCATGTGCCGCCCGGCGATTATGTGGTGATCGAGGTGCGCGATACCGGAACCGGGATCGCGCCGGAGGGCATCCCGAAGATTTTCGAGCCGTTGTACACGACTAAGAAGAGCTGCGAAGGCACCTGCGTTGTCCTGTCGACAGCCTACGGCACCGTCAAGCGTACCGGCGGGTTGAGTTTCGGCGACAGCGCGGTCGTTGAGGGCACGGTCTTCAGCCTGTACTTTCCGTCCTACGAGATGCCCCGCGACCACGAACCGGGGGACGAGGCGCAGGCACCGGCCTCGGTCGCGCCGGCCAGCGAAGGCGGCGTGATCCTGCTGGTCGAGGACGAGGCGCCGGTGCGCGCCTTCGCCGGCCGGGCGCTTCGGATGCGCGGCTATACCGTGCTTGAGGCCGAGAACGCCGAGCAGGCGCTGAGCACGCTGGAGGATCCGGACCTGAAGGTGGATGTCTTCGTCACCGACGTGATCATGCCGGGGCTGGACGGGCCGACCTGGGTCAGGAGGGCGCTGAAGGACAGACCCGAGACGAGGACCGTCTTCGTCTCGGGCTATTCCGAGGAGGGACGTGCGGAGAAACAGTCGCGAATCCCCAATTCCGTGTTCCTGCCGAAACCCTTCTCGCTGCACCAGCTGACCAACGTGGTGAACGAGCAATTTCGCTGAAAACCGGGTGGAAGCGTGCGAATTCCGCGCCCTTTCGACGCCGCGGTAACGCTCCCTTAAGATAAAGTTTTCATAGAAGTGGGAACAATTCGGTTGAAATGTTCTCTTTTTGGTCTCATACATCCCGATAAGAACAAGAGGCGAACATGAGTGGCGTTGCCGCTGACAGGCGGCTGTGAAATAAGGAACAGGACCAAATGGGTGCAGCAGAAATTCTGGACATGACTTCCAAGAAGGACAGCGACAAGCAGAAGGCGCTGGATTCGGCGCTGGCGCAGATCGAGCGGCAGTTCGGCAAAGGCTCGATCATGAAGCTGGGCGGCGACAACGTGCTCCGCGAGATCGAGGCGACCTCGACCGGATCGCTGGGTCTGGACATCGCGCTGGGCATCGGCGGCCTGCCCAAGGGCCGCATTGTCGAGATCTATGGGCCTGAATCCTCCGGCAAGACGACATTGACGCTGCATTGCGTGGCCGAGGAGCAGAAAAAGGGCGGCGTCTGTGCCTTCGTCGACGCCGAACATGCGCTCGATCCGCAATACGCAAAGAAGCTAGGCGTTAATCTTGACGAATTGCTTATCTCGCAGCCCGATACCGGCGAGCAGGCGCTGGAGATCACCGATACGCTGGTGCGTTCGGGCGCGGTTTCTATGGTGATCGTCGACTCCGTCGCGGCGCTGACGCCGAAATCCGAGTTGGAAGGCGACATGGGCGATTCGTCGGTCGGCGTGCATGCCCGTCTGATGAGCCAGGCGATGCGCAAGCTGACCGGATCCATCGCGCGCTCGAACTGCATGGTGATCTTTATCAACCAGATCCGGATGAAGATCGGCGTCATGTTCGGGTCGCCCGAGACGACGACGGGCGGCAACGCGCTGAAGTTCTATTCCTCGGTGCGTCTGGACATCCGCCGGATCGGCGCGATCAAGGACCGGGACGAGGTCGTGGGCAACACCACGCGCGTCAAGGTCGTCAAGAACAAGGTCGCGCCGCCCTTCAAGCAGGTCGAGTTCGACATCATGTACGGCGAAGGCATCTCGAAGACCGGGGAGCTTCTGGACCTGGGTGTGAAAGCCGGCGTGGTCGAGAAGTCGGGGTCGTGGTTCAGCTATGGCGACGAGCGGATCGGTCAGGGGCGCGAGAACGCCAAGGCCTTTCTCAAGGAGAATGCCGACATCGCCTGGGAGATCGAGGACAAGATCCGCGCGGCGCATGGACTGGATTTCGGCGGCTCGGACGACGAAGACGTGCCCGCCGACATGGACGACGACGGCCTGATCGAGGGCTGAGGTCCGCCGCAAGCAGAACGAGGGCCGCCTTCGGGCGGCCTTTTTCGTGCCGGGCGATGGCGCCGGCTGCGCCGCCGCGGTGAGAAGGGGGCGCCGCCCCTTCTTGGCCTGACGGCCAATTCACCCCCGGAGTATTTGCCCCAGCAGGAACGGCGAAGGCGCCCCCGAAGAGACGCCTTCCGAGAAGTCGCCTTCCCGCTGGGCGGTCATCGGCGCTCCCGCCTGTACCGCGGAGACGGTTTTATTCAAATTTTCTTTCCTGCTGGTTAAAACACTCCGGGGAGCGCGAGGGGCTGGCCCCTCGCTGGCGCGGCATCGGGCTTCCCCGCTTTACGGTTTGAATTGCAGCGTATATTCGGTGCTCCTGCCCGGAGAGAGACCGCGACGCCATGACCAGCCTGAACGACATCCGCTCGACCTTCCTGAGCTATTTCGAAAAGAACGGCCACGAGGTGGTCGAGTCCTCGCCTCTGGTGCCGCGGAACGATCCCACGCTGATGTTCACCAACTCGGGCATGGTGCAGTTCAAGAACCTGTTCACCGGGATCGAGAAGCGCGATTACGTGCGCGCGACCTCGTCACAGAAATGCGTGCGCGCGGGCGGCAAGCACAACGATCTGGACAATGTCGGCTATACCGCGCGGCACCATACGTTCTTCGAGATGCTGGGCAACTTCAGCTTCGGCGACTACTTCAAGGAGGAAGCGATCCCCTATGCCTGGAACCTGCTGACGGGCGAGTTCGGGATCGACAAGTCGCGGCTTCTGACCACGGTCTATCACACCGACGACGAGGCGGCGGCGATCTGGAAGAAGGTCGGCGTGCCGGAGGACCGGATCATCCGGATCGCGACCAGCGACAATTTCTGGCAGATGGGGCCGACGGGCCCCTGCGGGCCGTGTACCGAGATCTTCTACGACCACGGCGACCACATCTGGGGCGGGCCGCCGGGGTCTGCCGATGAAGACGGCGACCGGTTCATCGAGATCTGGAACATCGTTTTCATGCAGAACGAGCAGTTCGAGGACGGCTCGATGCGGGCGCTGGACATGCAGTCGATCGACACGGGCATGGGGCTGGAGCGGATCGGCGCGCTGCTTCAGGGCAAGCACGACAACTACGACACCGACACGATGCGGGCGCTGATCGAGGCCTCGGCGCATGCGACCAGCACCGATCCCGACGGCGAGGGGAACGTGCATCATCGGGTGATCGCGGATCACCTGCGCTCGACCTCGTTCCTGATCGCCGAGGGCGTCTTGCCTTCGAACGAGGGGCGGGGCTATGTGCTGCGCCGGATCATGCGGCGCGCGATGCGGCATGCGCATCTGCTGGGTGCGAAGGACCCGGTGATGCACCGGCTGGTCCCGGCGCTGGTGACCGAGATGGGCCAGGCCTATCCCGAATTGCAGCGCGGCAAGGCGCTGATCGAGGAGACGCTGAAGGCGGAGGAAAGCCGGTTCAAGGCGACGCTGGAGCGGGGGTTGACGCTTCTGGACGAGGCGGTGGCCGATTTGCCCGAAGGCAAGCCCTTGCCGGGCGAGACTGCGTTCAAGCTTTACGACACCTACGGGTTTCCGCTGGACCTGACGCAGGATGCCTTGCGCGAAAAGGGGGTCGAGATCGACCTGCCAGGCTTCAACGCGTCGATGGATGCGCAGAAGGCCAAGGCGCGCGCCGCTTGGGCCGGATCGGGCGAGGCCAAGGATGCCGAGGTCTGGTTCGAGATCGCCGAGAAACATGGCGCGACCGAGTTCCTGGGCTATGAGACCGAGACGGCCGAGGGCCAGGTGATCGCCATCGTCAAGGATGGCATGGCGGTCGATGCCGTCGCGGGCGGCGAGGAGGCCTGGGTCGTCGTCAACCAGACGCCGTTCTACGGCGAGGCCGGCGGCCAGGTGGGCGATACCGGCTGGCTGCGCGCGATCGAGGATCACGACCTGCACGGCGCGATCCTGGACACCCAGCGGTTTGCGGGCGGGCGGGTCTATGGTCACCGTTTCACGCCGGATCAGGGGCGTCTCAAGGTCGGCGCGGCGGTCCGGCTGGAGGTGGACCACAAGCGGCGGCGTGCGATCCGGGCGAACCACTCGGCGACGCACCTGCTGCACGAGGCGTTGCGTCAGGCGCTGGGTGATCATGTGGCGCAGCGGGGCTCGCTCAATGCGCCCGACCGGTTGCGGTTCGACTTCAGCCACCAGAAGGCTTTGTCGCTGGAGGAGATCCGGCGGGTCGAGGACGAGGTGAACGCGTTCATCCGGCAGAACACCGCGGTCGAGACCCGGATAATGACGCCGGACGAGGCGCGTGCCCTGGGCGCACAGGCGCTGTTCGGCGAGAAATACGGCGACGAGGTGCGGGTGGTGTCGATGGGCCGTGCCGATACGGGCAAGGGCGTCGACGGCGATACCTGGTCGATCGAATTGTGCGGCGGCACGCATGTGGCGCGGACGGGCGACATCGGGGCCTTCGTCACGCTGGGCGACAGCGCGTCGGCGGCGGGTGTGCGGCGGATCGAGGCGCTGACCGGCCAGGCGGCGATGCGGTATCTGGCGGATCAGGATCATCGGCTGGCCGAGGTGGCGCTGGCGCTGAAGGCGCAGCCCGCCGAGGTGGCCGAGCGGGTGAAGGCGCTTCAGGCCGAGCGGAAGCAACTGGCCGCCGAGGTCGCGGATCTGCGCCGTCAACTGGCGATGTCCGGTGGCGGCGGGCAGGCTGCGCCCGAGGCCGAGAGCGTGAACGGCACCGCGTTTCATGCTCAGGTGCTCAATGGCGTCTCGGGCAAGGACCTGCCGCCCTTGATCGACGAGCACAAGGCGCGGCTGGGATCGGGCGTGGTGCTGCTCATCGCGGATACCGGGGACAAGGCCGCCGTGGCCGCAGGGGTGACGGACGATCTGTCGGCGAAGGTCTCGGCGGTGGACCTCGTTCGCGCAGCGGTGGCCGAACTGGGCGGCAAGGGCGGCGGGGGCCGTCCCGACATGGCGCAGGGCGGCGGTGCATCCGCCGATAACGCAGAGGCCGCCATCGCTGCGGCGAAACAGGTTCTGGGAGGATAGGATGGGCGCGCTTTGGATCGCACACGTGACAGTCACGGACGCCGAACGCTACGGGAAGTACGCCGAACTGGCGGGACCCGCCATCGCCAAGCACGGCGGGCATTTCATCGCGCGTGCGGGGCGGTACGTGCAGCTTGAGGGCAAGGAGCGCGCTCGCAACGTCGTGGCGCGGTTCCCCTCGGTCGAAGCGGCGGAGGCGTGCTATCACTCGCCAGAATACCAGGAGGCGCTGAGCCACGCCAAGGGCGCGGCCGAGCGCGAACTGGTGATCGTCGAGACCACCGAGGACTGACGCGCGCGTGGCCGCTCTGGCCGAGATGATGGCGCGCTACGCGCAGCCGGGCCGGGTGGAGCGGATCATCCTGCGGCCCGGGCGTCTGGCCGAACCGGCGGAGGTCGAAGCCGCGTGGTTGTCCGACAGCGGACTGGACGGCGATCACGCCCGGCCAGGCAAGCGGGCGCTGACGCTGATACAGGCCGAACACCTGCCCGTCATCGCCGCCCTGGCGGGGCTGGAGAACGTGGAAGCGGCGTGGCTGAGGCGAAACCTCGTAATCTCGGGTTTGAACCTGCACGCGTTCCGGTCGGGGCGTCTGCGCATCGGCGGCACCTTGGTCGAACCGACAGGACCCTGCGCGCCCTGTTCGCGCATGGAGGCGGCCCTCGGGCACGGCGCTTATACGGCGATGCGGGGTCATGGCGGTCTTTGCGCGCGGGTCATCGTGCCCGGCAGGATCGCCGTCGGAGACGGAGTCACTCCGGTGGAGAAAGAATGAACGGCGTTTCCGTATCGAACAGGATGTCGCCTGCTGCGATGCCGCGGACATAGCCGCAAGGATCGGGTCGCTGCATGAGGTGTGTCCAGGCGTTGACGGCGTATCGATCGGGTGCCCAGAACGCCATGACGGCGCTGAATCTGTCCCGCGAGACCTTTTCGTCGGGAACGGCGGACAGTCCGATACGGCTGCGCAACGCCTCTCCGAGCGCGCGGATCTGAAGCGCATAGGCCAGGTATTCGCTGGTGGCGGTGCATGCATCGAAGGGACAGGGCACCTCGTCGTAAGCGGCGTGGACCAGTTCGTGGAAGACGATGGAATCGAAATACTCGAATGTGGCGAGCGTGCTGAAGAGAGCGCTGTCGGCGATGAGAGGCTCCAGCGCTTCGGGATGCAGAATCTCGACACGGTCCTTGCCGCAATGATACAGCCCCACGCAGTTCTCCTCCATCTCGCGCGTGATTTCTATCCGGACCTCGCGCGTAATGGGCAGGTGGCAGGCAGCAAGGGTTTCGGCCGCCTGCCCGGCGACGCGGCAGACCCGGTCGGCATAGAGGCCTGCGCCCGCGACGGTGAAACGGTTGTCGGGGCATTCGAGGGTGTCGGCCACAAGCGCCGTGGGCAGGAGCATCAAGAGAATTGCCGTACGCATCGCAACAAGGCTAACCGGTCGCGCGCCGCGCTCCAAGGGATTGTCGCGGTATGGGGTCGCTTATTACGGCGTGCGGCGCCATCCTCTCCGGGCAACGAGATGGCGCTTTCAAGACCGGTCGCGCGCGTCACTGTGAGCGCGCGGCGCGTTTCCTCTCGTGGACGTCGAGATACCGCTTGCGGAGCCGGATCGCGTTGGGCGTGACCTCGACCAGTTCGTCGTCGTTGATGTAGGCGATGGCCTGTTCCAGCGAGAGCGTCACGGGCGGCGTCAGGCGCACGGCCTCGTCCGTGCCTGAGGCGCGGATGTTGGTCAGCTTCTTGCCCTTCATCGGGTTCACGTCGAGATCGTTGTCGCGGCTGTGCTCGCCGATGATCATGCCCTCGTAGACCTGTTCCTGCGCGCCGATGAAGAGCTTGCCGCGCTCTTCGAGATTCCAGAGCGCGTAGGCGACTGAAACGCCCGGTTCCTGCGCGATCAGGACGCCTGCGCGGCGACCGGGGATCGGACCCTTGTGGGGTGCCCAGCCGTGGAAGACGCGGTTCAGGACGCCGGTGCCGCGTGTGTCGGTCAGGAATTCGCCGTGATAGCCGATCAGCCCACGCGAGGGGACGAGGGCCACGATCCGGGTCTTGCCTGAACCGGCGGGCTTCATCTCGGTCATCTCGCCCTTGCGGGGGCCGGTCAGCTTTTCGATCACCGCGCCGGTGTAGTCGTCGTCGACGTCGATGATAACTTCCTCGACCGGCTCGTGCTGCACACCGTCGATATCGCGGAAAATGACCTGGGGGCGGGAAATCGACAATTCGAAGCCTTCGCGGCGCATGTTTTCGATGAGCACGCCCATTTGCAACTCGCCTCGGCCCGAGACCTCGAAGGCCTCGCCGCCCGGCGTGTCCTTGACCTTGATGGCCACGTTAGATTCGGCCTCTTTCATCAGGCGGTCGCGGATCACGCGGGACTGCACCTTCTTGCCGTCGCGCCCGGCAAGCGGGCTGTCGTTGATGCCGAAGGTGACGCTGATCGTCGGGGGGTCGATCGGCTGGGCGGGCAGCGCGTCGTCGACGGCCAGCGCGCAGATGGTGTCGGCGACGGTAGCCTTGGTCATGCCGGCGATGGAGACGATGTCGCCCGCCAGCGCCTCGTCGATGGGTTGCTGCGAGAGACCCCGGAAGGCGAGGATCTTGGTAACGCGGAACTGCTCGATCTTCTGGCCCATGCGCGAGAGCGCCTGGACGGTCTGGCCGACCTTCAGGTGTCCCGATTCCACGCGGCCGGTCAGGATGCGGCCGAGGTAGGGATCGGCGCCGAGCGTGGTGGCGAGCATCCGAAAATCCTCGTCGCCCCGCTTCTGCTGTCGGGGGCGGGGGACGTGGCGGACGATCAGCTCGAACAGTGCGGAGAGGTCGCGGCGAGGCCCGTCCAACTCGGCATCGGCCCAGCCGGAGCGGCCGGAGGCGTAGAGATGGGGGAAATCGAGCTGATCCTCGTCGGCGTCGAGGGCCGCGAAGAGGTCGAAGACCTCGTCGAGCGCGCGATCGGGTTCGGCGTCGGGCTTATCGACCTTGTTCAGAACGACGATGGGGCGGAGGCCGAGGGCCAGCGCCTTGGAGGTGACAAACTTGGTCTTCGGCATCGGGCCTTCGGCGGCGTCGACCAGAAGGACCACGCCGTCGACCATCGAGAGAATGCGTTCGACCTCGCCACCGAAATCGGCGTGGCCTGGGGTGTCGACGATGTTGATGCGCGCGCCCTTCCATTCGACCGAGGTCGCCTTCGCCAGGATGGTGATGCCGCGTTCGCGCTCGATGTCGTTCGAATCCATCGCGCGCTCGACCGTGGCCTCGCCCTTGCGATAGACGCCGGACTGCTTGAGAAGTTCGTCGACCAGCGTGGTCTTGCCGTGGTCGACATGCGCGATGATCGCGATATTGCGAAGGTCCATGATAACTCTGCCTCGGGAGGTTTGGCGCGGCCTTATCGCGCCCGTGGCCCGAAGGCCAGCCCTATCGCGCAACGTAACGGTCGCGGCGGTGGTTCACGGCGATGATCAGGTTGACGATCACCGCGCCGAGGAGTGACCAGACGACCAGTGCCGGGTCGAGGACGAAGAGGGCCGCCGAGAACAGGCAGATGTCGAAGATCAGTTGCGTCCAGCCCGCCTGGAACCCGAACCGGTCCTGAAGGAAAAGCGCCAGCACGCCGACGCCGCCCAAGGATGCGCCGTGGCGAAAGAGCACGATCAGGCCGAGGCCGGTGGTGGCTCCGGCCAAGGCGGCGCCGACCGGGGGCGACAGGCTGTCGATCACCAGAAGGCGCGGCAGGGCGTCGGCCATGACCGAGACGAGTGTGACGGCGATGACGCTTTTGACCGTGAAGCGGAGCCCCATGCGCGCCAGCGCCAGCGCCCAGAAGGGCAGGTTCACGACGAAGAAGATCGCGCCGAAGCTCCATCCGCTCAGGTAGGAGCCGAGGACGGCCAGACCCGCCGTCTGGCCGGTGATCAGCCCGAGATGGGTCAGGAAGGTCACGCCCAGGGCGCACATGGCTGTGCCGAGGATGAAGGCCTGGGCGTCTTCGAGCAGGCTGTGGTCGATGGTCTTGTGCGGCTCGGCCATCGCTCAGTGCGGCGTCGTCTTCGAGAAGGCGTGGAGGACGACGACACCCGCGATGATCAGCGTCAGGCCGATGATCGCGGCGAGGTCCAGCTTCTGCCCGAAGATCACGAAGCCCGCGATGGCGATCAGCACGATGCCGAGGCCCGACCAGATGGCATAAACCACGCCCACCGGCATGGCGCGGAGCGCGATGGAGAGAAGATAGAAGGCGATGGCGTAGGAGACGACGACCAGCACGCTGGGCCAGAGCCGGGTGAATTGCTGGCTGGCCTGAAGCGCCGAGGTGCCGACGGTCTCGGCGATGATGGCAGCGAAAAGCGCGATGTAGTGGACGGGCATGGGCGGGCCTCCTCAGCCGAGCAGCGCGTCCACATCGCCTCCCGGCATGGCCTTTGACAAGGGCGAAAAGTCGCCCGCGCCGAACATGGCCTGACCCGCGTCGCGGATCGCCGCATGGGTGACGCGCGCCAGAGACGAGCCGAGCGAAAGCCGCGCGGCGCCCATCAGCGCGTAGTCGGCGCGGGAGATGGCAGAATAGGTCGGGCCCGCGACGAGGACGTTCACCGGCTTCTCGGTCGCCGCGATCACGCGTTCCAGGTCGTCGACGGTTCGAGGCAGCGGCACGTAGAGGCAATCGGCGCCGGCTGCGTCGAAGGCGCGAATGCGCGCCAGCGCCTCGTCGATGTCGTAATGCCCGTTCATCACGCCGTCGGCGCGGGCGACCAGCACGAAATCGCGCGAAAGGGCGCGGGCGGCCGCGGCCGCGGCGCGGATGCGCTCGACGGCTTGATCGAACGGGTAGGCGCGGTCGTCCGGCAGCGCGGCGTCCTCTATCGAGATGCCTGCCAGCCCGGCTTCGGCCGAGAGGCGCA
>ERZ869936.2416-NODE-2416-length-11025-cov-12.534549_pt1 | contig 11025 bp, 13 predicted proteins | sample MGYA00520876_ERZ869936 | MGnify/ENA primary metagenome ERZ869936 (study PRJEB32218, sample SAMN09650985) | biofilter metagenome | isolation source: enrty point of leading RO module | place: Saudi Arabia: Thuwal, RO plant located on Red Sea | collected 2016-02-17... | reverse complement strand
CAACTGACTAAGCAGGATGAGATTCATCGTCTGCGTCGTAAGAACAAGGTTCTGATGCAGGAAATCTTTGAGCGTATTCCTGGTGTCCGTAGTGTGAATGAACTGCCCCAAGCAGAGACCAGTTGGTTTGGTGTCCCCATCATCTGTGATAGTGTGGAGACTAAGACTAAACTGACTAAGCACCTGGAAGATAACAAGGTTCAGACTCGTAACTACTTCGCTGGTAACGTTTTGATGCACCCTGGTTATCGTCACCTTGATTACTATCGGAACTATCCGAATGCATGTAAGGTGCTTGATCTGGTGTTCTTTGTTGGTTGCTCTCCTACAATCACTGAAGAGATGATTGATTATGTTGGAACTGTAGTTGATTCTTTTGAGAAATGAGAGTTGCGGATTATGTAATCGACCAGATCTACAAGGCAGGTTGTGAACATATCTTCCTTGTAACTGGTGGTGGTGCTATGCATCTTAATGATGCTGTCGCAGCACATGGTAAAATCAAACCCATTATCAACCACCATGAGCAGGCATCTGCCATGGGTGCTGTGGCATATGCCAAGTACAACAATAGTCTGGCAGCGGTGAATGTGACCACTGGATGTGGAGGCACCAATGCCATCACAGGACTCCTAGACGCATGGCAGGACAGTGTTCCTGTCATCTTTGTATCTGGCAACGTCAACCGCCCTCACATGGCACCAGAGGGCAGCAGGAACCTTGGTGTGCAGGAAGCAAACATCATTGATATTGTGAAACCCATCACTAAATATGCTGTGGTGGTCAATGATCCCCAAGACATCGATGAGGTAATGAAAGATGCGATTCGGATTGCTACTCACGGTCGTCCTGGTCCTGTATGGATTGACATTCCTATGGACGTACAAGGGGCTCAGTTTACTACCATTTCTGAACTGATTGAGAAAGCAGAGCGTCCATTGATTCTTGCTGGTAATGGTATCAACTGTGCTCAGGCAAGAGAAGAGTTTATTGATTTTGTTTGGTCAACAAACATTCCTGTAGTCACTTCATACAATGCAGTTGATCTATTTCCATCTTGTTATGACCACTTCGTAGGTAGAGTTGGAGTCAAAGGAACCCGCGCAGGTAACTTTGCAATGCAGAACTGTGACCTGCTCCTGGTGATTGGTTGTCGTCTTCCTGTTCCTGTGACTGGATACAACTACAAGACATTTGCTAGAGAAGCAACTGTTGTTGTGGTTGACATTGATAAGGATGAGCACTCAAAGGATACTGTTGAGATTGATTGGTTTATTCATAGAGATGCCAAAGACTTCCTCACTCTGAATAAGTTTGAGCGTGATAAAAACGACTGGAATGAAATCTGTCGTCTGTGGAAGAAGAAGTGGCCTGTCTGTCCTAGTGAGAACCCATCAGAAAAAGTAGATCTTTACTACTTTATGAAGGTGCTGAATGAACGTAAGCGTAATGATGATGTGGTCATCTCTGATGCTGGTTCAGCATTCTATGTTTGTGCTCAGGCAACGGAGATTCAAGCAAATCAAAGGTTCATTACCTCTAGTTCTCAAGCAGAGATGGGATTCACTATTCCTGCTTGTATTGGTGCTGCGTTTGCCAAGGATGGTGAAGTGATTGGTGTGACTGGTGATGGTTCGTTTATGATGAACCTACAAGAACTTCAGACTATTGCCCACTACAATCTTCCTATCAAGTTGTTTGTATGGAACAATGAGGGTTATCTTTCTATCCGTACCACACAGAAGAAGTTCTTTGAGGGAAGAGAGATTGGAACCGATGCTGAGAGTGGTGTATCCATTCCAAACATCCGTGAAGTGGTAAAGAGTTTTGGTATTGAGCATGTATATGCTGATGCAAAGGAACTGGACCATGCAGTCCGAACCACACTTGACCATGATGGACCCATCGTGTGCGAGGTCCTCTGTGAAAAATGGCAAGAGGTTGTGCCCACGATGCAAGGACGAAAGAACCCAGACGGAACGATTAGCGCACCACCCCTAGAAGACATGTATCCTTTCTTGCCGAGAGAGGAGTTCTATGATAACATGATTGTTAAGCCCCTAGACTGATATGCCTGCTGATAACAAAGACAAGGTAACTATTCTAAAGTTACGCAAACAAAAACAGAACAATGTGAAGACTGTTGGTGTCACTGCCTATGATTATCCTCAGGCATTGATGGCAGATAATGCTGGTGTTGACTGGATTTTGGTTGGTGACTCTCTTGGTATGACCACCTTGGGATACAAGAGCACCATCCCTGTCACCATGGATGATATGCTGCGGTCTGCTAGAGCAGTAGCACGAGGTGCAACCCGTGCATTTACTGTTGGTGACCTGCCCTACATGTCCTATCAGGTCTCTAATGAAGAGGCAGTAAGAAATGCTGGTGACTTCATTCAGGCTGGCATGGATGCCGTCAAGGTCGAAGGGTGTATGGTAGAAAGGGTCAAGGCAATCTGTGATGCAGGTATCATGGTGATGAGTCACCTTGGACTGACTCCACACACTAGGGCAAAACTGGGTGGATATCGTGTTCAGGGTAAGACTGCAGACCAGGCAAAGGTGATCCTGGACCAGGCATTGCGTCTGCAAGATGCTGGATGTACGTTCCTGCTTCTTGAGGGTATGCCTAGGGAGTCTGCTGAAATGATTGCTACCAACCTTGAGATTCCTGTGTATGGTATCGGTGCTGGTGATAAGGTTGATGGTCAACTGGTCATCATGCATGACTTGGTGGGACTCTTCTGGGAGTTTAAGTCCAAGTTTGTGAAGCGGTATTGTGAGGCAGGACAGATGATTCAGTCTGCTCTGACTGAATATGTCAATGAAGTTCGTGATCTTCAGTTCCCATCACAAGAGAACTTCTATGAGATCAAGGATGAAGAACTTGAGAAACTGTTGGGTCAAGGTGCAGGATGGAAGCATGACAAATAAAAAGATTCTCTTTACTGGCGGCAATGGTTTCATTGGTCGCCAGATCATTCCTTTGATTGAGGGGGCTGGATATGATGTAGTTCGACCCAGATCATCTCAGGTTCGCCTTGAGGTTGATGAAGAGGTCGCTACTTTATTCTCTGATGGTCAGCACTATGATGCCATCATTCATGCTGCCATCGTTGGTGGACGTAGAGATGTTGATGATGATTGGGGAGTCATGCACACCAATCTGAACATGTTTGAGACTCTGTATAAGTACATTGATCATACTGACATGTTCATTAACCTGGATAGCGGTGCATCATATGGTCGTCCTGCCCCAGTTCCTGAACCATCTCCACAAGATTTTGGACAAGTGATTCCAGGTGATCCATATGGATTCTCTAAGTACATCATTGCAAAGCGTGTTCTTGCTGATCCAAAGGGTGTGAATCTTCGTATCTTCGGATGCTTTGGTGAGCATGAAGAGAGCACACGATTCTTTAATACCAATATTAATCGGTACATTGATCATCAACCAATCCAGTTGGTGAAGGACCGTAAGATGGATTTCATCTATGCTGGTGATCTCTATAAGATTATCAAGTATTACCTTGATGGTAATGATGCACCTAAGGATTTAAACTGCGTCTACAAACGTAAATACATGCTGAGCGATATTGCAGAGATGATCAATCGCCTCGGTTCATATAAAGTTGACATCCAATCAGAAGGACAGTTTTCTGTCTTCCCATATATTGGAAAGGCAAATGATCTACCTATCGAATACGACGGTCTAGTAAATGGTATACGAAAAGTCTATGAAAAGTATCTTCGTCAACGGAACGTTTGATATTCTGCATCCAGGTCACATCCAACTTCTTAACTATGCCAAATCTCTTGGAGGCACCCTGACAGTTGGTATAGATAGTGATCGGAGAGTAAGAGAAAAGAAAGGGTACGCTCGACCAGTTTATAACGTAGGTGATAGAGCATACATGCTTCAGAATCTCAAAGCTGTTGATTACGTTGTAATCTTCGATAGTGATGAGGAACTGGAGAGATGCATCAAAACTGTAAAACCTGATATAATGGTTGTAGGATCTGACTGGAAAGGAAAGTCAGTGATTGGTTCTATGTATTCTGCTGAGTTGAGGTTCTTTGATAGAATAGAAGAGTATGCAACAACAAAAACAATTCAAAGTATTATTAATCGGTGACAGTTGTGTAGACGAATATGTCTATGGGATTTGTGAAAGACTAAACCCAGAGGCACCTGTACCTATCCTTCATCAGAAGGAAATCAAAACTCAAAAAGGAATGGCATGGAACGTCCGAGAGAATCTACTTTCTTTCGGACTAGAAGTGTATATGCTTACACAAGAAGAGGATATCATCAAGCGTAGATATATCGATCAAAGATATAATCAGCAAATGCTTCGTGTTGATATTGAGGATCCAATCAAACCCTTTGATTATGATTTGCCCAAAGATCATTTTGATGCCTTGATCATATCTGATTATGATAAAGGGTTTCTAACAACTCAGAAGATTTTTGATCTTGTTGATTGGTTTGATGGTCCAGTATTCATTGATAGTAAGAAGACAACTCTTCCTGTTCACAAGGATAATGTCTTTATTAAAATCAATGAGGATGAATACAAGAAACTTGTGCATCAAGAATCAAAGAATCTGATTGTAACTAAGGGTGCGAATGGTGCCGACTATCAAGGCACTAACTATCCTGCGATTGGATGTGGTGTCTTTGATGTATGTGGGGCAGGTGACACATTCCTAGCTTCTCTGGTATACTTCTACTTGACCAAGGGTAGTATTGAGACTGCGATTCCTTTTGCTAACAAAGCAGCATCGATAGCAGTATCACACTTTGGAACTTATGTACTAAACGAGAGGGATGTTTATGAGATATGTGGTTGATATTGACGGGACGATTTGTTATCCTGGACCCGATGATGAAAAACGATATACTCATGCCACACCTAGATGGGATCGTATCCAGGTAATAAATAAACTATACGACGAGGGACATACAATCGTGTACCTCACCGCTAGAGGTATGGGACGGTTTAAGAATGATCGCAAGAAAGCATACAAAGAGTTCTTTCAGTTCACTTCTGACCAACTAGATTCCTGGGGTTGTAAATACCATGACCTTTTTCTAGGAAAACCTGCGGCAGATTATTACATTGACGACAAAGGTATCAACGATGGGGATTTCTTCAAGACCGAGAGCAGGTGAACCTGTAAAGTTTGTATCTAAAGGATGGGGATACGAAAAATGGATCGTCAACTGTGAAAAATACTGTGGAAAAATCCTCTTTCTTGCCAAGGGTAAGAAATGTTCTTGGCACTATCACAGAAAAAAAGATGAAGTTTTCTATGTGCAGTCTGGTGCAATAAAGATATACTATGGATGGGATGATAATATTGAGATGGCATCAGTGGCTGTGCTAGAACGTGGTGACAAGTTTCATGTGCCCATCCGTTTAAAGCATCGGATGGTTGCATTGGAAGACACTGAACTATTTGAGTTCAGTACAGAGCATTTTGATGAGGATAGTTACAGGATTGAGAAGGGAGACTAGTTGCATATATTTACTTTTGCGTTATAATGTAAACAGATTGATTATTATTCATGGATAGAATCAAAGATTACGCTGAACTAGAACGTAGGATTTCTGACTGGATTGGAAAATATGTCACCGATAGCAAGATGCTGTCGCTGGTGATTGGTGTGTCTGGTGGTATTGATTCTGCCGTGGCATCAACTCTTGCTGCTAGATCTGGAATCCAAGTCTATGCTCTTGGTATGCCAATCCATCAGAAAGAGGAACAAGAAAACCTTTCTGATGCTCACCTTGAGTGGCTTCAGAATAGTTACTCTAATGTGACTGTACTTAAGTATGACTTATCAGAAACTTTTGATACATTAGTATCAACTATGGGTGCCTATGCAAAGGATAAACTGGCACTTGCTAATACTCGTTCCCGTCTTCGCATGGTCACGCTGTATCAGGTAGCAGGAACTGTCCGTGGTATTGTAGTGGGAACCGGCAATAAGGTCGAAGACTATGGTGTAGGGTTCTATACTAAATATGGTGACGGCGGTGTTGACATTGCTCCCATCGCTGACTTATATAAAACAGAAGTATGGGAACTTGGTAAGTATCTTGGTGTAGATAAACGAATCATCGAAGCAAGTCCTACAGATGGTCTGTGGGATGATGGACGCACCGATGAAGATCAACTCGGATGCTCTTACGAAGCACTTGAGGAAGCGATGGAGACAGGCTCTGGTCCAGGAGTTGATACTCTTCAGCACTTCTTTAAGCAGAACCAACACAAAATGAATCCTATTCCAACATTCAAACTATGAAAATCGGGGTTATTGGTGCAGGTAGACTTGGCATCTGCTTTGCTCTCCTTTGTGAGAGAGCAGGGTATGATGTCCTTGTCTCTGACATCAGAGAAGACTATGTAAATGACCTGAATGCAAAGAAGATCTCTACCAATGAACCAGAGGTAGAAGATCTTCTTCGTATTTCTAAGAACTTTAGAGCGACAACAAATAATAAGGAAGTTATCGAAGAGTGTGATTTGATTTACACTCTGGTTGCAACCCCTTCACTTGAGGATGGATCATATGATGTGTCTGCTGTATGGGATGTTGTAGAAGATCTGAAAGATGTAACCAAGAAAAAATACTTTGTGGTTGGTTGCACTACTAATCCTGGTGATTGTGATGCATTCCAAAAGTATCTGCCACGCAATGTGCATGTGATGTATAACCCTGAGTTCATTGCTCAAGGTTCTATTATCAGTGACCTGAAGCAGGCAGACATGGTGCTGCTTGGAGTTGATCCGACATTGGAAGATCATGTGGTGAAGGATATCAAAACTCTCTACCAGAAGATTCAGACTACCAGAGCCATCGTCAGTGTGATGAGTCCTAAGTCTGCAGAGATTACTAAGATTGCAGTCAACTGTTTTCTTACCACCAAGATCAGTTATGCAAACATGCTTGGTGATGTCCTGCACAAGTCTGGTTGTGGAGATGAAACCACTGCTGTGCTTAGAGCAATCGGAACTGACTCTAGGATCGGTGGCAAGTATCTCAACTATGGTCTAGGATATGGTGGTCCATGCCTGCCTAGAGACAATCGTGCATTCGCACACTTTGCACAAAAGGTTGGATTGGAATATAATCTAGGGTATGTCACCGATGGATTTAACAACGAACATGCTCAGACAGTAGCTGACTACTGGGAGGAGATGAATAAGGATAGAAAACCTTTTTACTTTGAGTATATCTCATACAAGAAAGGAACCGATATCATCACGGAAAGTCAACAATATCGTCTCTGTTTAGATCTTTTGGATCGTGGATTTAAAGTCTACATTCAGAATGATCGCAGAGTTTCTTCTCAGGTGTCAGAGTATTTGGATGAGAAGTATGGTGACCAAGTAAGATTCGTTGACAATAAATTCAACATCACAGAAGATATTTTCATTGTAAACCTATGATTGGATATGACAGACTGGGGACTAATGGTCGCCTTGGTAATCAGATGTTTCAGTATGCGGCACTGCGTGGCATTGCTGCAAACAACAACCTAGAGTTTTGTATTCCACCAGAGGATACACCGAACTATGCCAACTATGGTTTGTTTGATTGTTTTAAACTGACAAATGTAAAACACACTGGGTTGATTGGACAGGGAACTCCTGGGTTTACAGTTGCTGCTGGTAGTTTGGATGAACCTGGGTTTGAGTTTGACGAAGCCCTGTTTAACAACTGCCCTGACAATGTGAACATCGATGGGTATCGTCAGTCAGAGAAATACTTTAAGCACATTGAGGATTCTATCCGTGAGGACTTTGAGTTCCGCGATGAAATCTATGAACCATGTGCTGAATACATGAAGCAGTTTAATGGTGAGATCATTCTGCTTCACATCCGTCGTGGTGATAACGTAGGACGACCTGATTGGTATCCTATGCCCACGGTGGATCACTATGAGTATCTGCTGGACAAACACTTTAATGATAATCGTCCTGTTCTTATCTGCTCTGATGATTTGGACTGGGTGAAAGAGCAGGACCTGTTTAAGAAGGATCGCTTCTACCTGTCTGAAACACGCATCTATTACCCTAACCAGGTGATGAATGGAACAGGTGGCATGGAGCAGTCCCTGGTGCCCTACTATGACCTGTGCATGATGACCATGTGTAATGATGCTATCATTGCTAACTCCTCCCTGTCCTGGTGGGGTGCATGGTTGCAGAAGAAGAAGGATAAGAAAGTGATTGCACAGAATCCGTGGTTCGGTTCTCGTCTTGCATTTAACAACCTCAAGGACCTGATCCCTGAGGAGTGGATTGTGGAGACTATCCCTGAAGAGAGGATCCAACAATGATGGATCTTACCTTTCTAATCCCAACTAGGATTGAGACTGAAGACCGACTGAGAAACATCATCTCGTCGGTCTCTTATCTGTTGCGACATGTCCCCGCAAAGGTGATTGTCAAGGAGTCATCAGGTAGAGATACATTTAGATTCCGTGCTCTACCTGAGATTAAGAAACATGCCAACACTGAGAATCTGACTTATCTTTTTGAGGAGAACAATGATCCTCTCTTCTGTAAGAGTAAGGTTCTCAATGATTTGATTGTTGCGGCTGACACAAAGGTTGTTGCTAACTATGATGCAGATTGTATTCTTCCAATCTCTTCATACCACCAGGCATATGGTGCCATCAATGATGGACAGGCAGATGTAGTGTACCCGTATGGATGTGGTATCTATCAGTGGAAGGCTGATTACAACATGCAAATCTATGAGCAGTTTGTAAATCAACTAGATACATCTGTCCTTGATAGAAATAAAACCCTATCAAACTCTACGATTGGATGGACACAGTTTATTAATCGTCAGAAGTATATTGACTGCTACATGATGAACGAGAACTTTGTGTCATGGGGATGTGAGGACGATGAGTTTTACTTCCGCATGAGCACAATGGGTCTTCGTATTGCAAGGATTGATAACTATGTCTACCACCTTGAGCATGGTAGGACACACAACTCCTGGTTCACCAATCCAAACTTCCATAATAACTTTCATCTTTGGAACACGATTAAAACGTTTGACAGAGACCAGTTAGTGGATTATTATAAAGACCAGGAGTATCTGAAAACACGCAGAGCACAACTTAAATGATTGGATTTAATGCACTAGGGCGAATGGGGAGACTCGCCAACCAGATGTTTCAGTATGCATCGCTGAAAGGCATTGCACGAAACTCTGGTGCTGAGATCATCATCCCCAACCACACTCAGGCAGTCAATGATGGCATTGGCAATATGCTTCGCACTGAGTTGTTTGATTCGTTTGATCTGAATGTCAAAGTGGGTCTGCTTAACAATGGTCATGCACCCGTTGTAAACGAAAGGTTCTTTCACTTTGATGAAGAACTCTTTCGCATGTGCCCCGATCATGTGAGTCTGCAAGGATACTTCCAAACTGAAAAATACTTTAAGCACATTGAGGATGAAATCCGTGAGGACTTCACCTTTAAGGATGAGATTCTTGCTCCATGTAAGGAGATGATGGAGGGTGTAGAGAACCCTGTGGCACTTCATGTTCGTCGCACTGACTATGTGACCAATGCTGCTAATCATCCACCATGCACACTTGATTATTATAAGAAGGCACTGTCTCACTTTGGGGCACATCGTAACGTGATTGTCTTCTCTGATGACCCTGCATGGTGTAACGAGCAAGAACTCTTCTCTGGGGAGCATTTTATGATCTCTGAGAACGATGACAATCGTATTGACCTGTGCTTGATGTCACTGTGTGATGACTTCATCATCGCCAACTCTACTTACTCCTGGTGGGGTGCATGGCTCTCTGCTAACAAGGAAAAGAAAGTCATTGCCCCTGTCCAGTGGTTTGGAACTGGATATACTAAAGACCACGATACCTCTGATTTGATTCCCGATGGATGGACAAGAATTACTGCTTGATAAAAATAAGTCAGCATTCAAACTGAAAGGTCTTCCACATATCTACTGGTTGAATCTTGATGCCGACACTCATCGTCGGGACTACATGGAGAGTCAGTTTAGGTATTGGGAGATTGAGAATCATACTCGCATCTCTGGTTATGATGCCAGGGAGGATGATCCTTCGCAGCATCTCAAAGGACGAGTGCCTGACAACGTAAGTCCTGCAGAGTTGGGATGTTGCATGTCTCACTTAAAGGCAATCAAACATTTCTATGAAGAAACTGATGATGACTATTGCCTCATCCTAGAAGATGATGTAAACTTTGACATCGTTCGCTTTTGGAATTTCACTTGGAAAGATTTCTTCGGAATGATTCCATATGATTGGGACTGTGTTCAGATGACAACTATCTGCACAGGAGATATTCATGTCAAACTTCATCTTAAGTTTGTCAATGATTTCTCAGCAGCGATTTATCTTATCAGTCGTCACCATGCTGCTAAAATTATGCGTCATCATATTCGTGGCGATAAGTTTAGACTTGATAATGGTGTCAAGCCCAGGGCAGTTTCTGAGGACACTATCCTAGAGACTGGTAAGACCTACACGATTCCTTTGTTCTTGTATAATCTGAACATGGGATCATCGATTCACACGGAACATCTTGGTATCTTCCATAAGGGTCCACATGATGCTCTTCTTAACTGGTGGCAGCAATCTGGTGCCAGTATTGACTTAAAGGATCACATGAACTATGATCCTTATCTTGGTCGGGTCGTCGAAAACTCTGCTGCAAAAGCAGCACAACAGGCGGAAAACCCACCAAGTTGACAGTTTCTTAAGATTCTGTTAGTATAAATACTTAACCTTTTGTCTTCAAAAGGTCATACATAACGGACTCAAGTCGAGAGTCCTTTCATCCGCAGGTTAGACTCTGCGAGACATACTTACGAGGTACAAACTAATGTTCAAAACGACTATCGCTGCAGCAGCTGCCGCTGTTGCTTTCGCTCCTGCTGCTGCCCTAGCCGGACCCTACGTTAACGTAGAGGCAAATGCTTCCTGGACTGGAG
>ERZ869936.2415-NODE-2415-length-11033-cov-6.820004_pt1 | contig 11033 bp, 21 predicted proteins | sample MGYA00520876_ERZ869936 | MGnify/ENA primary metagenome ERZ869936 (study PRJEB32218, sample SAMN09650985) | biofilter metagenome | isolation source: enrty point of leading RO module | place: Saudi Arabia: Thuwal, RO plant located on Red Sea | collected 2016-02-17 ... | reverse complement strand
CCAGGCAGCACGCGGCGTCGCGCCCCGGCGTCGGCCGGATGCACCGCCGTCTCGATGCCGGCTGGCCTCGGCCCGAGGCCGTAGCGGTCGACGAGCATCCGAGACAGCTCGGAGTAGCCCTGAGCGGCCAGGGCGTAGGCGAGCATCGAGACGTTCTCGACGATGCACGGCACGTTCATGCACCGAATCACTTGCTGCGCCCCTTGCGGACTGTGCTGCATGAGCCGGCTGAGCTCGGCTTGGACCTGAAAGAAGTGAATCATCCGCAGCCTCCGACGATGCGACCGAAATGGCCGACGTGGTTGTAGTGGCCGTGATCGGCCGCGCGCCATGGCATTCGCCAGTACGGGTGAGCGTAGTTCGGCCGGCCGCATTTGCCGGTGCGCACCGCGACGTGCGGGTTGTGAATGCGCTGGCTGCGCACCTTGGGCTTGCGCGCTCGAACGTGCGGGTTGTGAATCATACGACCGGCCCGTAGACGGCCACCATCCGGTCGGTCACGAGGGCGGCGAGCACGTCGTAGCCGAGCCCTTGCAGGTTGAGCGCCGTGATCGCCAGCTCTTGCTGGCTCAGACTCGAGGGAGCGTTGATCGCTTGCTGCACCGTGGCGGCGTATTCGGGGTTCTGGGCCGCCAGATCGGCGAGCTCCATTTCCGCGTCTTCGGTGACAGCGAGCGGCTCACGGCCGGCAGCGCGGCCCGGCTTGCGCGTGGCCAGGTAGAGGAACAAGCCGCCGCCGAGAAGTAGAAGGGGGAGCATGGGTCAGGATCCTTTCATCGCATGCCGAGCACGCGGCTCGGATCTTCGAGGCCGTCCGGGGTGCGGACGCGAACGTGATAAAGCAGTGTGCCCGAAACGCGGCTCTCGGTCACGAAGGGCTCGGCTGGTACTCCGGCCATGAGCAGCTCGGCTGCGCGCCACGCCGCGAGCCCCTTGCAATCGGCGAAGCCCATCGCGAGGATTTTCGGCACGTCCCACCATTGGCGCTCGACGCCGCCGGTGTCTTTTCGGTAGCGGACGCCGGATTGATAGAGACTCGGCGTCCGGTGGGCCGCGAGGTACTCGGCGTCGATCTCGGTGAGCGCGATGCAGAGCGACTCGACCGCCGCACGCTTCGCCGCCGGGCTCGAAACGCCCGGTGCGAACGTGTAGAGGTCCCAGCAAAGGGGATAGCCGCGGCTCACCGGTCACTCCTCGCGCCGGAAAAATCGCGGGGGACCCGCCCCGGGGATGGTGAAAGAGGCGAGCCCCCCCACGAACCGACGCGATGGGACTCTCAGAGCTCGACGGCGTTGCCGATGAACGCGGCCAAGAACCGCTGGTCGTCGGGGCCGATGTTGCTGACCTCGAGCGTGATCTGGATGCCCGGATAGGCGCAGTCGATCTCGAGCGCCACGCCGACGCCGACCTCGGAGAAGACCGTGGCAGCCACGGCGCCACTCGCCGAGAACTGCGAGTCCTTTCCGACCTTGACGTCCTCGATGATGAACGAGTCCGAGAAGTCGGAGGGCACGACCAGGCGCTTGCCGACGAAGGGCGTCTGCGGGCTCGTCTGGATCTGCACGTTGCTCGTGAACGCTGGAATCGCGTCCCCCGAATCGAACGGCAGCACGAACACGCGGCACCCGGGGTTCGGGCCGTAGGGGTTGCAGGCGTCGAGCCGGCTGTAGTCGGGGTTGCAGCCCGACCAGGGCGAGCCGTAGCCCGGCATCGAGGCGTTGCCGCCGTAGCCGTTGGGACCGTTCTGGCCGGTGCGCACCATGCCCGTGCGGTGCTGGCTGCGGTACTTCTGGAGGTGGGGATACTTCATGGGGAGGGTTCTCGCTGGTGGTGTTGAGGGTTTCGCGTCTCACCATCCCCGGATCGAAGCGTGTGGGGGAGGCGCGAGCCTCCCCCCGGTTGAAAGAGGTCTCAGGCGCCTGCGGGCGAATGAGCCGCGCCGGCGCCGGCCATCTGCTCGGCGAGGTTGACTTGGCTGTGACGGCTTCCGATCTGAGCGGGGGCGCCGCTCATTTGCCGGATGGCGCCGACGCCCGCGGTGCCTTCGGACTCGGCGCGTGCGTCGACTCCGATCTCGACGCCCTTCGTCACGGCGTAGCTCGACAGAGCGCCGTTCGCGACGTTGTGCGCGTCCTCGCTGTACTTGCCGAAGCCCCCGAGGAAGCCGACGGCGTGCAGTGCGACGCCCGCGAGCAGGTCGGGCTCCACGCCCATGACGGAGAACGACTCCGGGTCGGCCGGGTCGGTCATGCGACCGCGCAGGTAGCCGAATCCGAATGCGGTGCCGACCGTCTCCACGGCGCACTTGGCCGTCTGCATCGTCTCTTCGGCCTTTTCCTTGATGTTCGCTACCTGGGCCTTTGCCCGCGCGAGCTTCTGTCGCAGATCGCTTGCTGCCATGATTTTTGTCCTCGAAAGAGCTTGGGGAACGGTCTCGCGTCGTAGGCCGTTCGGTTTTCGGTTCGAAGCGTCGAAGCTGAAAGCCGAAATCCAAACGGTCAAGAAAGGCGCCGAAAAGCCGAGCCGTTTCGCCGACTTGACCCGAAACGCTCGCACTACGGTCGACGCTGGCTTACAAGTCAGGCCCGTGGACAAGCTCACCCTCTTGCTTCTCAGCCAGCTCGTGTTTCATCGGCCGCCGGGCAAAAGCCCGTATTCGCTCGAAGAAATGCACGAATGCGGCCGCGACCGCGCGGCCCCCGCTTGCGCTCTCGAGCGCGTCTGCGACGAGCCGGCCTTCTGGTGCGCGGCTCCGCGCTACAGCGCTTCCCGCGGGTTCTGGGCTCGGGTCGAGACTCGCGAGACCGGCCTCGAGCGATACGCCGATTGGTCCGAGCTCGTCGTCTCGACCGTGCGGCGACTGACTCGGTGCACGGACGCCGAGGGAGTCGCCGACGAGTCGTGCGTGCGCGTTCGCTGGTGGCGCGGGTCGAAGGATCTGACGCTCGTCGTCGCGGTGCTCAGCGTGTTCGAAGCCGGCATGGCCGAAGGACCCATGTACGGCCACCCGCCGCTCGGCCGCGGCGCCGACGGCGAAGTCTGCGCGCTCGGTCTCATGCCCGAGTACGCGCCGCGCTATGCGATGTGGCTACCAGCCGAAGAGCGCAAGCGACTTTCCGAGGCGCCGTATCGCGAGGTCGAAGCGTGGGCGCTCGCCGAGCTGCACGGGCCGCACAACCTCGGCCGGTGCATCGAAGTCGCCATTCGCGAAATCGTCGCGTGGCGGCGCATCTGCAAGAGTGACGCGGGGATGTTCGCCGGCTACGCCGCCGGCCGCTGCGGCCACCAGGGCAAGACGGTGATGATGCGCACGAATTTCCTGAACCGGATGCGCCGCTCGACGCCGCCGCTGCCCACTTGGGCGGCCGAGCAGCTCGGCGTTCAGGGCGCCGGCGCGAAGCCGACGGGCTGAACCACGAGGTTGGTCGCGGCCACGGTCTCGACCCCGACGGTCGCAGTGACGTCCACGTTGAAGACGTGCGGCCCGGCGGCGAGGCCCCCGACGAGTACCGCAATCGCGGCCTCGGTCGGAGTCGTGCCGCCGACCGTGCGACCCGAGCCTCCGCTCGGCAGCCCGTCGACCGTGAGCACGTAGAGGCCGGTGCCGCCGGCCGCCGCGTTCGTGCGCTCGGCGGTGAACCAAACCATGGCTTGCGTGATCTCTTCGGGAAAGACGGCCGAAATCCCCGCGAAGAGCGACACGGCCGGCCCGACGGGCACCACCACCGGGCCCGCGAATTGCTGGTCCGGGCTCGCCGGGACGAACGGAAGTTGGTTGACCGCGATGCGGCGGCCGGAGGGCGAGAGTCGAATCGGAGTGCTCATGCAGCGCCAGACCTTTGCGAGAAATTCAATCAGCATCCCCGGCGTCGAGCATAGCGCAGAGCGGCCTCAGTCGTCGAATTGGCGAGCGACGGCGCAGAGCACGATCATGCCGGCAATCGCGGCCAGCCAGAGACCGAGGCCGGTCACGGGGGCGCGATCCGGTGAATTTCCGTCCGTTCAGGCGACGGTGGTTCGAGTCGGTCGGTGATCCAATCGGTCCAACACTCGAAGTAGCGGCGCAGCTCGCGAAGCCGCGCCCGGCCCTCGTCGGTGTTCGGGTCGGCCTGGCCGAGCGCCACGTCGAGCGCTCGGATCGCGTGTACGTCGTCCTCGGTCAACACTATCTCGGTCCTCCCGGCTTCTCGCGGCGATGGCGATTGTCGGCCATCGCCATTTTCTTTTCAAACCGCTTGAGCAAGTACGCTCCGGCCTCGGTGTGGGCGCGGCCGCCCTTCGGTACATGCAAGAGCTGACCGTTCGGTAGCTCGTAGATGGCATGTGTCCCGTCGTTCTTGACGAGCCGGCCACCCGCGGGCCGAAGTATCTTCCGAATGAACTCCCTGGTTTTCATTTACCCTTTCCTTTCTGCAATCTCCGCGACCGACCACGGCGCGCTCGACCCGTCGCGGAAAAATCGTCGCTTCGGAAGTAGCTGCCGTGGCCCTTCGCCCTGAGCGCGAAAGCGCTTGTGACGGTAGCCCTCGGCGGGCGCGAAGCTGCCGCGGCCGAAGCCTTCGCGGATTCGCTCGAAGTGATTCAATTCGAGACCGGCCCAATCGTCGTCTTCGGCGCGCTCGGCGAGCTCGCAAAAGTCGGCGTAGCTGATCCCTCCGCCGAAGCCCTTCGCCTTGACCATCCACTCGGCCGCGCCGGCTTCGTCCTCGACTTCGAGTGCGTAGAGCTTCGGCGCGAGGAAGCGGCCGCGGCGGATCTTCTTTTCGTGCTTGAGGCCGCCGAGCTCGGTCGAGACGTCGAAGCGGGCTTGTCGCGTCGTCGCGAATCCGTCGGTGTCGCAGTAGTAGACGTGGGGCGCCTTCTGCATGTAGTCGTAGAGCACCCGACGTGCGACGGCGGTAATGTGGGCGCTGATCGGAACGTGCGCGTGCGGCACCTTGCGCTCGTCGCTGAACGTCCAGACGCCCGCGGTCAGGTAGGTGAAGCACGAATTTCCGATCCCGTCCGAGTCGTGCATCGGAAACCCATCGGCCCCCGAATGGGGGCACACGGTCGACGGCGGGTTGAGCAAGAGGCTCACCTTCTTTTCGCTCTCGGCAAACTTGCCGTACAGACTGTTGAGCAGGATTTTGAGCACTTGTCGCTCGGCCTCGCTCGAGCTGCGCACCCGGCGGCCGTAGATGTCCTCGGCGTAGCCGCGCAAGTCGTCGAACGGCTCGAAGACGACCACGGTGCCGACACTTTCGATGCGGCCTCCGGTGCGTTCGAGTAGTTGCAAGTCCTCGCCCATGAACCAGCCCGACCACGTGCCTGTCGGAAAGTAGAGCCGGCCGCGCTCCGACCGGTACGGCAGCGGCGGCAAGTCGGACTCGGCCGCGGTGACGGTCGCCTCGGCGAGATAGAGGGGGCTTTCACCTTTCGGCAGCCGGCCGTGCAGATGACACACGACGTTGCCCGGCGCATCGAACGTCATGGCGTAGGGAAAGCTCGAATTGACGTCGTAGTAATCGCCTTCGGAGCACTCGCGGTCGAGCACCTCGACGCGGCTCGCGACGTAGGCGCTACGAGCGCTGAGGTTGACGTCGTCGTGAGTTTGGATCTCGCGGCTCAGGTAGGCGCGTTTGAAGAGCGAGAGCGCACTCGACGCGATCGTCTTTTCGAGCCGGCCGCCGAGCTCGAGCAAGCTCGATTGCATGAACTCGATGGCGTCGTGCAAGATTTCGCAATCGAGCTCGTTGTAGGCTTCGAGCTCGGCCATGGGGGCGAAGAAAACCGGGTCACACGTGCATTCTTCGACGACACGGCCGTCGACCGTCTGGCCTTTGCGGCACGGCTCGCTCTTCTCGGCTCGGCCCCCCTTGTCTTTGCCCATCCACGTTCCGATCTTGCGGAGGCTTTGACGGATGAGCCAGAACGAGTCGACGAAATACCACCGGTCGGCGCCGCGCTGAATCGTGACGATGATCGCGCTCGAGCCCGAGAACGCCGCCTTGACTCGCAGCCACGGCTTTCGCGGCAGCTCGTCGGCGAGGTATTCGAGGATGAACCGCAGATCGAACAGGCCGCCCGCGTGCGCGTAGAACCACCGGCCGCGGCTTTCGTAGGTGAGCTCGGCGTTCAGAAAGTCCGAAACCGCTTGGTAGCTCCGGTACCCCTTCTCGTCGTAGACGCCGATGAGCCGCAATTCGAGCGTGTGCGGGTACCATTCGAGGTCGTAGACCGAGAACTGTCGCGTCTTGCCGCCGCTCTTGATCGGCCGCAGAGTCACTGGCGCCACCAGTCGCGTTTCGGCACGAGGTCGGCGTGGAACTTGCGCATGGGGTCGGCGTCGCGCTCGGCTTCGCGCTCTTCGAACGCTTGGGCCGACTCTTCGATCTTCTCTTTCGCTTCGTCGGTGCGGGCCGCTGGGTATTGAGCTTCGAGCCGCTCGGCCTTCGGCCGCGTCGAGAAGCATCGGCGCACGGCGTCGGCTTTCGCGACGAGCTTGGCCGGGTTCGCATCACCGGCCACGCCGACGGCTGCGGCCGTGAAGCGCATGGGCTCGGGGCAAAGGCGCGAGACGTCGACGCGCAGCTGCATCCCCGGACCGCACACCTCGTTGTCCGCGAACGGCAAGAACTCAGAGACTCCTGCATACACGGCCGCCGGCATCGCGCCAGCGCACAGCGTCGTGATCATGCAGTTGCCGACCAAGACTTGCTCGATGAGAAACGACGCGAACCCGGGGCCGAACATGAGCCCGAGGGGCAGAAACGGGTAGTGCGGCATCGCCACGACGGTCGCCTCGACGACGGGCTCGATCGAGTCGAGGGGCACGAAATGAACCCCCGGCGGCGGCCCTGGGTCGTCTGGCTGGGTCGGGCCGATGAAGTAGACGCTCACCGGCGGCGCTCGATCTCCCGGCCGAACGCTTCGATGGCCGAGGCTGGGCCGGCAGCGGCCTCGACGTCGAGGATGGCTTGGCCGATGGCGCGAAGCCCATGGCCGAGCACTTCGCGCACGCCGCGATGTTGGAGCAAAAAGCTGGCGACTTTCCAGCCGTCGACCGAGGTCGGCTCGGCCTTTCGCGTCCGAGCGCGGCGGCGAGCTCGTATCGCGGCGCGACGGTTGGTCGAGGCGCGTTTCATGATCGATTCAGGTCGACGCGCTCGACGGCGCGGCCAAGAGCTTCGACGCACGACGCAGCCGCCATGGCGTCGACGAGCGGCCGTGCCGGCGGATGCAATCCGACGACGTCGGCTCGCTTCTCTTCGACGAGACCGAGCACCATCCACAAGTCGATCCGCGCCACCGTGACGAACGTGGCCTTGTCGGTCTCGGCGGCGAGCCGAAGCCGCTCGATGGCTGCTTGGTCCTGGTCGGCGAGCTTCACTTACGGCCTCGCACGAGCGCGAGCACGCAGCCGGCTGCCCGGTAGCGCAGCTGCACCCGACACGCCGGACACACGAGCCGGTAGTCACGGTCGATCGGCGCGATGGCGACGCGCTCGCCGCACGCGTTGTCCGGGCAGTGGATTCGTAAAAGGGGCCTAGTCTTCATACGGACTCCAATTCGCAGGGCACTGCAAGTGCGCGACCAGCAAGAGCGCGCTCGAGCCGGCCGGCAGCTTTTCGCGGCAAACGCCGCAAAGGTTGTCTCGCTGGGTGCGGATCGGCCGACCCCAGACGCGGCGTACGATGAGCGGCGCGGTTTTGAGCGTGAGGTCGTAGTGGCCGCGCACTTGCTCGAGCTCGGCGCAGACGTGAAGCGCAAGCGCCTCGTCGGCCGTCGTCATCGCGCGATACGCGCGGTCGAAGACCTCGCGGGCCATGACGTCGATAGCACGGTGCGGGTTGCGCATGGGCTACACCCCGGCCGTTTCTGCGACGGACAAGATGGCCCAGCCTTGGGGCACGAAGTCACCGCGCAGAACGTAGGTCACGGCCAGGAAGAGCTTTCGGCCGCTGTAGAGGCCCGTCTCCGGGTTGTACTCGCGAAGCACGAGAACGTCGCCTTCGGCAAAGCCGCGGTCGTCGCGGCGGTACTCGAAGCGCTTGCGGCCCGAGCGCACGGCCTCGAAGTATTCGGGCCAGGTTTTCAGCACGTGAGTCGTCATCGGTAGAAGGGTCCTCCGACCGGATCGGATTCGAGCCGACACTCTCGAACGGCCGAGACCTCGGCGGCTGCTTCGAGAATCCTCATTCGTCGTTCGAGCTGCAAGATGACGGCTCCGACGACGCAGGCCGCTTGGGGCACGACGCTGTTTCCGAGTGCTCGAAGGGCGGCACGACGAAACCCGGGGGGAAGCCCATGAGCGCCTCGACGAACCGCGAATGCAGGACCACCGGCGGCGAGCCATCGCTGCCACCCGGCTGTGTCTCCCTGCCGCGGCGGCCATGCGAGTCGCCGGTCAAGATCGCGTCCGTCAAGCTCACTCCCGGATGCGCTTTGCTCGTCGCGGTGTTGCGGCTGCCGCTCGCCTTGTAGTCCGTGTGCGTCGGCGTCGGCCATTCCTTCGACTGACGCGCGAGCGTGTGAAGGCTCGGGTTCTTCGCCGTCGCGTAGCTGCCGCGGCCGTCGTGAGGGTCCCCGTTGTTGCCCGAGCCGTATGCCGTCGCCGTCGGCGTCGGGTAGTCCTTCACGGCTTGCCCCACTGCTTTCGAAAGCGTCGGGCCCTCGGAGCGTTTCACGTTCTCTCGGTCGCGAAGGCCCCTCTTGTACTCGCTCGCCGCTGCCGTCGGCCATTCGCTCGAGCCGGACTCCGGGATGGTGTCCGACGACGAAGATCCGCAGGCGGCGGTGAGGCGCTCCGACATGACGCGCGCCAAACGGGAGCGGAAGCGTTTCATATCCCGACTCTGCCAGCTCGCCTCGCACAGCGTCGAGCCAGCGATTCGCCCCGCCGGTGACGTTCTCGACGACTGTCCACTCGGGCCGTAACTCGTCGGCGAGGCGGCGAAACTCTCGCCATAGGCCACTTCGAGCACCGCGGAGGCCAGCTCGGCTGCCAGCACTCGAAATGTCCTGGCACGGAAAGCCCCCGACCAGCGCTCGGACCCTCGGAAGGTCCGAGCCCCGGAGCTCTCGCACGTCGCCGAGCAGCTCGGCGTCGGGCCAACGTTTTCCGAGGTGCGCCCGACAGAACTCGTCGATCTCCGATTGGAAGAGCACCGGGCCGAGGCCGGCCCATTCGAGTCCGAGGTCGAGCCCCCCGAGCCCGGTGTAGAGCGATCCGATCGTCCAGTCATCGGCGAGTCCTTTCACGACAGTTGCGCCTTCGGCCCCACGGTACCGAGCACCGGCTCGTCGACGAGCCGCGTGCCCGTAATGAACCGCGCGAGCTTGAGATTGCAGACGGGGCAAAGCCAGACGGCGCCTTGCTCGTCGTCTTGCCGCCAATTGATACACACCCAGTAGGCATCGGCGGCAAGCGGACTGCGGCCGTCGGCGTGCACGTTCGATTCAGCTGCCCCGCAGCGGCCGCAATCGAGGTCGAGCCGGTCGCTCATAGAAGGTCCCTCGGCAGCCGCGTCTTCGCTTCGAGTCGCGCCACGGTGCCCGTGAGCGCGTCGTGCGCCCGCCGCAACGCTTCGAGCTCGTCGGCTTGGCGCCGGCCGAGGCGCACGAGCGCCCGAACGAGCTGCCAGACCGTGCGCCAACGCGGCTCGGAGAAATGTTCGAGCGCTTCGTCGGCGATGCTTTCGAGGCCGTCCCAATCGAACTCGTTCATGGCTGTCTCCTGAATGCATCGGCGAACGCGCCTTCGACCCGAAGCCGCGTCGTCTGGTCGAGCTCTCGCCACCGCTCGACGTGCGCGGCCGCGGCGGCCGGCAGCAAGTCGAGCCACCCGTCGTACAGCGCCTCGACGTCGAGCCGGCCGAGACGCTCGAGCTCGGCGAGACGATTGAACGCAATCTCGTGCAGCTCGTTCAGCTCGGCCCGCAGCGTCGAAAGCTCGGCTTCGAGCTGCGCGATGCGCTGAGTCTTGTCACCATCCGTATTCATCGCTTGCACCATCGGCTATGGCCGTGCACGGCTGCGGGTGTCGCGAAAGTGTCTCCGCAGCTCGGACACGGAGTCTGAACCGGCAACGGGGTGAATGTCCAGCTCCACCGGCCTCCCGTGGGCTTTTCGCGCCATCGCTTGCTCGCTTCGTTGCGAGCTCGGCGCCGTTCGGGCTGGGCTTCGTAGATGCGGCGGCGGATTTCTTTTTCGTCGTAGGCCGTGCGCAATTCGGCGATGACCGGCTCTTGAGCGTCGAGAAATATCTCGGCCACGGCCGAGGTCACGTCGTCGTCGAACATGTCAGAGGGGCCTTTGCGGCGGCCGTCCCGGCTGCCGGTCTTCGGGGTTCCACATGAGCCGCACCACGAGGCCGACGACGAGCCCCGGCGTGCGCGCGGTGACGGCCATCGCGGTCTGAATCGCGAGCGCGAAATTCGAGGCCTCGACGGGCCAAGTCGAGTTTTGCCAAATCCCCCGGCCACGCACCGGATACGTGAAGCCGCGCTCTTCGGCCCGCGCGGCGTCGAGCCTCGGCATGACGCTAATCCACCAGCCTTTGAAGAGCCGGCCGCGAAGCTCGTAGAGAATGGTCGAGAGATTCGCGAGCAGCGCTTCGACGTTCGTGTCGGGGCCGAGCGGTTCGATCGTCACGTCGCCGTCCACCGAGCCGTCGGCCTTCGACGCCGTGCGAGTGCGGCACGGAAAGCCGAGCGCTTCGACGCGCTCGCAAATTTGGGGGAGAATTTCACGCGCGAAGTCTTGGTGAGCGCGGGTCGTTTCTTCCGGGGTCGGAAACCCCGGCGGGGGCTTCGGCTCCGGCGGCTTCGGCTTCGGCTTGGGCTTCGGCTTCGGCTTGGGCTTCGGCTTCGGCTTCGGCTTCGGCTTGGGCTTCGGCTTCGGCTTGGGCTTCGGCTTGGGCTTCGGCTTGGGCTTCGGCTTCGGCTTGGGCTTCGGCTTCGGCTTCGGCTTCGGCTTGGGCTTCGGCTTCGGCTTGGGCTTCGGCTTGGGCTTCGGCTTGGGCTTCGGCTTCGGCTTGGGCTTCGGCTTCG
>ERZ869936.2414-NODE-2414-length-11036-cov-4.268191_pt1 | contig 11036 bp, 10 predicted proteins | sample MGYA00520876_ERZ869936 | MGnify/ENA primary metagenome ERZ869936 (study PRJEB32218, sample SAMN09650985) | biofilter metagenome | isolation source: enrty point of leading RO module | place: Saudi Arabia: Thuwal, RO plant located on Red Sea | collected 2016-02-17 ... | reverse complement strand
ATGGCCGCCGCGCAATACGCCTTGGGTCACATCACGCTGCACGGCCTGACCGCTGAGGCATACCGCTGCCAGGCGCTGGCCTGGTATCAGCTCGCCGCCGCCCAGGGCCACACCAAGGCCAAGGAACAGGCCGAGGTTCTGCGCCGCGAAGGCGTTAAGCCGCGCATGGAGGTTCAGCCGAACGACACTTCAACCGCCAGTGCGCCGGCACCAGTCACGCAGGCCCCCGCTATGCAGGTGCCGGCCGAACAACCAGCCCCTGCCGCACAACCAGCTCAGGCGCCTGCTCAGCCGCAGGTTCAATCGACAGCGCAAAGCGCCGCGCCACAGCCTCTGGTGCCACAGGTCGCGGCCAGCAATCCGGCGGCGCCCGCGGCACAGGCCCCGGCAACCTCGAGCCCGGCAACCTCGAGCCCGGCGATGGCAAAGCCTGCGGTGAACGCGCCCAAGGGCTTTGTCGCGGAACCGCTGGCGCCGCCAGCGCCGGCCCAGACGCAGGCCCAAGCAGCACCGGCGTTACCTCAGACCGATATTGCGCCCGCCGCGGCCGCGCCCAGTTCCTCGGCGTCGTCCACGCCCGCGATGCCAAAAGTCTCGGTGCCGGCCACGCCTTCATCCAAGGCGAATGCCCAAGCTGCGCCGCAACCCATGGCGGCACCGCAGCGCAAGACCCAGATCGCCCGCGCGACCACAGGCGTGGCACCGGAAAACGCCGGAGGCCAGGTACGGGCTTGGCTGTATTCGGCTGAGAGCGAGGGCGAGGCGATCGCTTACTTGCGCGAGATCGAGACGCGCCACAAGGACATGCTGGTTGGTGTCGACGGCGCGGTTCTGCCGGCCAGGTTCGGCAACCAGAAGGTCTTCTACCGCGTGGTTGCCGGCGGCTTCCCGAGCCGGGATGTCGGCCAGGCCTGGTGCAACTCGCTGAAAAAGGACGCGCCTGGCACGTTCTGCAAGCTCCTCCCGACGCGCAGCGCCGCGAACTGATTCCCAGCTTGGCTCAGCGGGGGATATCGGGACCGAAGTGGGTCGACAGATACTCCAGAATGGCTTCCCGTTCCTCCGCTCCGGGCTCGGGCATGCCTTGCTCCTCGACCATCCAGATCAGGACTTCGTCCCAGACTCTGCGGCTCAGCCGCTGCTGCTTGACGATCGCCAGGGAGTGGCACGGCCGGCACTGATAGTACACCTCCTCGCGTCCGGGGCCCGGCGCCAGCCCATCCCATTCGTCGGCATCATCTGCCGACTGGGCAGCGGCTGGGAGCCCCGGTCCCCAGAACCCAGGTCCCGAGAACCCAGGTCCCCAGCCGAAACCGATCGCACCGCCAAGCGCAAGCGCGGCGATCAAACCAATGGATGCGCGCATCAGGCCGGAATTTGAACGGCGATGCGGTGCATGGAATTGTTGAGGTAGCCCCGCGGGTTCCAATTGATCGCGAAGGGCTGCATGACCCCCGCGGAATCGGTGGCGCGGGCCCAAACCTCATAGTAACCCTTGTCTGGAAAGGCGATGGCGGCCTGCCAGGTCTGCCAGGAGAAGGGGTTGGGTGGGTCCATCAGGTTGGCTTCGATCCAGGTCGCGCCGAAGTCGATGCTGACGTGCATGGCTGACACGCTACGGTCGCCGGCCCAGGCATGCCCGCGCACGGTCAGGGACCGGCCGTTCGCGGCCTGCCCGGTTTCCGGCGAGGTGATGAGCGATTTGACCGGCATGGACTCGATGATCTTGAAGTCCTTCTCGTCGACCTTGGTGCCCGGCGCCACATTGAAGGCCGGCACGCGGTAGGACTGCCCGGTCATTTTCGGCCCGTCGTGCACGACATTGCGCACTTGAATGCGATTGAGCCATTTCTGCGAGCAGGATCCCGGCCAGCCTGGCGCGACCACACGGACCGGAAAACCGTTGAGGGCCGGGATCGGCTCGCCATTCATCTCGAATGCGACGATGGTGTGCGGATCCATGGCCTTGGCGATCGGCACGCCGCGCGAGATCGGCACCTTGGCCGGGTCCCCCGATAGGTGAGGATCGGCGCCGTAGTGTCCGGTATAGACGGCGGAATCCTTCATTCCGGCGGCCTTGAGTACGTCGCCCAAGCGCACGCCGGTCCACACGGAATTGCCAACCGCGCCGACGGTCCATTGATTGCCTCTCGCGGGCGGGTTGAATCCGGCCCGGCCGTTGCCGCCGCATTCGATCTGTAAGGCCAGTCTGACGACCTCGAAGCGGCTCTTAAGCTCGTCCAGGGTCAGGGTGAGGGGCGCGTTGACCCCGCCGTCGACGGTCAGGCTCCAACCGCTGGCGTCCATTGCCTCGGCCTTTTCTGGCACGATGCCATTGTTGCGCACGAAATGCCGGCTGTTGGGCGTGATGTCGTCGTCGAGCAGATGGGCCGGCGTCTCGGCATTGATCGGGCGATCGTTGAGGACGGTCAGCCCGTCTTTACCGGTCAGCTTGAAATCCTTTAGGTCTTCGGCCAGGGCTGCGGGGATCAAGCCACTGGGCATGTTGCGATGGAACGGGATGGTGCCGCCTACGACAGCGCCCATGGCCGCCAGGCCTGCGCCTTTCAAAAACCCGCGCCGGTCGCCGTTGGCGACACGTCCGAAGATCTTATAGTCGGCAGCCTCAGGGTCTTGCTCATACAGCTCGCAAATACCGCGCTCGCTCGGCCTTTTGGTCATGCGTTCTCTCCCATGTGATCGCCATTTCCCGGCGTTTCTCGCTTATGTGGGAGAAGAAACGTATCGGCTGCCCGAATTATTCCCCCCGCCGCCGCATTATTGTAAGCGGCGGGGCTTTAGCTGGCGCAGGCCGTGCTGGCTTCGCGGCTGGCGCGCAACGCGCTGCGCACTTCGGGGCCGAACGGCGCGCGCGTGCGGGTTGCCTCCTGAAGCGTGCGTGCGATCAGGTCGAAGCGGTCACGATCCATGCCGTCGGCCATCAGCAAATAGCCGTGCGACGGGCTGCGCCAGGCATAGCTGCGGCGCGCGCCGCTTCCGAACCCCGTGAACTCGCGGGGCAGGTCCTGGCCGCCGGACAGGATGAACAGGCTGACCTGGCAGCCCCGGGTCCCGCGATAACCCAGGTGCATAGCGCTCGTCTGGCGCTCGCCCAAACGGACCGGCACGACCCAGTTCAGAGTCAGCTTCGTGGCGGTCAGGTCAGGCAAATAGGCATCGGAACCGAGCCGGCTGAAAGCAACGAGGACCTGGCCGGCATCGGCATCGGGATTTGGTGTGCCCTTGGCGTGAAGGCCGGCCCAGGAGTCGTGCGCAGCCCAGGCCGTGTCCAGCCATGCCGGCGGCGCTTTCTCGGTCGCGAAGGGATACCAGAGCAAGCCCGTCGCGACCACGAGGCAGGCAATGCAGGCGGCGAGGGCATGACGCGCGAAAGGGCGTGGGGACGCGGGCGGCAGTTCGCAGGCGTCGGGGTCCAGGGTCTAGTGCACAGTTGCCCTGAGCCGTGCGATGGTCGCCGTCGCGTCTGCCAGGGCGTGGTCGCTGGCTACGGCTCTCGCCACGCGGGCGGCTTCGCCCGGCTGCAATTCGCCGTCGACATAGGCGTTCAGGGTCGCCCAATCGGGTCGCGCGCCATTCATTTCGCCAACTTCCGAGCTTGTGCCGTACCAATCCCGATCGGTAGCGGCTGCACATTGCTCTCTGTAATCGCCTTCAACAAGGCATGCCGGGCGCGGCACAACCGACTCATGACCGTGCCGGGCGCCACGCCGATCAGTTCGGCGGTTTCGGCATAGGTGAATCCGACCAGATCGACCAGAGTAATGATTTCGCGGTGTGCCACGGAAATACGGGCCAGTCCAATACGGACTGTCAACGCGCTGATCAAGCTCTCGTCGAAGCGCCAGATCTGTGTGTCGCCCGGAGCTTGATCGTGGCCGTCGCTCAGCGATTGCGTACGTCCGGCACGCCGCTCCTGGTCTAGATAGGCATTACGCAGGATGCGGAACAGCCAGGCGCGATAGGCCGGTTCGTCAACCGGACTGCGGCGTGCGGCCATGGCGCGTAGCGCGCAATCCTGCACCAGGTCGCGGGCGCGGTCGCGGTCGCCGGCGAGGCTCAAGGCATACCCGTGCAGCCGGTTCAAGTAAGTCTCGATACGTACGCGGCGCTGATCCAAGACGTCTCCATCCGTTCCTGTAAGGATGGAATGGAATCGCGGCCGGCCGCAAGGGGGAGTGGCCATGGTGCCGATTTCGGCTGGTATGGTGGCGACGTTGCCTTTATCTGGAGGCACGGTTCGCGCCCCTGGCCCTACGGTAGGATGCCGATGCCCGATCCTCGCAACGCCCTGTGCGCGCTGAGTACGAAGGAAATGTATCGCGCCGATGCGGCCGCGATGGCCGCCGGCGTGCCGGGCCATACCTTGATGGAGAATGCCGGCCGGGCGGTGGCCCGGGCGATCCAGGACCGCTTCGATCCCGGACCGGTGCTGGTCCTGTGCGGGCCGGGCAACAACGGCGGCGACGGCTTCGTGGCCGCGCGCCATCTCAAGGCGGCCGGCTGGCCGGTGCGGCTGGTGCTTCTCGGAGCAAGGAACGGCCTAAAGGGCGACGCGGCGCATCATGCCGCGCTATGGGACGGGCCGGTCGAAGCGCTGGACGAGGCGGGCGTACCGGATCTCCTGAAGGACGCCGCCGTGGTCGTCGATGCCCTGTTCGGCGCCGGGCTGGCGCGGCCGCTCGAAGGCGCGGCGCGTGCCGTCGTTCTGGCGCTTCGCGACAGGGGGATGCCCGTGGTTGCGGTCGATGTGCCGAGCGGCGTCTCCGGCGACAGCGGTGCGGTGCTGGGCGAGGCCGCGGTTCGGGCCGCGCTGACGATCACCTTCTTTCGCAAGAAGCCGGGCCATTTGCTTCTTCCGGGACGGATTTTGTGCGGCGAGATCCTGATCGATGATATGGACATTCCTGACAGGGTTCTGGACGAGATCGCACCCCAGACCTTTGAGAACGGGCCGGCCCTGTGGCGCCAGAGCTATCCATGGCGCCACCCCGGCAGCCACAAATACGATTTCGGCCACGCCGTGGTGCTGGGCGGCGCGGCGATGACCGGGGCCGGCCGTCTGGCCGCCCTGGCGGCGCTCAGGGTTGGTGCCGGCCTGGTCAGCATCGCATGCCCGCGCGAGGCTCTGCCGATCTACGCGGCCGCGGGACCGAGCCTGATTACCGTCCCGGTGGACAGCGAGGCTGAATTTGCCGCGTTGCTGGCGGACCCGCGCCGCAATGCCGTTCTGGTCGGTCCCGGTCTCGGCGTCGGTGGGCAAACCAGGCGGCTGGCCCTCATGGCGCTGGGCCATGGCCGGGCGGTGGTCCTGGACGCCGATGCTCTGACCTCGTTTCAGAATACCCCTGCGGACCTGTTCAAGGCGGTCTCGGACACCGCTGCCGGCCCCTGCGTGCTGACCCCGCACGACGGCGAGTTCGCGCGCCTGTTTCCGGACCTAAGCGGAGACCGGCTCGCGCGCGCCCGTGCCGCGGCCAAGGCGAGCGGCGCGGTGGTCCTGCTCAAGGGGGCCGATACCGTGATCGCGGCGCCGGACGGGCGGGCCGCGATCAATACCAATGCCCCGCCGGCTCTGGCGACCGCCGGGACCGGCGATGTGCTGGCGGGCCTGGCCGTCGGGCTGCTCACCCAAGGGCAGAAAGCGACCGGCTTTGGAGCCTTCGAGGCCGCCTGCGCGGCGGCTTGGCTACACGGTGCGGCTGGCGCGGCCCTGGGTCCGGGGCTGATCGCCGAGGATCTGCCGGGGGCGTTACCGTCGGTATTGCACGCTTTGTCGCCGTCTACGCGATCTTAAGACGCGACTTTAGGTAAGCCTAAGGTTAGCAAGAGTCTCATAAGGTTACGGCTTCTGGCAGAGTGTTCGCCTTAACCACTATTTAAACGCGTTCCGCCATAATGATGCCAGGATTAGCGCAGGCCCAGTCCAGAAGGCTGGGTTCCGATGAAAGGTATTCATTATGCTCGCGCTTCAAGTCGGCCAATGGTTCAAGTCCGGCTCTAGGCCAGAAGAGGTCAAGGTCGGGGCGGAGTTCCGCAAAGTTCGGCGGGGCAACATTGTCGAGATCGCGAAAGTCCTTGAGATCGTGCCGGATTGCATGGGCGTGCCTCATGTGCACTACAAGGTCTCGATCCAAAGCGCGCACCATGAGTGCTTTGAGGAACAGCGCACCCTTGGCCTGACCAGCTTCGCGGAACGGTTCAGCAAGGCTGTGGCCGGGTAGGCAAGCTGTGGACCCGATGGACGTCCCGACAAGGATGGTCCGAATGCCCCCGGCTGGCGGTTACTACAATCCACAATCGGGTCATATTCTGGAGATATCCCTTACTGATGCGTTGACCGACTCCTGGGCGCTTCAATACGTTGCTGCGTCTATCGGGGGGGCCGGGCCTCATCGCAGAGGCCTCGGATTATAGTGCGTTGGAAGGATTCCGTTTCGGTTCCGCGCAGACCGCGCGGTGTGGCGGCATGGGTGTCGGCTTGATATCCTGGTCGATCAGCCGCACGATTTTGCATGCCCTTTTTGGGCTATACGCGGGCTTCTATTTGGCGGGCAGTGCGCACGCCACGGATCATCCACCCCGCACGCCCTTCGTGACCGAGATCGCCCCAGATGTTTTCATGCGCGACCTCGATGGTATCTACGGTTCCAATCAAGTTTTCATTATCTTCGACGATTACGTGGTCGTGTTCGATCCCGGCCGTGTACCCCACGCGCGAGACCTGCTGACGGAAATACGGGCGCGTACGGAAAAGCCGATCCGCTTTGTCGTAGTCAGCCACGTACATCCCGACCATGCCGCCGGCGCTGCGATCTTCCAGCCGTTGGGTGCGGAGATCGTGGCCGCGGAAAAATCGCGTAACTCGTTCGAGAACTGGGGCCGAAAGGACTTCGAGAAGAAGCTCGAAACGCAACCGGATATCTACGCCGGTCTGACCTATGCCCTTCCAACCAAATATGTAGAGGATTTTTGGGCACTGGACGACGGCGCGCACCGCCTCGAGCTCCATTTTTACGGCCCCGGCCATACCAGCGGAGACCTCGTCGGTTGGTTGCCGGAACACCGTGTCCTGCTCGCCGGCGACCTGAGCACTAACGGGCAGCATAATCTGGCGAGCGCGAACGTAGCGAGTTGGATCACTGTCTTGGAAAGACTGCAGGCGCTCAAACCCCTCATCGTCGTGCCCGGGCACCGCTCCATTGCGGGCCCGGAAATTCTAGAAAAATCGCACCGATACCTTGTCGAACTTAAAACCCAGGTGCAGGACATGGTCACGCAAGGTCTGGAGTTCCCACAGGTCATGGAGGCGGTCGACATTCCCTTTTACACGGCCTGGAGCGGCGTCGCTGTCCGCGATGAGCCCGACAATGTGGAGCGAGTTTTTGTGCAAGTCGGTGGCGGCATGGATAGTGACGGCGTCGGCTTCGAGACGGCTGAGTTCGCCGGCATGACCGTGGGCAGTTTGCTGCTTGCCGCGTTCGGATGGCGGATGCGGGGCTACCGATTGCGGGAGCCTGAGCCCAAAAGACACCCGGTGCCCACTCCCAAAGGACCGATGCCTTAAAGTACCGGCCCGAAAATGTCTTTCACGACGCGGTTGCCGGCGCTGTTCAAGTGCGTAAAGTCATAATACAGCGATTTGCCGTCGCGCGAGACCTCGCAATATTCCGAGTTACATAGCGGTTCGTGCGGATATACCACCTGAACGCCGTAGCGCTCTTGAACCTCGCGGAACTGTTGGAAGACCGAGGTTTGGCGTGCCAGAAAATCTTCTCGCCTTGGCCGGATATCCAGCGGTCGGTCGAACCACTTGGCTAACGCGAGAACGCTTGGCACATACCAGCCAACCTCCGGTGCGGAGGCCACGATGACAACCTTCTTGCCGAGCTCATGCAGCCGTTTGACGGTCCGCTCCAAGCCTTCCCGAAACACACGGCGATTCTCCGCCAGGGAGGGCTCGACCGTGCGCTCGTCCCGAATCAGCACGTCCGGCCCCTTCTCGGGCGCGTATCTTTGGCCCGTCGCATAGAGCGACCATGCCGAGGCCAAAAATACCGTATTGACCGAGTGCGAGTCTGCGATCAGGTCTTCGACTTCTTTGCCCAACGCGACGCAGATCTCGTTGAAACCGGGCTTGGTCAGGGAAACGCCGAATAACGACGGGCAGCCAGGCCGTGTCGCGTACCAGCCGGCGCGACCAGCCTCGCGCGCGGCCTCGCCGAAGGCGGCGAAATAGGCTTCGGCTTGCGAATCGCCCCAATACACGAATGAAGGCTCGCCGGCGCCTTGGGCGCCAACGAGGCACATGACCCGATTTCGGATCTGCCAGGGGCTGCGGTTCTCGCATTTCTGGCGGCCGGGATCCTTGTCTGTGGCACCGTTTGCAAGTTGCACGACCTCCGCCGGCACGCGCCGCGGCAAACCGTCCCCGACCGCGACGACTAAGGCGAGAGCCGCCGTTGCACTCATGGCGCTACCGGCCAGCGCGAACAGCGCAGGGCGGCGCAGGATCGGCTGACGGCCTCTGAACGGCGACTCGACATAGCGCCAGGACGCCGCGGAAAGTGCGAGGGAGACCGCGATGATCGATGCCGTCTCGAGCGCGGTGAGTTCGCGGACCGCGTAATAGTTGGCAAAGACCAGGAGTGGCCAGTGCCAGAGGTAGAGCGAATAGGAGATCTTGCCGATGAAAACCATGCCCTTGGTCGCGAGTATTCGGTAGACGAGGGATTGGTGCCATCCACCGGAGTAGATCAGGAGCCCGGCGCCAAGACAGGGGAACAGCGCGCTCTCGCCGGGAAAGCTCGTTTGAGGCGAGAACGCGAAGACTCCCCAAGCGATGAGGCCCAGACCCAGAACCGAGGCCGCTTGGTGGACGGTAGCGCCGCCGAACCTGGGCACGGCGCCCATGGCCAGGAGCGCCCCCAGCATGAGTTCCCAGATCCGCGCCGGTGGCAAAAAGAAGGCGCCCGATGGCTCGACCCGGACCTGCCAGACCCCGATGAGGAAGGACAAGACGAGGATGGATGCGGTGATCGGTATCAGCCGCGACCGGGCGAAACGCCAGATCACGAAAAGAAAGATCGGGAAGAAGATGTAAAACTGTTCCTCGACCGCGAGCGACCAAGTGTGCAGCAGGGGCTTGAGCTCGGACGGGGCATCGAAATATCCGGATTCGAACCAGAACAGGACGTTCGAGGAGAAAAACGTGGCCGCCAACAATGATTTCGCGAATTTCTCAAATTCCAATGGCAGAAAAATCTCGTAAGCCACAACTAGACAAAAGAAAAAGACCACGAAAAGCGCCGGGAAAATCCTGCGAATGCGCCGTTCGTAAAAGCGTAGAATCGAGAACCTTTCCTGTCTCAGGTCGTCCAAAAGGAGGCCGGTGATCAAATAGCCCGAGATGACGAAAAAGACATCGACACCGATAAATCCACCTTCGAACCCGGCAATCCGCGCGTGAAAGAGAACCACAGGCAGCACGGCCACGGCGCGCAGTCCGTCGATATCGGGTCGGTATCCGATCATCTTGTCGCTTCGGACCTATGTTCGAATTCGCCGAAGGGGGTGGGGCCCAACGCAATGTCGTTCATTCCGATTACAGTTCGAGTGTTAAGTATCGATCCCAATACCGATAGTCCCTGGTTCGAACTAGACGCTCGGGCGGCACACCACAAAGCGCCGCACAAAGTTGTGGACAGGGGCGAGAATTCACGTCCCGAAGTAAATGTCAATTGAGCAATGCAGTTTTACGCAGTTTGCCATTTGCGAATTATTCTAAATCGCAAATATAGGCCTCAACTAGCCTGCGTTTTCTTCAGTGTTGTGACAAGTGGCAGTCCATAACTCTCAATCAGGCTCCCAAACCGTGTCCGCTCTCGCTCTTTTGTTGCACAAATGTTGCACAAAGCGCTGGCCCGTTGTGCCAGCGAGTCTTAGGGCCGACGCGTGGCCTGACGCCGTCTCGTGGGGGAAATTCCGGTCGGCCTTTACAATTGCTCTCATCCACACCACTTGAGTGTTAATCGCTTCTGCGCCTTGATGCGCGGCGATTTATCCTCCGAGCACTCAGGCGCTTGAAGCGGGCGCTTTGATAGGAGGAAGCCATGACCCGCAACGACAAATCGTCCTTATACTGGACCGGCAGTGCCTTGGCGGTGGTTATTGCCTTGGCCGTGGTCATGTGGGCGATTGGCGCCTATGACATGAACGGCACGCTCGCTACGATCGAATAGCGCCTAGGCCGCCGATAGCTTGACGACCCCGTCGGCACCGGGTGCCGGCGGGGCATATCGACGTTGCCAACCTGACCGATACTGGGCGACAAACGGCCTTGAGTAGGGTCCGGGGGGTCGGCGATCATGTGTCCGCCACGAGGGACGAATCGGCATGGCGGATAATACGGTCTCTTTGACTACGAATACCGATGATGCGCGCGCGGCCGCGCGGCTTGCCTGCTTGCGTGAACTCGAGCGCAAGATCCTGTGGCTTTCGAGCTGGACCATTCACAACGCCAACCATATCCGGCCCAGCCGCGACGGCCTGAAGGTCGGCGGCCACCAGGCCTCCAGCGCGTCCTTGGCGACCCTGATGACGGCGCTGTATTTCGACGTGCTGCGGCCCCAGGACCGGGTCGCGGTCAAGCCGCACGCCAGCCCGGTCTATCATGCCATCCAATATCTGCTCGGCCGGCAGAGCGTGGAGAACCTGGAACGCTTCCGGGCCATGGGCGGCGCGCAGTCCTATCCCTCGCGGACCAAGGACGCCGACGACGTCGATTTCTCGACCGGCTCGGTCGGTCTCGGCGTTGCGATGACCAGCTTCGCCAGCCTGGCCCAGGACTATGTGCGTCTGAAAAACCTCACGCCGGCGGACCTGCCAGAGGGCCGCATGGTCGCTCTGGTCGGCGACGCCGAACTCGACGAGGGCAATGTCTACGAGGCCCTGTTCGAAGGCTGGAAGCACGACCTGCGCAATGTCTGGTGGGTGATCGACTACAACCGCCAGAGCCT
>ERZ869936.2413-NODE-2413-length-11039-cov-16.714585_pt1 | contig 11039 bp, 5 predicted proteins | sample MGYA00520876_ERZ869936 | MGnify/ENA primary metagenome ERZ869936 (study PRJEB32218, sample SAMN09650985) | biofilter metagenome | isolation source: enrty point of leading RO module | place: Saudi Arabia: Thuwal, RO plant located on Red Sea | collected 2016-02-17 ... | reverse complement strand
GCGTGAGAGACGTGGTGCTTGCCGTCAACCGCGAGTACATCAAGAGCGCCGCGACTCACGACGACTACCGCGTCGAGCCGCCGTTCCTGCTGCAGGGTTCGTATCGAAACATGAACCGCATCGCCGAGAAGGTGCTGCCGGTGATGAACGACGCGGAACTGGAGTCGCTGATCGTCTCCAGTTACCAGAACGACGCGCAGACGCTCACGTCCGGAACGGAGTGGAATCTGCTGCGGTTCAAGGAACTGCTTGGCATTCTGACCGACGCGGAACAGGCGCGGTGCGAAGACATTCGCCGCACGTTCCGGCAGAACCTGAAGCTCAAGGGAGTCGCGCCGGACGACAAGATCGGGCTCGTCATCGCGCAGCTTTCGACATTTGCGGACGGTCTTGATTCAATCCGGAAGAGCGTTTCGGACGGCGTCACGCGGTTGAGCGACAACGCGGCCCAGGACGAGCATCTGGCGGCGGCAGTCGCCCGGATGGAGTCACTCGGCAGCGGCGTGCAGTCGCTGTCCGATCGACTGAACGAGGGGCTGACGCAGATTGCGCGTCTCGCCGACCGGCCGATTCAGATCGACGTGCCGCCGATTGACGTGAAGTGGCCGGACACGATGCCGGCGATTTCCGGTGCTGGAGGAGATCCCTCCGCGGCGGGTGCGGTGGAGAAGCGCGCGGAACCGGAGATCCCGGATCGCATTACGGTGGTCAACAAGCTGCCGCGCTCGGTGCTGAATGTGCTGGAGCAGCAATTTGAACTGATGCAGGGCTGGATGAAGCCGCTGCTCGAGTTGTCCAGTCAGCAGCGGGAAGAATTGGCCGATTTGCGTCCGATGGTCGAGGAGTGCCTGCGACATTACCGATTGCTGCTCCGCAAGCTGGAAACGGCTCACGACCACGACGCCTCGCAGCAGGTTTGAGGCCGCAAAGCGTTACGGCCGGCTTACGCCGGCCGCTCGCCGCGGGCAATCCCGGCAGGTCGGGTGCGTCCCGATGCACGGCTACCGATTGGCCCGCCGCCCCCACGGTCCGGTGATGGCGAGGGTCAGTCCCTCCTGCTGCAGGTTCACAAACAGCGTGGAATAATCCGGGGAGAACGCAGCCCCGGCCAGTTCCGAACGGACACAACTTTCCGCCAGAGTGTAGATGCGGCCCTCCGGGGTGACGCCGACCAGCCTGCACGGGTGGGCCGACGTGTCTTCACAGACGATCAAATCGCCCCACTCTGCGATCGTGAGGTTGTCGCAGTTGGCAACGAGCGACGCATCGTCGGGTTCGATGAACAGTTCGAGCTTTCCGGGACTCTCGATCTCGCCGGAGTTGCCCTCATGGGGACTCGGCGTGTAGCGCCAGATCTGTCCCATCTTCGCCGCGCCGCCGCTGGTGCAAGCGAAATAGAATTCGCCCGCGCCGTACCAGATGCCTTCGCCGCGGGCGAACCGGGCGGCGCCTGCCTGAAATCCCCGCGTTCTCAGATCATCCTGCGGAGCTTCGACGTCGTCGAGGTCGATCCACTCGACGTCGAAGGTCTGTCCCTGTTTGAAGCGGTCGGCATCCTGCGACCAGTTCCTGGTGTCGGCTGAAGCGCGACTGACGATTCCGAGCGCCTGCAACCGACCACCCGCTCTCAGATCCTTTCCCGTCTCCGGCAGGAACCGGTAGAACAAACCGTCGTCGCGATCTTCGGTCTCGTACACGAAATCGGTGGCCGGATCGACGGCTACGGCCTCGTGGTTGAAGCGTCCCATCGCCTTCAGCGGAATCGGATCGGCAAGGCCGATCCGCTCGCGCGCGGGCACCTCGAAGACATAGCCGTGATCCTGATCGGTGACGTACCGGCCGTCTTTGTGGCGACCGCGCCTCAAGACCGATTCCTCGCAACTGAGCCAGCTTCCCCACGGCGTCAGTCCGCCGGCGCAGTTGCGCACGGTCCCGGCCAGGCTGAGGAACTGTTTGACGACCCGGCGCCGTCTGGTGTCATAGACGACCGTTGTTGTGCCGCCGAGCGAGGGCGTTTCGTTGTTACCGAGATCATAGATCCGGTCCGGATCGACCATTGCGAGGCGTTCATTCCCCGCGCCGAACGGGCCTCGCTGGTCGGGTTCGAGTTCGTGGTTGCGAACGACGATCGTCCGCCCCTCGTTGCCGGGAAACGTCGCCATCCCGTCCGGGAGACCGGGAAGCAAGAGGCCGTCGTCCATTTCCATCCCGTGCCGGGAGACGACCTGGTAGGCGAAACCTTTCGGGAGGCTCAGAACGCCGTCGGGATCCGGGTGTAACGGTCCGTATCCAACGGCGGGTTCTCCCGACGTTGTGTCGGACCACGCGCGGAGACCGGCGAACGCTGCTCCGACGGCGCTGGAGGCGGCCAGAAATTCTCTTCGTGACAATCGCATTGTTTTTCTTCTGCTGGAATCGACAGTCGGCAGTTTAGGGCGATGGAGTGATTCTCTCCACGGCGGGGAGCATAAGAAAGAGCAGAATTGTCGCTCGTGCGGATGTCGTCCGTCCGCTCCCGGGTTCGCCGTCACTTTCAGCAAATCGAGACCCACTTTGACGTTGCCGCAACCGACGATGTATAGTTGATGAACGGGCATGTTCCCATTTCTCGCGGTTCCAGGCAGCCCGGCGCTCTGCGGGCAACAGAGAACGCCCAATCCGAGGTGTCGATGACATCACACGCCGAAGCTCCTGCTGCGTCGTCTTCGAAACCGGAGGCTTCCGATCCGAAGCGGCTGGGCAAGTACGTGCTCGAGAAGCGTCTCGGAACGGGCGGGATGGGAACGGTTTTTCTGGCGGTCGACTCGGACCTGCACCGGACCGTTGCGCTCAAGCTGCTGCCGAAGGACCGGGCGGCGAACCCCACTCTGGTCAAACGCTTCAAGTCCGAGGGGCAGGCCGCTGCCCGGCTGGAACACGACAATATCGTGAAGGTGTTCGAGGCCGGCCAGATCCAGGGTCAGCTCTATCTTGCGCTGGAATACGTCGACGGCATTGACGTGCTCGAGTTGACTCGCAAGCGAGACGTGTTGCCGGTGCGGCGTTCGATCGAAATCGTGCGTCAAGTCGCCGCAGCGCTGCAGCATGCGGCAGAGAAAAAGATGGTCCACCGGGACATCAAGCCGTCGAACATCCTCATCCGCAAGGACGGCGTCGTCAAACTCGCCGACATGGGGCTGGCGCGCGTGATCGACGATACGACCGACACGAACATCACGCGCGACGGGATGACGGTCGGCACGGTGGATTACATGTCGCCCGAGCAGGCGCGGGACAGCAAGTCGGCCGACATTCGCAGCGACCTCTACTCGCTGGGGTGCAGTTGGTATCACATGCTGACGGGTCAGCCTCCGTTTCCCGACGGGAGCGTGACGAGCAAACTGCAGGCGCACGCCACCTCGCCGCCGCCCGACCCCAGGCACGTGAACGATCGTGTGCCGGAGGCGATCGTCGCCGTGATCCAGCGGTTGATGGCGAAGCGGCCGATTGACCGCTACCAGACTCCGGAGGAGTTGATTGCGGATCTGAGCCAGTCTCATCTGGGACGGACCGGCGTGCAGTCGGATCTCCTGGCCGGATTGGCGGACGCTCACACTGAGGAATCCGCGTCGGAATCGACAACCGGTGAAGAGGGCGCTCCAACGTCTCCGGAGAAGAAACGCGTCCGGAAGCGAGGGCCGGGCGAAAAGTCCACCGGGGAAGAGAAGTCTGCCAGGAGGTCTGCTCCGCGCACGGCGCGACGGAAAAAACGCGAACAGTCTTCCAGGGAGGTCGAGGGTGAGGGGGGTTTGCCGCCGCGGTCGGCCAATCCCGAAGCGCTGGGAGGGTCTCAGCGGAAGCTTGATCCCGAACTGATCAAGTTTGCATTCTTCGGGGTGTTAGGGCTGGCATTCATCGGCATCGTGGGCTGGGCCGTTTCCCGACTGAGCATCTTCGATGATGGAGGCCTCGGTCCGGGAGGCAACCCGTTCGCCTCCCGAGATCTTGAGCTGGGGGAAGAGCCGCCGGCGGCGACTCATCAAACGGTGACACCGGCCGCGCCACCGGAGGATACGTCCCCAGCACAGGCCGATCCGGTTCCGACGACCGAGGTTCGCGAGTTTGACCGCTCGGATCCGTTTCCCGGAACCGAACGCGCGCACTTTGACGACTCCATCGATGACGTCCCGCAGTGGGTTTATGAGGCGAGATCGCAGCCGCTGAGAGGGTTGTCGACCTTCAACGTCAATTCCGGCTCGGTGAGCCGCGAAGAATTCGCGAGAGTCGTCGCCGCGTTGCCGCAATCGGGAGGGATCATCGAGTTCGTCGGTCGGGGCCCGTTCCCGATTGATGAGACGGAGATTTCGGGGCGCAGTCGCGTTGTGTTTCGCGGCGCGGGGGGGAGTCAGCCGGTGTTGTTGCTGCGCTCTCCAATGCGATTGAAAGGGGGGCAGTTCGAGTTCAGGGGAGTGCATGTCGTGGCGCCCGGCCGCGACGTTGCCGGCAGCAGTGGGTTGATACAGGTTGAGTCCGGAACGCTCTTGCTGCGCGACAGTTCGATCACGGTCACGGACCCGCTGCCGGAAGCGGTCGCTGCGGTTGAAATCAGCGGCGGGACTGCGGCGGGACGCTGTGTTCTTGAACACACGATCATTCGCGGCAACAACCTGACGGCCGTGGCGACGTCGGGCCCGAATGTCGAAGTCGTCATCGGGAACTGCCTGTTGGCCGGGGGAGACGCAGCCCTGGTCTCGGTTGCAGACCCGTCGACGAAAGAGGAGACGTCCGGTGAGTCGGAACCGGTTGCGGGCTTCGACATTCTTGCGTCGGCGCTGGTGACGCGGAACAGTGGGTTTGTCTTTTCGCAGTCTCCCGGACGAGCGGTCCCGGGCGTCCGGTTGCGGACTGGCGATGTGCTGTTTGTCGCCGCCGGAGACACACCAGCGCCCTGGATGCGACTCAACCTCTGGCCGGAAGTCGCCCGCGGCGACACGAAGAACGCTCGCGCCAAGGGCCTCGACTTCAGCCGCCGGGAGACCCGTTGGATCGGTTGGAACGAACTGGTCCGGATGGCCCCTCCGACGGGAAACGAAATCCTTGTTTCCGATGAATCGGAATGGGTGCAGTTCTGGCGACGACCGATTGACAGCCGGACGCTGCTGAGTTCGCCGGCGGTGAATCTTCCGGCTGACGAGAGCCGGTTGAACCCGGCCGAAGTGGAATCGGCCGTGGAGACTGTCTTCACCGCAGCGGGAGAAAGTTCCGGCCTGCCGATCGCGGTGGATTCGCTGCCCCGCGTTCCGGAGAGCGTCATCGAGCGGATTCGAGTCGTCAGCGGCCGGCCCCGCCTGCCGGCGGAGTTTGCCGCCGGGTCGACGACGAACCGCGTCGAGTTCGATCTCGACAAGGGGCGGACGCTGAATGACTTTCTCAACAGCGACGCCTGTCCGGATCGGTCGCACGTCGTCCTGTTCGGATCCGGCCGCAAGGTGATTGAGGCGGTTCGCCTCGAAAACAAGACGCTGCGCCTGGAGTTTCTGGCGCGCGAGAAGCCGCTGTTTATCGAGCCGATCGCGGCGACTGCGGGCGAGCGTCCGGAGGCGCTCTTCGACGTGGAGGGGGGGCGGATCGATCTGGTGGGGGCCCGAATTCGCATTCCGGCCTCGGCGACGCGTAAGTATCCCCTGCGGATCCTGCGGGTTTCGGGAGGCGATTTCACTTTGCAGAATTGTCAACTGGAGGGCCAGTTGCGCGACGGTGCGACCGATGATCCGCTGATCGAGTGGAACCGGTCGACAGGCGCGGAGTCTTCGTCGCGGGGGCGCGCACTCATCAAGAATTCATTCCTGGTGGGACGAAGGGCGGTGCTGGCCGCCGACGCGGGCGGGTGTCTGCTGGAAGTGCGGAACTGCATTCTGCTGAGCCAGTTCGACGGCTTGTCGCTGAGCGGCTCGGAGGGGACGGACGAGGGCCATGTGGTGCTGACGGACTGCACGGTTTCGGTGGGCCGCTCGGCTGTTGTGCTTGAGGCGCCGTCGAATGGTGCGCAGATCACTGTTCTCGTCGACCATACGGTTTTCGGCCCCGCTGTGGAACCGGTCGACGAAGGCCCGATTGTTGTCACACTGCCTGCGAGTGAAAGCGGGGCCGGGTCGCTCTCGTGGTGGGAAAACAGGAACGCCTTTTCTTCGCAGTTCGAGACGTTTCGATCGTTGTCGGAAGAAACGCCGGAGCCGCAGGACTTTCAGGAGGACTGGCAACGCGCTTGGGGGCCTGAGCATGTGCTCGACCCGCTGACCGGACCGACGGCGGTTCTGTTCGAGTCGCCGCCCAACTCCATCGAGAAGGCGGTTCCCGGCGATTTCATACTGGCCGATTCGTCCGGCGCGTCGCGCTGGGGGCCCGGCGGCGGTCCGGTCGGCGCCCGGCCGGCTGAGATCGGGCCGGATGCAGAGGCTCCCGAGTCAGACGAAACCGGTCGGCCGAAACCCAAGCGGCCGTCACGAACCATGCCGGATTTTTAACCACAAAGGCACGGAGAGCAGCAAGAAGATTCAGAGAAGGGGAATTCCAGAAGCCGACAGGTTTGAGGACAAACCCGGTCCGTTGGCCTGGTGTCCTTTGTGTCTTCGTGGTTCACCACGGCTGGGCGGACGCGTCGGTTCACGTCAAACCCGGGATCGGTGTGGCGTTGGTGGCGGCCTTGATGACGTCGGCCGGCAGGCCGGGGATCAGCCTGACCTGTCCGACGTCCATCAGCGTGTGCAGAATCGTTGAGACGAGATTGGGGATGCGGATCGGCTCGGTCAATGGCTGCGACGCATCGCGGGTCGACTGACCAATCACCTGCCCCATTCTGAGTCCGCCGCCCGAGAGCAGCAGCGGGGCGAGTCCACCCCAGTGATCGCGTCCGCCCCGGGCGTTGATCTTCGGTGTGCGGCCCATTTCTCCGCAACAGACAAGGAGGATCTTCTCGTCCAGGCCGCGCTGATGGACGTCTTCGATAAACGCGGAGACGGCATGGTCGAACGGCAGTCCCATGTAGCGCATGCCTTCGACCACGCCGGCGTTGTTCTGGTCCGCGTGCATGTCCCACACGAAATTGGTGGTGACGGTGACGAAACCCGCGCCGCGCTCGCAGAGCCGCCGGGCGAGGAGCATCAGCTTGCCGATCGACTTGGCGTTGTCCGCGTATCGTTCGTGGTTGTTCCATTTCTTGTCGATTGCCTCCGGCCGGACGAGCGGAGCGGTATCGTAGCGGGCGATGGTGTCGGGGCTCTCTTGCGAGAGATCGAATGCGTCCGCGACGCCGCCCAACAGGGCATCGAAGGCCTGCCGGCGCAGGTTGTCGACGCCCTCCATTTTTCCGCCGGCGTCGATCGTCCGCTGAATGCGGTCGAGACCGGCCAGCAACCGGCGTCGATCGTCGAGCCGGTCGACCGGAAGCTCGAGCTTCATGTTCTCGCGGAGGTCGCTGCCGCCGCTCGGCGCGAAGGGGGCGTAGGCGCTGCCGAGAGTGCCGGTGGACTCGAACTCGCCAAACTGTTTGATGGCCGGCATGGTGGAGTCGTCCACGGCGCGGGGGTAGAGCGCCACGTTGGTCGGCATGCCGGAGTCGGGGCGGTTGGCCCCGGCGACGCGGGCGTAGAGGGAGCCGAGGTTGGCGCCGTAGGTCGCTTTGTCGACAACCGGCTTGATGTTGTGATTGCCGTCGCCGGTGGTGAACGAGCGGACGATTGCGGTCTTGTCGGCCAAAGCGGCGAGCCGCGGAAACGCGTAACCGTAGGTCACCCCCGGGATGTTGGTGGCGACTTCGCCGTTGGCGCTGCATACGCCGGGCGGGGCGGTCATTTTCGGATCGAACGTTTCGATCTGGCTGGGTCCGCCGTGCATGAAGACGAAGACGACCGACTTGTCCGAGATCGGCGGGGCGACTTCGGCGGCGTGCAGATGTCGCGCGACCATCTCCGGCAGCGCCGCGCCGCCGAGGGCCAAACTGCCAACCTTCAGAAAGTCGCGTCGATCGCGCCGAGCGGATTGGCCGCCGATCTGCAGCATCTGGTCCTCCGAATCTACAGCGCCTTCGTCCCTCTTAAGACATATCAGAAGGCGCTGATATCTTCAATTGGAATCGATTCGTGGATCTCAAGTCCACCGCTTTGGTTCCTTCGTTCCCTCTTGTGGCGTACGATCGCTGCGTGGAGTCCTCTCAGCCCCGGAGGAGGGTCGCTTGCCAGCGCAGATTGATTTCAAATCAGGTTCGGAGGTCCGGTCGGCCTGCCGGAACGGGGAACTGACCGGGCAGACCTCGGGTCTCGCGCCGGGCTATGCGCAGGCGAACCTGGTCGTGTTGCCGAGGGAGTATGCGTTTGACTTCCTGCTCTTCTGTCAGCGAAACCCCAAACCTTGCCCCTTGCTCGATGTGACGGAACCGGGTGAAACGTCGCCGCTGCGCGCGGCTCCCGCTGCCGATCTGCGGACGGACCTGCCTCGCTACCGGGTGTGGCGGAATGGAAAGCTGGCCGATGAACCCGGCGACGTGAGCAGCCTCTGGCGCGACGACCTGGTCTCGTTCGTAATCGGTTGTTCGTTCACGTTTGAGGCGGCGATGCTCCGCGCGGGACTGCCGGTTCGGCACGTCGAGCAGGGTTGCAATGTGCCGATGTACAAAACGAACATCGCCTGCGATCCGGCCGGTTGTTTCTCCGGGCCGCTTGTGGTGTCGATGCGACCGATGACGCATTCGCAGGCCGTGCAGGCCGTTCAGGTGACGTCCCGCTATCCGCAGGTTCACGGTGCGCCAGTTCACTTCGGTGAGCCGTCGCTGATCGGTGTCGGTGACCTGTCGCGGCCCGACTTCGGGGACGCGGTCGAAGTGCGCGATGGTGAGATTCCGGTCTACTGGGCGTGCGGTGTGACGCCGCAATGCGCTTTGATGAACGCTGGCGTCCCCTTCGCGATCACACACTCCCCCGGCTGCATGTTTGTCACCGACCTGCTGGACGAATCACTGGCGATCGGCTGACGACGATGCGGTCGCCGACCCGAAAGAGAGGGTAACCGCGTCCGCCGGGATGAATGGGGGTCGTGCGTCAGGAATCGCGATTCGGCAGGCGGGTCAGAGTTGATAGCCTGCGGGGATTGCAGTACCGTTCGCGTCAGGCAAGTGCTTCGGTGGTCGTCAGGCTGGGTTCGTGACTCCGAAGTGCAACGGGTGGGTCAGGCTGCGTTTGTTCACCGATGAAACGCTATCCCCAATGCATCATGGCGACCTGTTGCGTCCCTTGGGACGAACAGGGGCAATTCATGGAGGAAGTGTTTCGGCGCGGCGTGGGCAACACGTTGCGAGACGGCACGCGACACCTCTACGTGTTCGGCACCGCGGGCGAAGGCTACGCCGTCACGGATGAACAGTTCTTCAAGATTGCGACCGCGTTCGTCGACGAAATGCGGAGCGGGAACGCCGAGCCGATGGTGGGGGTGATCCACCTTTCCCTGGGAACGATTCTGGAGCGGATCGAGCGTTGCCGGGAGATGGGCGTCCGGGATTATCAGATCTCGCTGCCGAGTTGGGGCGCGCTGAGCGAGCGGGAGGTCTTCACGTTTTTCCAGGAGGTGTGCGGGCGATTTCGCGACTGCCGGTTCCTGCACTACAACCTGCCGCGGACCAAGCGACTGGTAACGCCCGAAGAATACGCCCGACTGGCTGAAGAGCATCCCAACCTGGTCGCCACCAAGAACAGCAGCGACTCCTTTTCGACGACGGCCCGGTTGCTGGAGCAGGCGCCGCAGCTTCAGCACTTTCTCAGCGAGACCGGGTTCGCGTACGGCAGCCAGTTCAGCGAGTGCGGACTGCTGGCCTCGCTGGTGACCGGATGGTCGGAATTGCGGCGGTTGTTGAGGGCGGGCATCGAGAAGGATGCGGCGACGCTGACACAAGTCACTCGCGACGTGCGGATCTACTTTGAACAACTCCGATTCCTGATGGACCCGCCCTTGATCGACGGCGCGTACGACAAAATGTTCGCGCGCATTCATGATCCGGAATTCCCGCTGCGGTTGCTGCCGCCATACGAGTCGGTCGGCGAGGAAGAGTTCAAGCGGTTCGAGGCGGCCTTGCGAGAAAAGCTTCCCCACTGGATGCCCCCGCTGCGATGATCCTGGTGTGTCCGCGAATCGCATCGATCCAGGAGCGAAAGAGCGGCGGTTGCTTATCGCAGTCAGGCTGAGCGCTCTCATGGAATCCGAGTCAACACCGGCGATTGACGTTCACGGGCACTACGGGGAATACATCCGCGTCGGGGACGGCAGCCTGCGCGACCGTTTGCCTTCAGCCGACGCAGCAGAGGTGGCCAGGCGGGCGCTCCAGGCGAATATCGTGGTGACGATCGTATCGCCGCTCCAGGCGCTGCTTCCGCGTTTTGGAGCGGACGCGGTTTCGGGCAACAGGCAGGCTGCAGCGGACGTCGCGGGAACGCCGGGCTTGCGGCAGTACGTGGTGATCGACCCCCGCGTCGAGGAGACCTACCGGCAGGCGGCGGAGATGCTCGCGCAGCCTCAGTGCGTCGGGATCAAGATTCATCCCGAAGAACATGGCTATCCCGTGGTGGAGTTCGGCGACGCGATCTTTCGATTTGCCGCAGACCAGAAAGCGGTGGTCCTCACGCACACCAGCGAGGCCAACAGCCGTGCGCACGAGTTTGTACGGTGGGCGGACGAGTTTCCGGAAGTGAGAATCATTCTGGCGCACATCGGCCACGGACTGGACGGCGACCTGGCGGAACAGGTGCGAGCGGTCGAGCGATCCCGGCATGGGAATCTCTATGCCGACACGTCGAGCGCAAGGTCCATCACGCCGGGTCTTATCGAATGGGCCGTTTCGGAAATCGGCGCAGAACACGTCCTGTTCGGAACCGATACGCCTCTGTATCACACGGCCATGCAGCGGGCCCGCATCGATCACGCCGACCTGTCGGACCGCGAAAAGACGATGATCTTGCGTGAAAACGCCGTGCGGCTGTTCGGTTTCGAGGAGGATCCGGCGACGCTTCCGGCTGCGG
>ERZ869936.2412-NODE-2412-length-11040-cov-5.359399_pt1 | contig 11040 bp, 8 predicted proteins | sample MGYA00520876_ERZ869936 | MGnify/ENA primary metagenome ERZ869936 (study PRJEB32218, sample SAMN09650985) | biofilter metagenome | isolation source: enrty point of leading RO module | place: Saudi Arabia: Thuwal, RO plant located on Red Sea | collected 2016-02-17 ... | reverse complement strand
CACCGTGTTCGCGACCGACGGGCAGCTGATGCCGCTGACTTTCGTGCGGCGCGACGCCCGGCCGGAGGCGCAGCGCGTGCTGTCCGAACGCACCGCGCGCAGCGTGCGCACGATGCTAGAAACCGTGACCCAGACCGGCGGCACCGGAACGCGGGCGCGGGTGACCGGCTATCGGGTCGCCGGCAAGACGGCAACCGCGCACAAGCTCGGAGAGCAGGGTTACGCGCGGGACCGCTACATTTCCTCGTTCGCGGGCTTCGCGCCGGCGTCTCGGCCGCGGCTGGTGGTGGCGGTAATGATCGATGAGCCGGGCGGCAAGCACTACTTCGGCGGCGAGGTCGCTGCGCCGGTGTTTCGCGAGGTGACGGCCGGCGCGCTGCGCCTGCTGGGCGAGCCCCCCGACGAGTTCGACCTCCAGCAGCCGCGGACCCCGCGGGAGGCGGTGTGACGCGGCGCCGCGCGCGAGAAGCGCGCGAATTCGATCCGTCCACGATCGAAGCCCTGGGCGTACGCCATACCGGCCTTGCGATCGACAGCCGGAAGGTACAGCCCGGCGATCTGTTTCTTGCCTATCCCGGCGCCAGCAGCGACGGGCGCCGGTATATCGGCGACGCAGTTGCGGCCGGGGCGGTCGCGGTGCTCTGGGACGACAACGACTTCGAATGGGACGCTCGCTGGCGGGTGGCCAACATGGCGGTCGCCGGGTTACGGCACCAGGCTGGCCGCATTGCCAGCCGTTTCTTCGGCGAGCCATCGCGGCATCTGTGGATTGCGGGGGTTACCGGCACCAACGGCAAGACCTCGTGCACGCACTGGATCGCGCAGGCGATGAGCCGCCTCGGCCGCCCGACCGCGGTCATCGGCACGCTCGGCAGCGGCTTCCCCGGCGAGCTGGATGCCTCTATGAACACCACACCCGACCCGGTGTCGCTGCACCGGCAGCTCGACGCGATGCGGCGCAAGGGCGCGCGGGGCGTGGCCATGGAAGTGTCGTCGCACGGACTGGACCAGGGGCGGGTCAACGGCGTGGACTTCGACGTCGCCCTGTTCACCAACCTGTCGCGTGATCATCTCGATTACCACGGCTCGATGGAGGCCTACGGCGAAGCCAAGGCGCGTCTATTCGACTGGCCGCAGCTTCGACACGCGGTGGTGAACCTCGACGACACATTCGGCGCCGGCCTTGCGGCACGCATCGATCGCTCGCGGGTGAACGTGATCGGTTATGGATTCGGCAAGGGTGAGATCGCCGGGCACAAGCTCGACCTCTCCACCCGCGGCCTGAAGCTGGAGATTACCTCGCCGTGGGGCGTGGGCACTCTGCGTGCACCCGCGCTGGGCGCCTTCAACGCGCACAACCTGCTGGGTGTGGCCGGTGTGCTGGTGGCGGGCGAGATCGCGCTGGGCGAGGCGCTGTCCGCGCTGGGCGAGATCGGCGCGGTGCCCGGACGCATGCAGACGATAGCAGTGGGGAGCGGACCGGTGGTCGTGATCGATTACGCACACACCCCCGACGCACTGGAGAAGGCCCTGCAGACGCTGCGCGATCTGCTGCCGCCCAAGGCACGGCTGCATTGCGTCTTCGGTTGCGGCGGCGACCGAGATCCCGGCAAGCGGCCGCTGATGGGAGAGGTGGCAACCCGGCTCGCCCATCGCTGCGTGATTACCAGCGACAACCCGCGAACTGAATCGCCGCGCGCCATCATCGAGCAGATCGTGGCCGGCGCGCATCCCAGCTATCACATCGAGGAAGACCGGGCCGCGGCCATCGTCGATGCGCTGGCTCATGCCGCGGCGGGCGATGTCGTGCTGATCGCGGGCAAGGGCCACGAAAACTACCAGGAAATCGCCGGAAAGCGACTTCCCTTCGACGACGCCGAAGTAGCGCGGGAACTGCTGGCAAGGCGTCAGGAAGCGGGCCGTCATGTTTGAACTGTCCACGGCGGCGGCGGCGATAGGGGCCCAGCGCAGCGGGCGCGACGTCCGCATCCTGCGGGTCACCACCGACAGCCGCGACGTGCGCGCGGGCGATCTGTTTGTCGCGCTGAAGGGGGCGCGCTTCGACGGCCACGCCTTCGTGGAGCGCGCGCTTGCCGACGGTGCGTCGGCGGCACTGGTTTCGGACCCCGCGTCGGCCGGCGCGCTGCAGGCCGCGTTGATGGTCGCGCCCGATACCCGGCTGGCGCTGGGCAAGCTGGCTGCCTGGTGGCGCAGCCGCTTCGATCTGCCGCTGGTGGGCGTGACGGGCAGCAACGGCAAAACCACGGTCAAGGAAATGCTTGCCGCCGTGCTCAGGCTGCACGCGCCGGCAGGCGGCGTGCTGTCGACCGCGGGCAACCTGAACAACGACATCGGTGTGCCGATGATGCTTCTTCGGCTCGCACCGGAGCACCGTTTCGCGGTGATCGAGATGGGAATGAACCACCTCGGCGAGATCGCGTACCTGTCGCGACTGGCGCGGCCGACGGTGGCGCTGATCAACAACGCCGGTACGGCCCATATCGGCGAAGTGGGCTCGGTCGAGGGCATCGCCCGCGCCAAAGGCGAGATATTCGAGGGCATGGATCCCGCCGGCACGGCGGTCATCAACGGCGACGACGCGTTTGCCGAGTACTGGCGCGGTCTCGTCAAAGCGCGTCGCATCGTCGATTTCGGGCTCGATCGCCGGGCCGCGGTTTCGGCCAGCTATGAGCTGAGCGCGACCGGCAGCCTGATGACGGTGCGTGCGCCGGCCGGGGAATTTGTGGTCCGCCTGCAGGTGCCCGGGCTGCACAACGTCCGCAACGCGCTGGCCGCGGCGACGGTGTGCGCGGTGCTGCAGATTCCCGCAAACACGATCTCCGAGGGACTGTCCGGTTACGGCGGCTTCGGCGGACGCATGCAGCGGCTGCAGGCGGACAACGGCGCGACGCTGATCGACGATACCTACAACGCCAATCCCGAGTCGATGAAGGCCGCGCTCTCGGTGCTTGGGCAGGCGAAGGGCCGCAAGATCTTCGTGATGGGCGACATGGGCGAACTCGGGCCGGCGGTCGTCGACCTGCACGCCGAAGTGGGCCGCTTTGCGCGCCGCACCGGCGTCGATCGTCTGTACGCGCTGGGCGACGCGGTGGAGGCGGCAGTGCGGGCCTTCGGGCAGGGCGCCGAGCACTTCCGGGATCTCGATGCCCTGCTGGCCTCGCTGCGCGGGGATCTCGACGCCGACAGCACGGTGCTCGTCAAGGGTTCGCGATTCATGAAAATGGAGCGCGTTGTTCAGGCCCTGGCCGGCCGCGCTGTCAACTCGCACGGAGGGCATTGATGCTGCTGCTCCTGACCCAGTGGCTGGCCGAGGATATTCGCGCCTTCAACGTATTCGGCTACATCACTCTCCGCGCAGTGCTGGCGACGCTGACCGCGCTGGTCATTTCCTTCATCGTCGGCCCGGCGATGATCCGCAAGCTCACCGCCTACAAGATCGGCCAGGCGGTGCGCGACGACGGTCCGAAGAGCCACCTGACCAAGGCCGGAACTCCGACGATGGGCGGAGCGCTGATCCTCGTGTCGGTGGCGATCACAACGCTGCTGTGGGCCGATCTCAGCAACCGTTTCGTTTGGGCGGTGCTCGTGGTCACCCTCGGTTTCGGCCTGATCGGCTGGGTCGACGATTACCGCAAGGTGGTTCACCGCAATCCGAAAGGCCTGTCCGCACGTGCCAAGCTGTTCTGGCAGTCCCTCATCGGGATTGCAATCGCGCTCTACCTGGCGTGGAGCGCGGAGATTCCGGCGCAGACCGAGCTGATCGTGCCCTTCTTCAAGCAGGTGGCGTATCCGCTCGGCATCTTCGGTTTCGTGGTGATGACTTACTTCGTGATCGTCGGCACCAGCAACGCGGTGAACCTGACCGACGGTCTCGACGGGCTGGCGATCCTGCCGACGGTAATGGTCGGCAGTGCGCTCGGCGTGTTTGCGTACGTGGCCGGCCACGCGGTGTTTTCACGCTATCTGGGCTTTCCCTACATACCGGGCGCCGGCGAACTCACCGTGCTGTGCGCGGCACTGGCTGGCGCCGGGCTGGCGTTTCTATGGTTCAACGCCTATCCGGCCGAGGTCTTCATGGGAGACGTGGGTGCGCTCGCGCTGGGCGGCGCGCTCGGCACGATTGCGGTCATCGTCCGCCAGGAAATAGTGCTCTTCATCATGGGGGGCGTGTTCGTGGTGGAAACGCTGTCGGTCATGCTGCAGGTGGCCTCGTTCAAGCTGACGGGAAAACGCATCTTCCGAATGGCGCCGCTGCACCACCACTACGAACTCAAGGGGTGGAAGGAAAACCAGGTGGTCGTGCGCTTCTGGATCATCACGATGATGCTGGTGCTGGTCGGCCTGTCGACGCTGAAACTCAGATGAGCGCGCTCCGACCCAAGGCGATCGCAGCTGCCGCAAGTCCTGGCGGCGAAGCTTTGCCGCAAGCACACGATGCGGGCGCGGTCGAAACCGCGGCGGGCGCCAAAGCGAGCGAGTGCCGTGATGGGGCCGACCGTAGCGTGCAGCGACGTGAGCGAGCGATAGCCAGTGGCGGCGCAGACGCGCCGCCAACGTCGGAGCGCCACGGCCGAATCGAGGATGTCGGCTCGGTGCGCCTGCTTTGGCTGCAAGCGGCGTTGAGGGCGCGACGTGCAACTGAATCTGAAGGGTAGGCGGGTACTGGTGCTGGGACTCGGTCTAAGCGGCATGTCCATGGCTCGCTGGCTGGTGCGCCGCGAGGCGGAAGTGAGCGTGGCCGACACGCGCGCGGCGCCGCCGTTCGCGGGACAGTTGCGCGAGGAACTGCCCGATCTCCCGCTTTACCTGGGGTCGTTCCGGCCCGAGCTGTTCAAGGGTGTTGACCTGATCGCAATCAGTCCCGGGGTGCCGCTGTCCGAGCCGCTGGTGCGCGGCGCACAGGAGCGCGGCATTCCGATCGTCGGTGACATCGAGCTGTTTGCGCGGGTGCGCGACGAGTTCCCCGAGTCGAAGGTGGTGGGCATCACCGGCTCGAACGGTAAGAGCACCGTCACCGAAATGGTCGGCGCGATGTGCAAGGCGATCGGTATTCGCACCCTGGTTGCCGGCAACATCGGCCTGCCGGTGCTCGACGCGATTGCAGACATCGATTCCGGCCGACGTCGGCGCCCGGATGTATTCGTGCTCGAGCTGTCGAGCTTCCAGCTCGAGACCACGGAATCGCTCAGGCCGGAGGCGGCCACGGTGCTCAACCTGAGCGAGGATCATCTCGACCGCTACCCGGGCATGCGCGATTACGCGCAGGCCAAGGCGCGCATCTTCCAGGGCGACGGTGTCCAGGTCGTGAACCGGGAAGACGACTGGTCGCGCTCGATGGCCCAGAAGGACCGCTGCGTGTTCACCTTCGGCATCGACGAACCGCGCGGCCGGAACGACTGGGGCCTGCGGCAGGTGGAGGGGCGCCAATGGCTTGCCCATGGTGCCGACAACCTGATGCCGGTTGACGAGTTGAAAGTGACGGGGCTGCACAATGCGGCGAACGCGCTGGCCGCGCTGGCGTTGTGCCGCGCGATCAGATTGCCCTACCCGCCGCTGCTGAACGCGCTGCGCAGCTTCTCCGGACTGCCGCATCGGGTGCAAAAGGTGAGCGAGATTGGCGGCATCGCGTTCTTCGACGATTCGAAGGGCACCAATGTCGGCGCGACGGTGGCCGCGCTGGCCGGCATGGATCGGCCGTCGGTGGTCATTCTGGGGGGCGACGGCAAGGGCCAGGACTTCACGCCGCTGCGGCGCGCGGTCGAGCAACGCGCGCGCGCCGTTGTGTTGATCGGGCGCGACCGGGAGCAGATCGCCGGCGTGCTGGAAGGGCTGGCCGTGCCGATCGAACGTGCGGCGGACATGCGCGATGCCGTGAGACGTGCGTTGCGTTTGGCGCGCAGTGGTGACGCGGTACTGCTGTCTCCGGCCTGCGCGAGCTTCGACATGTTTACCAACTATCAGCACCGAGCGCAGGCTTTTGTCGACGCCGTGCGCGAACTGGAGGCGGCCCGGTGAACGCCTGGTTCAGTGCCGGCGCGCCGGTTACGCGCGACGAGCCGGACTTCGACCCGTTGATCATCTGGCTGACCGCGGCCCTGCTCGGGCTCGGCCTGGTGATGGTGTACTCGGCGTCGATCGCAATCGCCGAGGCCGGCGCGATCGCGGGCGGCAAGCCCCATTATTTTCTCGCGCGCCACGCGCTGTTTCTCCTTTTGGGAGTGGGTGCGGCCCTGCTCGCGGTACAGGTGCCGATGCGCGCATGGCAGCTTGGCGCCCCATACCTGTTCGTTCTCGGCAGCGCGCTGCTGGTGATCGTTCTGATTCCAGGCGTGGGCAAGGAAGTCAACGGCAGCCAGCGCTGGCTTTCGTTCGGCGGGTACAACCTGCAGCCCTCGGAGCTGATGAAGCTCTTCGTCGTGCTGTACGCCGCGGATTACACCGTGCGCAAGGCCGCGCACATGGCGAGCTTCCGCAAGGGTTTTCTGCCGATGTTCGGCGTGATGCTGATCACCGGTGCCCTGTTGCTGCAGGAGCCCGACTTTGGGGCATTTGCCGTGATCAGCGTCATCGCGATGGGCGTGCTTTTTCTGGGCGGCATGAACTGGCGCCTGTTCGCCAGCCTGGTCGTGTTGCTGGTCGCGGGTTTTGTGCTGCTTATCTGGAGTTCGCCTTACCGGATGCAGCGAGTGCTGGGCTTCATGGATCCCTGGGCGGACCCCTTTGGCGCCGGCTATCAGCTTTCGCATGCGTTGATCGCATTTGGGCGTGGTGAATGGTTGGGCGTCGGTCTCGGGGCCAGCGTCGAGAAGCTCTTCTACCTGCCCGAGGCGCACACCGACTTTCTGCTGGCCGTAATAGCCGAGGAGCTGGGCTTCATCGGCGTGCTGGCGACGATCGGACTGTTCGCGTGGCTCACCTGCCGCGCGTTCTCAATCGGCAACCAGGCGGCCAGGCTGGAACGGTACTTCTCGGCGCTGGTGGCGCAGGGTGTCGCGCTGTGGATCGGCGCGCAGGCGATCATCAACATGGGCGTCAACATGGGGCTGCTGCCGACCAAGGGCCTGACGCTGCCGCTCTTGTCCTACGGCGGCAGCGCGCTGGTCGCGAACTGTGCCGCACTGGGCGTGCTGCTGCGGGTGGACTTCGAGAACCGGCAGATGATGAAAGGCTACTCCCTGTGAGCCGCACCATTCTTGTAATGGCCGGCGGCACCGGCGGGCACATTTTTGCCTCCGGCGTAACGCGCGCGATGCGCGCATTAGCCTGCGCCCAAAATGTTCCCGCTGCCTCTGGGAGGGTGCTGCGATGAGTCGCACCATTCTTATCATGGCGGGCGGCACAGGCGGGCACATTTTTCCGGCGCTGGCGGTGGCTGGGGAGCTGGCGGCGCGGGGGTGGCGGGTGGTGTGGCTGGGCTCGCGCTCCGGCATGGAGGCGCAGATCGTTCCTGCCCAAGGCTACCCGGTGGAGTGGATTCGATTCGGTGGCCTGCGCGGCAAGGGCCTGCTGCGCGCTGCGCTTCTTCCGCTGAATCTGTTGATCGCGTTCTGGCAGAGCTTGCGCGTCATCCTGCGGGTGAGGCCGGACGTGGTGCTCGGCATGGGCGGTTACGTCACTTTTCCGGGTGGAATGATAGCGGCGGGACTGCTCCGACCGCTGGTGATCCACGAACAGAACGCGGTTGCGGGCTTGGCCAACAGGGTGCTGGCGCAGGTGGCCGACCGGGTGCTCGTCGCGTTTCCGGACACCCTGCGCAAGGCAACCTGGACAGGGAACCCGGTGCGCGCGGAGATATCGGCCGTTGCGCCGCCGGAGGAACGGTTGCGGCAGCGGCAAGGGCCTCTCAATCTTCTGGTGATTGGCGGAAGTCTGGGGGCGCGCGCGCTCAACGACATCGTGCCGAAGGCCGCCGCGCTCATGGCGGCCGGGTCGCGTCCCAGGATCACTCATCAGGCAGGACGCCAGCACCTGGAAGCGCTGGAGTCGACCTACCGCGAGTGCGCGGTCGAGGCAACCGCCGTTGCTTTCATCGAGAACATGGCGGCCGCCTACGAGTCGGCCGATCTGGTGATCTGCAGGGCAGGCGCCACCACGGTCGCCGAACTGGCCGCGGCAGGGGTGGCAAGCATCCTGGTGCCGTTTCCGTTCGCGGTCGACGATCACCAGACCGCGAATGCGCGCTTTTTGTCCGACCAGGGCGCGGCTGTACTGCTGCCCCAGCGCGACCTAAGCCCGCGTGCACTGGCCGATCTTCTGCTCGGCCTCTCGCGCGAGCGAATCTTCGAGATGGCGAACAAGGCGCGAACTCTGGGCAAGCCCGAGGCGACGCGCGCCGTCGCCGACATCTGCATGGCGGCGGCTGCATGAAGCACAAGGTCAAGCGCGTGCATTTTGTGGGCATCGGCGGTTCCGGCATGAGCGGCATCGCGGAAGTGATGCTCAATCTCGGTTTTCAGGTGACCGGCTCCGATCTGAGCGAATCTGCGACGACGCAGCGTTTGCGCCAGCGTGGTGCGCAGATTCATGTCGGCCACGACGGCGCGCATGTGGAAGGTGCCGATGCGGTGGTGACCTCGACCGCGGTGAAAGCCGACAACCCCGAAGTGGCCGCCGCGCGGGCCCGGCGCGTTCCGGTGGTGCCCAGGGCAATGATGCTGGCGGAGTTGATGCGCTTGCGGCAGGGTATCGCCATCGCCGGTACGCACGGCAAGACCACCACTACCAGCCTGATTGCCAGCGTGCTGGCCGAATCGGGAATGGACCCGACTTTTGTCATCGGCGGGCGGCTGGAGGCGGCCGGAACCCATGCAAAGCTGGGCAGCGGCGAGTTCATCGTCGTCGAAGCCGACGAGTCCGATGCCTCGTTTCTCTACCTTCAGCCGGTACTTGCGGTGGTGACCAACATCGATGCGGACCATATGGAGACCTATGGCCACGATTTTGGCCGCCTGCGACAGGCCTTCCTCGAATTCATCGGGCACCTGCCCTTCTACGGAATGGCGGTGCTCTGCATCGACGATGATAACGTGCGCAGCCTGCTGCCGATCATTACCAAGCCGGTGACCACGTACGGCTTGTCCGAAGCCGCGCAGGTCAGGGCCGTCGATGTCCGCGCCCAGAACGGCCAGATGCGCTTCCGGGTGATGCGTCGCGGCTTCGACAGCGGGCAGCCGAAGCCATCGCCGGATCTCGACGTGACCTTGAACCTGCCCGGTGTGCATAACGTGCAGAACGCGCTGGCCGCGATCGCCGTAGCCATGGAGATCGGCGTGCCGGACGAGGCTATTGTTTCGGCGCTGAAAAAGTTTGCAGGCGTAGGCCGCCGGTTCCAGCGGCATGGCGAGATTGCGTTACCGGGCGGAGGCTCGTTCACCCTGGTGGATGACTACGGCCATCACCCCGCCGAGATGGAGGCCACCCTGGCCGCGGCGCGCGGCGCGTTTCCGTCAAGGCGCCTGATGCTCGTGTTTCAGCCGCACCGCTACACCCGCACGCGTGACTGCTTCGAGGATTTCGTACGGGTGCTTTCCTCGGTTGATGCGCTGCTGCTTACCGAGGTCTACGCCGCAGGCGAGGCGCCGATCGTTGCCGCCGACGGGCGTGCTTTGGCGCGTGCCGTGCGCGTCGCGGGAAAAGTCGAGCCGGTATTCGTCGAATCGGTTGCGGAGGTGCCTGCGGCGGTGCTGGCTGCCGCGCAGGCAGGCGACGTGGTGATCACGATGGGCGCCGGATCGATCGGGACAGTTCCGGGGCTGCTCGCCAAGCATTGATATGGACATGACCGAACCCGAACGCATGAGTCTGGAAGGCCTTCGCGGCGAGCTTCGGCTGGACGAGTCGATGCGCAGGCACACGAGCTGGCGGGCTGGCGGGGCGGCCGAGCGAACCTATCGCCCGGCTGACCTCGAAGACCTGTGCGCTTTTCTTCGCGCCCTGCCCGATTCCGAGCCGGTCATGTTGGTCGGACTGGGAAGCAACCTGTTGGTGCGCGACGGCGGGTTGCGCGGCACCGTGGTGTTTACGCACCCGGCTTTGCAGCGAATGCAGTTCATGCGGCATGCGGGCGAGGAAGCAATGCTCTACGTCGAGGCCGGCGTGGCCAGCCCGAAGGCGGCACGCTTCGCGGCAGTGCACGGTCACGAGGGCGCGGAATTTCTCGCCGGGGTGCCCGGCACGATTGGCGGCGCCCTGGCGATGAACGCCGGCTGCTACGGAAAGGAAACCTGGGAGATCGTTTCCGGCGTCCTGACGATCGACCGCCGCGGGCAGCGCCATGAGCGCACGGCCGCCGACTTTCACATCGGATACCGCACGGTCAGCCCGGTTCCGCCCCGGCAGGAGTACTTCGCGGCCGCCTGGCTGAAGCTGCCGTTTGGTGATGGCGACTGGTCGCGACTGCGCATGAAGGAGCTGCTGCAGCGTCGGATATCGTCGCAGCCGCTCGCACAGCCGAATGCCGGGTCCGTCTTTCGGAACCCGCCGGGCGACTACGCGGCCCGTCTGATCGAGTCGTGCGGGCTCAAGGGCTTCCGGATAGGCGACGCCATGGTGTCGCCCAAGCACGCGAATTTCATCGTGAACCTGGGCACTGCACGGGCGGGCGACATCGAGGCGCTCATCGAGCACGTGCAGAACACCGTGGCGAAGCTCCGCGGCGTGACGCTGGAGCGCGAAGTGCAAATCGTGGGCGAGGTCTGAACCGTGGGCGGCGAGCGATTCGGAAAGGTGGCGGTGCTCCTGGGCGGACGGTCGGCCGAGCGAGAAGTCTCGCTGATGTCCGGCGGCGCGGTGCTGCAGGCATTGCGATCGCAAGGTATCGACGCCCATCCGTTCGACACACAGGAGCGCTCGCTCAGTGATCTGGCCGAGGAGAAGTTCGACCGCGCGTTCATCGCGCTTCACGGCCGTTACGGCGAAGACGGCACGATTCAGGGCGCGCTGGAGCTGATGCAGATTCCATACACCGGCAGCGGCGTCATGGCCTGCGCCCTCGCGATGGACAAGTGGCGTACCAAGCTG
>ERZ869936.2411-NODE-2411-length-11041-cov-4.516749_pt1 | contig 11041 bp, 8 predicted proteins | sample MGYA00520876_ERZ869936 | MGnify/ENA primary metagenome ERZ869936 (study PRJEB32218, sample SAMN09650985) | biofilter metagenome | isolation source: enrty point of leading RO module | place: Saudi Arabia: Thuwal, RO plant located on Red Sea | collected 2016-02-17 ... | reverse complement strand
CTCAACGCCCTGGAAAAGTACGGGACCATCGATGCGGCCGACTTGGAGTTGTTCTTCCGGACCGATTCGGTCGACGAAGCCTTCGACTTCCTGACCGAGCAGCTCCGGGTCTATTCCATGGCAAGCCCGGGCCCGACGCTCTGAATTCCGTCGCGAATTATTGATTATTCCTATATAATCTATATCTGATATCTACTTTCGATATAGAGCGTCAGTCTGGCTTAATGCAACCTGGAGGCTCCGGGCCCTAGCACCGGGGTGCTGGCAGGGTCTGGCCACTTTGCTTATGTTACAATTTTATGAAACCCGCCGAATCGGGCCGGCCAGTGCATGGCCCGAAGATCGCCGCACGAAGGAGGTTCGGGAGACTTGAGCGGCCACGAGCTGTTGCTGCATATCGCCGGCGGCGTTGCCCTGCTGCTGTGGGCGACACGGATGGTGCGAACTGGGGTGCAGCGCGCCTACGGTGCTGAACTGCGCCGCCTGCTCGGCCGCTCGACCAAGAACCGGGTGGCGGCCTGTGGCATGGGCATCGCGACCGCCGGGGTGTTGCAGAGCGCCACCGCGACCGCACTTCTGACGGTTTCCTTCGCCGGCAGGGGTTTGATCGCGGTTGGGGCGGGTCTGGCGGTGATGCTGGGCGCCGATATTGGCTCCACTCTGGTGGTCCAGGTTCTCTCGTTCGATATCTCGGCGCTGTCGCCGGTTCTGATCCTTCTGGGTGTCATTTCCTTTCTGGCCGGACCTTCCGCGCATTGGCGCCACCTGGGCCGGGTGCTGATCGGCCTCGGCCTGATGCTCCTGGCGCTGACCCTGGTGGTCGGCGCCTCGCAGCCGCTGCGCGACAGCACGACTCTGCAATACATTATGCAGCCGCTGGCCAATGACCCCGTGCTCGGCTTGCTCCTTGCCGCTGTCATTACCTGGGTGGCCCATTCCAGCGTGGCCATCGTCCTGCTGATCATGTCCCTGACCACGGTCGGGGTGGTCCCGGTCGAACTTGGATTCGCCTTGGTCCTGGGCGCCAACGCGGGCTCCGGCATCATCCCGATCGCGCTGACGGCCTCAGGCCCGGCCCAGGCGCGCCGTATTCCCTTGGGCAATTTGCTGTTCCGCGTGGCCGGCGCGGCTGTTGTTCTGCCGTTTATCGGGTTGATCGCGCCCTGGCTGAGCCTGATCGAGGCGGAGCCGGCGCGGCAGATCGCGAACTTCCACACCCTATTCAATCTGGCGCTGGCGGCGGCGTTCCTGCCGTTCACCCCCGCCATGGAATGGTTGTTGGCCCGTATGCTGCCGGAGCGCCCCGGCGCGGAAGGCGTGGTCGAGCCGAAGTACCTGGACCCGAACGTCGTCGAGAAGCCATCCATGGCCATCGCGGGCGCGACCCGGGAAGTGCTGCGCGTGGCGGACACGGTGGAAACCATGTTGCGTGGGATCGTCGACATTCTGAAGAACGACGATCAGAAGCTTCTGGAAACCATGCGGCCACTCGACGATGAAGTCGACACCCTGCAGGAAGCGATTAAGCTCTATATCGCCAAAGTCACCCGAAATGCCTTAGACGAGGATGATCGTCGCCGCTGCGCGGAGGTTTTGGCCTTCGCCACCAACTTGGAGCACATCGGCGACATTATCGACAATGACATGCTCGATATGGCGCAAAAGAAAATCAGGAAGAAGCTGACCTTTTCCGAACAGGGCTGGAACGAACTCAGCACCCTGCACGATCGGATCCTCAATCAGATGCAATTGGCCATCAGCGTTTTCGTCTCCGGCGATATCGCGACCGCGCGGCAAATGATCCGCGAGAAGGAGCATTTCCGGGAACTGGAGCTGAAGGGCGGGCAAAGCCACATGGAGCGCTTGCGCTCCGGCCGGGTGGAAAGCATCGAGACCTCGGCGCTGCATCTCGACCTTCTGCGCGACCTGAAACGCATCAATTCGCACTTGACCGCGGTCGCGTATCCCATTTTGGATGCGTCCGGAGAGTTGCGCAGCAGCCGGCTGGTGGCGCGCAAGGATGCCGAGATGGGGGTGTCGGAAGAGGATGAGCGTAAGGCGCGGCGGCCGGAACCCGGCAGCCAAGCAGTTGGGTAAGTGAGAGGGAGGTAGCGAGTATCAGGAATCGGCCCAGGAAAACTGTAACATAGGGCCGGTATACACAAGGTTTGCGACCTTCTAATATGAGGCAGAGGCGATTGCGGGCCATGCGGCCCGGAGTCCGCTTCGATAACCGGGAGTAAGAACTTTATGAGACAAGAAACTTCTATGCGTCGCATTGGCGGTGCTTTGCTGGGCGCGGTCGCCTTGACCATGCTGGCTGGGCCCGTTCTCGCGAAAACGCAATTGACGGTCTACACCGCAGTCGAGGCGGAAGACCTGAAGCGCTATGCCGCGGCTTTCAACGAGGATCACCCGGACATCGAGATCAATTGGGTTCGCGATTCGACCGGGATTGTCACTGCCAAGCTCTTGGCGGAAAAGGACAACCCACAGGCCGACGTGATCTGGGGCCTGGCCGCGACCAGCCTTCTGCTCATGAAGAGCGAGGGCATGCTTGAGCCTTATGCCCCGAACGGCCTTGAAAAGCTCGACCCCAAGTTCCGGGACAAGGACAACCCTCCGTACTGGACGGGAATGGACGCCTGGGTTGCGGCGATTTGCTACAACACGGTCGAGGGCGCCAAGTACAACCTGCCGGTACCTACGTCCTGGAAGGACCTGACTAAGGGCGTCTACAAGGGCCACGTCGCCATGCCGAACCCGAATTCGTCCGGCACGGGCTTCTTGGATGTGTCGAGCTGGCTGCAGATGTTCGGCGAAAAGGACGGCTGGGCGTTCATGGACGGCCTGCACCAGAATATCAGCCACTACACCCACTCCGGCTCCAAGCCCTGCAAGCAGGCGGCGGCCGGAGAGATCCCGATTGGCATCTCCTTCGCGTTCCGCGCCGCCAAGTCGAAGGCCGAAGGCGCGCCTCTGGAAATCGTGATCCCGTCCGAGGGTATCGGCTGGGACATGGAAGCCACGGCGATCATACGCGGCACCGAGAAGCTGGACGCCGTCAAGACGCTGGTCGATTGGACGATCACGGAGAAGGCCAACAGGCTCTATAACGAGGGCTATGCCGTTGTGGCCATCCCTGGCATCGCCAAGCCGGTCGAGCACTTCCCCGAGGGCATTGTCAATGCGATGATCGACAATGACTTCGAATGGGCGGCGCAGAATCGGAAGCGTATCTTGGACGAGTGGCAGAGCCGCTACGATTCCAAGTCCGAGCCGAAGAGCTGATCTCAGGGTCTAGTACTCCAATCGGTTTCACAGGCCGCCGCCTCGCGCGGCGGCCTGTGAGCCGTGTTCGCCAGCGGGGACCAGATGAGTATCGCCGAGACGACCGCCGGCCGCGGCGGCGTGGTGGGTGAGGCGACGCCGCCAGCCACGGCCGCGACCGAACGGCCCTACCTGCGGATCGACCGCTTGTCCAAGATGTTCGGGACCTTCCGGGCCCTGGACGACATCAGCCTGACCGTCTTCGAGGGCGAGTTCATTTGTTTTCTCGGCCCTTCGGGTTGCGGCAAGACAACGCTCCTGAGGGCCATCGCCGGTCTCGACATCCAAAGCGCCGGACGCATCGAACAGGCCGGCCGGGACATCTCGGCGCTGCCGCCCGCCGAGCGCGACTTTGGAATCGTGTTCCAATCCTATGCATTGTTCCCGAACCTGACGGTCGCCAAGAACGTTGCCTATGGTCTGGAAAACCGAAAGGTCCCGCGCCGCGAGATTGACGCACGGGTTAAGGAATTACTGAAACTGGTTGGCCTTGGCGATCAGGGCACCAAACATCCTTCGCAACTTTCCGGCGGCCAGCAGCAACGCGTCGCCTTGGCCAGGGCAATCGCGACATCGCCGGGGCTGCTGTTGCTCGACGAGCCTTTGTCGGCCCTGGACGCCAAGGTGCGGGTGCACTTGCGTCATGAAATACGGTCTTTGCAGCAGCGCCTGGGCCTGACCACGATCATGGTCACCCATGACCAAGAGGAAGCCCTGACCATGGCCGATCGGATCGTGGTCATGAATCACGGTGTCATCGAGCAGGTCGGCCCGCCCATTGAGATCTATCGCCGTCCGGCGACCGCTTTCGTGGCAGACTTTATCGGCACCATGAATTTCGTCCCCGGCGTGGTCGAGGGGCCGGGCCGGGTACGCGTCGGTCAAGTGCTGCTCAATTGCGACATGGCGGAGGAAGCCGCCGGCGCTGAAGTTACCGTGGCAATTCGTCCCGAAGATATCGTCGTGCACGATGTACGCCCGGACGAAGAGAATACCTTCGAGGCCTCGCTCGGAGAGATGGAATTCCTGGGCTCTTTCTACCGCTCGGAATTGAGCGATCCAGCCTTGGGCCGCGCCAACCTGCTCGCCGACCTTTCGATCAACCGCGTGCGGGGCATGGGCCTGGAATCCGGCGGGCGCTACCGCGTTAAGATCCCCAAGCAGCGGATTCGTATCTATCCGCGCGACACCCAGAATGGCTAGCATCGCCCAAGACGTACCGGCGCGCGTTCGGCCCAAACTGGGTCGCGACGACTGGGCTATGCGCGGCCTGATAATCGCGATCGGCCTATACCTGGTCGTGACCCTGGCCCTGCCGCTCTACGCCATGATGTCGAAGTCGTTCGAGATCTATGCGTTTCAGCCCGACCGCATCGAGTTCCAAGTCGACGAAGGTCAAGGCTGGGGGCCGGTCATCAATGCCTTGGAGCGGGGCGAAGAACTTGGCGTTTTGAGCCGAGATGATTTGATCACGACCGCCGACGGGCGCATGCAGGCGACACGGTTTTTCCCGGATTTCAGCTTTCTCGCCGAGACCCGCTACCGGATTCGCAACACGCAGCCGACCAAAGGCGGCTTTATGATCCGTGGCGAGCAAGTCACGCACGATGAATGGGTCGAGTATTCGAGCGCCGATTTTCGGCGCGTGACCTTGCGGCCGGCCCAAAGCAAGGGCCTGGGCAACTACCTGACCTATTTCTCGACCCCGGCGCTGTTCTCCTCGATCGAGAACAGTCTGATGATCGCCGTGATCAGCACGGTCGTGACCGTGACGCTGGCCTTCGGTTTCGCTTATGCCATGACGCGGAGCTGCATGCGTTTCAAGGGCGCGTTCAAGATGATCGCCATGGTGCCGATCCTGGTGCCCTCGCTTCTGCCCGGGATTGCGCTCGTCTATCTTTTCGGCAAGCAGAGCTTGGTGCTCAAGGTCCTGGAGTGGCTGTTTGGCGCCGAAGCGATATTGCCTCTTTGGCAGACCCTGGTTCAGGGCGGTTACGGGCCGACAGCGATCTACGGTCCGATCGGTATCGTGATCGCGTCTGTTTTCTTCACTTTTCCGCACGCTCTGCTGATTATCATGACCGCGCTGGCCATCGCCGATGCCCGGCTCTATGAGGCGGCCACGGCCTTGCGCGCCCCGAAGCCGCGCATCTTCTGGACCGTCACGCTGCCGGGCGCGCGTTATGGCCTGATCTCCGCCGCATTCGTGGTCTTCAACCTGGTCATCACCGATTTCGGCGTGCCCAAGGTGATCGGCGGCCAGTACAACGTGCTCGCGGTCGATATTTACAAGCAGGTGATCGGCCAGCAGAACTTCCAGATGGGTGCCGTGGTCAGCGTGGTTTTGCTGATCCCGGCGCTGATCGCTTTCACCGTCGACCGCATGGTGCAGAAGAAGCAAGTGGCCCTGCTCTCTGCGCGGGCAGTCCCATATGAGCCAATACCGAACCGGCGTTTCGATTGGCTGATGTTCGGGTATTGCGGCGTCGTGGCGGCCTTCATCCTCGGGGTACTGGCCGTTTGTCAGTACGCGGCGGTGATCAAGTTCTGGCCCTACGATCTGACGTTCAGCCTCAAGAATTATAACTTCGATGTCATGGATGGCGGCGGTTGGGAGGCCTACGGCAATTCCATCCGCATGGCGCTCTATACCGGCGTCATCGGTACCGGACTGGTGTTCCTGGGTGCCTACCTGGTGGAGAAGGGCCGCGGCTTCGGCCCGGGCCGCACGATGTTTCAGTTTCTGGCCATGATGCCCATGGCGATCCCCGGCATGGTGCTGGGCCTGGCCTATATCTTTTTCTTCAATGACCCGGCCAATCCGCTGAACGCGATCTACGGCACCATGGCGATTTTGGTGATCTGCACGGTCACGCACTTCTACACCGTCGCCCATTTGACGGCGGTGACCGCGCTGAAGCAGATGGACCCGGAGTTCGAGGCGGTCTCGCAATCCCTCAAGCAACCGTTCTATCGCACCTTCAGCCGGGTCACGGTGCCCGTTTGCCTACCGGCCATTCTCGATATTTCGATCTACCTCTTCGTCAATGCCATGACCACGGTTTCGGCGGTTGTGTTCCTGTACAGCCCGGATACGGCGCTGGCCTCTGTCGCGGTGCTGAACATGGACGATGCTGGCGACGTGGCCCCGGCCGCGGCCATGGGCATGATGATCTTCTACACCAACGCCTTAGTGCGGATCGTCCATGCCGGCGGCACACGCTACCTCTTTGGCCGCACGCAGGCCTGGCGGACGCGTTAGGGGCCAGACCTCTCAATTCGTCTGATCAGTTATTTCCTGTAGATCGGTGGAATGCTCAAGCCTTAATCAGCTGGAGTTGATTTGGGACAGCGGGCACGCACTCCCTGTGAATCCAATCGCAAAATCCTCGGATTTTCGGGCTGCTTGCGTCGCTTTCACGGTATGCGAGTGAATAGATTACGGAGGGCGTGGTTTCATGGTTGAACAAACGCACCAGTCGACCATCTGCGATCTCGCGCTCTATAAGAGCGAGATAGGCCAGTGCAACGCCGTGGCCGGCCTCCGCCGCAATATAAGCCAGATCGCAATGCGCGAAGCGGGGCCCCCGCTGCGAAGCCGGTAATGTAATGCCGCAGGTCTTGAACCACTCCGCCCAGCCATCGTCGACCCTTTCGAAAAGCAAGGGAACCTTGAGCAGATCCTGCGGTCGACGCAGCGCAGGTGCGTTTCGGAGAAAGCTTTTGCTTGCTACGGGTGACGCGGCGGTCTGAAAAAACGGCTCTACGCACGCGCCCTCGACGGGCTCAGTTCCCCAGTGGATGTAAATGTCCACATCGTTCTGGGAAAAGTCGGTTGGCGGGAAACCGATGGTCACATCGTAGTCAAGGTCGGGATATTCAGCCGAGAACGTTCGCATTCTCGGCAACAGCCAACGCGTTGTGAAGGCGGGCGTGGCCCGTATTCGTAATACCTCCTGAAAGTCGTGCTGAACTAAACGCTCCGTGCAGTGGTCCAACCTATCTAACAGTTCAGTGAGCTCGCGCCGATAAGTCTGCCCAATCGCGGTTAATTCGATTCCGCGCGGTGAACGCAGAAACAAGTCACGCCCAATGAGTTCCTCGAGCCTTTTCACCTGATGACTGATGGCGGACTGAGTGACGTTGAGCTCGATTGCCGCATCCGTGAAGCTTCCAAGACGCGCTGCAGACTCAAAGGCACGAATTGCGGCCAGTGGTGGAAGTTTGCGTTTCATTGACCATGAACTCCGTTCATCGGCTCATGAGGAGATGTCGTTTGTCCGGCTCCCGGAGTCGATACTACGCTTTATGCGATATTTCGCAAATATCGATATGGGAATGGCCATGATCGCGACTCAGCAGTTCACCGGACGGCGTCAAATCGCTGTAATCTGGGTTTTGACAGTCAGCTTTTCCTGCGCAGCGGCCACGGCTATCGCCAAAACCGATAGTGCCCTGCGCACCGAAGAGCCTACGATCCAAAGTGCTGCAATGGGTCATTTGGGGACGGCTACCCAGGCATTTAAAATGCGAAAGGAAGTCATGTTGGCGGACGTCGTCGCCGAACTCATAAATTGGATCGGCGAACACACACATTACGACATTTCGCCAACACTCGCCGATCCGCCGTCCGTGATCTTCAGCGATGCGGGACAAGAAATACTTTATGAGGGCCGGCATTTGGTTCTCAGCTCATCATTCCGCGCCGTCTATGATGTCGAAACACGGAATATATACCTGCGACGGCCTTGGATTTTTTCAAATATTTTCGACAAGTCCACGCTTCTCCACGAACTCGTCCATGACGTTCAGTACCAGAACCGCATCTGGTCGTGTGCAGGGAAATCGGAATGGCAAGCCTACAAGTTGCAAGAGGCATGGCTATTGGAGCGCGGCGTTGAATCTGGGTTCAACTGGGTACAGATTTTGATTCAGTCGCGTTGCCCGCACGACGTTCATCCATAGTCGGGCGATGGCATTGGCAGGAGTAAAGCTTCACCCTATAGGGGGTCAGCCTGCCGGCTTTTGTTCCCCCAGCAGTTCAAAAAACGCGCGCACGGTGCGGGCACTGCGCCGGTCTTCCAGGCAGGCGGCATACTCGACCGCTTCCAGGCTGACATCGCGCAGTGCCAGCGGGTGCAGGCGGTCGTCACGGCCGAATTCGCTCTCGAACACCACGCCGGCGCCGAGTCCGGCGGCGACCGCTTCGCGCACGGCCTCGCGGCTGCCGATCTCCATGGTTTCCTTGAGCGCGACGCCGGCGTGCTCGAGCGCGCGCTCGAAAACCGCGCGCGTGTTGGAGCCTTGTTCGCGCAGGATCATCCGCTGCGTGGCCAACTCTTCCAGCTTGACGCTGCGCCGCGTGGTCCAGGGATGGCCGCGTTCGACGAAGGCGATCAGGCGGTCGCGCCGGAATGGCACCGCGTGCAGGCGCGCATCGGGCTTCAGGTCTTGGATCACGGCGACGTCGCAGCGTCGGCGCAAGAGGTCGTCAAGCACGCGCTCGGTGTTGCCGAAGGTCAGCGACAGGTGAATGCCAGGGTAGCGCCGGTTGAAGGCCGCGAGCATGGGGATGACGTGATAGGGGGCATCGGCATCGACCCGCAACTGGCCGCTGGTCAGGCCGCGCGCGGCGATCAGAAGCTGTTCGGCCTCCTGCTCTTGGGCGAAGAGGCGGCGGGTCACGTCGAACAGGGCCCGGCCCATGCCGGTCAGCTCGACGCCTCGGCCGCGGCGCTCGAACAGCTTGACGCCGTAACGTTCCTCCAGGGCGCGGACCTGGCCTGACAGGGTCGGTTGGCTGACGTTCTGAGCTTGCGCCGCGCGGCTAAAGCCGCCCTCGGCGGCGACCAGGTGGAAGGCTCGAATATGGGCGTGATTTATAGCCATGGCCTATAAAGACTATTAGTAACATGGATTTGAATTATGCATTGGCATGGCTGAGAAATAAAGTGCTACCCAGGCGCGAACGTGCCCGGCGGCAGCCAGAGGAGCCAGACGTGACCCAGAATTCCAAGGCCGGCCGGCCTCAAACCCATGCGAGCCTCAGCCCGACCGGCGACCCCTGGCTGCTGACGCCAGGACCGCTGACCACCTCGCCCAGCGTCAAGGAGGCTATGCTGCATGACCTGGGTTCGCGCGATGGCGGTTTCATCGCTATCAACCGGCGCATGCGCGAGCGCCTGGTGGCAATCGCCGGGGCCCATGGCAGCCATGTCTGCGTGCGCCTGCAAGGCAGCGGCACCTTCGTGGTCGAGGCCATACTGGGCAGCTTCGTGCCCCGCGATGGCAAGCTGCTGATCCTGATTAACGGGGCCTACGGCAAGCGCATGGCCAAAATCTGCGACTACCTGGGCCGGGCCTATGCCATTCAGGAGACGGCGGAGGACGTGCCGGTAGACCCGCAGGCGCTCGATCAAGCCCTGGCCGGCGATCCGGCCATCAGCCATGTCGCGGTGGTCCAATGTGAGACCACTTCGGGAATCCTCAATCCAGTTGCGGCGGTGGCCGAGGTTGTCGCGCGGCACGGCCGGGCGCTTCTGGTCGATGCCATGAGCGCCTTCGGTGCGGTAGCGCTCGATGCCGGCACGGTGCCTTACGATGCCCTGGTCGCATCGTCCAACAAGTGCCTCGAAGGTTCGCCCGGGATGGGCTTTTGCATCGCCCGCCAGTCGGCGCTTGAGGCAACCAAGGGCAATTCAGCCTCTCTTGCGCTCGACCTCTACGACCAGTGGCAGGCCATGGAAAAGAATGGCCAGTGGCGATTCACACCGCCGACCCACTGCATCTTGGCCTTCGATCAAGCGCTCAACGAATTCGAGGCGGAAGGTGGGGTCGGCGGACGCGGCGGACGCTACCAGGCGAACTGCAAGATCCTGGTCGAAGGCATGCGGGCACTCGGTTTTCAAACTCTGTTGCCGGATGAACTCCAGGCGCCGATCATCGTGACCTTCCATACGCCGAGCGATCCGCGCTTCGACTTCGAGGCCTTTTACGATGCCTTGCGCCGCAAAGGATACGTCATATATCCGGGCAAGCTGACGGTTGCGGACTCGTTCCGTATCGGCTGCATCGGGCGGCTCGGCGCGGCGGAAATGCGCGGTGCGCTCGAGGCCATCAAGACGACGCTGGCCGAAATGGGCGTCAAGAACTGCCTGCCGAAAGCTGCGTGAGCGTCGCTAGGTCATCAGCCTAGAGGGCCTTAGGCTTGTGATGGGCGGGGCGGGGCGCTGGCGGTAAAATCCTCGACCGATCCAATTTTCAGCATGTCGGCACCGATAAGATTCGCGAAGCGGGAGATTTCGTTCTCGCCCAATCGGTCGCACATCAATGCAGCGATTTTTTCGACGAGATTATCCCAATCGTGCGATTTGGCGATCTGTCTGCGCGCGGCCCCGCGCTCCGGCGCGGCCTCGGATTCTTCGAGGGATTCCCGCAATGCCTCGGACCATTCGTCCACGGTCTTCGCCAGTTTGATATCGCCGCCGAATTCGAGCAGCGATCGGATCGGCGCCGCGACGATCGGCCGGCCAGCGGCCAGGTACTCATGGAGCTTCAAGGGATAAATATACTTCGTATAATCGTTTATCTTATAGCAAAGCGTGCAGACATCCATGTGCTGCATGTATCCAGGCAGTTCGTTCCAGTGCTTACCGCCCAGAAAGTAGACGTTCGGCAGTCGCGACATAGCTTCGATGGTTTGGGTTTCGCC
>ERZ869936.2410-NODE-2410-length-11049-cov-6.121157_pt1 | contig 11049 bp, 10 predicted proteins | sample MGYA00520876_ERZ869936 | MGnify/ENA primary metagenome ERZ869936 (study PRJEB32218, sample SAMN09650985) | biofilter metagenome | isolation source: enrty point of leading RO module | place: Saudi Arabia: Thuwal, RO plant located on Red Sea | collected 2016-02-17 ... | reverse complement strand
CGGCTGGTAACTCTATCGCAGATGCTCCTGTCCTTGCGACTGACTGATGAAGCTGACGATGGAACCCGTACTCAAAACCCAGATGGAACTCGAAGCACACGAGAAGGAGTGCGCCATCCGGTATGCTGCTGTGCAAGAGAAACTTGAGTCACTGGACAAGCGCATGTGGCGGCTAGAGGCGATGATTATGGGGAGCACTGTTTTGGTCGTAGCTATGGTCGTCTCCGTATTTATGGGAATTAGGTAATTATGGCAGCTATCGATACTGATACCAAACTACTTGACGAAATGGCAAGGCAAGCAGGTGGCGTAGAAGGTTCTACTCCTCCGCAGGTCACTGACACGCTCATTCCTGATCCGTCTATCGACGGTGGAGACAAGCTTCAGCAGAAGGATAGCTATCTCGTCGGAGAAGAGAAGGCAGCTACGTCCACTGTGGATACTGAGAAGGCTGGTCTGGATGTCACTGTCCCATCTAAGCCCGAAGAAGGCGTAGGTCAGATCGACGCTATTGACAGTGTCGCTCCAGATATTCGCGAAGAGGGCGTTAATGTCGCTCAGATAGATCGTGACATACAGGTTGACTTCGAAGAGGGACGCCTGTCCGAAGGTGCTATGGCAGAAGCAGCCGTAGCTGACTTGGACGAGAGAGCCACGACACAGTATCAACTCAGTGAGTTGCTTGGAAGCATCGAAGAGGGTAAACCGCTCCCTCCGTGGGCTTCTCCTGCCGCTCGTAAAATCTCAGGCATAATGCAAGCACGTGGTTTGGGTGCGTCGTCTATGGCTGCTGCCGCTATGACACAGGCTGTCATGGAATCCGGCATCGTCATCGCCACGCAAGACGCCAACAAGTACGCGGCTATTCAGCTTCAAAACCTGAATAACAAGCAGAGGACCGCTCTGCAGAACGCAGCAGCAGTGGCCTCGATGGACACAGCGAATCTGAATGCCCGTCTCAAGGCTGCAGTGACGAATGCCCAGCTTCTTCTCGCCACAGAAACAAAGAACATGGACGCGCAACAGCAGTCCAACGTCCTTGAATACAACGCACTGATTCAGGGCATGTTCAAGGACTCCGCGCAAGAGAATGCACGTAAACAGTTTAACGCTAAGAACGAGCTTCAAGTCGAAGAGTTCTTCGCCGAGCTTGAGTCGCAGGTCGAGACCGCCAATGCCAACCGTCTCGCTGCCATCGAGCAGTTCAATGCGGGGCAAGAGAACGCGCAGAACCAGTTCAACGCCAGTATGCGTGATGCTCGTGGCAAGTTCAACGCCAACATGAAGTTCGCTATCGACCAGTCGAATGTTCAGTGGCGCAGAGAGATCAACACTGCCAACACTGCCATCCAGAATGAAAACAATCGCATCAACGTCCAGAACGAGTTGAATGTCAGTCAGTCTGCCCTAAATAATCTGTGGCAGATGTATCGTGACAACGCTGCTTGGAACTTCCAAAAGAGTGAGTCTATGGTTCAGCGACAGCACGAGGTCGGCATCATGGCGATGGAATTCGCGAACACCAAAGAGATGTACAATCAAGAGCAGAAAGACAATCTGGCCTTGGGGATCGGGAACTGGGTTGCACTCTGGGCTGCTGGGACTAAGAAGAAGGATTCAGAATGAAACTCGGACAGATTCTAGCTATCGCACTGCCTGTCATCGCAGGTATCGGGTCGGGAGGTCCGGCACAAGCCTCGGACAAGTCTGCAAAGAAAAGCACTGGTTTCCTCAGTGATGCAGCGAATGCCTTTCTTGAGATGAGTGGGAGCGACGAAAGCCGACAGCCGTTTCAGTACATTCAAGCAGAACGTCCCCGATCTGTATCTGAACTCACTCGCTTGGGTCCGGGAATGGCGCGTAACATGCCCTCTCCGGCTCCTACTAAGTTCAGCCAATTTGAAATGCCCCTCTATCGATCTGCGCTGCAGAATCTCACTGCCAATGCGCGTAATCAGCAAGTCATAGACATGCTCAAGGCGTACGGTGTGACACCGACTCTGGGCACAGGCTCGACAGCCAATACGAAAGTACAAATGACTGAGGTAGACGTGAAATGAAGATCGATCCTCAAGCCCCACCTATGGGCAGCATCGAAAAGAAAGACCCTGTGTCTATGGCCCCACCGGGCTACGGTCTGATTTCAGACAACACGCGCTGGCCGTGGGGTTCTCCTCCGGCCTTTGTCGATCCGCAGGAAGTTCTCGATCAAGCAGTCGCATCACTTGAGACGCCCCGTACCAAGCAGGAACTGATCAAACTCCTTCTTGTGGGTGCTTCTGTCGAGGCTCTTGTTGAGGGCTACATCTTCCAGCAGTTCTCCGAGGGCGGATTCAATCCGGATGTGGGTCTTCTTATCAAGGGTCCGCTGGCTCTCCACATTGCTGCTATGGCAGAGGAGGAGGGCATCCCCTACCGTTTCTTCGAGAACAACGATGAACTTGAAGAGGGTCAGATGGATGACGAGACGTTCTTCCGCATGATGAAAGAAAACAATCCGGGACTGTTTGCATTCGTACGCGAACAGATCAACGAGGGTATACGCCAAGGCACTATGCCACAGGCTCCAGAAGAAGAGAACTTTCTAAACGCAAGGAAGGTAGAATAGCATGGGTATCGGTGCCGCATTCGCTGCTGGTCTGATCGGTGGCTTCACTAGAAACATCGAGGAGGAGCGGGCAAAGCGCCTGTCCGATCAGGAGAAGGTCGATCAGCTTAACCTCTTGATGGCGGAGTACGCCATGAAGCCCGCAGACGAGAGGTCTGCTGCTGGCGTCAATGCAGTGCGGGACATGATCACTGCCGCTCAATCACAGATTGAGGGACGTGAGTCGATCAACCTTATCGGCTCTCGCAGTCCCGGTCTCGATCTCGACATCTCTAAGGTGAAGGGTATTATGGACGATGTAGCTACAGGCTACAAGATGATCGGCAGCTACAAGGTTCCTGTGCCGGACGATTACAAGGATGACGGCAAGACAGCAAGCAGTGTGGTTCTCTACGACGCCATCTACCAAGATTTTTTGAACAACAGAGCGGGCTTCGACGCTCACTTCCAGCAGAATCCCGGAGATATGATCGTATTCCGAGATCGCTTGAACAACTTGGCGGGCGACTACATCTCGAATCGTTCAACGCAGAACGGTGTAAACATTCGAAATATCTCGCCCAGCGATATAGCCGGATGGAATGACTTGAGTGAATACTTCGGAATCGGTAAAACGCGCCAGTTCAACATGGAAGCTGACACACTGATTTCTAAAGTCGCGAAGGTGAGTGAGGACTCTGTAGCACCCATCGTTTCTCCGATTGTTCTTCCCGGCATATACGATGCCGAGAGTCAGGGCGCGAACATGGCAGTGTTCGACATGTCTGACTTGGGGATCACTACTCCCGGTCAGATGAAAGCCATCGAACGCATGGCTCAGATTCAGGGGATGGATTCTCGTCGCTTTCTGTTCGAACACGCCAAAAACTTCGAAGGTGATATCGACGCTATGAAAGACTCTCTCAGCGTGTCCTTCGATCTGTTTCTCAAGGGCGCAGGTGCTGCACAGGGTTCTCTCGAACAAACTATCGCTATTGGTGACTTCCTGTACAATGATAAGCGTCTGCAGGATGATCCCCTCATGCAAGCCTACGCTATGGAGCCGTTTCTTCCCCTCGCTCTTACGAAGAAACAACAAGAGCGTATGGACATGGGCCAAGTTGTTGAGGATGCGTTTTCCAAGAGACCTCTCGGAGAGCAATTCTCTGAACTGTACGGTGCGAAATATACCGAATTTGAAAGCAGATACTCTGCGGCGAAACGCGCTCGTGCCAAGCTCAATAAGTACCGTGAAATTGTCGGAAACAAGACCACCAAGAGTGGGAGCATCCTAGAGTCTGCGTACGCAAATGTCTTGGCATTTTTTGGCCCGACAGGTACTGTCGATCAGGTTATGAGTCTTATGGGCATATCTGAAGATGACGAAGATTACAGCGCGATTCGTAGTCGTTACGAGGCCAGTCAAGAAGCCGCAGGAGATAGTCAGCTTATCGCACAAGCCGGTACTCTCGCATTTATCATCGCGGCTGATCTCGCACGTGCAGAAGATACTGCGGGACGACTGTCAGACGGAGACCTTCTACGTAACCTGCAGAAACTTCGCGGAGGAGATGTCGCGAATACTATCGAGGGACAGCTTGCAGGTATCGACATCGTTATCGAGGATACCAATTCTATCGTCAGGGGTCTTAGGGTTATTGATAAGACCTATACTAAGGCGGGTATCGGAGGTAAATTTACTCTGAAACAACGTCGCTTTCTTGCCGCAGATAAGATGGCACGAAATGCCCGCGATGCTTATCTAAACGAGAGAGCAATGATGGGAGAGGACGGTTATACGACTCCTCAAACTGATGCTCCCGCCGCACTAACTACAGAGGGCATGACTCCTATGTTCTCCGGTCTCGCCGGGGCTGATACCCATCCGGCTGGTGACTACTTCCAGATGAATGGTCGATACTTTGTCAAGGCTCCAGACTCCGACAACCTGATAGAGGTGACTGAGGAACAGGTGCAGTCCGCTATGGATGCCTTCCGGCTTGCGAACACCCCCAAGTCGCTCGACATGAGTGATCCGAAAAACAGACAACAGGATGACCTCGTCGAGCAGCTCCCCGGTTAGAATATGATACATGGGAGGAGCGTTGCAGACGTGCAGGGCGTTCATGATGCGCTTGTATCGCAGCGTCGTGGTTCTCCTGAAGACATGGACATGGGCGTTCAAACAGGACGGTCTAGGGGTAAGGGCACCGGACCTGCCAGTGCAGCACAACCGGACATCACTGTAGGTCAGGGTCAATCCCCTGTCGTAGAGGATACCAGCCCGCGTCTCGGTCGTCCGGGCTTGCCAGACATCACGCTTGGCAGGACTCGCCAGACTGAAGCAGATCGTGTGTCTGACGAAGACATCGCAGAGTCCGCTCCTCCTCCGGGAGCTATCCCTGCCCTCAACTTTGCGGGACAGAAGAAAAGGACGTATCCTGACGGAACTGTCTCCTTCGGGAACGACTCTACAAAGTATCGCCGTGTCGAGCACAACGGCAAGCCGTACTTTATCGAAGTAGGAGTATAAGAACCCTATGGCGCAACAGGATAGTATGTTCGGTTTCGGACCCGGCACCCTCAGTTATCAGTCTACCGAGAAGGGTATCGACCTCGATGCTCTCGCGAAAGAAGATGTCAAGAAGCAACGCGGAGAGATTCCGGCTGCGACGGATGCAGAACTACTCACTGAATTCGACGACATCCTTTCCGGCAGGAACACTAACGTCAAGAAGATCGGTAACTTCTATGTGACACCCGATGCTCTTGCGAGTGTGAAGGGCACAGCAAAGGAAGCCGAGCTTTTTGGTACCTTCAAGAAAGAGCGTCTCGTTCCGAGCCAAGACCCGAATCGTGTGGCAGTCCCGTTCTCTGGGCCTGACTACAAAGAGATTCGTCTGCCTCGAATCCTGAATGAGTTACCTGCTGACGAACGAGAAATCGTAGAACGCTCCGTGCGAAACAGACAGGCTATCGCCCGCATGTTCAGTGAGACTGAATCTGATCTCACCCTACACGGTCAGCGAGTAATCCTGAACGCCTTCAAAACAGGCGACCTGATAACAGAGACAGCCAAGTCATTCCGGAACATTCCGGGGGACTTCGCACGTCTTCCTACTTTCGGCGCTATGCTTGTGAACGGAACTATGGCTCTCGGTGCTGCAGCATATCGTGGAGATGACAGCGTTGATCTAACTCGTATGGAAGCTTTCGGTGCCAGCTTCTCCCGGAACATGCAGGGATTCACTGAATTTATTCAGCCCTACGAAGACACACTCAACAGGACCACTCTTCTGGAATCTGCAAATGTCCAGTTCAACAAGTGGTACAAAGAGCAGTTTATCAGCGGCTATGAAGATCGTGAAACCGGAGAGAAGGCGTGGAGAGACGCCCATCAACGGGAACAGTACCGTGTCGTTCGTCCGGGAGATGCAGACTTCGACGAAGCCATCAACAAAGGCGAAGAGTACGTAGACTATGTGTACGATCAAGACGGCAACGTGATGTACGAGGACATACCCCTCGACCCGCAGCTTGTTAGTGATCTGGTTGACACCGCTTACCAAGAACTCGCACCGTCAGAGAAGGCAATTCTCTTTGGCATCACACAGGCTCCCTTTACTATCGGACTCACAGCGGCAAGTCTCTCCAAAGGAGTGAGCTATGCTAATCGCGTGAAAGCTTACCGTGAAGCCAATCCCGGAACGTACGCTACAAAGAACGACTGGGAAGTCTGGACCGACATCAAGCAGAAAGAGATGGGCTTGGGAGAGCGTATGATCCGTCGTGGTCTCGCAGTCTTGACCTTGGGCGCTACAGCAGTTACCAAGGGTACGCTCGACAGAGGTCAAAAGCTCAACCGGCACGTCGATACGCTTCTTAAGTACGACGGTCAAATCGCCGAGAAGAAGAGGATAATTTCAGACAAGGCTATTCCCGACCAAGACCCGCGCAAAGTAGAAGCACGAGAAGAGCTAGAGATTTTGGAGACAGGTCTGGCGAACTACAAGCGCAAGGCCGGTGGATCGAAGGGCAAGTTCAAGTACTTCAACAATCCGTACACTCGCTCACTGCTTGCAGATGACGCGATTATCGCTACTGCTGTTGGTTACACGCCTGAGATCATGGACTGGGAAAAGACTCGTATCGGACAAGAGGGTGCGGAGATCATCACGATGCTCACTGCTCCCCTGATTGCGCCCGCACTCTTCCGAGGTGGTAGCAGTCTCACCGCTGCAGCCCTCAACAAAGCTACTGCCGGTGCTGTGGAAGACGTGGCTCGTACTCTCGAACACGCTACCTTCATTCCGTTCATCACACCTGCAATGCTCGTCAAGGGCGAGGAAGCAGACATCCGTGCCATCTTCGAAAGAGAAGGTCTGCCCTTCGACAAGGAGCAGATGCAAGCCTTCCATACGATGTCCAAGATTTATCGGAGCCTCAACCCGGAGTACCAGCTACGGGTGAACGAATCTCTCAAGAGATACGGCGAAACTATGGACTTCTTTAAGGATCGTATGCGTCGTATCAAAACTCAGGACGGTGAGGCTGCTTTCACTGAGGACGAGATTAAGATACACATGTCTAACCTGCACCTGTCACTGGCTCATGCCACAGGACTCGCCCCGCTGATCGCAGTACAGGCTCGTGCTGGTGGACGACTCAAGGCGCAGGACTTGACAGATGCCGGTACGATGGACGAACTTATCCGGTCTCTCGCAGCAGAAGAGCAGAGCTACAAGGCTATGGACTCTATGTTCCAAGTTCTTCGTGCTAGCATCATCGAGAAGTCCGGCGTAGATATCGACAGTAACGAGCCTCTGCAGCAGATGATCCTTGAGTTGGGACAGGCTGCAGCGAAGGGACAGGAACGTCTCGGCCTCAAGAAGCAGGAGCTTCTGCGGCTTGTCGAGACTTTCTACGGTCAGCTTGGAGAGGTAGACGAGAACACCCTGACTCGTATCGTCAACCTCAAGTCTATTCTGTCTGCTGAAGAGATTCGTGGTCCTGCCGAGAAGGTAGAAATGATCACCAACACAGCCACAGAGATTCTTGAGGAGGGCAGAAAACAGGCCCGCGCACTCGATCAGTTCGGCGATCAGCTAGACGAAACAGAATATCTTCGAGAAGCTAACATGATTGCTGATCGTCTGTTTGATATTTCTTACGGTGTTCGTAAAGCTACACGAGACGAGGCGTACAATAAGCCCGCCACTTACACTCGTCCCGGAGAGACAGACCCTATCACCTTCGACTTGGCTCCTCTCGCCGAGCGGATGATGTCCATGACCACGGAGTATGCAGGTAAGCCATTCTCTTACATGTTCCGTGGCGGAAAGCAGTTCTTCAATACCGGACCCGGACGGGACGCCCAAGCAGCCCTAGAGAGTGCTGCACGTCGTGGTCTTCAGGCTCAGTTCGGAGATGATGTCGGCAATCTCATGGAATCGTTCGGAGTTAGCAGTCACACTGAATTGGCTCTGGCTCTTGTCGATGAAGCTGTAGGCAAGATCAAGAGTCCGCAGGAAAAGGCGGCTCGTATGAAGGAGCTTGAGCTTGAGTATTTCAAGGCAGACTTCAACGAGACCGAAGCAGTGTATCGTGCCTTCCGCGATGCAGAGGCCAACTCACGCGATATTTCCAAAGCAGAGATAGACGGCTCCTTCCGCGACGAAGTCAACAAAGTTTATCAGACGCAGGGCGGAGACGAATTCTACGATCTTGTGCTTGAGGCCCGCGAGACTCACGAGATTCTTCTCGGTCAGACTATGGACCGTGGTCGGTATGCCGGTGACGTAGATCGGGGCCGAGAGCGTATGGATGTGAAGGATCAGCCTCGTGTAGAGGGTCGTCACTACTATCGCACTCAGAATTCTCGACCAATCACTCCTTTCCGGACTATCGCTCGTCTCGCGGAACAGGTCGTCACTGAAACTGACGAAGTGAAGCGGGCTGATCTTCTCGAAGAAATCGAAGAGCAGAAGAATCGTATCATGATGTGGTACGGTGCTCGTAAGATTACTGACGCAGAAGGGAATGAGGGCTATGGCTTCGACTTGACTGATCGCAAGCAGCGTGTCGTGGCAGACACTGTCAACTCACTGCTTGAAGCGACTGTCAGTAAACGCCTCACTCAGAGGTTCAAGTCGGATGTACAAACTATTACTGAGGTAGACACGTTCCTCAGTGGAGCATCGCCGGAAGAAGCTCAGAAGAGAGCAGTCGAAGGTCTAGCCAGTCGTGCAGACTACGACTTCGGTCGTGCCCAGAGAATCAATGACGTTGAAAGCGTATTGACTGTTCCTGTCCTCAACGGAGACGGAACTCCGGGAACGCGCAAGCTCCTCCTTACAAAGGTCAAGGATTTCTCCGTAGAACTCGATACCCTCTTCCGGACTGATGCAAAGACTCGCAAGACCTATCAGGATATGCGGGAAGAAATCAACGACAACAAAAGCACACTGCGTATCGCCGCACAGCAGGAAGTAGACAGGGAAGCACAGATTCTCAAAAACCTGCAGAAGCTCGATCAGCTTGTCGAAAAGCCGGAAGCTTTCTTCGATGCAGTGTTCGAGAACGCGACACCGCAGAGCATCGACGACTTGGTACAACTCCGCCTACAACAAGCCAAAGCAGAGGGCTTGGACATGACGGAAGACGACATCCGTGCAGGTCTGAAGTTTATGTATATACGCGGCCTCACAGCAAAGAGCGGTCGTAAGGGTGCCCAGCTTGCTGGAACCGGTGATGTTATCACAGTTGTACAGGACGCATCTGTTCTTGTGAACTACGCAAAGACTCCGCGACACAAACTTGTCATGCAAGCAGTGATGGGGGACGAGCATCAGGAAGAGATGGAGATGATTGCGAACTGGAGCAGCATGGCTATGGGCGACGGTATGGGCTTCATGTCCGATCCAGAACTCCGTGAAATGAGTGTGGAAAGTATCTTCTCTCGTGTCTTCAACCTCGCACGGGGAATGGTCAGCCCGATCTACGTTGCGTCAGAAGTCAGTACGCGGGCCATGATGCGGCGCAATCAGTCACTGATTCGTTTGGCACTGAGCGACCGTCAGGCTGGCGGAGTTATCGCAAAGCTTCTCACTTCGGACAAGCCCCTCTCTCGCGCTGAGATGAATCTCTTGGCAGTACGCTTGAAGAATTACATCGCGACAGACGTGATCCGCACAGGCAGTGAGATGGAAAGCCTCAACGCACTGCTCGGTGAAGAAGTCACCGCAAGTCAGGATGTGATGGTAGGTCGCCTAGCCGCAGAACAAGAGGCTAGCTTCGATGAAGAACTCCGCAGAGTATTCGACAGTCAGGAAAAGAATCAATGAGTAAAGTATACACAAAGAATGGCGGCAACAGAAAGCCGCAGATTAAAGACAAGAAGAAGGCTGACCTAGACAAGGATGGCAAGCTCTCGAAGTACGAGAAGAAGAGAGCCATCGCTATTCAGAAGTCTATGGCTAAACGTAGCTAGACGACTTCTCAATCATCTCATCAGTCACTGAATTCACGTATCTCAAAAGGGACGCGATGGAGTGTGCGCCGTCATAGTCGGGCACTCCCGCGTCCATTTCTTTTTGGAACTCATTCGGACGCACTGATTGTTTGTCCATCTCTACGTTACCGTCTTGGCGCAGATAGATGTTGAATGAAAACAGTGTGGCTTTGGCCATCATGTACTCTCTACAGGTTCACATTTGTACGATATAGTGTACGGCGGAGGCAGTATGTGAGGTATCGTCTTCAACTGATCCACCATATCAAGTGTGCGAATAAAGCAGTGTTCTCTCGATTCTTTCAGTCCTGTCGTGTCCTCAAACACCACGCAGCTACCCGGTGGCGCGTTGAGGAAGCATATCATTACCATCGCTTTGAACATTCCGTAAGTCCTCTATATACAGGTTGTAGCAGTCTGCCCTCACCTCGTAGTTATTGTCCGGATCGTACTGTCCCTTTTTCATGAACTTTGCCTTTTCAAAGTACTCTTCTTTTGGCATGTACCCCAAGAACCACCCCTTCGAGAAATCCTTGAGAACACGAGTGAAGGCGTAGATGTCGCACTTCTGTTTCGTGTTGAAATTACTGATGCTGCATGAGTAGTGAGGTAGCGGCACAGCAGAGGTCTGTTTTGTTTTCACCTCCACCCTACGCCCATCGTCCAAGACGATATCGTAGTCGTACGAGTTCTGCCATTTACCGCCCAAAACAGTGAGAACAATTTGTTCACCGAGGAAGCCCGCAACACTGCCGCCGCCCCTTAGTATCGAGTTATTAAGTAGACCCATCTCAGTGGCCTTCTTACGGCCAGCAATGAGCATTTCATCACTTATCTTGACTTCGATCATTCTCGTGCTTTTCCTTCACCTTTTGCCACTCAGCCTGTTGTTCTGACCTACGTGGCGGATTGAATATTATGTAATCCTCCCCCCGCTTCCATACGAGGGGAG
>ERZ869936.2409-NODE-2409-length-11051-cov-6.072026_pt1 | contig 11051 bp, 8 predicted proteins | sample MGYA00520876_ERZ869936 | MGnify/ENA primary metagenome ERZ869936 (study PRJEB32218, sample SAMN09650985) | biofilter metagenome | isolation source: enrty point of leading RO module | place: Saudi Arabia: Thuwal, RO plant located on Red Sea | collected 2016-02-17 ... | reverse complement strand
GACGCCCATGTCGATGGCCATCATGGGCGCCACCGAGATCGAGTCGCCCGTCGGAACCTCGCTGGTTGCCGGAGTGTCCGCGGTCGATTTCGGAACCGTCCCCCAGGGCGCTCCGGCGGTGATGCGAACCATCCGCGTGCGCAACATCGGCGACCTCGTGTTGGAAAGCGTCGCCGCAACCATCACCGACACGGCCGCGGGCGAATTTTCGATCGTGCCCCCGGGATTGCCTGCCTCCCTCGAACCGGGAGAATTCGCGGACATACAAGTCTCGTTTCAGCCTGCGGCATCAGGATTTCGCTCCGCGCTCCTTCAGATCGGCAGCAACGACGCCGATGAGAACCCCTTCGAGATCACGCTCGCCGGCCAGCGGCTGGCGCGGCCGTCCTTCACCAGCACGCCGCTGAGCGTCGATACGCGTGGCACTGATGTGGACCTCATCGTCAATCCGACCACGGGACGGATCTCGGTGAGCTATCTTCCGCTGGCCTTTCCGAAGGAAGTGCGCGTCGCCACCCGGATCGGAAATTCCTGGTCCACATCGACCGCCTACACCACGCCGGGAACCGCGCTCTCTCCCAATGGAGTCGATCTCCAGCTCGCCGCCCGTTATTCAGATATCGCGCTCGCTCTCCGGGATCAGAACAACAACTCGATCGTGGTTTGCGAAGCGAGCAGTTCGACCTGGACAAGCTCGACCGTCGTATCAGGCGGCGCGAGTGATTGGAGCTCTCCCTATCTGACCTACGCGGCCGGCGGCGCGCGGGACCTGTTGTATTACAAGGCGGGTGGAACGCTCTACTACCATCACGGGAGCACCACCGTGACCTTCGGCGGCACGCTCTCGCTGCCGACACCGATCGCCGTGGATCCTACCACCGGACGGCCGACCTTTGTCCACGTCAAAGATGCCGCCGGCAACCTCTACATCCAGCGTCGGGGTTCGTCGCTGACGAGTTGGACCGGGCAGCTCATCCAATTGGCGAACAGTTCCGGTTGGTTCACCGGGCTCGGCTCTTCGCTCGACTACGTCTCGGACGGCAAACCGCGGGTCTCCTTCGTCCGTGGACCGTCCAATGAACTGCGTTTCGCGACCTACGACGGTTCATCCTGGTCGATTGAGGTCGTCGGTGTGTTGCCCAAGGCCAACTTCAACACCCGCACGAAGTTGCTGCAGGGGCCCGACGGCGTCTGGTACTGCGCTTCGGTCACCGACGACGCGGCATTCTCGCAGAAAGACCTCCGGCTCTGGCGGAATGCGGGAGGCGTTTGGACGAGTCAGCTCATCGCAAGCGCCGGATCCGAGGACTTCGGCATGGACCAGGATAATGCCCAGTTGTGGCTGGCCTATTCCCTGCCATCGGCTACGAACAACCTGTCCGTGGTGTCCGCTATCTTTCCCTCTGCGGCCACCGCGGACCTCGACCTTCGCGGATCGACCGGCGCTCCCTTCCCGGCCAATGGCGGCGTGCTAGATTTCGGCGGCGTCGCCAGCGGGGCGGAGAAACAGGCAACGCTGCTCGTTGAAAACACCGGTGGAGCGCTCTTGAGCGACCTCTCGATCAGCCTGGATGGAATAGCGCTCGCCTCGGGCTTCGAGTTGACCGGCCTGCCGCCGGCCGGGGCAAGCCTGCTGCCTGGCGCGAGCCTTACCTTCGGTTGTCGATTCGTGGCGGGCACCGCATCGGCCTCGGGATCGCTCGTCCTGACCAGCGCGAACGGCGGCGATATCACGGTTCAGCTCGCTGCCACCACCCAATCGGCCGGCCTGCTCGCGTCGTCCGCTTTCGGCGCCGCGGGGCTCACCGGCGACGACGCCCTTCCCGATGCCATCCCTTTCAACGATGGCGTGGAAAACCTGCTCAAGTATGCCTTCAACATGAATCTCGCCGGACCGGACGTTTCGGTGATGCCCGCCGGCAGCGGGACGGGCGGGCTTCCGGCGGTCGGACTGCATGAGACCGCCGAAGGCACCGTCCTCCGGGTCGAGTTCGTCCGCCGCAAGGGAAGCGGGCTCGTTTATTCCCCGCGTACATCATCCAACCTTCAGAATTTCGAGAACATGACCGAAACTCCCATGATCACGGACATCGACGACGACTGGGAACGCGTCCGCGTCGAACACCCCTGCGACCCCGCGACGACGCCCCGTTGCTTCGTGGTCGTGGAGGTGCTCGCACCCTAACAGGTGGACGCCGTCACGGCTTCTTCGCCCACAAGCCCGGCAGGCGCTTCGCGTTGCCGGGAAATCCCCGACCACCGCATTGATCTGCGCGATTCCGATCTTCATCAGGTCGCGGGACTTCTAGTCACGGTCGGATGGAAAGGAAAGAACCTCATTGCCCCTCATCCCTCCGTCCGCAGCATCAACTCCCGAACCGGCCTGCCGCCGACCAGGTGCTCGTCAATGATCCGGTCGAGCACCTCCGGCGTGCACGAGTGATACCAGACTCCCTCGGGATAAACGACGGCGATGGGCCCGGCCATGCACACCCGCAGACAGTCGGCCTTGGTCCTCAGAATCTTCGGCCCATCCCGCCCCAAGTCCGCCAACCGCCGCTTCAGGTGCTCCCACGAACGCAGGCCGACCGACGGATCGCAGCACTTCGGCTTGGTGGGAGTGGCGCAGAGGAAAATGTGGCGCTCCCCGGCACCCACGCCCGCCTCCCGGGCGGCGGCCTGCAATGCCTCGTCGCGGATCACGGCCGATGTTTTCCAAGACTCCTTGCCGTCGCCAAGAAGGAATCGCCGGATGCCTGCCGCAAGGAGCGGCGTTTTGAGAACGCCGTGAGCCGGGCGGGCGATTCGCGGTCGCCCGGGACGGCCCGGAGACCGTCGGCCCGGCCCATGACTCGCGGGAGCAAGCCACTCCGCCGGCTACCTCTTCTTCGCCCACGAATCACGCAGGCCCACGGTGCGGTTGAAGACCGGCCGCTCGCCGGGCACGTGATCCCGACGGTCGGCGACGAAGTAGCCGATCCGCTCGAACTGGCAGCGCCACTCGGGATCAACCTCCGCCAGCGAGGGTTCGACCCACGCCGTCACGGTTTGCTTCGACCCGGGATTCAGCACCGAGACGAATCCACCGTCCGCACCGTCCGGATCCTCCTCGGTGAATAGCCGGTCGTAGAGCCTCACCTCGGCCTCCCTTCCGAATTCGGCCGACACCCAGTGGATCGCCGCCTTGCACGTCACTCCCTCGGGCGCGTCCTTGCCGACGGTGTCGGGCAGATACTCGCAACGGATCTCGGTCACCCGGCCATCGGCATCCTTCTCGAAGCCGACGCACTTGATAATGTAGCCGCCGCGCAGCCGGACGTAACGCTCCGGGCCGAGACGGAAGAACTTCTTCGGCGGATCCTCCATGAAGTCCTCGCGCTCGATCCACAGCTCGCGGCCTAGCTTCACCTTGCGTGATCCCTCCTCCGGCTTCTCCGGATTGTTGACCACTTCCATCTCCTCGTTGCGGCCTTCCTCGTAGTTGACGAGCACGAGCTTCACCGGATCGAGCACCGCCATCCGGCGCGGTGCCTCCTTGTTGAGGAAATCGCGGATCTCGAACTCCAGCAGGGCGACATCGGTGGTGCCGTTGAACTTGGTGATCCCGATCCGTTCGCAGAAGCGCACGATCGCCTCCGGCGGCACGCCGCGGCGGCGCAAACCGCTGAGCGTGGGCATCCGCGGATCGTCCCAGCCGGCGACATGGCCTTCCTTCACCAGCGTCAGCAGCTTGCGCTTGCTCATCACGGTGTAGGTCAGGTTCAGCCGCGCGAACTCGATCTGGCGCGGCGTCGCCGGCACCGGGCAATGCTCGATCACCCAGTCGTAGAACGGCCGGTGGATCTCGAACTCCAGCGTGCACAGCGAGTGCGTGATGTGCTCGTGCGCGTCCTCGAGCGGATGCGCGAAGTCATACATCGGATAGAGGCACCACTGGTCGCCGGTGTTGTGGTGCGCGGCATGGATCACGCGGTAGATGACGGGGTCGCGCATGACCATGTTCGACGAGGTCATGTCGATCTTCGCCCGCAGCACCGCCTCGCCCTCCTTGAAATCGCCCGCCCGCATCTTCGCGAACAGCGCAAGACTCTCGGCCACCGGCCGGTCGCGGTACGGCGACGGCGTTCCCGGGACCTGCAGGTTGCCGCGGGTCTCCTTGATCTGCTCCGGCGTCTGCTCATCGACGTAGGCCAGCCCCTTCTCGATCAGCGCCACCGCACAGTCGTGGAAGAACTCGAAGTAGTCGCTGGCGTAGTAGAGGTGCTCGCCCCAGTCGAAGCCGAGCCAGGCGACGTCCTCCTTGATGCTCTCGACATACTCCAGCTCCTCCTTCTCCGGATTGGTGTCATCGAAGCGCAGGTGGCAACGAGCGCCGGTGGACGCGTTCTCGCGGGCGATCCCGAAGTTCAGGCAGATCGCCTTCGCGTGGCCGATGTGCAGGTAGCCGTTCGGCTCGGGAGGGAAGCGCGTGATCGTCGTCGCGTGCTTTCCGCTTTTCAGGTCTTCCGCGATGATCTCGCGGATGAAGTCGGTCTTCGGTTTCGTCGCCTCAGGCATCGGTGGTGTTGGCAAGGGATTCCAGCAGGGCCAGGTTCAGGCGGATGCCCGCCTCGAAGTTCTCGACCGGAAAATTTTCGTTGGGCGAATGGATCTGCGCGTCGGAAAGCGCAAGCCCGAGCAACAAGGTGTCGGCACCGAGGATTTCCTTGAAGTCCTGGACGATCGGGATGCTGCCGCCCGAACGGATCAGCACCGGCTCCGCCTCGAAAGCCTTCTTGAGCGCCACTTGTGCGGCCTTGCCGTAGGCCCCGTGCGGATCGGTTAGATAGGGTTTCCCATCGTGACCGGGAACGATCTCGATCGCGACCCCCTTCGGACAATGTGCCTCGAGATGCGCCACCACCTTCGCCATGACGTCCTTCGGATCCTGGTCCGGCACGAGCCGGAACGACAGCTTCACCATGGCTTCGGAAGGAATGACCGTCTTGGAGCCCTCGCCCTGATAGCCACCACCCAAACCGTTCACCTCCGCCGTCGGCCGCGCCCAGGTCTGCTCGGCCGGGCTGAAGCCCTTCTCGCCGAACAACTCCGGGGAACCGGTCACCCGCAGGAAATCGTCCGCCGTCGCGCCCGGCACCTTCGCCCACATCCCGCGCTCCCAGTCTTCCAGGTCGCGCACGTCGGCGTAAAACCCGTCGATGGCGACCCGGCCGTCGGCGTCGTGCAGGCTGGCGACCAGACGGCTGATCGCCGTCGCCGGATTCGCCACGGCTCCGCCGAAAAGCCCCGAGTGCAGGTCGCGCGACGGCCCGCGGAGGATGACCTCGCAACAGGCGATGCCGCGCAGGCCGTAGTCCATCGTCGGCACGCCGGGGGCGACCATGCCAGTGTCCGAAACGGCGATCACGTCGCAGGCCAGCTCGTCGCGATGCTCGCGCAGGAAGGGTGCGAGGTTCGGGCTCCCGATTTCCTCCTCGCCCTCGAAAAGGAAGGTCAGGTTAACCGGCAGGTCACCGGTCTCCGCAAGTGTTTTCCCCGCCCCCAACAGATGGGCGAGCATCTGGCCCTTGTTGTCGGCGCAGCCGCGGGCCCAGATCCGCCCGTCGCGGATCTCCGGTTCGAAGGGCGGGCTCTCCCAGAGGTGGAGCGGATCGACCGGTTGGACGTCGTAGTGCCCGTAAATCAAAACGTTGCGACGCCCTTCGCGGTGCTCGTTGCGGGCCACCACCAGCGGATGCCCCGGGGTCTCATGGAGCGTCGCCCGGAAGCCGTAACCCTCCGCCTTCGCCACCAGCCAATCGGCACAGGCCCGCACGTCGCCGGCATGGCGCGGGTCGGTCGAGACGCTCGGGAAGCGCAGAAACTCGAACAGAGTTTCGAGGTCGGAAGTCATGCGCCATCCATGACCGCCGCCCCGCACCCCCGCAAGGGCAAAGGAGGGTGTGAAATTCGGCGGTCGGACCGCTTTGACCTTTGCCTGTCTTTTGCCGGCACCTATCGTTCTGCCGGACCATGCCGGAAGCTCCGAAATCCCCCGCCCCCGACGAACGCCCCCGCATTCTCGTCGTCACCCCGGAGATCACCTACCTCCCACCGGGCATGGGCAACCTCGCCCAGCGGATGTCGGCCAAGGCCGGCGGCATGGCCGACGTCTCGGCCTCGCTGGTCCAGGCCCTCTACGACCAGGGTGCCGACGTCCACGTCGCGCTGCCGAACTACCGGAGGATGTTCCATCTCGACGTCGCCCAGGTCCACGACCTCGAGTACAACAAGGTCAGCCGCGCCCTGCCCGAACAGCGCATCCACCTCGCCGAGGACCGGGTCTTCTACCACCGCTCGCGCGTCTACAGCGCCTCGGAGAACCACCTCCTCTCGCTCGCCTTCCAGCGCGAGGTGATCGACCACATCCTGCCCCAGGTCCGTCCCCACCTCATCCACTGCAACGACTGGATGACCGGCCTCATCCCGGCGGTCGCCAAGCGCTTCGGCATGAAGTCCCTCTTCACGCTGCACAACATCCACACCGAGCGCACGACGATGGCGGCGATCGAGGACCGCGGGATCGACGCCGCCGATTTCTGGGAGCACCTCTACTTCGAGCGCCCGCCCTTCAACTACGAGGAAAGCCGCGAGCACAACATCGTCGACCTGCTCACCAGCGGCATCTTCGCCGCCGATCACGTCAACACCGTCAGCCCCAAGTTCCTCAGCGAAGTCGTCGACGGCCTCCACTCGCACATCCCCGGGCACATTCAGCACGAGCTCTGGGCCAAGTGCGACGCCGGCTGCGCGACCGGCATCCTCAACGCGCCCGACCCGTCCTTCAATCCCGTGCGGGACACCTACATCGAGGACCATTTCTCGGTCGACACGGTGATGGCGGGCAAACGGGCCAACAAGATGCGCCTCCAGCACGAACTCGGCCTGCGCCACGCGCCGGATTCCCCGCTGCTCTTCTGGCCATCGCGCCTCGATCCCGTGCAGAAGGGCTGCCAACTCGTCACCGACATCCTCCACGAGATCATCCAGGCCTACGATCACGACCTGCTGCAGGTCGCCGTCATCGCCAGCGGCGCCCACCAGCGCTATTTCCACGAGATCGTCGAAATGAACGGACTCCACGACCGGGTCGCGGTCCGCGATTTCGACGAGCGCCTGTCCCACCTCGGCTACGCCGCCGCCGATTTCGTCCTGATGCCCTCCTCGTTCGAGCCCTGCGGCCTGCCACAGATGATCGCTCCGAAATACGGCGCCCTCACCATCGCCCACAACACCGGTGGTCTGCACGACACCGTCGAACCCCTCGACCTCGACCGCAACCGCGGCAACGGCTTCCGCTTCGACGTCTTCGACGCCAGCGGCCTCCGCTGGGCGATCGACCGGGCGATGGACTTCTTCCGCCGGCCCGTCCACGAAAAGGAGGAGCAGATCCAGCGGGTCATGCGCGAGTCCACGAGTCGCTTCAACCACAACGCCACCGCGGCGGAGTACATCCGGACCTACGAGAAAATCCTCGGCCACGGGGTTTGCGGCGGGCTGCCTGGGGAAGCGGACGAGGAGGAGTAGTCCCTCAGCGATCCCTCTCCTCCCGCAACGTCGCCAGCAGGTCGAACAGCGCGAAGAGCATCACGAACAGGGCGAGACCGGCGCACAGCAGCCAGTAGATCGCGAACCGCCAGATCGATTCGGCGAGCCAACCGTCGATTCCCCACAGCCCCACCGCGAACATCGCGAGCAAGGCCGCGGCAAAGCCGGTCAGCGCACGCCTCCGCGGCCCCCGGTCGGCGAGGATTCCGGCCGCGACGGCCTTCCAGATCTTCCAGTCACTCACGGAGACGACCCTGCGCGAGAATCGTCGGCCGATCCAGTCCGTTGACCGGCGATTCGAGTTCCGCATTGCACCCGCAGCCCGACGGTCGAACATGGGCGCGCCCGATGTCCGCCGCATCTCCTCCATTCGCCACCATCCTTTCTCCGGCCGATTGGCGAGAGAGGGTGGAGACGCACCGTGGCCGCGCACTGCGATGGACCGCCCCGGCCCGGCAGCGGAAAGCCCGCGGCATCCGCCACCCGGTGGAAGACTTCCTTTTCACCTACTACTTCGTCTCGCTGAACAAGCTCGAGCAGTGGCACCCCGGCGTCGGCGTCGCCCTCGAACCGGCGGACGACCTGCCGAGCTGGTTCCGCCACCCGCCCTATCTCCGGGAAATGGCAGGCATCCGGATCACAGGACCCGCACCCGGTGATCGCGATCGACTCGGATGGATCCGCGACCTCCTCGTCGCCACCCGCGACCGCCCGCCGAACTTCGGCTGCCACGGCCTTCACGAGTGGGCCATGGTCTACCGCGGCACCGACGTCCGCCACCGGGAGTCGTGCGGCCTTCGCCTTCCCCAGTCGCAGGTCGACGCCCTCGTCGAGGCCCGCCCGCTGGGCTGCAGCCACTTCGACGCCTTCCGCTTCTTCCATCCCGCCGCCCGGCCCCTGAACCGGTTCGAGCCGACTCTCGATCGTCGGCAGTCGCTCGAACAACCCGGCTGCGTGCATGCCAACATGGACCTCTACAAATGGGCGGGCAAGGCCATGCCCTGGGTCGGTTCCGACCTGCTGCTCGACGCCTTCGAACTCGCCCTGGACCTCCGCAAACTCGACATGCGCGCCAGCCCCTACGACCTGCAGGCCCACGGATTGGACCCGGTTCCGATCGAGACCGAGGACGGCCGCGCCGAGTATGTTCGGCTCCAACAGGCGCTCGCCACCCGGGCCGCGCCCCTGCGGCAGCGTCTCATCGACTCGCTGGACACGCTGTTGCAAGTCTGACCCGGCCTCCCGGAGCGAGGGCTGGGCCCGAGCCGGACCCGAGTTGAACCCGAGCGGGGCCCGAGCGGGGCCCGAGTTGGGCCAGGCCTGCACCTCGTCGGCAACATTGAGATTCCGCACCCGAAGGATCCTGCTGGCAAATTATGCTTGTCTTCGGTTGATTCATATCTCAAATATGCAATATGCCTCTGCCGAAGCTTGAAGACTTTGATCCGAAACTCGTGCAGCTCTCCCAGTTTGCGCGGGCGCTCTCCCATCCGGCACGCGTTGCCATCCTCCGGTTTCTCGGGAAACGGGGAGAGATCGCGGCAATGGAGATTGTTGGAGAACTGCCGCTCTCCCAGCCCGCCTGCTCCCGCCACCTGCGCGAGCTCGTCTCGGTCGGGCTGATCAAAGCCCGCACCTCCGGCAGCCACGTCTTCTACCGACTCGAAGCCCGGGCGCTCGACCGCTTCTGCCAGGCCATGTCAAAGACCCTGCACTCCTGACCCTTTCCCCACTCCCACCATGAACCCGAAGCACATCGTCATCATCGGCGGCGTGGCCGGCGGCGCTTCCGCCGGCGCCCGCGCCCGACGCCACAGCGAGTCCGCCCGCATCACCGTGATCGAGCGCGGACCCGACGTCTCCTTCGCCAACTGCGGCCTGCCCTACCACATCGGCGGCGAGATCCCCGACCGCGACGAGCTCGCCCTGCAGACCCCCGAGTCGCTGCGCAAGCTCCTCAACCTCGAAGTCCTCACCCTCACCGAGGCCACCGCCATCGACCCCGCGGCGAAGACCGTCTCGCTGCGCTCGGTCGCCGATGGCACCGAGTCCACGATTTCCTACGACCACCTCATCCTCTCGCCCGGTGCCAGTCCGCTGCGTCCGCCTCTGCCAGGCATCGACCACCCGCGCATCCTCACCCTGCGGAATCTCCAGGACATGGACCGCATCATCGAGGCCGCCGCTTCCGCGAAAAGGGTGGCCGTCGTCGGTGCCGGCTTCATCGGCCTCGAGATGGCCGAACAGCTCCTGCACCTCGGCAAGGCCGTCTCGCTCATCGAGCTCCAGCCCCAGGTATTGCCGCAGCTCGATCCGGAAATGACCCGCCCGCTGGAGCGCAAACTCCGCGAGAAGGGCGTCGCGCTGGTCCTCGGCGACGGCATCGACGGCTTTGATGGCGACGACGAAACCGTGACCGCCCGACTCGCCAGCAACCGCACGGTCGAGGCCGAGCTCGTCATCCTCTCCATCGGCGTCCGCCCCGACAGCCAGCTCGCCAGCGACGCCGGACTCGCCCTCGGCCCGCGCGGACACATCACGGTCGATCCTTTCCAGCGCACCAGCGCACCCGAGATCTACGCCGTAGGCGATGCCTGCGAATCGCCCGACCCCATCCTCGGCGGCCACGTCGCCATCGCCCTCGGCGGGCCCGCCAACCGCCAGGGCCGCACCGCCGCCGACCACATCTTCCTCGGGGAAAAGGCCCTGCCCTACCCGGGTTCCATCGGCACCGCCATCGTCCGCGTCTTCGAGCTCGCCGCCGGCGTCACCGGTGCCAGCGAGAAGCGCCTCCAGATGACCGGCACGCCGTACGAAACCGTTACCGTCAACGGCCCATCCCACGCCTCCTATTTCCCCGGCGCGGAAACCATCACGCTCAAGCTGCTGTGGTCGCCCGACGACGGACGCGTGCTGGGTGCCGAGGCGGTCGGCATCGATGGCATCGACAAGCGCCTCGACGTCCTCGCCACCGCCATCCGCGGCCGCATGACCATCGACGACCTGGTCCACCTCGAGTTCGCCTACGCCCCGCCCTTCGGCAGCGCCAAGGACGTGATCAATGTCGCCGGCTTCGCCGCCACCAACATGCGCGACGGCATGCTCGTTCCCGTGCAGACCCTCGAAGACGCCGCCGACCAGCAGATTATCGACGTCCGCCCGCCCGCGGCGGTGGAAAAGCTACCCGTCCCCGGCGCCACCAACATCCCCCTGCCGATCCTTCGCGACCATCTCGGCGAGATCGACAAGTCGCGTCCCGTCTTCACCGTCTGCCAGATGGGCAAGACGAGCTACTTCGCCGCCCGCATCCTCACCAACAACGGCTACGATGCCCGTAGTATCCTCGGCGGCGCGTGGCACCAGGCCCCGCGTGAACGCGAGTGACCCGACCACAAGGACCCCGCATATCACGCTAGATCGGAAGAGCACACGTCTGAACTCCAGTCACGTCCGCACATCTCGTA
>ERZ869936.2408-NODE-2408-length-11052-cov-4.084569_pt1 | contig 11052 bp, 7 predicted proteins | sample MGYA00520876_ERZ869936 | MGnify/ENA primary metagenome ERZ869936 (study PRJEB32218, sample SAMN09650985) | biofilter metagenome | isolation source: enrty point of leading RO module | place: Saudi Arabia: Thuwal, RO plant located on Red Sea | collected 2016-02-17 ... | reverse complement strand
GACAGCGAGTTGGCAGGAATGTCCAGGTCTGTGGCCGAGGCTGTGAAGCTTAAAAAAGTTCCCTCGTTTACGGTCTTGTTGGAGATCGCAGAAAGTATAGGCGCGGAATTCACTTCGGTGACCGTCACAGAAAAGGTTTTCGAATCGCTTTGAGGCGGCGACGCATTGTCCGTTACGCGAACGGTAATGTTATAGGTTCCCGGCCCTTGAGCCTCTGCTGGCGTCCAAGTAAACACGCCAGTGCTTGGACTGATGCTTGCGCCAGCGGGCGCTCCGGCATCCAGGCTGTAGGTCAGCACTTTGGACTGGGCGACCGCAAAGTTGTCCAGGTAAACCGTGTAGGCTCCCATGCCCGCGGCGGGAACAAAGGCCAGATGCTCTAAAACGCCCAAGCCAGTGGCGCTGGTCAGGACGCCATCCCCGGTAAATCCGGCGGCTGGCTCCGCAGGGATGTTGAATGTCAGCGTTGTCCACGTGTTGGCAGGGACAGTGCGCGTTGGATTGGGCGCGGAGCCGTTCTTTCCGTTCACACCGACAAATTCAATGCCGCCGGTGGAGCCTCCATCGCTGCCGATGGGTGTGCCTGCTGGATTTGACGTTTCCCGGCATCCCAAAGCCACTTGCAGCGACTTGTCTGTATGCATGTCAAATTGCAGTTTTTTTGTGAAGTCCATCACCGGATTGGGCAGATTCGCCGCGCCTGCGGTGGTGAGCCTCAGCCACGGATTGGTCGTGCCGGTCTTGTAGCTCCAGTTGGCCTTGAAAACAAAAGAGCCCGACTTTGCGTTTGCGGGAAATGTGCCCGACACCGAAGCTGTGTTTGGCGTTGCGTCCAAATGGGACGCAGTGCTGCCGGAATAAGTCGGTGTTCTGAACATGGCGGCCACGCCCTCGCCATAACTCTCAAAATCGGTCAATGGCGTGACAAAATCGGGCGCGGTGGCGCTGTTCGTGATGGTCAGCGTGGAGCCCTCAGCCACTGTCCGATTGGCGATGGCGGTCAGGACCGGCGGCAACCCCGGCGTGACGGCGTTGGTCGTATTGGAGTAGGCCGAGTTGCCGCCCAGATTGTAGGAGCGAATGCGGTAATAGTTCGTTGTCGCAGGAAGCACCGTGGTGTCGGAATAGCTGAGCGCATTGGTGCCCACAGTGTCGATTTCCACCCAGTTGTTGGCCACGTTCACGCTGCGCTCGATTTTGAAGCCCATTTCAAAGGAGTTGAGTGCGCTGTTCCATGTCAGGTTAATTTGATTGGTGGCCACGGCGGTGGCACGCAGGTTGGTAGGTGTTACCGGAGCAGGAATGACGCGCTCCAGCCAATTTTCAGGAAGCCAGTTGGTCGTGCTGTCGCTCCAAGAGATTTTCCACCAGGTAAATCCACGCCCATCGGAGGTGACCTGGACGGGGCCGCTGATGATGACGCCGGTTGAGCCGACGGCCTTGCTTCCAGTGGACGGACAATTCACACCGCTGCTGATCGAACCGTCGCCGCACATGTAGGTGGTGCGCGAAGAGGAACCGACCACCTTCACGTCATCGCCGATGACCAGTGGTTTGGCCTGAACCATCGTGAGCGTCGGGTAGTATTGGTTGACGATCCAGACCCAGTCTTGCTTCGGATGACCGGTTGGCGTGGCATCGCCGGAGGTCCGGTTTGCCATGCGCCGACCTGTGGCCCAGCGCGCCGTTCCCCACTGGCACATGCCGCGCCCATGCCCGTAGCGGGTTTCTCCGGTGCAAACCGGGTCATAAATGCATCCTCCTGTCGGCTGCGTGTAGCCATCGCCGCAGGAAAACCCCAGCGAATTATTCTCCGCAGAGTATTCGCTCCGGGAGATGGTGTTGTTCGAGCCAAGCACCACGTAGCCCTCGGTCTGGGTGGTGGCCGTGGAGGCATTTCCGGTGGTGGTCGAGCCATACACCTGGCAACTGGTCGTGGCGCATATGTCGTAAGTGCTCGAAGAGCCGGCGTTGTTGACGTGATATGCCGCGTAAGACCGGATTGCTACCGCACCGGCCATCAAGGAATTCATGCCACCGGTGTAGTTGGCCCATGATGAAATCCACTCACTGGAGAGGACCCGCGCCACGTAATTTTCCATTGAAACGTAAATGATCGTGACGTTGTCGGAGGAAAGCACCCTGATATTGCGGGGAATGCGCACTGTGGCATTTGTCGGGCTGGTGGCGCTGGGGGGCTCAGAACATTTTTCTGAAGATGCCGGAGGTTGGCTGATGGCGGAATATGGAGTTTGCCCGGTGGCGTCTAGTGAATGAAACCGCGGTTCAGTGCGTTCCAGAACAGTCTTCGAGCCGCTCCCCGGTTCCAGGCGGACGCGCAGCGTCCAGTCGCCGTAAGGCAGCAGTTCGACGTGCCGCCGCTCCTCGCTCTTGTAGCCATCTTTGGAGAAAATAAGCCGCGCGGGATTGTCCCGAAGGATTGAGTCAGGTTTCAGTGGAACGGTCAGTTGAAAGAAGCCGCGTGCATCGGTGAACGTCTCGCCGCCTTCTGGTTCCGCGCTCACGAGAACACCCTCGACCGGTTGCCCCGTGTCATCTCCCACAACATGGCCCAGAAACACTGTGGAGTCGGCGCGGTGCTGTTGGACGATGTATTTCGGTGTCAATTCCTGGGGAAGTGTGAGTGGATCGAGCTCAAACTGATGAATAAATGTAGGGTCGTTCAGGTTTACGGCGACGGACAGTGGCTGGTGATCGGGTGAAGCAATTTCCAGTGTGGCCGACCCGGCGCCATGCAGAACCAGACGACCGTCGGCTGTGGGCGTCAGTTCGCGAGGTTCGGTAGCCTCCTGAAAAACTCGGACCAAGGGCTGGAGCGAGATGCCTGTCGCGCTGTCAACAAACCGCATCTGGGTTTGTGCCTGCATCGAGGCCAGAAAAAACAGGCTGCTGAAAAGCAAGCCACCAATGGGGATGGGGTTGAGATGACGCATTTGGCTATTTACCCCAGACTTATACCGATTTTTTTGTTTCCTGCAAACTTCAAATCCAAGGCACTGAAGTCATGTGCGGCTGGAGCTTCAAAGGCTGGCAAAGAAATGGCCCTGGTTTTTAGGGCAGGGAAAGGATGGTGGAGCCGAGGGGATTCGAACCCCTGACCCCCACAATGCCATTGTGGTGCTCTACCAACTGAGCTACGACCCCATCCAAGGCCCCATAACTTAGTGGGCTCCGCTTTGTTGTCAAAACCAATTTGGAAAATTTCCCATAAAGAGGGGCAAACAGGTCAGGCCTTCTTCAATTTCGGGCCCTTTGGCGTGTCTTCAATGACCCAGCCCAAGCCATTCAATTGATCCCGAATTTCGTCGGCGCGCTTGAAGTCCTTCGCTTTGCGGGCGGCTTGCCGCTGCTCCAGCAATGTTGTCAGTTCAGCGGAAATTTCCTCCTTGGCGGCATGGCCAACTCCGAACACGGAATCAATTCGCGACCAGGCCGCCAGCGCAGCCGCTGCCAAGGAAGGCTTCATTTCGCCGGAAGCCAAAAGCCGGTTCATCTCTCGAACCCATTCAAAAACGACACCCCAGCCAGCGGACACATTGAGGTTGTCGTCCATGGCGTCGGCATATTTCTTCAGCAGTTCAGCGTCGGGTTCGGCAGTCGTTTGACCCGCAACCTCGCGCAGCTTTTCAAGACAATCGTCCAGGCGGGCCAAGGCGGCGCGGGCGCCGTTCAGCCCCTCAATGGTAAAATTAAACTGGTCCCGATAATGCGCCGAGAGCATCAGGTAACGGATTTCCCGTCCTGAAAAGCCTTTGCCGAGCAGGTCGCGCAAGGTGAAGAAATTTCCAAGCGACTTGCTCATTTTTTTGCCTTCCACCAGCAGATGCGCGCCGTGAAGCCAATAATTGACAAACCGCTGGCCGGGTTGCTGCATGCCCGAGCCCTCGCTTTGGGCAATCTCATCCTCATGATGCGGGAAAATCAGGTCTTCGCCCCCCAGGTGCAGGTCAAAGGTCGCGCCCAATGATTTCATGCTCATGGCGCTGCACTCGATGTGCCACCCTGGGCGGCCTTCGCCCCACGGGCTTGGCCAAAACACTTCGCCGTCCTCGGGCGCTCGGGCTTTCCACAGGGCAAAATCCGACACGCTTTCTTTTTCATATTCATCGCTGCTGACGCGTTCGCCGGATCGCATGCCTTCAAAATTCAAGTTGAGCAACGGGCCGTATCGGCACCCGCAGCCTTGGTATTTCTCGATGCTGAAATAAACCGAGCCGTCGCCAGCCTTGTAGGCAATGCCGCGCTCAATGAGCTTTTGAATTAACTCCACGATCTCGGCAATGTGCTCGGTGGCGCGGGGCGTTTGGTGAGGGCGCAGGCAGTTGAGCGCCTGAAGATCCTCAAAGAAAGCGGCTTCGTATTTGCCGGTGTAGTCGGCCAGCGTGGTTTTGTGTTCGCGAACCCGCTTCGTGATTTTGTCCTCGACGTCGGTGATGTTCATCACGTGTCGGACAGAATGGCCCTGGAACTCCAAATAGCGCCGGACCATGTCGGCAAAAACGAAGGTGCGGAAATTGCCGATATGCGCGAAATCATGCACGGTGGGGCCGCAGCAATACATGCCCACGGACTTGCCGTCAGGATTCAGCGGCGCAAAAGTCTCAACCGAACGGGTCAGGGTGTTGAAAAATCTCAAAGCCATGATTCAGCGCCGCAGGGTAAATGCGAGAAGCCGAAAGAAAAGTGCAAATTCAGGTCGTTTACGCCGTGGTTATTTATTCCACGGCCGACTCGGTGACCTTCAGCAACCCTCGCGACGCATTCAATTGCGCCTTCACCCCGATGGGCAAAGTGAGTTTCCTCGGAATATGGCCGTATTGAAACCGGTCCACCGTGGGCACCCTGACGTGTTGCAGCAGTTCCGCGAACACCTGTGCGACGGTCAAATGCGGCTTGTTCGGGTCCTTCGGCTCGCAGTCAGTAAAGTGTCCCAGCAGCAGACCGCTGATTTTTTTAAAAATGCCGGCGTTGCGCAACTGGGTCAGCATGCGGTCCACCCGATAAGGCTCCTCGCCCACCTCTTCAAGGGCCAGCAAGGAATTGCGAAAATCAGGGGCATAGGGCGTGGCCAGACTCGAAATGATCAATGACAGGTTGCCCGGCAACAACAGTCCCTCCGCCTTGCCGGGGTGAATGGGGCGAACCGGTTCCGCTTCCGGATTGGGCAAAGCGCCGACGGGCCGCGCGCTGGTCAACAGCCGCCAGAAATGCTCCTCGGTGTAGGGATCGGGCTTCTGCCAGAATTCGACGCCGGGCATCGGGCCGGAAAATGTCACCAGCCCGGTCCGTCGAAAAATGGCCAGTTGCAGTCCGGTGAGGTCGCTGTAGCCCACGAGAATCTTTGGGTTCAACCGCGCGGCCTGATAGTCCACAAATGGGAGCAAACGCGGCGTTCCGTAACCGCCGCGCACGGCAAAAATGGCCTTCACCTGACGATCGTTCAACATCTCGTTCAAATCGGTCAGGCGCTGGGCGTCGGTGCCGGCAAAATGCCCGTGCTGGGCATGGACGTTTTTTCCGAGCTTCACCCTATAGCCGAGTTTTTCCAGATAGCGTGCGCCGCATTCAATTTTATCACGGGACGACGGCGCGCTGGCCGGGGCAATAATGCCAATGACATCGCCGCGCCGCAGTTTGGGTGGTTTGACAACTTTCATTTGGTTGCCGGAAGGATTAACGGTTCGCCAAGGCTGACAAGCGAATTCTCCGGAGCCTCAGTTCGCCGGGCGCATCCCCACACTGTTCTTAATTTTATATTGCTGGTGGACGGACGATTGGCGCGAAAGGCAGGGCAGGCGTCCCAGCCTGCCTCTTAAAAAGGAATTTTCCCCCTGTCCCACACAGGCGAGACGCACTGTGCTACTTTGCTGGCCGCTTGATTGATCATTTCAAGAACAATGCGTGGATGCGCCCCTGTCCGCCAATACCAGTTTGCGGCCCTCAATGTCCAATTCGCGCCACTGGCCGGACGGCAATGTGCCAAGGTGAAAGTTGCCAATCTGCACCCGCACCAGCCGCAGCGTGGGATGGCCGATGGCGGCGGTCATTCTGCGCACTTGGCGGTTGCGGCCCTCAATCAACTCCAGCCCAATCCAGCAATCGGGAACCGACTTGCGGAAGCGTATGGGCGGCTCACGCGGCGGCATTTGCGGTTGCGGGTCTAGAATCCACGCGCGGCAGGGCAGGGTGCGCTCGCCTTGAATGAGCAGGCCGGCTTTCATTTTCTCCAAAGATTGGGCGGTTCGAATCCGCTCCACCTGCGCCCAGTAAATGCGTTTGTGACCACGCCGTGGATGCAGCAATCGCTCGTTCAATTCGCCCTCGTCACTCAGCAGCAAAAGCCCCTCGGAATCCGCGTCAAGCCGTCCGATGGGATAAGCGCCTTTGGGAAAATGAAACTCCGCCAGTGTCCGGTTGGGCGACCCATCCGGCGTGAACTGCGACAACACCCCGTACGGCTTATGAAAGGCGATCAACATGCAAAGGCATCTTCAACCAGACGGTTTGCTTCTCAAAGCGAGATTTTATTTTTCCACAAGCGAGGGATTCTCTACGTTTTCCTTTGTGAACCATTCTGCCAGCATGCTGCCGCGTTTCGTTGCATCCCTGCTGCTGGTGTGTTTGACGGTCTGGGCCTATTGGCCGGTGGCGCAGTTTGGCTTCATTAACTTCGACGACCCGCATTACATCACGGGCAATGAGTTTGTGCGCGACGGTTTCACGATTGAAGGAATCAAGCGCGCCTTTACTCAAGCGCACTCCAGCAACTGGCATCCGCTGACCTGGCTTTCGCACATGCTGGATTTCGAGTTGTTCTGACTGAACTCCGTCGCGCATCTTGTCACCAACCTGATATTTCATTCTGCCAACACGGTTTTGCTTTTTTGGATATTGGCCAGCTTGACGGGCGGTTTCTGGCCCAGTGCGTTGGTGGCGGGCTTGTTCGGACTGCATCCACTGCATGTGGAATCAGTCGCGTGGATTTCGGAGCGGAAGGATGTGTTGAGCACATTTTTCGGGCTGCTGACCCTCTGGGCTTATGCCCGATTTGCGAGTCTCCGGTCTCAAAATTCACATTTCAAAGCAAAGACCTGGTATGCAATGGCGCTGATTTTCTTTGCGCTCGGGTTGATGTCCAAGCCGATGCTCGTGACCTGGCCGTTTGTGCTGCTGCTGCTGGACGTATGGCCGCTTGAGCGAATTCCAAATTTCAAATTGCCAATTAAAAAGGGAAAATCTGACAAAATTAGCGCTGAAAAGAGCGGGTCGGACCTTTCATTTACTCCAAAGCGCCTATTTCCGTTGATCCTGGAAAAAATTCCTTTCTTCGCGCTGACGGCAGCCTCCTGCGTGGTCACGTTCATCGCGCAAAAGAATGAAGGTGCCGTCCGTTCCGTCGTGGAATTCCCAATTGGCTTCAGGATAGCCAACACGCTGGTTTCCTACTGCCGCTATTTGGCGAAAACATTTTGGCCAACGGATTTGGCGGTGTTCTATCCATGGCCCGATTCCTGGCCGGCAATTTACGTTCTGGGAGCCACGATATTGCTCGGGGGAATCACGTTTTTGGCGGTGCGCCTTGCCAAAGGGCACTCTTATTTTCTTATCGGCTGGTTGTTTTTTCTGGGAACGCTGGTGCCGGTTATCGGACTGGTGCAAGTCGGTGAGCAGGCGATGGCCGACCGGTATTCCTATATTCCTCTCATCGGTGTCTTTATCGCCCTGTCGTGGGGAATGGCGTCCTGCGTGAGGCGTTTTCCAGCCCTGCGCGTCATGGTGGTTGTAATGGCATGCATGGCGATCCTTTCCTGTGCGTTTCTTGCCCGGGCGCAGGTGTCTCTTTGGAAGGACAGTGAGACGTTGTTTGCCCATGCTGCGCGCGTCACAAAGGACAATTATCTAGCGTTGAATCACTGGAGCACGGAATTGGTGCTTCAAGACCGTTTGGACGAAGCCGAGGGATATCTTCGTGAAGCGGTCCGCCTGCGTCCGGACTTCCTCGACGCGCATTTGAGTTTGGGCAATGTGTACGCCCTGCGCGGCCAACTTGAGGAGGCGCGGTTTCATTTTCTTCGCGCTATGGAGATTTTTCCGGACTCTGATGTGGCGCATCATAATCTGGGGAATGTTTACAAGGCTTCAGGTGAGATTGAGAAAGCCATCAAGGCCTACTTTCGCGCGTTGGAGATAAAACCCGACTACGCCAGCGCCCACGCCAATCTGGCGTTGCTCCTGGCTGGCCAAGGAAGCATGGCCCAGGCCGCCGAACATTATTCGCAGGTGGTGCGGCTTCAGCCCAAGGATGCGGGGGCGCATTACAACTACTCCACCGCGCTGTTGAATCTCGTGAAACTCAGCGAAGTGTAAGGGCATTACATTCTGGCAACGGAACTTCAACCGGAGTTGCTGCAAGCTCATATGCAACTGGCCCGTATATTTTACTCGGAGGGAAATAAAGAGGAGGCCCGTCTGGCGCTTGAGCAGGCGCTGCGGATTGATCCCGGCCATGCGGAGGCGAGTGAAGCGATGGCAAACTTAAAATTTTGAGACGCATCCAAGTGAAGCGGGGGGATTACAGGAGCCACATTGATAGCCCACGCGCAACCCGCATGAAGCACATTTTCATTGCCATTCAGAACAACAAGAAGGCTGAATTGCTACGATGAATTATCGAATTGTTCGCAGCCGACTGCTGATGTCGCTGGTTTGCTGCGGTTCCGTTGTGGTGGCAGCATGCGGGGAGGGTGCGGCCAAGCCAATTTATCTTTCGGACATGTCTCGCTGTGAGCCAGCTAATCGTCTTTCCAAAGTATCCAAACCGGACAAGTGGAGGCTGATTCCTTTCAAGACGGAGGCAGTGGAGGGGATAATGCTGGGTGCCGGGTCTTATGTGGATGCGTCCGAAGTTCGACTGCCCGTTTCGCTTAAGGGATGGCACGAGATCCATTTGGGAATCTGGAATCCTCATTTGATGTATGATGGACGTGCCTTCATCAAAGCACGGCTTTCCAGCAGGCCAGTGTTTCAACAAATTGATCCAGGGGCCAGTCCCGACAGCCAGTCCACCACGTTTATCGAGGAAGTGCATCTTTGCGACGCAGACTTGAGTTCCGAAACGTATCTGGCGTTCGCCAAATCCAACGGACTTCAGCCGCGAAGCGCTTATGTGGCCTATGTCAAACTTGTTCCAATGTCGCCGGAGCGGGTTGAAGCGGAACAGCAGAGACGCCTAAATGGCCAGCGTAAAAACCTCGTGGCCACCTTCGACGGGGCATCCATCTTTCATTTCAGCGATTGCACGAAGATGAATCACCTTCTTGAGTGGGTGGAAAAGCTGCGAGACTCCGATGTTAAAAAGGTGTTGTGGGCGGTCACGTACGGAGATCGGACGGGGTTTCCGACCTCCAATCGGAATCAGACATACCTGGGCGAGAAGGGCTTGATTCAACCTTCTTCATTAACCTTTGGAAATGATTACCAACGGGGGCAGCGGCAGATGCATGAGTTTTTCAGGCAATTCGGGAAGAAGGGTATCACGGTGCAACAGAAGGTCGCAGAGCATGCTCATCAATTGGGGATGCAGTTTGATCTAATGTATCGCATCGGATTCCTTGGTGGCGTGGGCCTGTCTGAATTTCATAACGACAATTATGTCCACAAGCATCCTGAAGTTCGTCAGGTGACGCATGACGGGCGATTTCTTGAGAAAGCAAGTCTGGCATATCCGGCAGTGCAGCAACTGGTGCTGGAACAAATCCGGGAAAGCTGCCGCATGATTGACGCGGACGGGATCAATTTGTGCTTCGTTCGAGGACCTCATTTCCTGCTGTGGGAAACGCCGGTGCGCGAGGCGTTTGAAGCGCGTTTTGGGGTGTCATCAACTGACGTGGAGGAGAATGACTCACGGATTAAACAGGTGCGGGCGGAGATCATGACGAAGTTTATGCAACAAGTGCGGGCTGAATTGGACAGGCTGGGCGCGGAGCGTGGAAGGCCCTTCACTTTATCGGCATGGGTATGGCCCCATGACCAGAATGTGTGGCTGGGAAAGAAGCCTTTGGACGAAGGGCTGGATGTGGAAACCTGGATAAAACTTGGGCTTTTGGACAGCGTGATTTGCCAGGAGGGAATTGACCGATCATACATGGAATTGGGAAAGAAGTCCGGTTGCGAATTTGTCCTGTTTACCGGTTATCGGGGAGAAAAATCGATGTCCCCCTCTACCTTGCTGGATGCTCATCAAAGGGGTGTTGCGTCGTTCGCTTATTGGGACATAGATGCAGTGCAGAATCATCCGACCACATGGCTATGGCTGCGGCAAACCGGAAACATGGAGGCACAGAGAAGTTTCCTAACAAATCCGGCTTTGCTAAGGAGACAATTGACTCCCCTGCTGATGATTAACGGAATCGATGTGAAAGTTGGACTTGTGGATGCCGTTTATTCAGGGGGATAGAATGCGGTATCCGGCAGTCCAAGCGTTTCATTTAATCCAAGACTCTATGGCCGCACCTGTAGCCGGAACAGATACGGCGCGCCGTTGGTGTAGGCGGGAACCGTCAAGGTTGTGTTGGTGCCCAAAGCTGACACCCAAGGGGAAACGCCCTGCCAGGTTGCCGCGTTGGGGCTGAATTGAACCTGATAGGCGCGATTGGAGACCGATTGCCAGCCCAGCAGCAAACGACCGTCCGGCAGCAGTTGCGGCATGTCGAACCGCAGGCGCGACAGGGCATTGGTCGGGTTGGTTCCCGCAATGAATTCACCGTAGTCGGTCATGCCGTCGTTGTCGGTGTCGGTGGCGGCGGTTCGCGCCGGAGAAACCTCTCCGAAGAAGGCCAGTTCCCATTCATCGGAAATGCCGTTGGCGTTGGCATCGGCAAAGGTGTAATTGCCATGAAATAACAACAGGCCCGGGGTGTTGAGCACGTTGGTTTGCGGGGACGGTGTCTGGTAATAAGTCACGGGCTGAAACGTGACGGCATATTGTCCGGTGGGGGCATTGGTGATGAGGGTGTTCCATCCGGAACCGAT
>ERZ869936.2407-NODE-2407-length-11062-cov-4.195966_pt1 | contig 11062 bp, 14 predicted proteins | sample MGYA00520876_ERZ869936 | MGnify/ENA primary metagenome ERZ869936 (study PRJEB32218, sample SAMN09650985) | biofilter metagenome | isolation source: enrty point of leading RO module | place: Saudi Arabia: Thuwal, RO plant located on Red Sea | collected 2016-02-17 ... | reverse complement strand
GAATATATTACGATACCTAACGCACAGATATTATCAAATTACATAATAAACTACAGCAAATCATCTACGACAGAAGGGCTTATACTTCATTCAGGGGTAACTATTGGCTATGATGTACCATGGAAGCAGGTGCACGAGCTATTGATAGCAGCGGCAAAGGAAACAGAGAACATACTCCCAACGCCGGAGCCGTTTGTATTCCAGAAGAGTCTTGATGATTTTTACGTAAGTTATGAAATAAACGCATATACCGACAAACCCAACATAATGGCGAGAACATACTCCCAGCTGCATGCGAAGATACTTGATAAATTTAACGAAGCCGGAGTTGAGATCATGTCGCCTCACTTTTCGGGAGTTAGGGACGGCAGCATGATAAACATACCGCCTGAGAACATTCCAAAAGATTATAAACCGCCGGTCTTCAGAATTTTTCCATTTCTTGACCCTAATAAGGGGAAAGGTGAATAATAATGGAACAGATTTGGATTTTACTTGAAGACCCTACAATTCAGAAAGTACTTATTGTCATAATCGGGATAATCCTTATAAATATAATTGCGGGATTAATAAAGCGGGGTTCGTATAAATACTTTTCTACAAATGACGCAAGGTATAAATCCAGGAAGGTCATTTCTTTCGCGAGTTACATAATCATAGTCCTTTTTATTACAATAGTATTTTATGAAAAGCTTGGGGGGCTGACTGTAGCTTTGGGTGTAGCAGGCGCGGGAGTCGCTTTTGCACTGCAGGAAGTGATAGCGAGTTTAGCGGGGTGGATAGCGATCAGCTTTGGCGGATTTTATTCCACAGGTGACAGAGTTCAACTCGGAGGGATTAAAGGTGACGTGATAGATATAGGTGTGCTCAGGACCACGCTGATGGAGCTGGGTGAATGGATAGACGGCGACCAGTACAGCGGAAGAATAGTGAGGATAGCGAATAGCTTTGTATTCAAAGAGCCGGTGTTTAATTATTCTCAGGACTTTCCGTTCGTATGGGACGAGGTTAAGATACCAATAGCTTTCGGTAGCGATTATGGTGGAGCCAGAGAGATCATTAAACAGACCGGTGATGAGGTTATAGGCGATTACGCCAAGAGTGCAGAAAATGAATGGAACAATCTTGTAAGAAAGTATCTTATAGAGGACGCTACGATAGAACCAACAGTCAGCATGACAGCGAATGACAGCTTTGTACTTTTTACATTAAGATATATAGTTGATTTCAAAAAAAGGCGAAGTACAAAGGACAGCTTATTTACCGGAATCCTTAATAAAATAAACACCACAGATAATGTCGAGCTTAATAATGCAGCTGCGATAGTAGTATCAGGTAAGCTGGCAACTAAACAGATCAATCAGCAATAAAATGAGAATTGATTTTAATGTAGTGTGGGTTTAAATTTTTAAAAATAATCTACCATGAAAAATATTATTTTTCTTATAGTATTTGCAGTTATGTTCTATGGTTGTGATGAATCAGTAAAATACATAGAACCTGATAACAAACCAATGTGGCCTCAATTCGGTTACGATGGTCGCCAGACCGGTAATAATGCTTCTGATGTCTACATAAGCCCGGTTGTAAATGGAACGCTTGAGTGGTCGTTTGCAAACCAGAATGGAGCGTTAACTGACGGCAGCGAATATTGTGTAGATTCACAAGGTAACATTTATTACCAGGATGATAACCAGCCGGGATCATTATTCAAATTTGCTCCGGACGGAAGAGTGATATGGAAGAGGGATAGTTTGACTTCATCAAACTTTTCAGCTGTTTCATTGAATAAGGAAGAAACGAGAGTTTATTTCCACACGATTAACGGACTTTACTGTTATGACAGCAGCGGGAACAGGATATGGTCAAATCCATGGCCTGCTTATAATAAAGTTATAATTGATGGGGAAGGTGTGATATATACTTATACTACATCTGGTTTTTCTGCAATAAATCCGGATGGAAGTATTAAATGGTCAAATGGAAATATACCATACAATTCATTTTCAGCAGGAAGATATAATGCAATGGACCGTGATGGAAATATTTACATAAGCGGGTCAATGATATCGAAACTTAATAAAAACGGGGCATTGCTTTGGCAGTTTTCATTTGACACAGTGAATGCTTATTCAATTGGATTAGTTATAGATGGTTTTAATAATTTATATTTCAGGGAATGGAGAAAAAAGATTTTATATTCAACTGATAAAGATGGGAATCTAAGATGGAAGAAGGACAATAATGGAGGAACGTCTATCAGTATTCCGGTAATTGGTTCAGATAATACCATTTATATACAGGATGGTTTTATTAAAGCAATTAACATAAATGGAGATTTAATCTGGAGTGCACAAGGTGGTGCGGATAACATTATTCTCGATAGTGAAGATAATCTATATTTTTTAATTGATAATTTACCGGCAAAAGTGAGTTCTCTCACAAAAGACGGACAATTGAGGTGGACATATCAGACTAATATAGGTTCTACATTACCAAATCCTGTATTATCTCCATTGGGTAAACTAATCTTTTCCCCTAAGCGGGGATACACTATTTACTGCCTGAATTAATTTCCCACTTGACAAGTAACCAAAAAGTTACGTAAATTTGTGTAACTGAAAAGTTACCAATTATGGAAAGACAAATCGATAATTTATTCAATGCTCTTGCTGATTCCAGTCGCAGGAAGATCCTCACAATGCTTACGGAGAAAGAGATGAAGGTAAATGACATAGCACGTCATTTCAAATTCAGCCGTCCGGCAGTATCGAAGCATTTGAGGATACTGGAGAATTCAAAACTTGTCATTCCCAGGTGGGACGGCAGGGAGAGGTATTTCAGAACGAATCCGAAGCCGCTGAAAGAGGTGGAGAAATGGTTAGAGAATTTTGACAAGTTCTGGGACGTAAAACTTACATCATTAAAAAAATTTATAGAAAAATGAGCGCAGGAATTTTAGTTAAAGAAGTGACATTAGATGCTCCTCAAACTAAAGTTTGGGACGCACTGACAAAGAATGAATTGCTGAAGGAGTGGTATTTTAAACTGGAGAAATTCACGCCTGAAGTAGGATTTGAATTCAGGTTTTATGGTGGGAAGGATGACTGTCACCAGTATCTCCACATATGTGTTATAACGGAGGTAGTACCCGAGAAGAAGCTTGTTTACAGTTGGAGATATGATGGTGACCCTGGAGTATCACATGTCAGCTGGGAGCTTTTTCCGGAAGGGGACAAGACCAGACTGGTATTAACGCACTCGGGACTGGATACATTTGACCAGACTAATCCTGATCTTGTAATAGGAAACTTCGACGAAGGCTGGAGCTACTTCCTCGACAAGGCATTGAAAGAATTTGTCGAAAAATAAAATTAAGCCGAATGAAAAAACTACACGACGTTACGTTTCCCGGTGAAAGTAAGCAGTACCGGGAAGCAAGGAATGAGCTTCTAAAGGCGGAAATGAAGCTGAGGAAGCAGGAGGAGGAAGTTGCAAAGCTAAGGCGGAAGCTTCCCACAGGCGGTAAGATAAAAGAAGACTATATATTTGAAGAGATAGATCTAAAGACCGGAAATGTGAAGAAGACAAAATTATCTGAATTATTCAAAGAAGGTAAAAGCACACTTATCATATACAGTTTTATGTATTCTCCAAAGAATGAAAAGCCATGCGCAAGCTGCACATCAATTATCGACGGAATAAACGGAATGGTTAATCATGTAAATGACGTTACGAACTTCGTTATGGTAGGGAAGGCTCCGATAAAGAAGCTGATTAAATGGGGAAAGTCCAGGGGATGGAAGGCTGTGCGGATGTTGTCATCGTATAATAACTCCTACAACAGTGATTACTTTGCTGAAGGAGAGAATGAAGCGCAATGGCCGGCACTAAATGTATTTAAAAAGAAGGGAAAGAGCATATATCACACTTACAGCACGGAGCTATTGTATGCTCCAATGGACAAGGGACAGGAGCCAAGGCATGTCGATACAATATGGCCTTTATGGAATTTATTCGATCTGACTCCAGAGGGAAGACCGGATAAATGGCATCCAAAGCACAATTATTAGTCCTTTAAAGTAAATTTACACCAGTCTTAAAATCCTTTATATCCTCTTAAAATATATTTAAATTGAGGTAATCAAAGGATTTATAATGAGTTTTCCTAAAATCGGATTTGGATGCTACAGGATAGATTACAGAGTTCGCGAACATTACACAGCACTTGAAAAGGCTATCAAATCCGGTATCACATTAATCGACACATCTGCGAACTACAGTGACGGGGGAAGTGAGATCCTTGCCGGCAATGTAATAAACGATCTCGTTGACAGCGGTGATATAGATCGAAGTGATATAACGCTTGTAACCAAAGTCGGATATATACAGGGACAGAATTACAAAAATGCCGAAAAAAGGAAGAAAAACGGAAATCCATTCCCGGAAGTAGTAGAGTATGGTGATGGATTGTGGCACTGCATACATCCGGAATTCCTGGAAGACCAGCTGAAACACCAGCTTACCCGCCTTAATTTAGACTACATTGATTCATATTTATTACATAACCCGGAGTACTATCTCAGCTGGGCAGATAAAGAATGGAAAAGGATCGACGAAGCCCGTGATGAATTTTATGTAAGAATACGTATGGCATTTGAATGGCTTCAGAAGAAGGTGAATGAGGGAGTGATCAAAAGCTACGGAGTATCCTCCAATACATTTGTATCGGACCCGCATAAATTCGATTTCACATCACTGGAGACAATGTATAAGATATCGGAAGAGACCGCAGGGAAGTTCGAGTGCGAGAATGCATTTACCGTTATCCAGTTTCCGTTCAACCTGATAGAGATAGGGGCGATGACGGAAAAGAACCAGGATAATAATACGAAGACATTGCTGGAGTTTGCAAAAGAGAAGGAGCTGGTGACACTGGTGAACCGTCCTCTCAATGCTATAACTGTTAAAGGACTGGTAAGACTGGCGGATTTTGATTACAAAGAGCATAACCAGAAAGCGCTTGAAACTCAAATAGAGAAGGTCTCGTTGATCGAGGATGATATGATAAATGAAAAGCTTGCAAACTTTGATGTAAGCGAGGAAGATCTAAAGAAGCTGGCGGGATTATTTAAGTTCGGTGAAAAGATTAAAGAGAACTGGGACAAGTTCGGTACGATAGAGCACTTCAATGATGTAGTGGAGCATTACTTCGGCGCAAGGATAAACTATTTGATGGACTATTACGAAGAGAACTTCCCCGAGCACGACATGCAGGAGTATTTTGGGAATTACCTCAACGAGCTGTATATGCTGTTGAATCTTACCTCAAACTATTATAAAATCTCCGCGGCAAGACGAAGCAGTTTTATACACGGGGTAATAGACCAGATTGCAGGAGAAGAGTATTATAAAATGACTTTGTCACAAAAGGCGATCCTGCTGCTTCTTTCGATAGACGGGGTTTCTTCCGTGCTGGTCGGTGCCCGTAAAGAGAACTACATCGATGATATTTTACCTGTTATAAACAAGGGAAAGATAGAAAATGCTAAAGAGATTCTATTAAATCTTCATGATGAGCTGGAAAACGCGCAATATCATACTCCGGAATTGTAAATATGCACAATAAATAGATGCGGATAAGCAACAAACAAAAATTCCTGGTAATACTTATAATCATTCCCGTTATTGCAGTCCTTCTGATTGTAAACTCATTCATCACGGGCAGCAGTGAAGAGCAAATACAAAATCAGGAAGTAGCCTTAACATCCGAGGCATTGAAACAGGTCATACCGGCTCACATAGACAGCATATTATTTTCCTTTGGGATTAAAAAAGATTGGATTAAAAACCTTAATCCTTCAGTTGATACAATAAAAACAAAAAAAGTAGATAAACTACCCACCAGATATAAGTCATCATGGTTATTAAAACAAGTTTCTGTACCAAAAGACCTGCCGTTATCAACGATAAATTATGAATTAACAAATTACCTTCATTCGCTTAAGCTGAATACAATTGCATATGAGGACCCGAAGAATTCAGCTGTTTCACTCGAGGTTCTCAACAATGAGGCGGATACCGGAAATGTAGAGGCGGTAATACAATTGGTTTATAATGATTCACTGGTGCGAGAGGCTTCGGAGATTGCTTTGATACTTACCAACACAGAGCAGTATGCGTTAAACGACTTAAGAGGGATGCTGGATATGCCGGAGGAATTTGCTATGGTGCTTCCTATTGATTATAAATATTCGGATCTACAGTGAGCAATATTAGTATCGGGCAAGGATTACGTATTGGTATCTTCGGTAGGAGTTGAGGATGATTTTTCGGCTGATTTCAGGGATAAGATGCCGGAGAAGGAATGGAAATCAAAAATAAAATCGATCAGCGCAGCGTTTCCCAAGTCATCGGCGATAATACTTAATAACCCGGAGGAGCTTTATAAATATGAGAAGGCGGTAAGGGAGCAGTTTCTTGAGTACAGACCAAACGTGTTCAGGGATACATTATATACAGACCTTTCGAAACTTGACGGCGGACACCCTGTCGAAGTAATGTATAATGACATTATTGAGAAATCAAAAGCAGGTAAGAAGTATCTTATTTATATGGCAGAGTTTAGCCCCGGGGATTTTAAATACTATATTGATAAAATGTACGAATTAAGAAAGAAGGGTTACAAGTTCGTTTCTCTTTCCAGAATACTTAAAAAAATCACAGTAAAGAGAGAGAATGTGAAAGAAATAACCGATTCAACTAACGTGAGTATAAAGGATGGAAAATGAAAAAATTAATTTTAATTATTGCGGTATTTGTAATTACAGGTTGTTCTACTAATAAAGTTTCTGAAAATTTAAATACGTCAGGTAATAAAATGGAAGAAGTAAACATATCGGCTATAACAGTGAAAACCATCGACGGTGAAGACAAAGCGTTATCGGATTATAAGGGGAAAGTTCTATTGATCGTAAATGTAGCATCACAGTGCGGACATACACCGCAGTATGAGGGTCTTCAAAGAGTATATGAGAAGTATAAAGATCAAGGATTTGAGGTGCTTGGATTCCCATCGAATGATTTCGGAGGACAAGAGCCGGGGACTAACGAAGAGATAAAACAGTTTTGCGAAACGAATTACAGTGTTACATTTCCTTTATTCGATAAGATAAAGGTATTGGGTGATGATAAATCACCGCTCTATGCTGAATTAATTAAAACCGAACCGGCTGGTGATGTAAAATGGAACTTCGGTAAGTTCCTGGTTGACAAAAACGGAAATGCTGTAGAGAGATTCGAATATAAAGTCCAGCCGGAGTCAGACGAAGTAATAACTGCAATCGAAGAGCATCTGGGAAAATGAGCATTCACGAGACATGGATGAAGCAGGCATACCGCGAAGCGGAGCGGGCTTACGAAGAAGGTGAGATACCGGTAGGATGTGTGATAGTATTCCAGAACAGTGTTATAGCAAAAGCGCATAACCAGGTGGAAATGCTGAAAGACCCAACGGCACACGCTGAACTTATCGCGATAACATCAGCTGCTGAGTACCTCCAGTCTAAGCAGCTGCTTGGGTGTTCAATGTACGTGACGCTCGAACCATGCGCGATGTGTGCGGGTGCTATCGTGCTGGCGAAGCTGGATAACATTTATTTCGGCGCGTACGATGTGAAATCAGGTGCTTGCGGCAGCGTCATAAACGTTGCAGAGAATAAAGCTCTTAATCATAAATGTAATGTATACGGCGGGGTAATGGACAACGAATGTAAAGAGATATTACGGAGTTTTTTTGAAGTGAAAAGGTAGTTTTAGCCCTTCATTATAGGGAGGGCGTTAATAAAGTCATAATTAAAATATACTCGCAGAGTATATGCACCTGGTTTAAGGAAGTCGGTATTGTACACGACTTCATGAGATCCCGGTTCAAAGACCCCTGCTTTAAGTTCCGCGGCAGTATTACCGAACTTATCAAGGAATACCAGCTTTAAAACTCCTTCTGTGTAATTATTAAATGAATATTTTTTGAATTCCCTATTAGGGAGAAGCGTTTTAGTGACGGGTGAATGTCGTTCAGCCGGTATGACTTTATTACAGAGAGAGTCATTTAAAATGCGGCAGTCTGTGGTATCGAATTCACGTTTAATATGATTCCATATTTGATTGTCCTGGAGGTGTATGTGAAGATTGCCTCTCCCATGCTCCAGGAAGCGAATATCGAGTTGGTTAACTTTAGACATTATTGCAGCCCTGTCGGAAGAAGAATAATAGACTATATCAGCAGCCAGCCCGTACATATGCGGTGAAGATTCAACGTCAGTCCAGCCTCTTCTTAAATACTTTATTTGCTCATCAGCTTTCCGCATTGCATCGGATATCGTTTGAGTCCGCCCGATTCCATTCATTAGATATAGGAACTTAATAGCGAAGTTAGGATGTACGAAGCGCGAGACATTGTCCTTAAATATTAGGAAAGGGTAGTCGATGTTTACAAGAGGGTAACAATAGCCCATCTGGCCGTGCATTACAAAATCGTCGGGTGCGGAGCAGTATATCTCACCCGTGTCGTTCTTTACCAGGAAATAGTTATTTACGCTACCGTTTGAATAATATAAAAGATGGGCGGAATAAAACAAAGAATCGTCAGCGCGGAAAAATTCATAACCGGTATTAGCTTTCCCGTTTGATGAAAAAATAAGAATATTTAAAACTATAATAAGTATTATTCTCTTCAAATGATGAGATTTGTTTAAAGAGTTATTTTTCCCCGAAACCGCTCTCAAAAAAAGCGATCATTTCATTCGCGAAGGGCTCCTCGTCTTCGCCGACGAACTTCAACTCAAGCACAGAACCCGGTTCGGCAGCGAGCGTCATCACACCGATGATACTTTTGCCGTTAACTTCAAACCCGTTTTTTGAAATGTAAAAGTCCGATTTGTATTTAGCGGCAATTTTTACGATCATCGAAGCCGGTCGTGTATGCATCCCCGCTTTATTTACAATGGTAACTTCTTTTTTGATCACCTTAGATAAATTGTCTTGTTATTAAATAAAAGCAAATATTAACAATAGAAATACAAAGAACAATTATAAAAAGATACTTAAAATAGTAACGGATGTATGTATCCTGCATTACAAACTTATCCATAAAAATGAACGCAAGCCAGAGAATAAGGAAGAACCCAAGACATATCATCAAAACCGGTGTAATGAAAAAATCCCTGACCATCAGGGCGAAACTCAATACCAATAAGGAACCGGAGGAGATGAAAATAAATTTCATTCTCTCCGATCCGGTCATCCGGCGTTTCTCGTCTGACCTTACTTCCATAATTGCTATTCTGCTTATCCATAAAAAAATAAGCGCGAATGCCGCGAGATTCAAACCCAGCACGGCATAATAATCTTCAAAAAACAGTATAACTCCTCTGGCTATAAGCAAAAGTAGTGTTATGGCAATAATTATTAGTAACTGACCCTTACGGTTAAAATCCAGAAAGGGTTGTAGCTTGACGAGATAACGCTGAAAATCCAAAGTTATGAACTCCTATCTAAAAGCATACCGGAGAACCATTTTAGTGCCTGCCTGTTGTTTTCATTTTTTACAACCCCTAAATATGAATCTGCTTTTTGTGTGTAAGACTCCACAAGCTTCCTGGTATCATCTATAATGCCAAGGTCTTTATAAATATTTTTTACGTGATTTATCTCGTCATCTGTAATGGGATCCTTACGGCCGGGTAGAATGATCTTATTAAGCAGATGATGTTCTGATTCTTTTTCAACCAGGTCCAGGGCTTTTAGAAGTAAATAAGTTTTCTTGCCCTCCCTGACGTCACCGCCGATCTTTTTCCCGAATTCCTTTTCATCGGCTGTAATATCGAGGAGGTCATCCTGCAGCTGAAAAGCAAGCCCGAGATTTTCGGCATAATTTTTCATTGCATCCGCCTGTTCCGGAGATGCTTCCGCAATATGAGCTCCAATAACTGCGCAGGTTTCAAGCAGTCGTGATGTTTTCATTCCGATCATCATAATGTACTCATCGATCGAAACATCGTTCCTAAGTTCAAACTCCTTGTCATAGCTTTGACCTTCGCATACGTCTATCATACCTTCCGTGAAGACTTTAGCGATATCAGCTATTCGGGGGGACTTGGTTTTCAAAAGAGAACGGTAAGATAATCCTAGCAATCCGTCACCGGCGAGAATTGCGGTGCTGATATCCCACTTTTTGTGAACCGTTTCTTCACCTCGTCGTGTGTCGGCATTATCCATAATGTCATCATGTACAAGTGTGAAATTATGCAAAATTTCAATGGCAACTGCAGCATCGAGCGCATTCTCCATTTTGCCTCCGAAGGCTTCACATGATAAAATTACCATCATGGGACGGATTCTTTTACCGCCGCCCGATAGTACATACTTCATCGGGTCGTATAATCCTTCAGGGGATTTTTTATCGATAAAAGTGAACAATTTATCCTCAATCTGCGTTTTATAAGAAAGGTAACGATCGTAGTGATTATCCATTAAGTATTATTACAATAAGGGAATTACGTTGTTTTTAATGTTTTAATATATAAAATTAATGCGTTTAGAGATATGAATTTAGAAACTCATCTATTATACAGAAATATGAAAAATTTATTTAAGAGAATTTCGATTACCGCTGTTTTCCTGGTAATTTTTACGATATCATCATGTTTTTCCTCTTTATATAATGCATTTAATGATGATTTGCCTGACTGGGCATTATTGGATCCGGATAAGGATGGTTATGAGGGTACCAGGACCATTACTTTCTTTAAATACCTGGAATCACTTCCAAATCCTCCACAAAGAGGTGAAGTTATCGTCGCGGTCATAGATTCCGGTTTTGATATAAACCATCCCGACCTCAAAAACAATATCTGGCAGAATGAAGCAGAGGTAAACGGTACTCCGGGGGTCGATGATGACAATAACGGTTATATAGATGATTTTAACGGATGGAATTTCCTTGGGGATTTGAAATATTCAAATTATGAAATGACAAGAGAGTATGTAAGACTCAAAAATA
>ERZ869936.2406-NODE-2406-length-11069-cov-4.721445_pt1 | contig 11069 bp, 10 predicted proteins | sample MGYA00520876_ERZ869936 | MGnify/ENA primary metagenome ERZ869936 (study PRJEB32218, sample SAMN09650985) | biofilter metagenome | isolation source: enrty point of leading RO module | place: Saudi Arabia: Thuwal, RO plant located on Red Sea | collected 2016-02-17 ... | reverse complement strand
TCCGGTCGACCTGGGTGTACTGGAACCGGGTCGCGGTGCCGCTGATGGCGGCCTCCACTGCGTCGGCGTTGTCGCTCGAGATGAACACGGTGGCGTTCTTGGTGCCGACGCTCGACGGCATGAAGGCGACGTCGAAGGTGGTGGACGCCCCTGCGGACAGCTCACCGCCCTGGGCTCCCATCAGCGCGAACTCGTCGGCATGGGTGCCGCCGATGGCGATGCCGGTGATGTTCACGGAGGCGTTGCCGGTGTTCATGACCTCCACGGAAATCGTCTCGTCCGAGCCGACTTCGGGATCGGCTGCGGCGAACTCGCTGGCGGAAAGGGCGGCGGCGATCTGGCCCGTTCCCACCATCATCGGGTCGTCGTCGTCACACGCGGTGAGGACGAGGGCCGGGAGCGCCAGCACGCCGAGGATGCGACGGGCGGTCCGGCTGAAGGGTGCGTGACTCATGGGTGAAGCTCCTGTAGGTCTGGAATTCGTTCGATGGTTGGCGGAGGGGGTCATCAGCGGATGCTGGACGCGGCCCAGGCGTAGAACGTCCCGTCGACGCCGATCCCGAGGGCATCGGCGATGGTCGACTTGGGCAGCTGAACGACGATGGACAGGGTGTTGAGACCGGCGAGGTCGTCGGTCGCGGGGTCCTCGAAGGCCACGGTCTGCTGGTCCGGGTCTCCCACGGTGGTGCCCAGAGCCGCGCTGAAGGCGCCGTTCAGGACGCTGGTCAGGCTCTCGTCGCCGAACAGGTTGATATAGAAGGGATCGTCGCTCGGACCCACCCAGGCCATCATGCCGTTGTCGGACAGGACGTCGCCGAGAGAGCCGCGCAGCGCGGTGGTGGCTTCCACCTGGGACGTGGTGCCCGTCATGCTGGGTGCGACCGGACCGCGGACCGTGACCGTCTGTGCGGCGCCCGGTCCTGCCGCAGCGACCTGGATGACGGCCTCGGCGATGCCGTCACGCTCCACGTCGAGCTTGAACTCGTAGAGGCCGCGCGAGTTCAGGGCGGCGTTGGAGGTCGCTTCGCCGGGCGTCAGTAGGGGCGACACGGTCATGATGAAGACCACGTCGTCGCCCTCGTTGAAGACGAAGAGGTCGTTGATGTCGAGATTGCTCTCGGTGGTGTCGGGAGAGTCGGCGTGGTCGGCGGCGTGGATGAGCGCCGCTCCGAGACCGACGGTCCCGAGCATCAAGGCCACGGAGAAGAGGCCGCGCGCCCATCGGGTGAGTACTGCCATGGTGGAACTCCGAATCGGTAGGTGAATGGTGCATTCACCCGAGGTACGCCGCCCGACTCGGAATCGGATTGGATGGATTTTTGTGGCCGACTACTGAGCCGCGTTCCAGGCTCTCACCATTAAGGGTGTCGTCGTGGGCTGTGGGGACCCGCCTGCCGGCTCCTCGGTGATGGCGCTCACGTCGTAGTCGTCCGCCAGGTCGGCGGGGAGGGTGACCAGGGCGTCGCCCTGCGCACTCGTCTCGAAGGTGCCGAGGCTCACCGGCGCGTCGGTGCCGCGGATCCCCCAAAGCTGGAAGGTCCGACCCTCGGGGAGGGGCGGGAGGTTCTGGGCGGCCACGAGGAGGAGGTTCCGGTCCCGGTTCCATACCAGGCGGAGCGTCGGGTCGGTATCTCCGGTGAGCGTGGCCAGCTGGACGTTCGGGCCCGAGAGCGCCGCGGCCATGGAGTCGAAACGAGCGAGAGCCACCTCGGCCTCGCCCAAGGAGGCGCGCACCGCGTCGAGCTGTTCCTCCAGCGTCGCAGTCTGCTCCGTGAGGTCTCGGTTCTCGTTGCCGCTCCAGAGAAGACCCGCCACCGAGGCGGCGAGGAGGAGCCACGGCGCCACGCTCCGCACGCCCCCGGATCCACCGTCCGAGGACGGACGAGACGGGCCCGGTGGTTCGTTCTCCGAGGACCGATGCGAGGATTGTGCCGGACCGATGTCCGGCCGCGCCGGTGGGGCGTCGGGTGTGGCCGGGGCCCCGAGGGCGCCCGATGCCGTCGCGTCCTTCATCCTGCCCATGACGCGATCCTTGAGGTGACCGTGCGGCGTCTTCTCCGGGAGCGCCTCGCCGCTGTCGAGGCTCGGCGCCCGTGCCTCGGCGACGTGCGCCCGAAGTTCGTCCTCCTCGGCGAGGCGCGCCTCGATGGCCTCGAGCTCGGCCCCCTCCAGGGCGTCGAGGACGTATGCACCGACCATGTCGGACCAGCGGGCGTCGGTCATGTTCGCGCGCCTCCTCCGACCCTAAATCGGTCCTTGAGCTTCCCCATCCCGTCGCGGATGCGCGTCTTGATGGTGCCCAATGGCTCGCCCAGCCGGGCGGCGATCTCCGACTGGCTCAGTCCGTGGAAGTACGCGAGCTCGATGGCACGCCGCTGGTCGGGATTGAGATGGTCCAGGGCATCGTCGAGCTCGTCACGGATCCGCGAGATGTGCGCCTGGTGGTCGGGCGCCTGGATCGAGCCCATGTCCACGGCGGTGCCCTCGCTGTCTTTGTGCGCCGCCTTCACGTGGACGTCGTGGCGACGCGTCCGCGACCGGACGTGGTCCAAGGCCCGACTGCGGGCCATGGTGGCCAGCCAGCCGCGAAACGAACCCCGGCTCGGGTCGAAGGTCGTGCCGCGCTCCCACATCTGCACGAAGACGTCCGTCGTGACCTCCTCGGCGTCGGCGTCACCGCCCACGATGGTGCGGGTCAGCTTGTACACCAACGTCGCGTGCCGGTCGTACAGAGTACCCATGGCCCGCTCGTCCCCTTGCAGCACGCGCATCAGAAGATCCGCATCCGGAGCCGACTCGTGTGCAGGTCGGGACGTGGACAGGGAGGGGCTCCGAGCAGGGCGGGGGCGATGGATGGACGATGTATCATAGACGGCCGAGCTCTGCCTTCAAAATCCGGGACCGCGTGCTCGTGCGGCGATGGGTGGGGGTACCGAGGGTACGCACCCCATCCGCCCATCGGATTGGCTGCCGTCTCCCGAACGGACCGTCTTGGGCCATCTTCGTGCGGCGGGCACCTCGTGGGGACTCTCGCCACGTGCGGCCGCGCTACCTACCCCCTTTGGCCTGGAGGTCGTCGAGACAGTTCTGGTCCAGATCCGGTGCGTCGCCCGTCAGATTCGATATGAAGTCCAGGGTCCGCACGGTCCAGTACATGAGGCAGTTCTCATTGTCGCAGTGCTTCCCGTTGGGCTCGTCCTGATGCGCCGTCTGCATGGGTGAGCCGTTGGCCACCAGGCCCAGGTTGTGGCCGATCTCGTGGTTGAGGACGATCCCCTCCACCACCGACTGGGACGGCTGGAGAGCACCCCCCGTGTTGTCCTCGATCTTCTCCTGGAAGATGGCCATGGACGTGTTGTAGTACGCGAAGCCCAACACGTTGGAGTTCTCGGAGAACTCCCCGTCGAGGAAGAGGAAGTAGATGGCGAGGGTGCTGCCTTCCGTGTACTCCGTCCGGTGGGTCTGCTCGAGGCTCACCACGTCGGAAACGGAATACGTCGCCTGGGGGGTGATGGAGATGGGCTCGATGCGGATGGAAATGCCGCGGGGCTTGTGCGTCCGGGCTTCGAGGAAGTCCCTGAGGATGGCCAGTCCCTGATCCGTGGGACGATGCCCCTCCACGTACTGGACCTGGATGACGAGGCTGTCGTACGTGGACGAGGAGAGCAGGTCCGCGGCGGAAGCGCCCGTGGATTGACGGTGATCGTACGCACCTGGCGGCGGGTTGCCCGGTCCGGTGGGCGTCGAGGCGTCGGACGAACACGCCGCACCGACCGCCACGGCAGCGAGGAGAGCGAGGCGGTGGAGGGTCATGGCACGATCTCCCGGATCACTCCGTCATGCTTGTTCAGAAGGAAGAGTCGACCCCCGCCGGCGGTGGCGAACCGGAGGTCGGTTCGCGACGTGCTGTCCAGGCCCCGAGCCTGCGTGGCAGACTGGACGATGTCGAGAAACGTCCGTTCGCCGGAGTCGTCCCGAAGGAGGACCCGCCGAATGGCGTCCTCCCCACCGTCGGGGAGGTCGTCGGCGGACACGTGGAAGATCTCGCCGCTGGGGTAGTCGGCGAAGAGCAGTCGACCCTCGAGCTGCGGAATGGCGTCGTGCCGGTACGCGATGCCGCCGGTGATGGCAGAACGATTCGTGAGGAGCGGGTCGCCGTGGCCGTACTCGACGACAGGGTACGAGAGATCGGGGTCGCTGCGCGGATTCGACGCGTCGAGGACGCCCCGCTCGATGAAGCGGAAGCTGCCTTCCCAGTCGTTCCACCCGAGATCGGCGCCTGCCCAGGCCAGGCTGAGCTCCTCGATGGAGTTCTGGCCGATGTCGGCCACGAAGAGGTTGCCGTTGGCCGGGTCCCAGTCGAAGCGCTGTGGGTTGCGGACGCCCGTCACCCAGATCTCCCCGCGGACGCCGGCCTCGCCCACATGGGGATTGTCGTCGGGAATCCCGTACTGTCCGTTGGCGGAGTTGGAGCCCAGAGGGTCGATGCGGAGGATCTTGCCGAAGACCGAGCCGCGGTCCCCCGACAGATCCAGCGGATCGCCGCCGCTACCGCCGTCGGCGACCCCCACGTACAGCATCCCGTAGTCGGCGTCGCCGGGCTGCGCCAGCGGATTGAAGGCCAAGTGACCGGCGTTGTGGTTGCCGAAGGGCTGCTCGAGCCGGAGGATTTCACGGGGCGCTCCCCCGTCGTACGACGCGGCGGTGGGGTCCGCGGCCACCCACTCCAAAAGGATGGTGTCGTGGGTGTCGTTTCCGCCGCCCGGCACGAAGTCGGGGTCGGGGCCCGTGTCCTCGGTATCCGACCAGGTGTAGAGCCGGCCGAAGCCCGGTGCTCCAGCGGTGGAGAAATCGGGATGCAGAGCGAAGCTCTGAAAACCGCGCTCCCGCCCGGCCGACTCCACCGGCATGCCCCACTCCCCGTCGTCCACGTCGAGGTACAGGACGGCTTCACCTCCTTCCGTCAGGGTGTGGAGAGGCCCTCGCATGTCGTTGACGAAGAGGCGTCCGCTTCCGGGATCCTCCACCAGGAGCATGGGGCGGGCGACCCGACCGTCGCTGTCCGGAAGCACCGCGACGTCGGTGTATCCCACGACGATGATGTCCTGTACGGCCTCGATGGGCTCGGGATAGGGGTCACCGCTGGTGCGACAACCGGCCAGGGCGACGAGAAGGACGGCGGTACGGAACCGACGGGACGGTGTGGGGCTTAGAAGCATGACGTGTCAACTTTTTTCGCTATCGACGTGGAGGCGCTTCGTCATGAGGCCCCAGAACATACTTCGTCCTCGCCAGCCCGTTCCCGCCCTCACCGTGCCCACGGTGGAAGGCGGAGAGTGGACGCTGGGGGACAATCCGCCGCAGAACTTCACCATGGTCGTGTTCTACCGCGGCTTTCATTGCCCCATCTGCTCACGAACCCTCGCCGACCTGGCCTCGAAGGTCGACGACTTCGCCGAGCGGGGAGTGGACGTCATAGCCATCTCCACCGACGACCGGGAGCGGGCCCGTCGCACGCGCGAAGAGTGGGAGGTGGACGGCCTCCGCCTCGGCTATGGCCTTTCGCTCGATCAAGCCCGCGATTGGGGGCTCTTCATCTCGACCTCGCGGGGAACCACGTCGTCGGGTATCGTGGAGCCCGACCTGTTCGCCGAACCGGCGACGTATCTCGTCCGGCCGGATGGAACCCTCTACTTCGGGTCGGTGCAGACCATGCCCTTCGCTCGACCGAGCTTCCGCGACATTCTCGGCGCGGTGGACTTCGTCCTGGCCAACGACTATCCGGCCCGGGGTGAGGTGGTCGACGACTCCGATGCCACCTCCCACGAGGCCGCTGCCTGATGACCCCCATCGCCCTCCTCCTTCTGCGCGTCTCCCTGGGCTGGCTCATGGTGGTTTGGGGGGTGGACAAGCTCACCGACCCGGCCCACGGCCAGGCCGTGGCCGAGTCCTTCTACCTGGGTCTGGGGAGCGGCGGGACCTTCCTCAACGTGGCCGGCATCTTCCAGGTCCTGGTGGGCGTGGCCACCGTGCTCGGGCTCTTCCGCCGCCTGACCTGGCCGGTTCTCGCCGTGGTGAACGGCATCACGCTCGTCGCCGTGTGGAAGTCCATCGTCGATCCGTGGGGCTTCTTCCTCGAGGGTGGGAACCTGGTCTTCTACTCCTCGGCGGTGATCTTCGCAGGCATCCTCGTGGGGTGGTCGAGCATCGAGCAGGACAGCCTCGCTCTGGACCGGGCGTTGAATCTCGACTGAGGCTCAGCCCGTGTTCTGAAGACCCCGTGCGATCCCGTTGACTGTGGAGAGCAGGGCATCCAGGAGGGGCCCGTCGGGGCGATCCTCCTTCCGCCACCTGCGCAGGAGGTCGACCTGGAGGATGTTCATGGGGTCGACGTAGGGATTCCGGAGTCGGATGGATCTCTGGAGGGTGCGCTCCGAGTCGAGGAGCCCGGTGGCGCCACGGATCTCGAGGATGGCAGCGACGGTGCGGTCGAACTCTTCCCGTACGGTGGTGAAGAGCGTCGCCGCATCTGCCGGGACCAGGTCGAGGTACATGGCCGCGATGTCCAGGTCCGCTTTGGCCAGGACCATCTCGACGTCCGCGAGGAGGGCGTCGAGGAACGGCCATGCTCCGGCGGCCTGCTGCAGCGCCTCGAGTCCGTGCTCCTTCCTGGCCGCCTCGAGGCCCGACCCCAGGCCGAACCAGCCGGTGAGCATGGACCGGCACTGGGTCCACGAAAAGACCCACGGAATCGCCCGCAGGTCCTTCACTCCGGCACCGGCACGGCGAGACGCGGGCCGTGATCCGATGGCCATGCGCTCGATGACGTCGATGGGGGTCGCCGCCCGGAAGAACTCGGTGAAGTGCGGATCATCGTAGACGAGTCCGCGATAGGTGGAGCGGGCAGTCCGGGACACGGTGTCGGCCAGGGACGCCCACTCCGCCGGATCCGGTTCGTTCCTCGCCGTTGCGGTCCGCAGGACGATGGAGCCCAACATGCGCTCGAGGTTCCGAAGGGCGATGGGGGCCAGACCGTACTTCGCGTCGATGACCTCGCCCTGCTCCGTGAGACGAAGCCTTCCGCCGATGGAGGCCGCCGGCATGGCCGAGACCGCGCGGTGGACCGAGCCTCCGCCGCGGGAGACGGTGCCGCCGCGGCCGTGGAACACCGTGAGGGTCACGTCGTGTCGGCTCGCCGCGTCCGCCATCCCCTGCAGAGCGCCCTGGAGAGCCCAACGCGCCGAGGCGATGCCCCCGTCCTTGTTCGAGTCCGAGTATCCGACCATGACCACCTGTCTGCGTTCCCGGCGTTCCAGGTGAGGTGCCACCACAGGGTCGGTGAAGAGCGCGTCCAGGACGGACTCTGCGCGCTCCAGGTCGGGAACCGTCTCGAAGAGGGGCGCCACGCCCAGGAGCAAGTCGTAGGAGGTGCCGAGGCCGCCGAGGGTGGCGAGCCAGAGGACGGTCAGGACGTCGTCGACGTCCTGCGCCATGGAGATGATGTACGAGCCGATGGCGTCGGGACCGTACGTCTCCCGGGCGTCCCGGAGGGCCGAGAAGACGTCGAGGGCCCGTTCCACCCGCTCGGACGCGGCGCCGGAGGTTCCGGTTTCGCCCCGGGTGTGGAGTTCGCGTAGTCGCTCCGTCCGTTCCACCGCCGACCTGCGCGGCCACTCGGGATCGTCCAGAAGGTCGGCCACGACGTCGCGGAGCTCTCGAGCGTCCTGCCGGACGTCGAGGACCGCCATGTGGAAGCCGAAGGCCCGGATCCTGCGGAGGAGGCGCATGACGCCGAAGAGGCCCGCGTGCTCACCCCCGTGCTCCTTCAGGCTTTCGACGATGAGGGCGATGTCGTCGGCGAACTCGCGGGGATCCGTGTAGCCGTGCGTCGCCTCCTCGCGCGTCGCCTCGAGGCGTGCCTCCACCAGCTGGAGGAACACACGATACCCCATGCCGGCCATCCGCTCGGGGATACGGTCCGCGACGGCGGGGAACCACGACGCGTACTCCTCGGTGCGTTGGGCGACCGCCTCGCTCCATCGGACCCGTGAAGCCGATTGGGTAAGGTGATCGGCCAACTGGGACAGCTCCGACTGGTACGCCCGGAGGGCCAGCGCGCGGTGGCGCCTCAACGTCTGGCGGAACGTATCGGCGTCGACGTTGGGATTTCCGTCCATGTCGCCTCCCACCCACGAGCCCGGTCGGATGAGCGGCGGGGATTCGCCCAGCAGGCCGATGCCGGCTTGCCTCAAGGCGACCTCGAGGTGTTCGTGGAGGGCAGGGAGGATGCGGTACAGGACCCGCGTCACGTAGTAGAGCACGTGCTCGCGCTCGTCGGCCACGGTGGGCCGGGCCGTGGGGTGCTCCTCGGTCTGCCACGCCGTGGTGACGTTCTCGCGGATGACCGACCAGGTGACCCGCTCGTCGTGGGGTGTCCGGGTGGGGTCGAGGCGGGCGATGAGCTCCTGTGCGATGCGCTCCTGCTTGTCCAGGATCACCCGTCGGGTGGACTCGGTGGGGTGGGCGGTGAACACCGGTTCCACGCGGGACGTGCGGAAGAGCTCGAGGATCCGATCGGGTGGGACATCGGCGGCCACCAGTCGCCGGACGGTGTGCGCGAGGGAGCCCTCGTGCGGCTCTCTCTCGTCCCGCATGTGCTGGCGACCGCGGCGAATGCGATGCACGCGCTCGGCCAGATTCACGACCTGGAAGTAGGTGGAGAAGGCCCGCACGATCTCAGCGGCTTCCTTCGCCTTGCGCCCCGTGAGCACGCGCTCCAACTCGGCTGCCGCGCCCTCGACGTTCTCCCTGCCGCGGATGGCCCCGTGGCGCGCGGCTTCCATGCATTCGAAGAGTTCTTCGCCGCCTTGCTCGCGGATCACCGAGCCGACGAGGTCGCCCAGGAGGCGCACGTCCTGACGGAGGGGTTCGTCCTTCGGCGGGAACTCCACATGCCTCAAGTCGGGACTACGGGACATCGTCCTCCTTCGGCCGGATGGGGGGCCACATTCGATCCATGACGGGGTGACCGTCGATCCAGTGACGCTGGACGACGGCGGCGACGTGCGCGGCCGCGAGCATGAGGAGCGCGAACACGGTGAAGCGATGCACCACCAGCATGAACGCCGCCACCTCGGGCATCAGGGGGAGGAGGGTGGGGATCCCCAGCACGTTCAGGAGTTCGATGGGGTACCCGTCGCCCACCGTTCGCACGTACCCGCTCACGGCCATCACCACCAGGAGGGCGTACAGACTCAGGTGGGTGGCGCGGGCGATGCGTTGCTCCCTCGCGCTCATGAACGGAGGGAAGGGCGGCGGCGGATGGGTGACGCGCCATCCGACCCGGCCCAGGACCACGACGACGAGCACGACGCCCAACCCCTTGTGGAGGATGAAGAGCGGATCGGCCCACGCGGCGAGAGGCTCGCTCGTCATGGCGATCCCGGCGGGGATCTGGACGACGAGGAGGAGCGCGATGGTCCAGTGGAAGAGGCGGGCGCCGGTGCCGAACATGGGCTTCAGATAGCCACACCGTTGCCCGGAAGCAAAGGGCGGTGGAGTGGCTCCTCCGTCTCCAGTCCCTATACTGATGCAGTCCGCCACCCCACCGAGGAGGCCCCATGACATCGATGACCCGCCCACTCACCGGCGAGCATCTCGCCTTCGACCTGGGGGCCCAGATCGAGGAGTTGCGCAAGGACGACGGCTACGTTCGCAGCGGCCGCGTCGGCCGCACCCTCGTCAAGGCGGGCTCGCTCCGCATCACCCTCACGGTGGTGGCCGAGGGGGTCGACATCGGGACCCATCACGCCGCGTCACCCATGACGTTGCAGCCGCTGGAGGGCCGCCTCCGGTACCGGGTGGGCGACGACGAGCACGAGATCGGACGGGGCGAGGTGCTGTTCTTCGGGCCCGGTCACGCCCAGGACATCCGGGCTCTGGCCGACACGGCCCTCCTGCTCACAATCTCCAGCTCCGGAGCGGACCTCTCCGCCTCCGACGACTGAACGGTCCGCGCGGGGTTTGACGCCCCGACGATGGACGGTGCCGCCCGGGGTTCGGAACACGCACCGTCGTCCGGGGTCGCCGCACACCCGTCGCGCGCTGCGATCCCCGCGACTGACGACCTCGTCGTGACCCACCCGCATCCGATTCGAAACCGTCGCATATGAACGAATCCATCGTCATAGGCCTGGTTTCCGTCGCCGTCCTGGGCGGAGTCGCCCAGTGGATTGGATGGCGCCTCCGCCTTCCCGCCATCCTTCTCCTGCTCATCTGCGGCTTCGCAGCGGGTCCGGAAGGACTGGGTCTGATCCATCCCGACGAGATGTTCGGGGAGCTACTGCTTCCCGTCGTCGGGATCTCTGTGGCCATCCTTCTCTTCGAAGGCGCGCTCACGTTGCACCTCTCCGAGCTCGGCGAGCGACTCGGAATCGTGGCCAAGCTGGTGACGGTCGGGACCCTGGTGACGTGGACCTTGGGCTGTGTGGGCGCTCACTACGTTCTCGGACTGTCGTGGTCGCTGTCCGTCCTCGTGGGCGCCGTGCTCACCGTCACCGGTCCTACCGTGGTCATCCCCCTCCTGCGACAGATCCGACCTACGGGTCCGGCGGGTGCTGTCCTCAAGTGGGAGGGGATCCTCATCGACCCCATTGGGGCCGTGCTCGCCGTGCTTGTATTCGAAGCTCTGCTGCACGGCGGTGCGATGCCTGCAGTGACGGGAATCGGCAAGACTCTGGTGGCGGGAACGGTGTTCGGCGTGTTGCCGGCGTGGATCCTCACCGTGTGTCTCGCCAGGTACTGGATCCCCGATCGCTTGCACAGCGCGTCGGCATTGGCGCTGGCCCTCCTCGGCTACGCCCTGGCGAATCAGCTTCAGCACGAGGCCGGACTCATGGCGGTGACGGTCATGGGAGTCGTCCTGGCCAATCAGGAGCGCGTGGACCTGAGTCACATCAGGGAGTTCAAGGAGAACCTCCAGGGCCTTCTGATCTCGGCGCTCGTGATCGGCCTGGCGGCGCGGGTGGGGTGGTGGGAACTCTCGTCCCGGCGCGCACGCGAGGTCGGCT
>ERZ869936.2405-NODE-2405-length-11073-cov-4.457433_pt1 | contig 11073 bp, 8 predicted proteins | sample MGYA00520876_ERZ869936 | MGnify/ENA primary metagenome ERZ869936 (study PRJEB32218, sample SAMN09650985) | biofilter metagenome | isolation source: enrty point of leading RO module | place: Saudi Arabia: Thuwal, RO plant located on Red Sea | collected 2016-02-17 ... | reverse complement strand
CTTTGCCCATTCCGTTTTTATCGAACAAATGCACGTCTTCGGGGCTCCAGCCGACTCGCACCTTGTCGCCGTGTGCGGCATCGGCGCGGCCGTCGATCCGCGCCATCACAGTGTAGGACCGGTGGCGCAATCGCAGAACGGTCTCGGCGCCCATGAAATCGACGGCGGAGACTTCGGCCGCCAAACCGCCTTCGCCAATGCGGATTTTCTCCGGCCGAACGCCCAGGGACCAGCCGGCGCGGCCATTGCCGCGCGCATCCGGCAGATCGCCGCTGAATTCGATGCCATCGAGCGGCAAGACGTTCATCGGCGGCATGCCGAGAAACTGGGCCGCGAACACGGTCGCCGGCGATTCGTAAAGCTCCACCGAGGTGCCGATTTGCTCGATTCTGCCGTCCTTGAGAAGGACGACCTGATCGGCCATGGACATGGCCTCGGTCTGGTCATGGGTCACGTAGACCATGGTCAGGTTCAAGCCGCGCTGAAGCCGCTGAATTTCGTCGCGCATTTCGGCGCGCAGCTTCGCGTCCAGATTCGAAAGCGGTTCGTCCATGAGGCAGACCGGCTGATTGGCGACGATGGCCCGCGCCAGGGCGACACGTTGGCGCTGACCGCCGGACAGTTGCGCCGGTTTGCGTTCGAGCAGTTCGTCCAGGCCAACCAAACGTGCGGCCTTGGTCAGGCGGGCCTCGCGCTCCTTGGCATCGACGCGGCGCACCTTGAGCCCGAACAGGATGTTCTCCCGGACATCGAGATGCGGAAACAGCGCGTAGGACTGAAAGACCATGGATACGCCGCGGCGCGCGGGGTCCTGATGAGTCACATCCTGGCCGTTGATGTGGACCTGGCCGGCATCAGCAGCCTCAAGCCCGGCGATCAGCCTCAGGATGGTCGACTTGCCGCACCCGGACGGCCCGAGCAGGACCGTCAGGGTGCCTTCCCGGGCCGTGAAGGAAACGCCGTCCACTGCGCGGAAGGAACCCCAGCGCTTGACCAAGCCATTGATGCTGACGCCCGTCATTTCGCGTCTTCTTTGCCGCAGATCACCAGCTCGCTGTCGGACGCCGCCAAGAGCGTCATGATCGGCGCCGGCGGTTCGGCGTCGGTGAAGACCTTGGTCGCATCGTGGATTTGCCCGCCGCGGACATGGGCCGCCCGGCCGAACTTCGTATGATCGAGGACCAGGAAGGTCGCCCGGCTGTTCTCGTGGATCAGCTGCCGCGCGCGGACCTCCTCTTCGTAGAAATCCAAGAGTGTGCCCTGCTCGCCGACCCCGGCGGCGCCGAAGACGCCGAAATCGACCATGTAGGACGACAGGAAGCTCTCCATGCCGGCGCCCAGGATGTCGCGGTCGCTGTTGCGCAGGCGGCCGCCGGCGATGTTGACCTCGAAGCTGGCGTTCGAGCAGGCCAACATGGCGATGTTGAGGTTGTTGGTGAAAATCCGCAGCCCCTCGTGGTGCAGCAGCGCGGCGGCGACGACTTCCGGCGTCGTGCCGATGCTGAACGCGATCGAGGAGCCATTCGGGATATGGCGCGCGACTTCGCGGGCAATGGCTTCCTTGGCGTTGCGCGCCAGGATTTGCCGGGTCCCATAGGCCAGGTTGCCGGCCTCGCCCGTCCGTTCGATTCCGCCATGCCGGCGCCGGGCCAGGCCGCGGTCGCACAGCGTCGTCAGGTCGCGGCGGATGGTCTGGGTGGAGACGCCATATTGCTCGGCCAAGGCGTCGACGGTCAGGAACCCGCCCTCACGGACGAGCTCGGCGATCTGAACTTGGCGTTCGGACAGATCCAGCACGCGAACCTCAGCCTCCCCAGGCTTTTATTTCGATCATCCTGGCACGAAACTTTCGAGCGCGCATCAAATATTTTCAATTGAGCGGAATATTACGAGAATATGTCTTTCATATGAAACTTCGCAAAAGAAGGCACAAGCCGACGCCCCACGCCTGAGTGCGTGGCAGCTCCCGGCCACAACACAAGTGTTTCATGGTCCCTGGGATGTCGCCGGCTCAGGCGGCGGCGCTGGCCCGGTCTTCGGCGGTCGACATGGCGCGCCGGGCCGATTCGACGGCGCGCCAAACATCCTGGCGGGTCAGCCCGTCATGGCGCAGAAGCAGGTCGGATATGGGATCGGAGAGCAGGTCCTCGACGCGCGGCTCGCCCTCTATCCATTCGCACGTCTGGACCATGACCGAAACGACCCTCCCCCAGGTGTCATCGCTTGCAGTCCGGTAGATAAGGACGAATAGAGAAATGACACCGGTCGGATTCGTGATTATTTTGTGGCACATAGCGACATCTGCCGGGCCCAGGAGCAGGCCGGGCGATCCGAGGGTGGCCCTTGCCAGTATGATTAATTATTCGTAAGGGGGAGGGCGATATCCTGGCAGGGGCCGACAAGGTATCGATTTTTTTGCTTAATGCCCGGCCGCTGGCCTATGATCGGCCGGCATTCGCGATCGGGACGTGGGGGGCGGCGATTTGAAGCGCCAGAAGAAACGGCTTTCCAGCGCGGCTAGCGCTAGCGCTTTGGCCATCGGCAGTGGCCTCTTGTTCCTTGGCGCCCCGGTCATGGCCGATTTCCGGCTGGAGCCGAGCCTGTAAGCCTCCGAGAGTTATTCGGACAACGTCGACCGCGACCCGGACGGTCAGCGCGACGATGCCCTCATTTCGACCCTGACTCCGGGCGCGGTCCTGCGCTGGACCGGGGGTCGGGTGACCGCTTCGGCGGACTTTGCGCTCAGCTTGCAGCACCAGACCAATGGCGACGACGAAGGCGTCTCGGTCCTGCCCGACGCCGCCGGCCTGGGCAGCGCCGAACTGTGGCGAGAGCATCTGTTCTTCGACGCCTCGGCCGCGGCCAGCCCCGAGCTGTTGAACACACGAGAACAGGATACCGAAAGCAACAGCAGCATCGTTCAGACCTATAGCGCCAGTCCGCGCCTGATCGGCAGCTTCGGCAGCTTCGCGGACGCCCAGACATACTACCGCTTCACCCAGGTGATCGACGATGGCGGCGGCGAAAACAGCGAAAGCGTCAACTCCGATTTGGGCAACGACCGGACCCACGAAGTCGGAGCCTCGCTGACCGCGGGAACGGACTTCAGTACCATTCGCTGGTCCTTGAGCGGCGTTGCCTCGGAGTCTGACCGCGAGAACGATGAGGACGTGAAGCGCCGGGAAGCGGCTCTAGGACTGGAGTACATCGTCGACCGCTCGTTCTCTCTTCTGGGCGGCGTTGGCTATCAGATCTTCGACGACGGCGATGCGGAGAACGACGTCGACGGTATTACTTGGAACGCCGGCTTCCGCTGGCGCCCGGGCAGCCGAACCGACATCACCGTCACCTACGGCCGCGAAGACGACAATCAAAGCTTCACCGCCGACGCGCGGCATCAGCTCTCGGCGCAGACCAGAGTGTTCCTGACCTACGACGAGACCTTGGAGACTGGTCAGGAGCGGCTTGCCAGCAACTTGTCGTTTATCGCTGTCGATCCGAATACCGGCCAATTGATCGACACCCGGACCAATCAGCCCTTCGACGCCCAAACGAGCCTGACCACCATCGACGAAGATACGCAGCGTACCCGGCGGCTGACGACCGGCATCAGCGGCGTACGCGGCCGCAATACCTTCGGCCTGACCGGCAGCGTGGAATTCACGAGGGACGAGGGCAGTTCGACGTCCGGCGAAGAAGAAGACGCCTATCAGATTGGCGCCCAATGGAGCCGCCGGCTGAGCACCCGGGATAGTCTGGGCGCGGACGTCAACTACATCAGGCGCGAATTCCAGAGTGACGGCCGGAAGGACAACGAATATTCGGTTGGGGTCAACTACACTTACAATATCTATCAGAACGTCAACGCGTTCGGCGCCTATGAGTTCGCCATCCAGACCTCGGATAACGAGGCCGACGAGTTTTACGAGAACTTAGTTACGGTCGGTCTCGGCGTTCGGTTTTAGGCGGCAAGCGACCCGTCTCCCATCCGCCAAGCCGCCATTGAAGGCTTGACCGAAGGCCATAGACCCCGCCCCGCCGCCTCCAGGGCCCGTCCGAATCGCCCCCGGACACCCGCCAAGTCCTTGAGCTGCCTACAAACTTAATTGAATATTAAAAAAGTAAACCCAATATGTTAGGAGGTACCGTGTTGGCTTGGCTCCGACGCGGAGCCTATAGTCGGGCCAAGCAAAGGCACGGCCCACCGTGTCGGGTCATGGCCCTGGATATCGGACGGTTATTGTCGGTTTGCCGAGTGATGCACACTTGGCGGGGAGCAAGTGGCACCATGACCCTGAAGCACCGCGCTTTCGGTTGATCCGGTCGATATGTACACAGAATTCTACAAGCTAACCGGCCGGCCATTTCAACTGAGCCCGGATCCAGCATTTTTCTTCGAGGCCAAGCCGCACAAGAAAGCCCTGGCTTATCTGACCTATGGCATCAGCCAGAGCGAAGGGTTCATTGTCATCACCGGCGAAATCGGCGCCGGCAAGACGATTTTGGTGGAATACATCCTATCCACCTTCGTCGGCAAGAACGTCGTCGCCGCCAAGGTCATCACCACGCAACTGAATGCCGACGACCTGTTGCGCATGGTCGCCTCCGCCTTCGATATCCCGCAGGAAGGCGCCGACAAGGCGACGATCCTACAGCGCATGCAAACCTTCCTGTCCGACTGCGCGCGCATGCGCCGCACGGTGCTGCTGTTCGTCGACGAGTCGCAAAACCTGCCGCACAGCGCGCTGGAAGAACTGCGCATGCTGTCCAATATGCAGGTCAACGGCCGCTCGCTGCTGCAGATATACCTATTGGGTCAGCCGGAATTCCGCCGCACCATCGCTCGCAAGAGCCTGGAGCAGCTGCGCCAGCGTGTCATCACGTCCTACCACCTGCAGCCTTTGGACGCGGAAGAGACGCAGCATTACATCGAGCACCGGATGCGCCGGGTCGGCTGGAAAGACGATCCTCATATCACGCCCGAAGCCTTCCAGATGATTTTCGAGGCGACCGGCGGAGTCCCCCGCAAGATCAATCTCCTGTGCGACCGGCTGCTGCTTCTCGGCTATCTCGAAGAAAAGCACGAAATCGACGCCGATATCGTGAAAGAAGTCGTGCTCGATATGCACACGGAGGGGTCTGCGCCGGCGTTGTCGGCGTGATAGCCTCGGCGGTTTCACCTAGCGAATGTCGCGATCGCTGGCCTAAGCCCGCCGTCTCCTATCGCCGCCAGTCGCGGGTGGATGCCGGGCCCCGCCCCAGATCGTGAGGAAACGGAGTTCGGTACTTGGCACACAAGGCCTACGCACAGCCCAGCGTCGCGGAGTCGGAGCCGGCGGCCGCGCCGGCCGGACATGCTGTGCGGTGCGCGGCCAATGGCCGGACCGTCAACGCGATGAGTGTCGACGTCGAGGACTATTTTCAAGTCTCGGCCTTCGAAAGCGCGACCCACGACCGAGACTGGGATCAATTTCCGCGCCGTGTCGAAAACAATGTCGATGTTATCCTCGATCTGTTCGCCGAGCGCGATGTTAAGGCGACCTTCTTCACGCTTGGCTGGATCGCGGAGCGGCATCCCAAAATGATCGAGCGGATCGTCGCCGCTGGCCATGAATTGGCCAGCCACGGCTATCGCCATATCCGGGTCACCGAGCAAACACCGGAAAATTTCCGAGCCGACGTGCGCCGCACCAAGGCGATGCTCGACGACCTGGGCGGGCACGCGGTGCGCGGGTATCGCGCCGCCAGCTTTTCGATCGATACGCGCACACCCTGGGCATTCGAGATCCTGGCCGAAGAAGGCCACGCTTACAGCTCGAGCGTCTATCCGATCCGCCACGACCTCTACGGCATGCCGGACGCGCCGCGTTTCGCTTACCGTCCGCGCGGCGCCGGAAACCTGCTCGAGGTTCCAGGCACGACGGTACAGGTGTTCGGCCAGAATATCCCGTGCGGCGGCGGCGGCTATTTCCGCATCCTGCCCTACAGTCTGTTCACCTGGGCGATGCGCCGGGTCAACCAGAAAGACGGACAGGCCTGCATCTTCTATTTCCATCCCTGGGAGGTCGATCCCCGCCAGCCGCGCATCGCAGGCCTGCCGCTCAAATCGCGCCTTCGGCATTATACGAATTTGAGCCGGATGGAGGACCGACTCCGGCGCGTGCTGCGGGACTTCGAGTGGGACCGTATGGACCGAATCTTCCTGGGTGACGCGGCGGGCGCGTGACCATGGACGGCACCACTCCAATCCTGGAGATTCGTCACCTGGACGAATCGCACCGCGGCGAATGGGACGCTTTCGTCGAATCCAGCGCGGAAGCGACGTTTTTTCACAAAAGCGGCTGGAAAGACGTCATCGAGCGCAGTCTCGGGCACCGCTGCTATTACCTCTACGCCGAATCCCAAGGCATCATACGCGGCGTCCTGCCCCTGGTTCATGTAAACAGCCGCCTGTTCGGAAAAGCCCTGATCTCCAACGGCTTTTGCGTGTGCGGCGGCCCGGTTGCCTTGGACGACCGGGCGCGCAAGGCGCTCGACAACGAGGCCGTGGCCCTGGCCGAACGCTTGAATGTCGGCCACCTGGAATATCGTCTGCGTGCGCCGGCCCATGACGGCTGGGCCCGCAATTCCGACCTCTATGTCAATTTCCGCAAGGAAATGGACGCCGATCCGGAAAAGAACCTACTGGCGATTCCGCGTAAACAGCGCGCCATGGTCCGCAAGAGCATCAAGCTGGGTCTGCAAAGCGAAATCGACGACGATATCGAACGGCTCTATGCCGTCTATGCCGAAAGCGTCCGCAATCTGGGCACGCCGGTGTTCCCGCGGCGATACTTCCGCGCCCTGAAGGAAACCTTCGGCGACGACTGCGAGGTTCTGACGATCACCCACCAGGATACGGCCGTCGCCGCGGTCATGAGCTTTCTGTTCCGCGACGAGATCCTGCCCTACTACGGCGGCGGCACCGGCGCGGCGCGGGCGGTCGCGGGCAACGACTTCATGTATTGGGAAGTCATGCGGCGCGCCTGCACCCGAGGCATCCGCTATTTCGATTTCGGCCGCAGCAAGCGCGGCACCGGCTCCTTCGCGTTCAAGAAGCATTGGGGCTTCGAACCGGAGCCCCTGCACTACGAATACAAGATGATCCGCAGCACCGATGTGCCTGATATCAATCCGACGAACCCCAAGTTCAGCCTCATGATTGCCGCTTGGCGCCGGCTGCCGCTGGGTGTCGCTAATATCCTGGGGCCGCTCATCGCGCGCGACTTGGCATGAGCGCAGACCCGATCCAGGCCGCGAAAAGCGGCGCCAGCGCGGACCCCGACACGCGGCGGCCGCCGACGGCGCCGTCCTGGCCCTGGGCGATCGGGGCGCTGGTCCTCGGTATCGGGGCGGTACTGGCACTGTTCTGGGACGCCGCCTATTCGATCGGGTTTACCTGGTGGGATTCTCCGGCTTTCAGCCATGGCTTTCTGATTCTGCCGATCGTCGCCTATCTGATCTGGCTACAGCGGCACAGGCTCATGGCTCTGCCGCCCCAGCCCTCGGCGCTTGGTCTTGTGGCGGTCGCGCTCGGATCGCTCGGCTGGCTGATTGGAGAGACCGCGGGCGTCCTGCAGGTCCAGCAGATCGCACTGGTCTTCGCGATCCAGGGTGTCGTGCTCGCGGTCATCGGCCGCACGGCGGCCATGGTGATTGCCTTTCCGCTGTTCTATCTTTATTTCGGCGTGCCTTTCGGGACCTTCCTGATCCCGCCTTTGCAGGATGTGACCGCCGCCTTCGTGGTGCGCTTTCTGCAATTGATCGGCATACCGGTCCATATAGACGGCATTTTCATCTACATTCCGACCGGCAATTTCGAGGTTGCCGAGGCTTGCGCCGGACTTCGGTTCCTGGTCACCTCGGTCGCGCTGGGCGTCATCTTCGCGCACGAATTCTATACCCAGCTTTGGCGGCGGGCGCTGTTCGTCGCGCTGTCGGTCATCGTACCGATCATCGCGAACGGTTTCCGCGCCACCGGCATCGTGCTCCTGGCCCACTACAGCGACTATCAACTCGCGGTCGGTGCGGATCACCTGACTTACGGCCTCATTTTTCTCAGCATCGTGCTGTTTTGCCTTCTGGGCGTCGGCTACACGTTCCGCGAGCCCTACCGCGATACCGCCAAAAGCGCCGCCACGGAGACACCCCAAAGCGCGTCTGCGAAATCGGTTTCGTCAGACCGCTTCCGGCTTGCCGGCGCGGCGGCCGGCGCGGCGCTGATATCGGCCGCGGCTTGGGTTTACGCGGCGCAAGTCCAATCCCGCGCCGGCGCCGTGCCCGAGGCGCTTCAGCCGCTCGCGAACACGAGTTGGCAAGCAGCCGCACCGGCACATGACGATTGGAAACCGAATTTCCCGACCGCCAGCCGTGAATTCATTCAAGGCTACAGCGATGGCCCAGATCAAAGCGAAGGTGGTGCACACGTCGATGTCTATGTCGCCTACTATGCGCGTCAGCGCCAAGGCGAAGAGGTCGTGAACTTTCTGAACACCATACCCGGCGCCAAGCCCTGGCAGCGCGCGGGCAGTGGCGGCGGTGAACTCGCACTTGAGAACGATCGCGTCACCTATAATTACGAGCGTATCGTGGCCGGCGAGCGCGGGCGCATGGTTCGCTATTGGTATTGGGTCGATGGCCAGGCGACGGCCAATCCCTATGTCGCGAAATTGCTGGAGGTGAAGGCCAAATTGCTCGGCGGGCAGCCAAGCGCGGCCGTCATCGCCATCGCGTCCGACTATCGCGAATCGCCGCGCGAGGCGAACGCCAGTTTGGACAGATTCCTGAAGGATGCCTGGCCGGTCGCCCGCTTCGTCGAACGGGGACGGCCGTGAGCCGAGCATTGCGCGGAGCCGTCAAGATATCTTCCCTTCTGCCTTGCCTGGCAGTGGCGCTTTTTGGCGCGATCGACGGCGCCGGTGCCGCGGAGCTGACGGAATCGATCAAGCTGATCAAACAAAGCACGGTCGCCATCGGCACCTATCAACCGCTTCGCCGCCCACCCGCCCAACTGCTCGGGACCGGATTTGTCGTCGCCGACGGACGGCATGTCGTGACCAGCGCCCATGTCCTGCCCGAGGCGCTGCAAGAGACGCCCAAAGAGGAACTGGCCGTATTTATCCGTCGCGGCGGTACCGAGGTGGAATTCCGCGCCGTCAGCGTCGTCGCCCAGGATCGGGCCCACGATGTCGCCATCCTCAAGCTGCCGGGCGCGCCGCTCCCGCCGTTACAACTCGGCGACGACGCGCAGGTCGAAGAGGGGCAGGAAATCGCCTTCACGGGCTTTCCGATCGGCACCGTCCTCGGCCTCCATGCCTCGACCAGCCGCGGTATCGTGGCAGCGATCACGCCGATTTCCCTGCCGCAGATATCGCCCCAGTTGCTCGATCCTAAAATGATCAAGCAGCTGCGCGAGGGCTTCACGGTGTTCCAGCTCGATGCGACCGCGTTCCCCGGAAACAGCGGCAGCCCGCTCTATGACACCCGCAACGCGGCCGTCTACGGCATCATCAACAGCGTCTTCGTGAAAGACACCAAGGAGCGGGTCCTTCAGGACCCCAGCGGCATCACCTATGCGACACCCATTCGCTACGCCAAGGCACTGATGGCCTCGATTGGTCTAAACAATTGACCGTTGCCCACCGGCCGTTAACTTTGTAAGCCTTTGGGATCGGTCGATTTTATTAACCGATCTTGGATAATCTCCTCCGGACTCCATGGGCCTCCTGCCGCGATCGCACGCCGCCCACCACTGGGACATGCTGTGAGGCCCAACCAAGCGATCCAAACCCGGTCTTCAAGATTTCACTTGCCGATCCGGGTTACGAAGCAGGAATAATCGATAACAAGACAAGCTGGGCAAAGTCTTCCGAATGCATTTCCCGAAACCATTCCTGCTTTTAGTTCTGATCGAGGCCTTTATTCTCGTCTGCGCGCTCTATATCGGCGAGGCAACGAGTTGGGTCGGTTTCGAATTCGACGGCACATCGATGCTGAACAGTCTGCCGAGCGCGCTCGGCTACGCCGCGATCCTGCTGACCATCATGTTTTCGCTGGGCGTCTACAACCCGATTATCACCCTGACCTTCTATCAGGTGGTGATCCGGCTCAGCGTCAGTTTCGTGTTGGGCTTCATTGTGCTCTCGGCGATCTTCTATGCCTTTCCGGACCTGCTGATCTGGCGCTCGGTCATGGCCGGCGCCCTGGTATCGGGCTTCGTCGGGATGCTGGGGGCTCACTATGTATTTCTCCACGCCATCGACCTGACGCCGCTCAAGCACCGGATCGCGGTCATCGGGACCGGAGCCCAGGCAGCGCAAATCGACCGTTTGGAGCGTAAGGAGCGCGCGCTCGGTTTCTTATGCATGGGATTTTTCCCGGTCGCCGGCGAAACCGCCAAGGTTCCACCGGCGCGCATCGCCGCACCCGACGCCGCCTTGAATGATTTCGTGCGCCAATACAATGTCGACGAGATCGTCATTGCCTCCGAAGAACGCCGGCATGTCTTGCCCTTGGAAGCCTTGACCGAGTGCGCCTTTCAGGGCGTCGACATCATCGACTATCTGACCTTCTGGGAGCGCGAGGCAAGCCGAGTCGATATCGACGCCCTGCCACACAACTGGATGCATTTCATCATCAGCCATCCAGGCGGCCGCCTGCACCAATTCATCAAGCGGCTGTTCGATATCGTGATCAGTTCCTCGGCCTTGATCATCCTGTTGCCGCTAATGGCCTGCACGGCCATCGCCGTGAAACTGGACAGCCCTGGGCCGGTCTTCTATCGGCAACGCCGGGTCGGTTTGCGCGGCGAGACTTTCGAGCTGCTCAAATTCCGCAGCATGCGCCTCGATGCCGAACAGGACGGCGTGCCAAGGTGGGCGGCCGGCCAGGACGACCGGGTCACGCCTATCGGCAGCTTCATTCGCAAGACCCGTATCGACGAAATCCCCCAGATGATCAACGTGCTGCGCGGCGAGATGAGCTTCGTTGGGCCAAGACCCGAACGGCCATACTTCGTGGAGCAACTGGCCAAGG
>ERZ869936.2404-NODE-2404-length-11073-cov-6.316210_pt1 | contig 11073 bp, 15 predicted proteins | sample MGYA00520876_ERZ869936 | MGnify/ENA primary metagenome ERZ869936 (study PRJEB32218, sample SAMN09650985) | biofilter metagenome | isolation source: enrty point of leading RO module | place: Saudi Arabia: Thuwal, RO plant located on Red Sea | collected 2016-02-17 ... | reverse complement strand
ATAGTAAAACATACTTACATAAAGCGGGAACAGTTAAGGCTTGCTTTGTGGGTTTGGGACAATCTGAAAGGGATACAGCCACACTCCGTGGCACTGGCCCTGCGTGATGAGTTCAGTGCTCTAAAAGGTGACCCGCACAGACTAAGTGAGAAGGCTCAAGTACGCTTACTTGAGATGCTATAGTCGAATACGTTATTTAACGTAATGTCCGGAGTTGTGGTCTGACGAAGTAGTTGCGGCTTACAAGTCCAACCTCGTTATGGCACAGCTCGTCCGCCGACTCAACCATCGCGGCAAAAAGGGCGATACGATCCGTATCCCGACCCCGGCACGAGGTGCTACCTCTGCTAAGGCTGCTGAGACTCAGGTAACCCTGATCCAGCACGGTACGGATGCAGGCATCGTTATCTCCATCGACCAACACCAAGAGTACTCGCGTTTGATCGAAGACTTCGCAGACGTACAGGCTCTTGAATCCCTCCGCCGATTCTACACTGACGACGCCGGCTACGCCGTAGCTCGTAAGGTAGACACTGACCTCATCCTCAAGATGTGGGACAGCTCTGGCGGTAACGCTAGCTCGAACTACACCGCAGCTACCAACGTAATCGAAGACGCAGCCACCCTGCCGACCACGACCCGCACGGGTGACGGTACGGTCATCACGGGTGCCAGCGCAATCGGTGCGTACGCAGCTATCGGTGATCCGGGTATCCGCGTATTCAACCGCGTCCTCGACGAGAGTGACGTTCCGATGGCCAACCGCTACATGGTTGTCCACCCGGAGACGAAGGAAGACCTCCTGGGAATCGCACGATTCACGGAAGAGGCCTTCGTAGGTGAGCGTGGACCGGGTAACACGGTTCGCAACGGCCTGGTAGGCGACATCTACGGCATCGAGGTTTACGTCTCGAATCAGCTCCCGGGTGTTGACTCTGCAGGCGGCGACAACGACGCAGTATCCGGCTTGCTTTTCCACAGTGACGCTACCGTCCTGGTTGAGCAGCTCGGTATGCGCTCGCAGACGCAGTACAAGCAAGAATACCTTGCTGACCTCTTCACCGTGGACATGATCTACGGCTTGGAGAACCTGCGCGACGCAAGCATCGTGCCTTTCGCACTGCCTCGCTAAGAGCACTAGGGCTTCCTTCGGGGAGCCCGCTCCTTTAAGTATATTCCAGGAGTGTATTTAAATGAGCGATAGAGTGTTCAGGCCTCGCGGACAAGGACTTCCGGGGGCCATGAGCGTTCGTCCAGCGGACCTGTCGGATGGGGATCTCCCAGTCTGGAACAGCACCACGCGTAAGTGGGACAGTGTGGCCCGCACGGACATGGTGCAAGCCGAAGAGGACGTGTGGATAGTCAAGACTGTAAACGAGGTAGTAGCTAACAGCGCCACCTTACAAGACGACGACGCCCTGATATACACCATACCGAGTAACGGGACGTGGGCCTTCGAGGTCCGACTTAGCATCCGTAACACGCAGGCCGCCCCTGACTTTAAGTTTGCCTTTGCGTACACTGGGACTAGCACAGCAGGAGAGTACTCCTGGGTTAGCGGTGATGCTGTAGGCACTCTGGACTCCAGCAACACCACGTCACTGACTGCCACCAGTGTGGTAATGACGGCAGCTAGCACGAACAATGTCGCCCTCGTAAGTGGATTCATCACCACGAGCGCGGTAGGGGATTTCAAGCTACAGTGGGCGCAGAACACCGCGACCGCTACGAACACTAACCTGCGGCCGGGGAGCTGGCTAAAGATGCGTAAGGTATAACATGGCGGTAACCTACAAGGACATGCTGAACCGCGTACTGCGGACTCTAGGAGAGGAAGAGGTACCTGCAGTAGCTACGTCCCTAACCGAGGACTACCATAAGCTGGTGGGGAACTTCCTGAATCAGATCAAGGAAGAGATCGAGGATGCCCACAACTGGAGATCGTTGCGACAGACTCTCACTGCGTCCGTGGCGGCAGATGCCTTATCTGGAACCATTACTAACTCGAATGAGCGCTCGCGACTTGTACGCATCCTGGATGCGCAACGCGGGCAGACTATACCACTGGTATTCGACACCACAGACGCAGATAACCCGACTCCGCTACATGAGCTTGATTTGGCTGAGCTTCTATGGCGTGATCAGCTTGACCCTACTACTCGTGCTAGTGACGACGTTAGCTGGTTTGCTATTGATGACAGCAGCGGTGATGAGCTTGCGGTCTATGTGTGGCCGCGCCCGAACAGTATTCGCACAATCACTATCACGCTGGTAGTCCCGCAGGCACGCCTGACGGACACCGACGTGGATACGAGCATAATCATTCCAAGCCGGGCCTTAGAGGTAGGCACCCTGTGGTACGCTCTTGAGGAGCGCGGGGAGGAGCTTGGGATCAACGCCCTCTTCTCAGAGGAGCGATTCCGTAAGGCGTTGGATGACGCTATCAGCCGGGATGCCGCTGAGCAAGGAGGGTTAGAGGTAGTCCCCGTCTAATGACTGCACAACTCCAGCCCATTGATTTGGTAGCTCCCGGCTTCCTGGGGCTGAACCTACAGCAGTCAGGTAGCCTTCTATCACCGCAGTACGCCACGAAGGCGGAGAATGCGGTCATTGACGTGGCCAGCCGGCTGGCAGCCAGAGACGGGTACACGCAAGATACCACGACGGACATCACAGGCACCCCCGCCGTGAAGACTCTGTTCGAGTACCTGACCGCTGACGGTACGAGTGAGACGATTGTAGCCTGGGATGGTGGCATAGGTAATGACATCCTGGACCCGGAGGGGAATGACATCTCCGGGAGTCTGACCGACACGGACGGTCGTTGGTGGATGCAGAACTTCAACGATAAGGTCATAGCGTTTCAAGATGGTCAGAAGCCTGCAGTATATACTGGGACTGGTAACTTTGCTACTGTTGTTGAGTCTTCGGGGACGGCTCCCACGAGTCACAACGGAGTGGGATTGGCCGCGTTTGGCCGCGTGTGGGGGCTTGACTCCGATGCGCAGACCATCAAATACTCCGCCCTTCTGGATGAGACTGACTGGGGCGGAGCTAGCGCTGGCAGCATTGACATGGCCAACATCTGGACCAATGGTACTGATGAGGTCACCGCAATACAGGCCTTCAATGGTTCCTTGGTCGTTTTCGGCAAGCGGCATATTGTTTTCTGGAATGACTCTCAAGGCTCAGCCCTTGGCCTCGACCCGAACTTCATAGCCGTAGTTGATATAATCACAGGGACTGGCACTCTCACGCAGTGGAGTATTCAGCCAGTAGGGCAGACGGACATGCTCTACCTATCACGCTTCGGGGTGCAGAACATCTCCCGTGTGATCCAGGAGCGCAGCAACCCTGTAGGCAACCTGACCAAGTACGTCCGTGACGACCTGACGGCACAGCTAGCCCAGGAAGACCTGACCAAGGTGGTCAGCACCTACTCTCCTGAGAATGGTTTCTACTTGCTCACCTTTGTAGACCAGGGAGTTACGTGGGTACTGGACGTACGGCGTCGCTATATAGACGACGACCGTGAAGTTGTAAGTATTGTTACGACCTGGGACTTGGCTCCGACGAGCTGGCTTACCAAGGTCAATGGCACCCTACACCTAGGTGGGACCTGGGGAGTGGGGAGCTACGGAGGGTCCGACGATAACGGCGTGGCCTTCCGTTTCACGTACAACAGCCCCTGGCTGGACCTCGGAGAGCAGGTGGCTAACCGCCTAAAGATGCTGAAGCGTCTGGGTAGCATCCTGTTCGTACGAAACAACACTGACATCGTGTATAAATGGTCTGTCGATTTCAACGACCAGTTCCGGACAATTACCCGCTCCGTAGACGCGGACGCTGGGGCCGAATGGGGAACTGGAGAATGGAGCATCGCGGAGTGGTCAGGAGGACTAACTCTGCGGATCATCAAGATCCCCTCTCGCGAGACAGGACAGTACTACCGCGTAGCCATCGAGGCAGACGTAACCGGACAGTTTGCTCTACAACAGATAGAGCTATTCACTAAGATTGGACGCATTGCATGAGCGACTACACTCAGATTACGGACTTTTCTGCTAAGGATGCCCTGGCCAGCGGTAACCCACTGAAGCTTATCCGGGGATCAGATGTAGATGCCGAACTGGATGCCATCTCGGTGGCCATCGCCACCAAGTTCGACCTACCGGCCGATGTGGATCACGACGCTACAACCAACTTCGTAGCAGACGAGCACGTGGCACACTCTGGTGTGGACATCACCGCAGGTTCTGGTCTCACGGGAGGCGGTAACATCTCCGCCACGCGTACTCTGAACGTAGGAGCTGGGGTGGGTATTGCCGTCAATGCCGACGACGTGGCCCTGGACATTGCAGGTTTGACTGTAGCCACTCCCGCTGACGGGGATAGCCTGGCCATCCATGATGCCACTGCGGCAGCCCCGCGTGAGGCTACGCTGGCAGCGCTGGCTAATCTGTTTGCAGGACTCGGCCTGTCTGCCGCCTCCTCAGTCATGGCCCTAGACATTAACGGCCTGACCACCGAGAACAGTGTGGACGGGGCCAGTGATACTATTGCCTTCTACGATAATAGCGCGGGGACGATCCGCAAGACTTCTGTCAACAACATTGGCGGAGGTGGTGGTGGAGGCTTCACGGCTGTTAAGGCTTCCGATGAGACCATCAGTAACGACTCGACTCCGACGTTAGACTCGGACCTAGATATATCTGGCCTCAACAGCAGCGCCACCTACGCAGTGGAGATCGGTCTCCTGTGGAACCAAGCAGGTGCTGGCCCTGATGGTCTGGAGTTCCAATCAAACTACACCCACTCTCCCGCGTCCGACTTCATCGCCAATGCCAGTTACCTGGATGGGGGGTCCACGGTGGCCCTTACCCGCATAGCAGGTAACACTGTTACGGCCCTACCAGACAGCCAGACCTCGGTCACAAAACTTATTGTAATCCGTGGAATCCTGCAGGGGGCCACAAGTTTCGGCGTCCGCTGGGCTCAGAATGTCTCCGATGCCTCCAACACGACCCTGGAGCAGGGCTCGTACATTCACCTAACGCAGGTGAGCTAAGGATGCAACATCAACAAATGCAAGACGTACAAGCCATGATTGCTACTGCCGCAGCCAGCGGTGGGCTGGCCTCGCACCTGGCCAGTTTCAACGAGGTGTTGACTATGATCGCCACCCTGATCGCTATCGCATCAGGGGGATGGGTACTATACGACAAATGGAGAGAACGTCGTGGCCTTAATAAAGAAGACAAAAAGGACGGTAGCTAACCGTCGCAACGCTATCCAGCACTTAGCGCGCAGGATGCGCGAAGAGGACAAGGAAGGGCTCACGGAGGAGCTGCTGGAGCGCACTAAGCATCACTTCTGCGAAGGAGTGTATGCCAGGGAGTTCTTCCTCCCCAAAGAGGCGGCCTGCGTAGGCCGGGTACATAAGAAGGGATGTTTCAACGTATTGCTGCGCGGTCATCTGCGCGTAGCGATGGGGGAAGGGGAGACCCAGGACATGAAGGCTCCGCAGTTCTTCGTGTCGGGTCCTGGAGAGTCCAAGGCTTTGTACGCTTACGAGGACTCCGTGTTCATCACGTTCCACGCCACTGAGGAGACCGACCCCGATAAGATGATGGACCTGTTTACGGTAGAGGACAACCAAGCATACCTCGCCTATCGGCGGGAGTTGCTGACTCACGAGGATAATACATGAGCTTTGTAGCAGCCGCCCTCGGCGGAGCAGCCACTCTAGGGGCGGCAGCCCTGGCTTCGCGGGATAATAGCCGGGCACTGGATGCTCAGCGAGACGCGATAGCAGCCTCCACGACGGAGCTGCAGCCGTTCAATCTTATCGGCCCTGGTGGCCAGTTCGCGGGGATTGGTTCTGCCTCTCCGTTCAACACCTCGAACATCACGCAGAATCCTGCATTCTTTAACTTCGCGTCCCTCCTGGGCGGTGCAGGGGGTGCGGGCTTCTCTCCCTCCGCAGGCTCTGTATTGCCAGGGGGGACCGGAGGCCTAGTCGGTGGTCGTCAGTTTCTTGACCAGTTCGGTAGGCCTCAGACTGACCTATCCAGCCTTTCGGCTACGGATCGCCTGGCGGCTCAGGGGTTCCGTGACCAAAGCCTACTGCAGTCCTTCAACCTCGGCGGCCCGGCCCAAGAGGTGTTCAACCGCGAAGGGCAGACGATCTTCACAGGCCTCGGCGACCTCGATCCCGCTCGGGCGGGTCTCGTGGGCCTAGCTACGCAGTCCATCGGCAGAGCTGGTCTCTCCGGTGGGCTGCCGTCCAACGTGGCACAAGCTAACAACGCCTTCCTGGGGAACCTCTTCTCAGGGGACTTGAACGCTCTCCAGCAGGGAGCTGGGCAGGCCTTCGGGGCCTCCCTGGCAGACTTCGGTGCTGCACGCTCTCCTTTCCAACAGGGGCTACAGGATGCAGCCTTCGGTGGGGCGCAGAACCTGGCATCCATTGCCGGGCAAGACCCCCAGGCGGTGGCACAACAGCGTCTGGACCTACTCCGTGAGCAGGCTCGCCCATTCGAGGAAAGACAATTCGCTGGACTACAAGAGAATCTATTCGGTACTGGTCGGCTAGGCACCAGCGGTGGGGCTCTGCAGACAGAAGCCTTCGCCAGAGGGCTTGCACAGGCCGACCTGGATCGCCAGCTAGCAGCCAGTGCAGAGGGTAGAGCCTTCCAAAACCAGGCTCTGCAGGGGGCACAGGGGCTCTCAGGCATAGGGACGGGAGTGCGTAGCCTCCAGGATCAGCTCCTCCAGTCCGCATTCGGTCGCTTCCAAGGGACGGCAGGACTGGCAGCAGACTTGACGGGACAGCGCTCCGGGCTGCTACAACAGAACCTACAGAATCAGATTGGCCTTGCCGGCCTGGGGCAGCAGCTCCAGTCGGGTCAGTTGGGGCTTGCGCTGCAAGCACTGCAGGCGCAGGGTGGGCTCAACACCCAGGCGCTGGCCAACTTCCAGGCAGCTCTGGCAGCCTCCCAGGCGCAGGCGAATGCCCGCATCGGGGCTGGTTCGAACATCGCGCAGATCGCGAGCAATCCGAACTTCGGCCAAGGGTCGGGGATCGGCACCACCTTGCTGGCAGGGATCGCCAACAACGCAGGCAGCATAGCCGATCTATTCGGTGGAGGCGGGAGTGCCTTCAACACGGCTAACAACGTCGTAACGAGGAGCTAATGGCAGACTTCGCAGGCTTCAACATCGAGACCCCGCAGGAGGTCCTGGCACGCGTACAGCAGGCCAACGGCTCGCTGCAGCAGCAGGCATTCCGAACTGGGGACGTAGCCGCCATCAACCGTACGAACGTTCTGGTGGCCATGAACGGCTTCTTCGGACAGCTTGAGGCCCAAGGGGCGCAGGAAAAGCAGCAGCAGCTCACCCGCAGGATGGCTAACGCCATCGCGGAACTTCCACCGGAAGCCTCTCCTCAGGAGCGGCAGCGTGCCCGTGTACAGGCTGTGGCTGACTTCGCGGATGCCACAGGGGATACCGACCTAGGCCTACAAGCCTCGGAGCAGCTTCTGCAAATGGAGGAGGCTGCCTTCGAGCGTAGCCGACTCACGGAATCCGACGTTAGAGCCAGGGAACTACACACTGCTCGTATCGCACAGCTCACCTCCGCGCGAGAGAGGGATGCTCTCCACGTTGCCAGAGAAGAGGCACTCGGCAACCATCAGGTGGTACTATCCGGCACCTTCAAGAATCCAGTCAGCCAGACGTTCAACCTGGATGATCCTACGCAGGTAGAGGCGCGTGACCGCCTCCTGGCATCAGATCCTAACGCCATCCCCATGGACCCCAAGCAGGCGGCACAGTTCCGCTTCGGGGCTCGTAACGGGTTGGTGGGCAAGAATGAGGCTCGCAAGTTCCGCGAGCTGACCTCGGGGCAGGTAGAGTCCCTCCGTCTTACTGAGAGGTACCTGAGCCTGCTGGAGGACAACCCCGCAGCTTTCGCTACCGGCACCCGGCTGAGCGCAGCGGCTGACCGCTTCCTGCGGAACGCACAGTCTGCTACAGATGCCGTAACGGGAGCCCTGGATGTAGAGGACTTCGAGTTCAGCGACCAACTGCTTACTCGTCAACTGGACGAAGCTGGCATCACCAACACTCGCCAGCGCGGCTTGGCTGCCAACTTGGCCTACGCGATGATGAAGAACAGGGACGGCGGCCGCCTGTCTGAGACGGACATCAACTTCGCTCTCGACATGATTGGCGGACAGGGAGGTAATCCCAACCCTCGTGCAGTGGCAGCAGCCCTGGAAGATAATATCGTCAGCGGAGCACGTAACCATCTGCAGACCTTGGTCCGCAGTGGAGACGAGCAGTTCGGAGCAGACATCGCAGCCCTGGAAGGTAGTCTACAATCCATTGACCGCATAGTGCAGGGACTGCAGGCTCAGTCTCCGGCCGCGCGTACTCCGTCTCTCGACGGTGTTAGCGTGAACCAGAGGCAGGTGGGCAACATCACGGTGGGGAGGCAGTAATGGCTGACTTTGAATTCACTGTAGATGGGGTGACCATTCCGGTTCGCGGAGCGAACTCCGAGGATGAAGCACTACAGGCTCTGCAGTCCGCCATCCGTAACGACAAGGACTTCGTGGAGAACCAGCGCAGGCTGCAGGTATCCGAGACTGGCGGGAGCCCGGCAGAGGCAGCAGCCGTGGGCTTTGTGGCTCCGCTAGTAGGACTGGGACAGATAGCCCAGGCAGAGGCACGGGACTTATTCGGAGACGAGGAAGGCGCACAGGAAGTGCGTAATCGCTTCCTCCGTGAGCAAGAGGCCATCCAGGCACTGGATGACCGTGGCTTTGGTTTCGAGGACACAGTGGATGTGGCCGGTCTCGCAGGAGGCGGGATCGCGGGAGCACGGATGCTCTTTAACCTCGGAAAGAACTTCTTCAAGATGCGTGCGGGGCAGGTGAAGAACCTAGTACGGAACGTACAGAAGACCCCAGCAGGGGACCAGCCGATCTCTGTGGTCGTCAACAACATCATGAACAACCCCCAGGCAGCTCGGGCTATGAAGGTCATGGGCGATATCAACGACCCCAAGGTAGCGGAGAAGGTACTCCGCGAGGCCCTACAGGCCGCCGACCGGGTAGTGCAGTAATGCGCGTCTGGGGTAAGCGCAGCACCACCGTTTACGAGACGCTGCACCCCGCCCTACAGCAGACAATGGACTACGTGCTGAGGGAGGTGGCAGATGTCTCTCTTCTGTTTGGCCACAGGGATGAGGCCACGCAGAACCATCTCTATGCTACGGGTAAGAGCAAGCTCCGCTACCCGCACTCCAAGCACAACAAACTCCCCAGCCACGCCGTGGACTTCCAGCCGTACCCGGTACCGGAGTATGAGCCGAAGCTATGGGCTGCTCTAGCGTACATCGCGGGTAGGGCTATAGCCCACGCGGCGGAGCGCGGGGTTACGTTACGTTGGGGTGGAGACTGGAACCGGAACGGCGATCTCACGGACCAGAAGTTCGACGACCTATTCCATCTGGAGCTGATAGAATGATCCGCACGATCCTCACTATGCTGATAGCAATGCCTTTGATAGCGGCATCGTGTGCGTCCATAGCTCCGGGTTGTGAGCCAGTGATGGGCATCCCACAGTGGGTTGACGTGCTCTGCACGGCTGGCAAGGAGACGGAGGATTTGGTGCGCCTGTACTGCACCGCCAAGGACGGCACTCAGTTCGAGTTATTGGTACCCAAGGGAGGGAACTACTCAGCATGAACATACCCCAACTAATCGCATCCCTGTTCCGCCCAGCAGCGGACCTGGTGGATGCCCTGCACACCTCCGAAGAGGAGAAGCGTGCTCTCGATCTGGAGTTACAGAAGGTGCAGCTCAGCGCTGCCTTACAAATGCTGGAGTTCGAGAAGCAGGTAAACCAATCCAAGACCGATATCATCGTAGCTGAAGCCAAAGGTGGAGGATGGTTACAGCGCTCCTGGCGTCCCGTCACCATGCTAACCTTTTTGTTCCTAGTGGTAGCAGACAGCTACGGATGGCTAGCTAATCCCCTCAGCGAGAACGCCTGGCTCATATTGCAGGTAGGCATTGGGGGATACATAGGAGGCAGATCCGCAGAGAAGATTGCTCGCCTCGTGATGGATAAGAAAGAATGATGGAGATTCCTTCTTACTTTCGCTTGGTTAACCGAGACTGGACCGTCCTATACGAGTCTGAGGCCCGCATCCGCGAGTTGTCAGAGGAGGACGAGGAGACTCACGGACTCTGTGATCCTGTGAAGGCCGTCATCTACCTAGCACGAGAGCTAGACCAGTATCCTCTGGCCTATAAGAGGCACTGCTTCTGGCACGAGTTCGTGCACGCTATCAAGTTCGCTAACGGAGAGGATAATCACGACGAGGAGGTGGTAGACCGTGTGGCAGGAATGATACAACAAGCAGTAGAAAGTTTCAACTAAAAGAAAAGGGGCCGAAGCCCCTCTAAGTGTCTCCCCCTGAGCCCGCCTTGTGCGGGCTTTTTGTTATCTGCGCATCTTCGGTCTCCTCGGTAAGTGCAATACCTGCAGATTCTGCTATCTTCTCCCATTTAATTAAAGCATCCTGCGCACGTACGTGACGCTCTTGAGTAAGTAGCAATATCTTAGTAGCCTCTGATAGCTCTCTTGCTGCTAGATCACACTGCCTCTTGATAAAGGACTCCGGATCGTCTGGATAACTCGACTCTCCACGGGCAGTCCTTGGCCGCATGTTCTCTGCGTCCACAATAGGAGCAGACCGGCTCCGTCCTTGTCTCTTCTCTATGTCTCGCTTCTCCTCCGCTAACTGTTCGTCTACGCTCATCTGTGCTCGTACTGTCTCGCACCATCGTATAGCCATCCCTTGTGAGTTACTGGGGAAAGGGTCAGTCGTTAGAGGATCATCTCTACCAGGGAGATCCATCTCGTACGAGATGTTCCCCCTCCCCTCATCTATGATCCTGGTATTCTCTAGGATGTAAGTATCCGTGATACTACGAGAATCAATCACTATCCAGTTCCTCAAAATCTATCTTACCCTCAGTCCCTTGGCGATAGACAAGT
>ERZ869936.2403-NODE-2403-length-11079-cov-7.056694_pt1 | contig 11079 bp, 11 predicted proteins | sample MGYA00520876_ERZ869936 | MGnify/ENA primary metagenome ERZ869936 (study PRJEB32218, sample SAMN09650985) | biofilter metagenome | isolation source: enrty point of leading RO module | place: Saudi Arabia: Thuwal, RO plant located on Red Sea | collected 2016-02-17 ... | reverse complement strand
CCGCCACAAACCGGGCAACCAATCATTGGCCTCTGCCCAATCGAGTCTCCCATTGTTTTCGTGCCTTTCATCGCTGAGAGGCCCACTCTCTGAATAATATCTTGAATAATCTGCAAATCGTCAACATTTCAATTGTAACGATCGAGAAATTCACAAAAGTCCCGTATACTGCAAGATCGCTCATCTCGAATCTTGTTCTGTTCATCCGTCCTCCAACGAATCTGGCCGGTTCGGCAATTCTTGTCGATCGGAGAACACACGACGACTCGCCAAATTCGCAGGGAAGATCATGGCAGACAGGCCTCTTTCACGCAGAGACCTGTCCCTGTTGAAGCAGTTCGTCTGCTCCCGGAGGGATTCGCCGGAGTCGACGGACGCTCGCTGGGCAGGTTGTTTCGAAAAGCTTCTGGCAGAACTCAATGAGTTGCAGCGCCGCGTTGACACCCTCGCGTCAACCGGTGAGTCGCCTCCCGATACGGACGGAAATCGCTCGGACACAGTGATCCTCTGATCGAGGTCGCGCGTCGGAGCGCTCTCGAACGCGGCCGTCGATCTCAGACGCCCTGTGCGCGACGTGATCGGCCGAGGCCATTACTCAGACTTTCAGGCGGCCGTTTCAAGACTCGCTGCCGTGCACAGCCTTTGCAGATTGAACGGGTGGTGAGCGTCAGTGCGATTACAGGCTTACATTGTCGACTTGAGCCGATCGTTGCTGACCGTCTGACGCGGGTTTCATGGCGGGGCGAAGACCGGAACGATTCGCCACCCGGGGAGTGTTCGCAGAGCTGCTGTCTGCTCCGGTCGTCAAAACCGTTGAGACGGCATGTCATCGTGCAACGCCTGCGGGGCGCGTTCGAAGCCGCCTCGGCAGATCTCGACGGCGACGAGGACCTCGACGTGGTGGTCTCGCTTGGCGACGCAGACATCACAACCGATGAGCGCGCCGGAAACCTGCTGTGGTTTGAAAACAGCGGCGATCCCTCGGCGAATCGGACGAGTCACGTGCTCAGGGAGAACCGGCTGCGGGTCAATCAGGGGATTACCGCCGACATTGACGGCGACGGCCGGCCAGATATTGTGGCGGGATCCGAGCGCGGTTCGAATGAAGTACGCGGGTGGCGCAGACGAGGGAACGCGATTCCCTGAAGAAGTGTGCACCCAGCCGATCAGAATGACCGAACCGAACGATGAACTCTGACAATCGGATGAGTTGCAGGCTTCACTGTTCCGATTCGAAGCGAATCGAGTACAGGTCCGCGTCTTTCAGCACGAAACGCAGACGAACCGGTTGTCCGGCGAACCTGCGGAGATTTGAGCCGATCGTCCAGGAAACCGGCTGCTCGGTGCTGTCGCCGAAGATTTCGGGGCAGTCGGACAGCGTGAAGTCGGGGAGTGGATTTCTCCCGGCATCCAGCAGTTCGACCTGAATGCTGCCGGCGGCGGAGGTAGAGAAGTTCATCACCAGTCGATCCCCGTCGAAGACCAACGGGTGCGTGACGAACTCTCCGCCGGGGACGTCGGCGTGGACCGAAACGAATCCGTCGGTCCGCAGGACACCACGCCGGATCTGTACGTCCTCAAATCGATAGTGCTCCACGTAGTACAGCGACATCTCAGTACGACTCGTCGGCACAACACCGGGGCCGACTTCGATGGCTCGTTCGTGCCAGTTGAGGGAATCAAGTCCGGGTCGAATAAACGCCTGACGAAATCGCCGGTCGAAACGAAGACCGTCGTAACTGAACATGAACACCACGTCGGAGAGTCCGGGCTGCGGCCAATCGGGATCGAATTTTCGATCGGGCAGAAAACGCTTCGGAAACATCAGCATCAATTCGGGATTCCGGAAGTAGGGGGTCGCCGCGTTCTTGTAGAGATGTTCGACTGGCAGATCGTCCGGGTTGTCGACCATCACCAGTTCCGGGACGGGAAACTGTCGGAAGTTGTCTGAGGTGCTCCGACGTATTCGGCGAACGCCGTCGACGAAGCCTCGTGTGTAGACCACGTACTCCCTCCGTGCCGCGTCCCACAGGGAGATGCTGTGAGTATCGAACGCCCCGACGGCCGGTACGACCCGTTCCGGCTGAACCAGTTTCCATCGCAGTCCGTCTGGGGAAACAAGCCCTTGCAGCCCTCCTCCGAAGGTCAACCCCGTCGCCTTGTAACGTTCCTCTTCGGGGGCGTTCGGGTTCCCGTCCTTGAAGATGCACAACACGCAAGGGCCTCCGCCCTCCACGCTGTGGTTCCCCACCCAGACGATGTTGTTGTTCCTTGATCCGTCGAATTCGATCAGTCCCAGTGACGGTTTGGTCCACTCGATCCCGTCACGACTCTCAGCGTAGCCGGTGTAGAACGGCGGGCTGTTGAAATTGGTGCGATACCACATCCGGTAGAGATCTCCATCCTGGATGACCACCGGGTCATACATCGTCGAGTCTTCCCAAGGGGAGTCTTTCCGAATGACGACTTCGGCCGGATGAGGGCTGTGCAACTCCAGCCGCACGCCGTCCATTGAGTCAATCAGCCGGTCATCGACGAACAACTGAAGGCGGTTGCTGACATCGATTGCAGCAGTCGGCTCAGCCTGGTCATCGGCTCGAATGGCGCTGGCTGTCACGAAGACGAGGACCAGAATCCGGAGGATTGGGTCTTTGAGTTCAGACGAATGCATGTTTCGATTCCTGTTCGGGACTCGCTGACTGTCGTGCCGCCGATGTCCAAGGTAAAGTGACTTCAGTCTACGGCGACCGGTCCCGTTCGACCATCCAGACACCTCTGCCCCGGAGACGCTCGTCATGGAATCACTCACAAGTACCGTCCCGACCGTTCGGTCATTCGCCTTCCTCGGGGTGGCTGTGGCGATCCTCGGGAATCGACCTTTGGCGGCTCTCGCCCAACCTGAGTCGGAGCCGAGGATCGTCTCATCCGGACCGTTGCGGTTCGAGGAACAGTTGATTCGCGACAACTATGGATACGCGTATGGCATCGCAGCAGCCGATCTCGACGGGGACGGCGATCTCGATCTGACGAGTTCAGACACCACGAACGACCTGCTGATGTGGTTTGAAAACGACGGCGACGGAAACCTGACCCAACGGACGATCTTTGACAACGATCCCGGATGGTTCGAGCGACACGCCGTCGGCGATATTGACGCGGATGGCCATCTTGATGTCGCCATTGTCAAGAACAAGGTCGGCGACCTGCTGTGGTTCGAAAACAGCGGAGATCCGCGGAACGGAGAGCTTTGGTCGCGGCACGTGATCACGCAGGGAACTCTTCCAGGCGTCTATGACGTGACCCTCGGCGATTTTGATGGAGACTCGGATCTCGACTGTGCCGCGTCCTCTTACTCGCGCGGCAACCTGTTCGCGTGGTACGAAAACCACGGGGATCCGGAGAGTGAGACGGAGTGGGAAATGCACATCATTGAGTCCGACATCGGTGGCACGCGCACGATTGAAGCGGCCGACATGAACAGCGACGGAAGACCGGACCTTCTCGGTACGGGCCGCACGGCCGGACTGGTGCTGTGGTACGAAAATACCGGCGGGGCCGGCGAGGCCCTCTGGCGCCGGCGAGTCATCGATGATGAGTCACCGATGCCGACCCACGGACATGCGGTCGATATGGACGGCGATGGCGACCTCGATGTCGTGCTGGCGCTGGGAATGCTCGCGGAGGCTGACGCGGAAAACACGAATCATGTGGCCTGGTACGAGAACATCGGCAGGCCCGGTGAGGGTGACGAGTGGATCAAGCATGTTGTCGGGACCTTGAATTTCGCCTTCGAAGCGGTGGCCGGTGATCTGGATGGCGATGGAGATGTCGACATTGCGGCGACTGCCTGGGGGGGAGAAACCGGAAAGCTGATGTGGTTCGAGAATCCCAGTACGAATCGTTCCCGCGAATGGCAGGGATACGTATTGAAGGACAACTGGCGGATGGCAAACTCCGTGATCATCATGGATCTGGATGGTGACGATCGGCTGGACATCGCGGCCACAGCCGAACGGGGAGCGAATCAGTTCATCTGGTGGCGCAACCTCGGTCCGGCAGATCGCTGATCTTCCGTGCCCCTGTGATTTCACTTCACCACTCAACTCAATGGTTTCATCCGTGCGAGGCGAAGCCCGATTGAGACTTGCAGCGAGGTGGAGCGACTGTCGTCGAACCGGCGCTTGCAGACTTACGAGAAGAGAGCGTCGATGGGCTTGGCGTCGTCGACCACGAGACCCACCGGGCGGCCTTGCGGATCCGGGATCCGCAAGTGCGGATCAATTCCCAGCGCCTTGAACAGCGTTGCCGCGATATCTCCGGGACTGACCGGAAAATCGGCCGGATAACCCGCGTCCCTGTCAGTGGTCCCGTAAGCGATGCCGCCTTGAATTCCGCCGCCGGCGAGGAGCGCAGGGAACGTGTAGCACCAATGCCCGCGCCCCCAGGTTTCAGTTCCCTGTGGCGTGCGTCCCATTTCGCTCATCAGTACCACCAACGTCTCGTCGAGCAGACCGCGATCGTCAAGATCGTCGAGCAGCGCTGAATAGGTCTGATCCAGACGCGGCAACAACTCGTGCTCGATGTCACGGCTGTGAACGTGAGAATCCCAACTGTAACCGTCCGGGCACTCCCATTGGACCGTGACGAATCGGGCGCCGGCCTCGATCAACCGTCGGCCGAGCAACGCGGACTGCCCGAACAGATGTCGGCCGTATCTGTCACGAACAGTGCTCTCTTCCTGCCGGATGTCCAGCGCGTTGCGGACTTGTTCCGCGCACATCAAATCGAACGCCCGCTGCCAGAGTTCGCCTTGCGTATTGACCGATCGCGTCTGCTCCAGCCGCGCTCGGCCGTCGTCGAATCGCGATAACAGCGATTGCCTGCGGTCCAGTCGGTCAAGCGCCAGGTCCGGCAGAGACTCGAGGCCCTGGATCTGAAAATTCAACTCCTCTTCGGTGCAGTCTCGAAAATACGGATTGTCGTTCGAGTCGCGGCGGCGGAAGTTTGTCGCCAAGGCGTTGTATCCGCGCCCCAACCATCCGGCATATTGACCGGGATAATCATAACCTTGCAGGTGTCCCAACGGAGCGGGAACGTACCAGTAGCTGGGTAACTGGCCCGGAATGCGCGGGAAGTGATGTTGATCCAGATACTGGACCAACGATCCGATCGCCGGCTGGTCCTGGTCGGGAGTCGCGTTGAGCACGGTCTCCGGCATATGCCAGGGCCGGCCGGTTTTGATCCAATGGCAGGCGTGATGATTGTTGTGCGTGTGATTCACCGTGCGAATGACGGCGAAGCGGTCGGACATCATCGCCATCCGAGGCAGATGTTCGGTCATCAGCAGGTCGGGCGTGCGCGATGCGATCGGCTGGAAAGGCCCGCGAATCCCGCTCGGGGCCTCGGGCTTCATGTCGTACGTTTCCAGCTGACTCGGCCCACCATAGAGATAGAGGGACAGGATCGATTTCGCCGTCGCCCCCTGCGGGCAGGCAACCGCCTCGGCTTGGCACACCTGCGGGAATCCGACTCCCAGCAAGCCCGCCCCGGCAGCCTGCAGCATCTCACGCCGTGAAAACCCCTCACACGTCGATTGCGGCCTGCCGAGGATGGTCAACATCAGCCGGCTCTCCTTGTCTCTCTCATTACGCGCCAGGCGGAGTCCGTTCCCCCATTCTGTCGTAAATTCGCCTTGATGGTACGCCCCCGATGAGCCGGCCGCAATGTCTTCATTGGTCGATTGACCGATTCACCGCGACTCTAGACAACCAGAGGTGACAACTTGCCGCTGGCGGCGCGCTGAGGAAGCGTTCCAGCCTGATCGATGAATTCCTTCCGCGACGTGCAGCTTCGTCACCACACGCAAGATAAAACGTCTTGATGAGGGCGCGGGTGAGCCGGATCGGCTGAAAAGGGATTCGTGACTATCGACGATGTCGGACCCTGCGACGATCTTCCGAAGTGATCGACCGCATTGAACTATTGTTGTATCGGCGAACACGGACTTGCGCTGATCGACGACCCCTGCCACTGCCTGCTCTGGACTAAGGATTCGTGGGGAGGGCGGAGCGAGATCTCAAATGGCTCATCATCCATGAGGGACCATCTCTACTCCCGTCGAGTGTTTTCGCGAACTCTCGCTCCGATCTCCCGAGTCGATCTCGTGCGAAACGCGCTTCAAAAGAGCGACGTCAGCGGTTCGCCTTCATCAAGCAGGTGATAAGGGCGATTCTGATGATCGCGGGCGCTGAGGTCGCGAATGCCCATCGCGTGGTAGACGGTATGCGCGATGTGCTCGGGACCGACGGGGCGATCGGCCGGATAGGCGGCGATCCTGTCGCTGGAACCGTACACCTGACCGCCGCGAATGCCCCCACCGGCCAGCAGTGCGGTTTGGCAATGGGTCCAGTGATCCCGACCAGGCTCTGCGGCCTCCTTGCCCCCTGAGCGGGGGTCGCCGACTTTCGGTGTCCTGCCCATCTCACTGGTGACCAACACCAGTGTCTCTTCGAGCAGGCCCCGCTCGTGCAGGTCAGCCAGCAGCGCCGCGAACGGGCGGTCGAACCTCGGCAACAGATAGTCCTGCAGACAGGAGAAGTTCTTCCAGTGCGTGTCCCACGCCCCGCCGAGGCACCCGCGTCGTTTGTCCTCTTCGTAGTCGTTGAACCAGTAGACGGTGACGAACGGCACGCCGGCCTCCACGAGCCGCCGCGCCATCAGCATGCTCATCGCGTTGACCGTCTCGCCGTAGCGGCGGCGGACCGCTTCCGGCTCCTGAGTGAGATCGAAAGCGTTCTTTGTTCCCGGCGACGTGAGCAGGGAAAAGGCTTTGCGTTGCAGACTGGAGTAGTTTTCAATCGGCGCTTTTCGTTGGAGTGATCGCTCTGCCGAATCGAGCGCGTCCAGTAACCCGTGACGATGCTGCATGCGGGGGACTGTGACGTCCCCTTCCAGGACGAGGGACGGCGCCCGGAAATCGAGCGGCGCGGCATGCGAACCCTGCACCAGCAGGGGATCATACTCCGGTCCGAGCCGGGCGGAGATGGAACCGGGCCGCGGATGTTCAGGCCGGGCCGGGAGCCAGATCAGGGAGGGCAAGGAGGCGTGCCCCGGTCGTTTCGCCGCCGCTACGGAACCGACGAACGGCCAGTCGTCCGCCTGCGGCATCCGCGAGTTGGGGAAAGAGGGGCCGGCCGGATGACCGGTCAGATTGTAATAGTAGCCGGCATGATGGTCGTTGGGGCCGCGGCCGCGCTGACCCAGTGAGCGGACCAGCGCCAGATGATGCATCTGCAGCGCCAGGTGCGGCAGGTGCTCGCAGAGCGTGATCTCCGCGGCAGACGTGGAGACCGGCTGGAATGCACCCCGGACCTCGGCGGGCGCGTCCGGCTTCATGTCCCATAGATCGATGTGCGAGGGGCCGCCGCTGAGCCAGATCAGGATCGTCGAGCGGGCCTTGCCACCGGTCGTCACCGGACTTCCCGTTTCCGAAGAGCGCGCCGGGCTCACGCCGGAGAGACCGGCGAGGCCGGCTGCGGAAGCCGTTAGAAACGTGCGTCGATGCATTCGCTCATTCTTTTCTTTGCGTCAGACCGAGTTGCTAACGCGTCGAAACCTCAATCTCCTCGTTCCCGACTTTTTCAATCCAATCAGCCGTCCAGTCGACGACCTCTTCATCGTTGGTAATGGAGAGGAACACGAGGCCGGAGACCCGGTTTGCACGGAGCAGACTCAACGCCGTCTCGCACTGCTTTTCGTGCAATTCCAGCGGCATGCGACGACCGGAACCGTAATCGTACATGTAGAGGCCGAGAATGATCGGTTTTCCGGGATACCGCTGCTCGCATTCCGAGACGTGCTCTTCCATATCGGCCGTGTCCTGGCCGTGCCAGTGCCAGAGGTTGATCACGTCCAGTTCCTGGACCAGCGGATCAGTCGTCGGCTTGTCGAAATTCATGGTGTAGAGCACGCCCCACAGTTCGAGCGGTAGGTCGTGCTTTGCCAGCAGCGACTTGATGCTTCTCAGATGCTCGGGTTCAAACCCCTTGGAAGCGGCTACGCTGGTCATGTCGTCGACCATCACGGCTTCGATCTGCGGGTATTCCTCGACAAGAGGGGCGATCCCGGCGATGCGCCGCCTGAACTCGAACGGCGGTTTGTGCTCCTGATGACTGTCAGAGATGATCTCCCAGACCAGCCTCGGAGCGTGACTGACCTCGTCGCTCCACTCCGCCGCCAATTCGCGGTCGTGCGGCAACCCGGAGCCCGCCATCACGATGTTGGGCGTTCCGAGAATCTCCGCACGTTTCGCGGGCGTGGCCGCCGCATAGTCCCCGGCGGAGTCCGCTCCGGGTTGTCCCATTTCCGGATTGCCCCAGACCCAGAGCAGGTCTCGCACCTTAACGACCTGCGTTTCCGGTTTGTCATCCGCATCCAAGGCAGAACACAGGCAGAAACTCAAGATCCCCGCAACAAGTTTCATGGGAAACCGGTACTGAAGACCCATCGTCATTGGATTGACACTTTCTCGCGGACTCGGTGCGGCTCCCGTCTGATCGAACCGCTTCCGCCGACAGTCACTCACCCGGCCGTCCATCGTCTCAGACCAACATGATGGTCGGCCGCGCAATATGATACCAGCGCGCAATCGGCGATCGAAACCGCAAGTCACATTCCGCGCCCGCAAGCCGGGAAATGCAGATCGTCGAGAGCGAGAGCAGTGATACTCACGGTTCAGCAGAGTATGCTGCCGGTCATGGACCATTCAATTCTGAATCGTAACCGCGACTTCGCAGAGAGGGACAGTTCGCGGCAGGTTGCTGCATACGCCCGGCATCTTGACACTTCAGACAGGTATGGACTTTGTTCCTCGCCTTCCTCTTCAAGGTCTTCAAGGTCATCAGCGTCTTCCCAGTCGTAGTCAGCCCTCGTGGTTCCTCGATCAATCTGACCCTGTGAATCAAGCACACCATCGCATCGCATGAACTCGATGGCGTCAAGCCTGCCAGCAGACCGCAATAATGCTCCTCACAGACGCGGGATCTGAGTCGTCGCAGCACAGCCCCACATCGGACACGTCCAGAGCATCCAGACGCAGCAGGACGCAGCACAGACACGCTGGCAGCGAATCTCAGAGCATCATCGAAGGAGACAATCGATGAACGTCATGGAATGTTATCGCAGATTGAAGCGGGAGCGGATCGCGGCGACGAGACGGACGGACAACTCACTCTGGCTGATGCCGAGGACGGCGTATCTCGACCAGACAGCGGGCGATTCCCCAGACTTCGATGCTTCCGATGATCTGGTGAACTGGCGAGGCCGGCAGCGGATCGTCAGAGTGTGCTCCGTTCGTCCATCGTCTGCTGGGCCGCTGCGGATGGATTGACGCTTGCTTCCGTTCTGCTAGGCGTGCGGGAACCCAACAGGATGGTGGGATCGTCCCATTCTCTGACGGCATCAAGACTACTGCCTCAGTACACGCATTCCAATCCCGCCGGTGGGAAGCAAGTCGGAACTCATCCCATCTCGACAGTTTCGCTTGTTTTGCGTGTTTCAGATCGTTTAGGATCACGGCCTACCAGAGATGGCAAGCATTTCCACATTTCACGGAATCCCGAACTCAATTCAACCGGGGAGCAAATCGCAAATGGGCCAATTCTCCACGCTGCGATACGCGACATCTTTGCAGAGCTACACACATCTACTCGTCGCTGGGTTGCTGATAACCATCTGGCCGGCGAACGTGTCAGCAGGCCTGTTGGCGATCACGCCCAGCAATCTCGATAGTCAGGGAACGTTCGTCTTCTCAGACCAAGTGTTTGGCACATCGCTTCCGTATCCAGAAGGATACCCACTTTGGCAGTGGCCCGATCACACTGAGGATATCGACTTCGATCCAGTCACCGGAGAATTGTACCGACTGCGGGCGGCTGAGGGCGGATCGGGCATAGAGCGGTATTTTGACTTCGACGAGTCAATGCCATCGGGACCATCAAATCCGAACACGGATACGATTGGTGTTGTTGGTGTCCCTGGTGGTGGCCCGAATGCGGGTGGAGACATCGAAGTCTACAACGGGGTTATCGCGTATTCGCGAAGTGACGGTTACGGCAGCGGCGGCATCGTGGATGTGATCGACACAAATAATGGAAATGCAACCACAATCTGGGACGTGCCGGGTGACAAAGTCAAAGATGTTGCGTTCGATCAACTCACCGGAGATCTATATGCGTTTACCGACCATGGTGTTTTTCGCATGTTGCCCGATGGTTCATCGGAGCTTGTTCAATCAGGACTTCCTTCCGGCGTAGACAACCTCGGTGGTGACTTGGCAGTGTTCGACGGCTTGTTGGCCGTGTCTTTGTCTGATCTTGACTTGGCAGGAACTACCGGCGTTCTGTTGTTCGGCACGACGCCGGACGAAGACGGTATTTTCAGAGGTGGATTCAGCGAATGGGATCTACTTTCAGAAGGCGTCTCGCGGGTCAGCGACGTGGCTTTCAATGCGAATGGTGAGCTTTATGCCCTGACGGACTACGGTGTCCATCGACAACTTGATGTTGGGTATGACGTCTTTCTGATGCCGGGAGTCCATAACGGCGGAGAACTGGTGCGTCTCGATTCTGCAGCATATAACCAAGGCGGTGACTTGACGCTGTTCGCCATGCAAGCAGTCGTTGAACCCGAACCGGTGCCCGAACCGTCTACTTTTGCCTTACTCGGCATGGGTAGTCTCGGCATGTTTGGTTGCGGATGGCGACGAAAGAGGAAAACGAAGCTCGCCGCCTGATATCACGGCGATACCGACCAACAAAACGCCATCCATCTTGGATGGCGTTTTTCATTGTTCGAGAGCATCTGACGGCAAATGATCTCTCAGATTTCCCGAGCAAAGCCACGCGAGTCGTACCCGAGCGAAACCACGCGAGTCTTAAGAGAGAGCAGGACAAATCGACCAGAACTCCCGGAATCCGACGCCGGGAAACATCCGTGGTCAGTTTGTTCACTTCCGACTTCCCAAGACAATGCGTCCATACGCCGCCACACCCAACTGCTCGCGGTGCGAACGCGGCTCGG